>Ga0209347_1000889_pt1 | contig 60686 bp, 62 predicted proteins | sample AutmiccommuBRH23_FD_187382 | JGI IMG/M metagenome (GOLD analysis project Ga0209347, IMG submission 187382) | Deep subsurface microbial communities from Mt. Terri, Switzerland - Autotrophic microbial communities BRH/23 (SPAdes) (version 2) | ecosystem: Environmental > Aquatic > Deep subsurface >... | reverse complement strand
CGAGTCTTCGGTGACGATAGTCTCCTGTGGAGAGTATCGCCGAAGCCGCTGATCCCAAAAGGTACACTCAGCGGCGAAGGATGGACTCTACCCCCACCGAAGCAGAATAAGGTGTATCACTCCCACTGACAGAAGTGGGAGTCTTACGATTTAGATAAGAGAGTTTGATTGGCATTGAAGAAATCCACCTTGCGACTTCAGAGAGGATGGATGAATAGGATGAATTTTTATCGTGCATTATCTGAGTATTATGATGAAATTTTTCCGTTAAAGAAACAACAGAAAATATTTTTGCATAATTATTTGAAACAAGAAACTCTAACATCAATACTGGACATTGGATGTGGTACAGGGACATTTGCACTGGAAATAAGTCAGGCAGGTGTACGAGTGCTCGGTGTAGATTTAAGTGATGAAATGATTGAAATTTCTAAAAGAAAGGCAATACAGATGGGCAGTAGCTCTTCGTTTGCCATAGCGGATATGCGGGATCTCAGTGATATTCAGGAAAAATTCGACGGGATATTTTGTTTAGGAAATACGTTAGCCCATGCGACGGGGGAAATTGAGCTAAAGCAGATACTGACTCAATTTTCGGAAAAGGGAGCTCACCTCTTAATACAAACGGTTAACTACGATCGGATTTTAGCCAAGCAAGTCAAAGAGTTGCCTACTATCAAGACCTCAAACCTAACCTTCTATCGTTACTACAGTTATAGAACCGATGGGAAAATTGATTTTTCCATGAAGGTCGAGTTTCCAGACACCAGGCAGATTATATCTGGGATTAACATTTTGTTCCCCGTAACATGCGCTATCTTAAAAAAAGCCCTGCTAGAGACTGGCTGGGAAGTGTCCGGTCTGTGGGGAAACTTTGACAAAGACCCTTGGACGGAGGACTCCTCGGCAACTGTTATAGCGGCGAAGCGCAAACCAAAGTAAGATCGAGACTATACTTGTCTTACAAATATAAACAAAAGCCAGTATCCTTAAGTTTCCTAGCAAAGGTGCTGGTTTTTGTTATACTAGTCAAGCTTGCATGCTGATACGCGGCACTACCGTCCAGCGAGCCAGCGGCGGAACTCGCAGACGAGTACAGACCGACGAAGACACTGTCTTCGCACGGGTTAACACAGCTGAAAAACGCTCTTCCCCAGAGCAAGACAGAAGAACCGTCCCCTCGTATATTAAAGGATTATTATAAAAGATGGTGAATATGTAGAAAGATTAAAAAACATGATAGATGTTTTCAATTGTACCGGAAAAAATGAACAATATTGTTTAAGAGGAGATAGTTCTGAGTGAAGATAACATTTTGTTAAGGGGGAGACAGTTTTGGCTAAAAAGAATTACTACATAGTAAAAAAAGGACATAAGATAGGAATTTTTAATAATTGGCCGGAATGTCAGGCATCAGTCAAGGGATATAAAGGGGCTCTTTTTAAAGGGTTTGACACGAAAGCGGAAGCACTTGAGTGGCTAAATGGTGTGGAAAATCCCACAAATCTTAATGATAGTTACAGTGAAGATATACTTACACCGTCAATAGACACTGTTGATTTTGAAGTTTATACAGATGGAAGCTATTCAAATGGTAAGTATTCCTATGGCTATGCCTTTATCAAGGATGGCGAAGTCGTTCATAAAAGTAACGGGGTTGGAGAAGACCTTGAAGCTGCTTGTATGAGAAATGTCGCGGGTGAAATTGCAGCAGTACGCTATGCAGTGGAAAAAGCCAAATCACTGAACGCACGTATCCGTATCTATCACGACTACTCTGGGATTTCCCTATGGGTTACTGGAGATTGGCAAGCAAAGAACAAATTTACACAAGCCTATGTCGCTTTCATGCGAGCGCATCATGGACTTTACGAATTCAAAAAGGTTACCGGTCATAGCGGAGATCGGTTTAACGATTACGTAGACCGGCTTGCCAAAGAAGCTCTAGGAATTAGTACCAAATAACTAAATAAAGAGTTGCATGTCTGATTCAAGAGCATCTGCTAAGTACTCTTTTGCTGTAATGATTTCAACCTCTGGGAGCAGCTCGTCTTCTTTAAAGCCCATAACATCAACAGATAGTTTACATCCGTAGAATTTAACCCCTTTTTTTCGCGCGCCGTTTAAAAAGTCCGTCAGAGAAGGAGCTTGGTCGTCTTCCATCATTTCTAGAAGCATTTGTTTTCCCAGACCAGCCATATTCATCCGTGAGAGGGGCAACTCTTCAGGGCCTTTTGGTGTAACCATCCCAAACATTTTTTCGTAAACAGTTTTATCGTCTGACGTTGTTTTTTCTGGATCGCGTACTAGACAAAGCCCCCAAAACGCGAAGAACATAGTTACATCTACATCTAGCTCTCGGGCAGAATTAGCAAGTATAAGGGCTGCTAAAGCTTTATCATAATCACCGCTAAACATAAGTAGGTTCATTTTCTTGTTCAAATTTTTGCACCCCTTTATGATCATTATACAAAACCTATTATAAGTAGAAATAGGTATTTATATTACGTTTCATTAGATGTAAGATGTTGGATGCTTAGTGATTCTTTCTAGTAATTGAGTCAAAACATCGATTTCACTAAAATCGTTGTACAATCCGAAACTTAGGCGAACCACACCTGGGCGGGAGGCATCTTTGTGTTTTCTGAAGAAATCCATTTGTTTTGGGGAAATAGATAACAGCTTTTGAATATAAGGTTGGGTACAAAAACAACCAGTTCTTACCGCAATTCCTGCCTGATTTGATAGAATAGCGGCGACTTGTTCATGAGCAATCCCGTTAATATTAAAAGGGATTACTCCAATTCGAGGTTCACCTGGGGTTGTATGGGAATAAATGGTTATGCCTGGAATCGATCTTAGTTTTGAGGTAGCATAATTCGTAAGCTGATTTTCATAGTGATCAATATTCTTCATGCCTAATGTAGTCAGGGTTTTAATTGCAGCTACGAGAGCGACAACTCCCATGACGTTAGGGGTGCCCGCTTCTTCATTATGTGGAGGTTTCTCCCACACTACCCAATCATGGGTCACGGTTTCTGCTGTTCCGCCTCCAACAAACTCAGAGGTACCTTTTTGGAAGGTTTCTTGGGGACCGATAAGTACTCCAATACCAAAAGGAGCGTACATCTTATGGGCAGAGAAAGTTAGATAATCGAGATGGTGAAGTGGATTCTTGGGATTCATATTGACTGAGTTATGAGGGACCAATTGTGCACCATCAACCAGTATCTTTGCTTGATAGCGGTGGGCAAGTTCGGCAATCTTATGTATCGAGTTTACATATCCTGTAACATTTGAAGCACCAGTAACCGTTACGAGTTTTACATTGCCCTTATGTTTGATTAATCGACTCTCTAGATCTTCAAGGCTTAGTTTTCCAGAGGAATCTGTCTGAACATAATCTACTTGAAACTTGTTTCTCCACGGGAGATCGTTAGAATGGTGCTCCATCCAGGTTGTCAGGATAACACTCTTCCTGTTTCCATCCCATAAACGATAGGATAATTTGTTAATTGCTTCCGTTGTATTTTTGACAAAGATGACGGTATCTCGGGAAGGATCGGCATTAACAAATTTAAGGACGATTGATCTTGCTTCTTCAAAGAGTTTAGAAGAATACTGTGATTTATAACCTGTGCCACGATGAATAGAAGAATACATAGTTGCAAATTGATTAATTTCTTCCATAACAGAAACAAATGGGGGCGTTGAAGCCGCGTTATCAAAGTTTATGGCTGTTGTGTAATGACCATTGGAAAGAGGGATCTTAGTATCAGCGCCGATAATCAGATGCCTATAATTAGATCGGGATAATTTAAAACTTAAATTCATACAATCACCTCTATCTGGCAAATATCTCAGTCTTTATTTCTCTGTTAGCATGATATTTCTCTATGGAAAAAAAGGTGACAGAAGTTTTAAAGCTACATGATATTCGTGTTACTGAAACATACTAAACTCGAGTTAATGAAATAAAGATAGCGGAGGTAGGTATGAAAAAGTCAGGTGAAATACAAAAACATACGAAAGGGCGTACCAGCGCTAAATATGATTCTAGAAGCGCAGGATTTAAACACGAACAGAAAAAAGCCAAAGACGATACAGAGAATGGGGCTTAGACTTTATCCAATTAGAAAACTTTGCTAGCGCTCACACGACGACGACGAAGACAATGTCTTCGCACGGGTTAAACCCTCTTGCAGCACTGTCTTCGCGCGTATTGCCTTCTTGAAGTATACAACCAAAAGTATACTTTCTGACTAGTACAAAATGGGGCTGTAACAAACTGAAAAGATTTGTTACAGCCCCTTGAATTGCTAGAAGATTGTGATTTATGGAGTTTTTATCCGGTCTTTAGAATTATTTGTGGCACTTGTTGGAACCTTTTTCTTATCATTATCTGAGTTTAGGCGATTGTCATCAAGATTAGCTGCATGAGTTCTCGATTTGTCAGTTTTCTTATTGCTCATTTCACTTCAGTCTCCTTTCTTAATATGCATTAATATGAATTGACTTAGGATCCCCCAGACATATTATTGCCAGAAGAGGCATGTTAGATTTAAGCTCTATGTAAATTTGCGTTTAGAAAAAGAATTTGGTGAGATTAGAATTATAGATGCTTCTAATAAAATGTGTATAATTAGAAGTGATAATTAGTCTGATCATGCTTCCAACATCCCTGCGTAAGTCATTTGCAGACATGCTTTCAGTGGCTAGTGATACAAGAGAAATGCTAGAAGGTATGACAATAGGGTAACTGTAAATGTGGAAAGTATCCTCTGAGGAAGAGGAAGAGGAAGAGGTGTGAAATTGGCAGTTGATGAGAAAGTCCTACACAAAGTACGGGCATTACTAAATCTGGCGAGAAATGGAGGAGACCCAGAAAGTAATGAGGCACAAACTGCACTTCTAATGGCTCAACGTTTCATGGCTGAAAATGGAATTAATGAAATGGAAGTTGGAAACCCAGCCGAAGAAACACAACATAAAGAGGTTCTTGATGATTATGCCACGGAATTTGAGAAACTGGCTTGGTGGAAAAAGAGTCTCGGCAGGATCATCGCTCAAAATTTTAGGTGTTACTCTTATCTGAACAAGCGTAAGGGATACACTAGGTTGGCATTCATGGGACTGAAGCAGGATGCAGAAATTGCTATCTTTGCATTTTCATTCGCCACGGACTATTTACGCTTCGGGGCAGACATATTTATGAAGGCTTATCGCAAAGAGTATGTATTATCGCATGGGTATCGCCCAGGTATCTCTCAACAAAGAGAAGTTCGAAACAATTATGTAGAGGGGTGGATTTCCGGGTTAGAGGCTCAGTATGCCGAGCAAGTAAGCAAAGAAGGATGGGGACTTGTTCTTACTAAGGATGCTTTGGTGACCCAGACTTATAAAAACATGGACTTAAAGCGTGGAAAATCCTCTCAGTATTCAAGAGGAGAGTGCCAAGCGGGCCAAGTAGCATACGCTAAAGGGTATAGCGATGGCAAAGGTTTCAGCTCTGTAGCTCATGGCAGGTTAAAGTAATCTGTAGCAATAGGGAATCAAATAGGATTCTTCATTTAATAATATTAGACCTAGGTTAAAAGTAATGCTGATGGCTAAGAATAGGTAGTAGGGATAGTTAATATTTAAGGAGGATGATGTTAATGGATCAACTTGAGGATTTAATGAAAAAGAGTACTGAACTCGGTAAGTCTATTGCACTTACACCAGTGTACCAAGATTTTAAAAAGGCTGAACAAGAGCTTCTTCATAATCCAGAAGCCCGCAAGTTGGTAGAAGATCTGCAGAAAACGAAGCAAGAATATTACGGTAAGCAAATGGCGGGACTAGAACTAAGTAAAGAAGAACAGGAAAAACTGAAAGATTTGGAAACTACATGTATAAGAAACCGACAAGTATTGTTTTCTAATAATGCTAATACAAAATTCCAAGAGTTTATGGAGCAGATAACTGAAAATATAAAAATTGGAATTAAGAGTGTCGATAAATAAAGTATCTTGCCATTTGGACGAACACAACTTATGATAGTAAAAGATATAATTTAGAGTTTAATGCATTTTACGGTTAGACAGGTATAGCTAGTTTATACGGTCTAAATTAAGAGAGGTTGATCCAGATGGCAAAAATTGAGCTGATTGCAACAGCCGCATTTGGTTTGGAATCCATCGTGGCTCGTGAACTTAAGAAACTCGGGTATGATGACTTAATTGTTGAAAATGGGAAAGTTACGTTTACAACGGATGAGTTGGGAATTTGCCGAACAAACCTTTGGCTACGAAGTTCTGATCGTGTCTTATTAAAAATGGGATCATTCGAAGCCCAGACATTCGAAGAGCTTTTTCAGCAAACCAAATCACTTCCCTGGGAAGAATGGTTGCCGGAGGATGCAAATTTTCCTGTTCAAGGAAAATCCATAAAATCAAAGCTATTTAGTGTTTCGGATTGTCAGGCCATCGTTAAAAAGGCGATTGTAGAACGCCTCAAGGAAAGATACGCTCGAAGCTGGTTTGAAGAAAATGGACCCCGTTATCAGATTGAAGTTGCTCTTCTAAACAATAGGGTGACTTTAACCATTGACACATCAGGGTTGGGTCTACACAAGCGTGGTTACCGACAACTTGCGGGCCAAGCACCTCTTAAAGAAACTATGGCTGCGGCTATGATTCAGTTGAGCTTCTGGAATAAGGACCGTGCATTAATTGACCCTTTTTGCGGGACAGGAACTATTCCCATCGAAGCTGCCTGGATAGCTCAAAACCGAGCACCAGGCCTTAAAAGAAGCTTCGCAGCTGAGAAATGGCCAAATATTTCTAAATCACTCTGGCAAGAAGCATGGCAGGAAGGGTTAGATATTTGGGAGCGTAGTACCTCATTACATATCTTTGGTTCAGATATCGACCCTAATGCTTTAGCTTTGGCACGCACCCACGCCATCGAAGCGGGTGTAGAAGGTGTCATTCACTTTCAGCGACTACCTGTGGCTGAAGTGAGGTCTAGATTTAAATTTGGGCATATGATAGCTAATCCACCTTATGGTGAACGACTTGGGAATGTGAAAGATGTGGAAGGACTATATCTTGAACTCGGTGAAACGTTTAATCGTTTGGAAAGCTGGTCCCTTCATATGCTTACAACCTACCAATTCCCTGAAACGTTAATTGGACGTCGCTGGGATAAAAGTCGAAAGCTCTATAATGGACGACTGGAATGCCATTATTTTCAATTTTTTGGTCCGCGTCCACCTAGAGAGCCCTATCAAAAGCCTATCTCTAATGGGTAAAGTAAAAGTCTAATGCGCTCGCATTAGACTTTACTAAATTAATTAAGGAAGTTTCTTCGTTAATTATTGATTAGAAGGGCTAGGTTTAGCTTATTTCATTTACGGTAAATACAATTATTGTCATCAATTTCTGCGATGGTATTATGAGAAATGATAATTTTACAAGCATCAAAAACTCACATAGACTTAAATAGTTAAAATAATAACAAGTGTAGGGAGGTTGAGGGTTTATGTTTCTTAGTTTAATTGCGTACATATCCATACTCCTTTTTGTCGGAATATCAGTTTACAAAGTATATGGATTTGCAAAAATGCCCTTGCATGGTCGAATGGAACTCTATCCTGTACCTAAAGAAAAAGGGTTTGAACATGGGGGTTCTTTTTACGAGGAAGTATCTTGGTGGAATAAGCATCGCGAAGTTTCTCACATGAGGGAAATAATAGAAATGTTAAAAGAGATACTTTTCATCAAAAAGTTATTTGATAACCAACGACCTTTTTGGTGGATTTCTTATGCCTTGCATTTAGGGATTTACCTTCTTATGGCTTGGACAATGTTATTGGTCGTAGGAGCGGTGACAGAACTAAACGGGATTATTGTATCGGCAAACAGTCCAAGTATCTGGGGTCTGTTGATTTATTATTTATCTGTAGCTACAGGGATTTTCGGGCTCGCTATAGGTACTTTAGGGGCTGGATTATTATTTCTTCGCAGGATGTTCGATAATACATTGAAAAAATACACAACACCACAAGAGTACTTTAATCTTTTACTCCTTTTTGCGGCCCTATTCTCTGGGGTCCTCACCTGGGGCAGTGATTTATCCTTTCATAATGCAAGAGCAGTGACCGCGAACCTCATCACTTTTACACCTTTTGCAGCCAGTGGTTTAGTAATTATACATGTGATTTTAGTCGGAATTATGTTAACTTATATTCCAATCAGTAAAATGAGTCACTACGTTGGTAAGTATTTCACGTTCCATACGGTTCTATGGGATAATAGTCCTAACCTTAAGGGAAGTGCAGTTGAGCAAAAAGTCAAAAAAGCGACATCTTATCGCCCAACCACCACTTGGTCTGCCCCTCATATTAAGGCCCATGCTGAACCTAAGGAATAACGTCCAATCTTCCAATTCTTAAGTGTTAACTCTATGGAAAAAGGAGATTTAAGTATGATCAATCAAAAAGATTTACTTCCGAAGGATATGGGGCGCTCGGACGAACAACTGATTAAACTAGAACTTGATCAGCTAATGCCTTTATTTGCGCCGTATGATAAACCTGGCATGGAACCCCCGTTAACGGATCCTAAGCCTGCATGGAAAGAAAAATACTGTACTTCGTTAGATGGTTACGTTGGCCTCGATACCTTAGTTCGCCCAAAATCCAAAGAGGAAGAAGATGAATTTGTCAGGAAGTTCCTTAGTGGCTTAGAAAAGATCTTTTCTGATGCCAATAATGGAGTGCTTCAACCGCTCTTATTGTCCTTTGAATACTGCGCGAAATGCGATACGTGTTCTGCTGCCTGTCATATCTACGAGGCATCAGGGAAAAATGAATTATACCGCCCAATTTATCGTTCCGAGGTGCTACGCAAAATTTTGAAAAAGTATTTCACCACGAGTGGCAAATTATTAGGTGGTTTTGTTGGTGCAGATATCGATGTCAACTGGGAAACCATTGCTCGACTGGGAGAATTGGCCTATCGCTGTAATCTTTGCCGACGCTGTGCGCAGACCTGTCCACTGGGCTTAGATAATGCCATCCTCACCAAAGAAATTCGCAAGATATTCAGTCAAGAGATGGGAATTGCTCCAATTCCTCTGCATACAAAAGGTACGATGCTCCAGATTAAGACTGGTTCTTCGACTGGACTAGCCAAACCTGCTTTTTTAGATACCCTTGAGTTTTTAGAAGAAGATACCGAAGAAAAATTTGGCATTAAGCTTAAGTTTCCAGTCGATAAAAAAGGCGCTGACATACTAGTATTGCATAACGCGGGAGAGTTTATGGCCTGGCCGGAAAACCCCGTAGCTTTTGCCCTTCTCTTTGATGCAGCCGGTTTAAATTGGACCCTCAGTAGTGAGATCATGGGTTATGACAGTGTCAACTACGGTATCTGGTATGATGATTTTCAAGCAAAACAGATTGCCTTGATGCAGATGAAAGTAGCCAAAGATTTTGGAGTCAATCGTATTGTGGTCGCAGAGTGTGGACATGCCCATAAGGCTTCGATGATTGTGGGTGATCGCATGGCGTATGGAGATGCTAAGATTCCAGTAGAAAGCTGTTTGCCACTTTTATGGGACTTGGTTAAGAGCAAACGTTTAATACTTGATCCCAGTAAAAATAATTTCCCCGTGACTCTTCACGATCCTTGTAATGTGGTACGACAAATGGGGATTGTTGAACCTCAGCGAAATGTCTTGAAAGCTATCTGTCCTCAGTTTAGGGAAATGACTCCACACGGAGTAGACAACTATTGTTGTGGTGGGGGAAGTGGTTTCGCCATTATGAATTCCCAGAACTTTCCTCAGTTCAGAGACTCAGTGGCTTCTCGGATGAAGTTCAACCAGATCCTTGGAGCGTTTAAAGATACCATTGAAGACGCTTCAATTCCAAAATATATTTGCGCTCCTTGTTCTAATTGTAAAGGTGCTATGAGAGCTATCTTAGAACATTATGAGGTAACCGAGAAATTCAACGTCCAGTATGGTGGCTTAGTAGAACTTATGGTGAATGCGCTTGTAAGTATGGACAAACCATTCCTTGAGTTTCTCGAATAACGGATCGTATCAGTCTTTTTTCAGATTCTTTAATGGGCTATTTCAGAATATCTGAAATGGCCCATTTATGCCAGGATTGATCCACTCAATTAGGTTTTCTAATATTCACAAATGAGTCAGGAGAAAGGCTTTATATTCTTGATGTTCGATAGCGTGAAGAAGTGGAAGCAAGTCCTTTACCAATAAAGGGACAATTGTCATCACTTTAGGATAATTACGGGAGCGTTGGGAAGAGATCCCTACTGGCTCTTTAATTGTTACTGTAAGTGGTTTAGGGATTAAGAGCTATGAAGCGGCATGCATGCTACAGGGAAAAGAAGTCCGTGACGTTGCTTTTCTCCAAGGTGGTATCTCGGTTGTAACCGCCTACTATAAGTAGAAACTACATCCTAGTTCATAATCAGTTTTCAATATAGTACAATATGTATTATATATTGTACGAATGGTACTCAAGGTGTTAAATTAAGTACATGGACTAGTGTTAATTTACACAAGTGAAAAGTTTCCCAGTGTCCTATGTTTGTTTGTTCTCTTTAATAGTTTAAGGAGGTGTAATTTGTGTTTATTGTATCAATTGATGAAGATCTGTGCTCAGGATGTGACTCTTGTACAGAAGGATGCCCAGCTCACCTGCTTGGCTTTAGTGAGGACAAGGCTCATGTAACTGGTGATGAATCAGAGTGCATGGGTTGTGAAAGCTGTACATCAGTTTGTCCAACTGGTGCTATCAGTATTACTGAAATGTAAGAAACCCCATAAACTAGAAGACGGAGGGTGTGCCATGACAGAAAAGAAAACGCCATTACTGGACGAACTTGAAAAAGGTAAATGGCCCAGTTTTGTTACTCAAATTAAACAAGCTGCATTGAAAACCGAAGCTGCAGGCGAGTTGCTCCAAGTATTAGAAAGATCTTATGTAGAGCGTAGAGGACACTGGAAACACGGTGGTATCGTTGGAGTTAGAGGTTACGGCGGCGGAGTAATTGGTCGTTATGTTGATGAGCCTGAAACTTATCCAAATATTGCGGAGTTTCATACTATTCGTATTAATCAACCATCGGGTTTCTTCTACAATACGAAAACACTTGGTACGATTTGTGATCTTTGGGAGAAACACGGCAGTGGCTTGACGAATATGCATGGTTCAACAGGGGACATTATTTTGCTGGGGTGCAAAACAGAGCATATTCAACCTATCTTTGACGATTATAGTGATGCAGGTTTTGACTTAGGCGGATCTGGATCCTGCTTAAGAACAACTAACTGCTGCGTAGGACCGGGTCGTTGTGAATTTGCTTGTTATGATACACTTGAAGCATGTTATAATATTACTAATGAATTTATGGATGAGCTTCATCGTCCAATGTGGCCTTATAAGAGCAAAATTAAATTCTCTGGTTGTGCCAATGATTGCACAGGCTCAATTGCCCGCTCTGACTGCTCGGTTATTGGAACTTGGCGTGATACTTTGAGAATTGATCAAGAAGCTGTAAAAGAATATGCAGCCAATGGTTTTGATATCCAAGGTCTAGTTTGTGACAAATGCGCAACGAGTTGTCTTACATTCAATAAAGAGACACAAGAACTTTCAGTAGTTGGTGAAGATTGCACACGTTGTATGCATTGTATTAATAAGATGCCAAAAGCTATCCAAGCAGGCAAAGAAAAAGGTGCCACAATTCTAATCGGTGGAAAATCCACAATTGTTCAGTCAGCATTTATGTCTTGGGTTATTGTACCTTTCATGAAAATGGAAGCTGAAGACGATTTTGAAGAATTCAAGGATCTCATGCGTCGTATTTGGGAGTGGTGGGATGAGAACGGTAAAACCCGTGAACGCATTGGGGAAACAATTTACCGCTTAGGAATGACCAATTTCCTTAAGGGAATTGAAGTTGAGCCTGTACCACAAATGGTCTTCCGTCCACGTGCTAATCCATATGTCTTCTGGGACCAAGATGTACTTGATAAGTCCGGAACTGCACTTGATGGATCAGCTCTATAATTACTCAATTAAGTAGCTTACGAGAGGTGGATAATAATGGCAAAATTAGACCAAGGACCTCCTAATTATAAAGAGATGCTTCCTCCGGTAATTCTTGAAAACTATGGCAAATGGAAGTATCACGAGATTCCTCGTCCCGGTGTACTCAAACATGTTGGTGAAGCCAGCACACTTTACAGTGTCAGGGTGGGTACTCCCCGTTTGGTTAGTATTGATTATATTCGCGAAGTTTGTGCAATTGCTGACGAATATTGTGATGGATTCCTTCGCTGGACAACCCGTAATAACATTGAATTTTTAGTTTCCGACGAGGCTAAACTGAATCCACTCCTCGATACTTTAGCAGCTAAAAATTATAGTGTTGGTGGAACCGGAGAATCCATTAGTAATATCATTCACACTCAAGGATGGGTTCACTGTCACACCCCAGCAACCGATGCTTCTGGTGTAGTTAAAGCAGTAATGGATGATTTATATGAGTATTTTGAATCTATGAAGCTTCCTGCTAAATTAAAAATGGGCTTGGCGTGTTGCTTAAATATGTGTGGATCTACACACTGCAGTGACATTGGTATTGTCGGTGTTCACCGGACTCCTCCTCGGATCGACCATGACAAGATTCGTAAAGGCACAGAGATTCCGAGTCTCGTAGCTAGTTGCCCAACCGGAGCTATTCGTCCGGATCCGAAGAATAAGAGCGTTATCGTTAACAATGATAAATGTATGTATTGCGGTAACTGCTATACTATGTCCCCTGCTATGGAAATTTATGATGCTAAAAACGACGGTATTGCAATTCTTATTGGGGGCAAAGTTTCTAATGCCCGTTCAGCCCCTAGTTTTTCCCGGATGGTAATTCCATTCCTGCCGAACACTGCGCCTCGTTGGCCTGAAACGACTGAAGCAATTCGCAAAATCATTGAACTTTGGATTGCAAATGCTCGTCAGGGAGAACGGATTGGAGAATGGGTAGAGCGGATTGGTTGGGAAAGATTCTTTAGCATGGCAGAACTACCGTTCTCAGATATGCTGATAGATGATTATATTTTCTCCAGAGAAACTTTCCGTACTTCGGCATCATTTAAGTACTAATCTGAAGGAATAATTTAGAAAGTTGGTATTTTAAAATGGCAAGAGGACCAGCAGATCCCGAAGTCAAAGCTAAGGTTCTAGAATACCTTGCGAAAGTCCAGAAAGCTAAGAGCAGAGATGTTGCAGTAGCTATTGGTGTGTCAAAAAGCGATGTGGATAACGCAGTAAAAGAACTTACTGCAGAAGACCTTGTAGAATATCTTTATATTACTACTACGTTCATTTGCTTAAAAGGTAAGGTACAAACACCAGATTAATTACCTGATCTTTAAAGAGATAGATAAGAGATATAAATACCTCTTATGCGTATATAGACCATCCTAAATGCCCGATGTCCCTTTTTCTGCTGATTATATCTGCATTATGGGACGGGATTCAGGGTGGTCAATTTTTATCTTTTGTCAAACCATCTTAATTTTGTAGATAGGTCTAGCATATTCTCTCCTGACTAAATTCTCCAAGAAAGGTGTAGGTATTATGTTATCATTATCACTAAATGAACAGAATATCGAAAATGTCCCTCGCTTAGTAATTGGAGCACCTCAGGGGCGAAGTGGAAAAACAACCTTTACCTTAGGCCTACTCAGAGCTTTTACACGGCAAGGAATAGCTGTTCAGCCTTTTAAGAAGGGGCCAGACTATATTGACGCTAGTTGGCATACTGCTGCTGCTGGTCAGACTTGCCGAAATTTAGATTCGTTTTTCATGAAGAAAAGCGAAATATGTAGTTCCATATTCGATCAATCGATTGATAAAAACATTACTATTATTGAAGGTGCTATGGGTCTTTATGATGGTCTTGACTTGCAAGGAAGCAGCTCGACTGCTGAAATATCCAAGGTGACTCGTACACCTGTATTATTTGTTGTAGACGCTACTCGAATGACTAGGAGTATAGCTGCTATGGTGATGGGCTATCAGCACTTTGATCCTGATGTTCAAATTGTTGGTGTTGTTCTTAATAAAGTTGCACGAGTTCGACATGAGAAGATGGCTAGAGAAGCTATCGAAAAGTTTTGCAAAATTCCTGTAGTTGGAGCAATTCCTAAAGACGTCAACTTATGTATCCCTGATCGTCACCTTGGACTTATTACAAAGGGTGAAATTGATGAAACAGACAAGTTGCTAGATTATTTTGCAGATGTTATCAGTGAACATGTCGACTTAAATAAAATTTTAACCTTAGCTCAAAGTGCTCCTGATCTTCCAAGATACTTGGAATCTGTAGTCCCAAATTTAGATGAATACTCCCCAAAAAATAGAAGACTGAAACCAAAAATTGGGATTATACAGGATGCTGCCTTTAGCTTTTATTATCCGGAGAATATCGAAACATTAAAAGCCTTGGGAGCTGAAGTGGTTCCTATTAGTGCTCTTTTAGATAATCAACTCCCCAGAGATCTTGACGGTCTCTACATCGGTGGAGGTTTCCCAGAGGTCTTTGCAGCTCAACTTGAGAAAAATGAAACTTTGCGCGGAGAGATTCGATTAGCTGGAGAAAATGGACTACCGATTTATGCCGAGTGTGGTGGGCTTATGTATCTAGGACGCTCTATTCGGACTTCTAATCAAAACTTTGAGATGGTCGGCTTACTTCCACTCGATACTCAAATGGAAAGCAAACCTCAAGGTCATGGATATACAATTATGGAAGCGAATCCTGGTCAACCTTGGTTTGCAGAAAAGACCGAAATTAAGGGTCATGAATTTCATAATTCCCGAGTGATTAACTTAGCGCCTTATGTAAGGTTTGGGTTAAAAGTTAAGCGAGGATATGGGATCGATGGGCAGCATGATGGAATTTGTTATAAGAATGTCTTTGCTGCTTATAATCATATTCATGCTTTAGGGTGCTCCGAATGGGCTGAAGGCATGATAAAATTAGCTGCGATTTACAGACAGTCTAAGTGGTCACAGATAGAGAAGATGTCAGGCTAATAGGGCTCTTTTCATAATATTTGTACTATATGTATTAAAAATGTCTATACTAAACTATAGTAAAAAGCTTTCCAAAAAGGAAAGCTTTTTACTATAGTTTGCAATTTTGTAAATAATATTAAACCTTTTCTCCGAAAAGATATGTCGCTACTGGCTAATAACTCTTTTGGATGATATTATAATAATGAAGTGTTCAATTTGAAAGCATATGGAAATATACAGTTTCATTCATGCTTGGCATGATGACCATATCTTATCATTATATTTTTTTATGATTATTGGACGCTTATAGAGTTGTGTACAATTTTTGGGACAGTTGGCGTTTACTATGTGGGTTAACTATGATTATTGGTTATTATGGAATGGAGATATTTTCTATCAAGCAAAGTATAAGGAGAGATAGGGGATCTAGGAAGGGGATACATCATCATGGAACAACACCTTCTTGTTTTCAAAGAGGTGGCAGAAACTAGAAACATTACGTTAGCGGCTAAAAAGCTCCACATGAGTCAACCTAGTATAAGTTTGCAGATTCAGAATTTAGAAAACCAGTATGGAGCACGCTTTTTTGATCGAACCAACAAAGGTGTAACTTTAACCAAAGAGGGTAAAATTTTCTATGCCCATGTACGTAGTGTATTGGACATTTTATCAAATGCTAAAGAGCAGATAAGCGCTCTATCAAAGGATCAGAGAGGACTAATTTATCTTGGTTCAACTTTAACGATTGGAGAATATATTCTTCCCAATATTCTAGCTTTTTTGTTCAAGACTCACCCAGATGTTGATTTCAAAGTAAAGATTGCTAACACAGAGTCAATTTCTCAAGATGTACTAGAGAAAAAATTGCATATTGGACTGATTGAGGGACCGGTTCCTCAACATAAGGATTTGAACGTTGAAAGTTTCTGGGAAGATGAGTTAGTTGTGGTGGTTTCCAATTTTCATCCTTGGGCGTCAAGGAAAAGTATTACCCTCGCTGAACTCCCGCATGAGCGTCTTGTGACACGAGAAGATGGTTCTGGGACTCGTAAGGTGATGGAGATGGCTCTTCAAGAGAGAGGGCTTGATCCAGATCAATTGAATGTATCAATGGAACTCGGAAGTACTCAGGCGATCAAACAACTGGTCTCTGCAGGCCTTGGAATTACCATTATCTCTTCGTTGACAGTTAGCCGAGAAGGGGATCAAAAATTATTTAAAACTCTTAAGATTCAAGATGCTCCCATTTATCGACCACTTAGCATACTTACCAATGCCCGAACCACCCAAACCAAAGATGAACGCATCTTAATTAACCTACTCCATGATCACAGGTTACTATCGGATGTTTTAAGTAGAGATTATAATGAATTAGTTGATCTTGAGTAAGAAATTTATCACTGCTAATAAGGTGTAGGAAGGGCGAGGACAAGTTATATGAAAAAGGACTGTAGGATTGGACTCGTTCAGATGGAATCAATAGTAGGAGAGACTGAACGGAATTTACAAACTATTACTGATTTGGCTGTAGCTGCTCAAAAGCAAGAAATCTCCCTATTGTGCTTTCCAGAATGCGCTTTAGATGGGTATTCCCCGCATGACGCAGCAGAAATTGGAAACACTCTAGGGAGTACACGGATTAACCGGTTAAGAGAATGCTCAAGAGACTTAGGAATGACTCTTTTAGTTGGTATGGTTGAGCAAAGAGCAAGACATCACAGGCCATACATTTCTCATGTTATCTTATCTCCAGGAGAGGAGCCTGAGGTTTATCGTAAAGTTCATTTAGGCCGGAGCGAGTTAGAATATTTTACTCCGGGGGATCAGTTTCCAATTTTCTCAGCTCATGGTACGTCATTCGCTGTGGGAATCTGTTGGGACTGGCATTTTCCAGAAACAGCTGCGATCTTTTCGCTCAAAGGTGCAGAGGTCTTATTTGCTCCTCATGCATCTCCTTTAGTAGCTGGTGATCGAAAAGAAATTTGGTTACGTTACCTTGGAGCTCGAGCCTATGATAATTCTGTTTATCTTGGAGCGTGTAATTTAATAGGAAGCAACGGGAAATCTAAGGAATTTAGTGGGGGAGCTTTAGTCATAGGTCCTAAGGGCGATCTATTTAACCAGGCTCAAATGGGTAACGAAGGGATATTAACCGCTACCCTTTCAGCGGACCGAATTAATCATATTCGGCGTCCGGAACGTTCCTCAATGCGAGATAGCTTTTTCCTAGCAGATCGGCGCAAGGAGCTTTATCATGAACTAATTGAGCTAGATATTTTAGATAGATAAGCCATTAACTATTAGAAAACTGGCAAGCGCCCGAAGACAGTGTCTTCGGGCGCTTGCCAAGTTTCTATATTGCGATTTACCAATTGTTACGTGAACGTGGTTGGTAGCAGTCTCTGCAATACACTGGCTTATCACCAGAAGGTTGGAAAGGCACTGTCGTTTCCTTTCCACAAGTAGCACAAATTGCAGGGAACATTTCACGTGGTTGACGAGAATAACCGCCACCACCGCTATTTCTATTTTGTTCTTTTCTAGCTGCACGACATTCTGGGCAACGGCCAGGCTCATTAGTGAACCCTTTCTCTGCATAGAATTCTTGTTCTGACGCCGTAAATTCAAAATCACGACCGCAATCTTTGCAAACTAAAATTTTGTCATTAAACATTAAAAAACCTCCGAAATTTTATTACCCGCGACATGGGAACTTCAGAATCTTCCCATAGCCTTAGGCAATCGAGAAGGTTTGTATGAATCCACAAGTACTTCGAGCATCTTAATTATAACTAAGTACTAAATATTAGTCAATGCTCCTGGCTGAATTTGTTCTATATTTTCCCATTTTTGAAACTTGAAGGATATTTATTGGTGAATCTATCTGGGGATATTAGAGTTATCAGTGAGTGAACTCGTTCAGCTAAAGCTGAACATCGAGACTTACGCCGAAGGCGCAGAGCCACTGACGAATACTTTCGCGCCGTAGGATGGACTCTACCTCCTTCGCCGCCAAGTGGTCTATTGGGAAAGGCGGTTCGGCGATACTCTATCCTACGCCGGTAGGTATTCCTTTGGGGATTGCGACTTCGGCGATACTCATCCTCAGCGCGATAGCATTCGTTAAGGGCCGTGCGCTTCGGCGATACTCTCCACCGGAGACTATCGTCACTGGAGACTATCGTACTGGAGACAATCGTCACCGAAGCAGGGTACGGGGGCCCACTCCCACTTGAAGTGGGAGTCTTACGATTGGATAAAATCATTTCATATTTGTCTAGGTCATAAATAAAGTAGGGCTTTATGGCATAACAATAAGCCTATGGACTTTAGAATTTTAAAGACAGGAGATGACCACTTTGGAGCACCTTGATTTTGAGATACTGCCGGGTCGTATTGTTGGCATGCAGAGACTCGAGACATTATTTAAACAAGAAGGCTATTTGATCTGCCAGTCAAGTGGAGAAAAGATCTATGACTTTGATAAGATCGTTGGGATCTTTATACCGCTAAGTCCATCGACTGATCAAGTCATGGCTGTTCATATCAATCACGCTACTGCATTTGTACAGAGATGCTTATTAGCCCTACAATAGTTGCACTGCAGTAAATTGAAGTAGTAAACGTAGAAAATATACTTTTGTTCTAATTGAATACATATATAACAAATGAAGGTAGGGCTTTTTAACAGTTCTATCTTCTATATATCTTAATCCAAAGATCAAATTGCTTGCTCATAAATAATAGTCGAATAAATCAATAACCTTTTTGGTTCAAAAGCCAGGACCAAAGACTATTCAATTGCGACTATTGCATCATATCGTTTTATACTGCTTGACCCTATAATTAAATTAAGAAATATGCTTTGTCAATAAAAGCAGAGGAGGGGTTGGAATGAAAGCAAAATTAATGGGTCTTATTAAGGATGAAGAAGGGCAAGGAATGGTAGAGTATGGACTCATCATCGCAGTTGTAGCAATTGCTGCGATTGTAGCACTTGGATTAATGAGTGATGAAATTTCGGTTTTGTTCGGGAAAGTTACTACTGCGCTTCAATAATAATGTGTAATTTATCTAACCAATATATCAAAGAACCCTACTGCCCGCAGTAGGGTTCTTTACTCAAAGGGGATGCCGCTATGGGTGTAAATGAGGTTGCTCTGGGATTGACCTTAAGCATCGCTGCCTTCACAGACTGGCGAAAACAAAAAATTTATAACAAATTAATATTTCCAGCATTTTTCTTTGCACTTTTGCTCCATATGTTTCAAGGGGGAGTCTCGGGACTTACGAACAGTCTCATGGGATCAGCCGTCGGTTTTGTTTTACTCCTTCTACCGTATCTCATGGGGGGGATGGGTGCAGGGGATGTAAAGTTGCTTATGGTGATTGGGGCTTTTGGCGGTGTCTTTTTTGTCCTAACTAGTTTTTTCTATGGAGCTATTATCGGCGGCTTTATCTCTGTATTTATTCTTGTCCGCCGTAAAGCCATAGGAAATACTCTGAAGCACTTCGTACTCTTTTTACCCATTCTTCAGAAACCTCAGCATTTTAGCGATTCCATGAACACCGCGCGCCAAGAGAAATTCCCCTATGGTATCGCGATTGTCTTAGGGACTCTGATTGCCTTAGTCTTGTCCGTGGGAGGGGGAGAGACATGATTCGTAAGCTTCGTAAAAGAGAGCAGGGCCAAGCCTTAGTTGAAATGGCCCTTATTTTGCCTCTCTTTTTACTCTTGTTGTTTGGTGTGATTGAGATGGGGCGTGTCGGTTACGCTTATATTGCAGTAAGCAATGCCGTTAGGGAGGGAGGGCGAGTTGCAACCATCGGAGGAACAGACCTCGAAATTAAGAATTCCATCGAGGATTCAATAACTTCTCTCGATTCCATGAGCTTAACGATTACAATCAACCCACTCGAAGCAGATCGTCAATCTGGGCAAGAGGTAAACGTCAATGTCACTTATCCTGTTCAGTTAGTTATTCCGCTTATCAGTAATGTAATGCCCAATCCAGTTGTCGTTAGCGCTAGCATTGTTATGCGCCAAGAATAAGAAAATTCTTAGTGTCCATTCTGTAGGACGGAGGAGTGGTCATGGTTCAAATAGAATCTCTATTCACTAAACGATGGAGATCACAGATCCAAGATTTTAGTAAACTGATGCAAAAAAAATGCGGTTTTAGTGACGATCAGTGGCAAGAACGTGGCAGTGTTGTTGTGATTGTTACTTTGTCCTTAATTGTCCTGCTTGGTTTCTGTGCAATTGTAACGGATGTTGGTCTATTGTATGCTCAAAAAGCACATCTTCAAAACTCAGTTGACGCAGCAGCTCTTGCCGGCGTACAGGAGCTTCCGAATAATCCCAATGATGCGAAAGACATAGCTATCGATTATGCCACCCGAAATGGGATTCCTGCTGTTACCGTGACCTTTGAGGCAGATAATAAAAAAATAGTTGTTCAAGCCACCAAGCAAGTTCCCACCTACTTTGCCCGAATTTGGGGTATTATCGAAAAAGAAATTTCAGTTTCGGCAAGGGCTATGATGGTTCCACCGACAGGGCTGTCTGGAGCAGTTCCTCTTAGTATTCAGGAACAAGACTTTGTTTATGGACAAAAGTATGTCCTTAAATCTGGAGGAGGATCTGGAACCTCTGATTGGTACCTTGATGATGATAAAAATAATAGCGTTAAAAAATCTGGAGAAGAGTCTGGAGCCTCCGGCTGGTACGGCGCTTTAGAACTCACCGGTACTGGAGCCAGTACGTATGAATTTGATTTGGTTAACGGGTATCATGGAACTTTACGTGTGGGACAGATTGTGGATGTTAAACACGGAAACATGAGTGGGCCAACGGCAGATGGAATTAACACGCGCATAGATAGCGACACACGTGTGCCGAAAAATACCATGTATAACTATGATAGGAATGCCCCTCAAATCGTATATATACCTATAGTCAAAATTATTTCTGAAAGTGGCAATTCCATTCATGGAGTGCAAATTGTTGGATTTGCTGCATTTTTTCTCGAAGGGGTTGCTGGAAACGGCAATGATTCCATCGTCACTGGTTGGTTTATCCGGACAATTGTCACAAATGGTAATACTTCGGCCAACCTATCAGACTTATTGAACACAGAGCAGGATATGGAGAATGGGGAAGCAAGTAATGATTTCGGCTTATACACTCCAAAACTCGTCGCAAATTAATCGACTATGCCAAGCGTATTCGCGTTTTAGTAAAGTAAACGATTTATAAACTGAGGGGTGACTAAGATGCAACGAAAAGGGTTTTTCCTTCTGGCACTGATTTGTGGGCTAATAGCTGCTGGCTCAATGTATATTTATCTGAACAGAGCGACCCAAAATCCTACCTCCACACTTAAACCTTTGGTTATCGTGAAGACCGATATTCCAGCCCGCACTGTCATTGTGGCTAGTCAGTTGGAGGTCATGGATGTTCCAATACAAGGTTATCCCCAAGGCGGTTTTTCCACGATTCAAAGTGTTGTGGGTTCTGTGGCCTTGTTGAATCTATCAGCTGGTGATTTGGTCGTCAGCGCTATGCTTGAACGTCAAAATTCCCAGTATCCAAGTAATGGAATTTATACTGGAGTATCTGTTCTCACTGTTCCGAATGGGAAAAGGGCGGTAGCGATTCCGATAAGCTTAGTCAGTGGGGTGGGCTATGCTATTAAGCCTGGGGATCATGTTGATGTCCTAGTGACCATAGATATTAAAGACTCTCCTGAAAATTCAGAGGCCGTAACCGTAACCACTCTGGCGGCCCAGGACGTTTTAGTTTTAAGCGTTGGGCACAGCCTCAATGGAGAAGAAACCAAGGTCGACACAAAATCTCACATCTTAGCACTAAGTGTACCACAAGCAATGGCGGTCACGCTCGGTAGTGAAAAAGGAAGTCTTCGTTTGTTGTTGCGTAACCCAGCAAATACGGAAATTCGCCAAGATACCCCGTTTACCGGAAATGTATTTATGAATCCCAACTATATTAACAACTATAAGTAAGGAGGGGCTACCGTGAAACGCATTAGTGTGTTAATTGTTGACGATATAAGTGATACCAGAGATAGTATCCGGCGGTTACTCCAGTTTGAAGATGATATTGAGGTGGTTGGTGAGGTAGGATCCGGTTCTGAAGCGATACTGTTTGCTGAAAGGAATCGGCCAGATATTATTTTGATGGATATTAACATGCCTGAAATGGACGGAATACGGACAACTGAGCTACTTGCCCAACGCGTTCTGGGATGTTCCGTGATTATTATGTCTGTACAAGGGGAACCGGCATATTTGCGTAGGGCCATGATGGCTGGAGCCCGAGAATATATTGTCAAGCCCTTCACTGGAGATGAACTGGCTAGTGTCATAGCTAAAGTCTATGAAATGGATCAACATAAAAGAGATGTTTTTAGAGAATCCACTAAGGACACAAGTGACCCCAAAACGCGAAATGGTGAAATGATCTCTTTTTTCAGTACCAAAGGAGGGGTCGGTAATACGACATTAGCTACCAATCTGGCAGTTCAATTAGCAAGTTCAGGTAAATGGAAAGTCCTTTTAATTGATCTGAACCTTCAATTCGGAGATGTTGCAGTCTTCTTAAACCTTATTCCTAAACGATCGATAGCTGACTTAACCCAATCTGGAATAATCAAGTATTCTGAGATTCAGTCTTATTTTTTGACTCATTCTTCAGGGCTGCAAGTTTTAGCATCCCCAACTCGTCCGGAGTATGCCGAACTAGTCACTGCAGAGCATGTAGAACAAATCCTTTCTGAAGTTAAAGATAAGTTTGATTATATAATCTGTGATAATGTCAGTCGATTTGATGATGTAAGTCTAGTGGGTTTAGATGCCTCAACTCAAATTTGGCTGGTATTAGCAATGGATGTGCCGACTCTTAAAAATGCTAAACTTAGTCTTGAAGTTATCGAGGGGCTTCATTATACCTCTAAAGTAAATGTTGTTCTTAATCGTTCCAGTAAAGAAATGGGCATGGTTCCTCAAGATGTAGAAAAGAGCCTGAATGTTAAAATTGCCTATGAAATTCCGAGCGATGGACGTGTCCTTGTTGCTGCACTTAATCAAGGCGTGCCTTTTGTGACGTCTCACCCACAGAGCAAAGCTTCTGAAGGGATTCGAAATATGTCAAGAAAACTTACTTTATCGCAAGCTGTGGGGACAAAGAATGAAGTTAAGGAGCAAGGGCATATAAATAGAAGTCCCTTAAAGGGACTTCGTAGGGTTTTTGGATTTTAGGGAGGAATGAGCAATGTCTTTGCTTAAACGCTTAGAAAAAGAGAAGATTCATTCGCATGAGGAGCCTAGGAACGAGCTCCGGGCGGTTCGCCCTACCCTACAAATTGATCCTTGGCGTGAGTTTAAAAGCACGGTCCATCATGAAGTCATCCAAGCTTTAGATAAGACTAACATTCAAGACCTTAATCCAGAGACGCTGCACCCGATTATTGAACATACTCTTGACGTTCGGGCTGATGCCTTGGGATTAACCCCTCCTCGCGCGGAACGTCTGCGTCTGTTGCAAGAAGTGATGGATGAAATTTTGGGGTTCGGACCGATTGAGCCGTTGCTTCAAGATCCTTCGGTTAATGAAATCATGGTCAATGGACCTCATCAAGTATATGTTGAACGGAAAGGCAAACTTGAGCTGGCTGGGGTCACATTTTATGACGATGCCCATGTTTTGCATATAATTGAAAAGATTGTAGCGCCTCTAGGGCGCCGCATAGATGAGAGCCAGCCTATGGTTGATGCTCGTTTGTCTGATGGTTCTAGAGTTAATGCGATTATACCCCCACTGGCTTTAAATGGTCCTATTCTGACCATTCGAAAGTTTTCAAAAGTCCCATTTGGAATAGAAGATCTTGTAGACTTCGGGACATTGACCACTGAAATGGCAGAATTCATAAATGCCTGTATCAAAGCGCGGTTAAATGTTATTGTATCAGGGGGTACGGGATCAGGAAAAACAACGACCCTGGGAGTGATCTCGGCGTTCATTCCAGAAGATGAACGTATAATTACTATTGAAGATGCTGCAGAACTCCAGCTTAGGCAAACCCATGTTGTCACTCTGGAAACTCGCCCTGCGAACATTGAAGGCAAAGGGGCGGTAATGATTCGAGATTTAGTTCGTAACGCTTTACGGATGAGACCAGAACGTATTATTGTGGGCGAAGTCCGAAGCGGGGAAGCTTTGGATATGTTGCAGGCCATGAATACAGGTCACGATGGCTCACTTACTACTGGTCACGCCAATGCTCCACGTGATATGCTTTCCCGTTTAGAAACGATGGTATTAATGGCCGGGATGGATCTACCCGTTCGGGCGATTCGTGAACAAATTTCTAGTGCTATAGATGTCATTGTTCAGCAGAGTCGTTTGCGAGACGGAAGTCGAAAGTTAACTTATATTACCGAAGTTCTCGGGATGGAGGGGGATGTGATTGTGCTTCAAGACATTTTCCGTTTTGAGCAAACAGGAATTGACAAGCAAGGTAAGGTTCAAGGGTATTTTCGGGCAACGGGGATTCGACCGCATTTTATTGATAAACTGATTGCTGCAGGGCAAATCCTTCCGGAAGGGATTTTTTCAAATTAATGCTTCCTTCATAATCTGGAGTAAGGAGGGCAAGTATGGTTATTGAAATGGCTCAAACTTTGATACTCATTTCGGTAGTCGCAACATTTTCAGCAGTTTTCATCGGAATTCTTACCTTTGGACGCCGTGACGAAACACTTGAAATAAAACTTCAACGGTTCACAGCCATGCGAGCTCCTATAAACACCGGGAAAGATAAACGAGATCTAAAACACCTACTCACCCGATTAGGTCGTCTTGCCCCACGTCGTTGGAGTGAAGGGTTAGACATCGAACTGATTCGTGGAAATATTCCAATTAAAGGCGGAGAATTTCTGGTTCTCCAAGGATTTTTAACCGTTTTTTTCTTCCTCATTGGTTTTGCACTAACACAAAAAATTTATTGCGGGATGTTGTTTTCCGTTATTGGTTGGATACTTCCCCGAGTATGGCTGAACTCTGCTCAGAAAAAAAAACGTCGTCAATTTAACAGTCAACTCGCAGACGCGTTGCTGGTTTTGGCCAATTCTCTGAGGGCAGGTTTTAGCCTCCTGCAAGCTATGGAAATGGTCAGTGAGGAAATGCCTAACCCTATTTCAGGAGAATTTCAGCTAACCTTGAGAGAAATGACCTACGGAACCGCTACAGAAACTGCACTGATCCATTTATCCGAACGGGTTGGTAGTGATGTCTTAGATCTTCTCGTAACGGCCATGCTTATTCAGCGCCAAGCCGGAGGGAATTTGGCAGAGGTACTCCTAAATATCCACGCTACAATTCAGGATCGCCTGCGCATCCAACAAGAAATTAAGACACTCACTGCCCAAGGGCGAATGTCAGGATATATTATTGCCGCCCTTCCGTTTGGCATTACGGCCGTTCTGAGTGTGCTTAATCCCAGCTATCTCGCCGTACTGTTCACCAATCCGATTGGCTGGTCCATGCTTGCCGGAGGTATTACCTCGCAATTCATTGGCTTCTTAATCATCCGAAAAATCATTACGATCGAAGTCTAACTCGCGAGACGCCTGTGTACGGTAAACTATTCAACATTGCAGGGGTTTCTGAGTTCGATGTGGACAGAATAAAGGAGTGAAGCCGCCATGTCATTAATCGTCATAATATTAAGTGTATTCGGCACCGTTTGGTTTACCCTTCTTGCGATTCTACCCAGAAACCAAGAAAAAAAGACACAAGAACGGATTTTACGGGCCTTAGGACAGAAGGAGATGGCAGTTGAAGAGGATATACGTCCTTTAAGTGAACGTGTACTGCGTCCTTTACTCTATAAACTTGCCCATCGATTAACGGACTTGGCTCCCAAAGGACAACGAGAGCAAACGACAATAAAGCTTAGTGCAGCAGGCTTATCAAGTCAATGGGAAGAAGTGGAATGGAAAGGGTTACAATACGCGCTGAGCTTAATATTTTGTCTCCTCTTTTTTGGGATGTTTTCATTCATGAATACTGGGTTTTTAACCCGATTAGAAATGGGGATCATCGGTTTTCTGATTGGATATATACTACCGAATTATTGGTTGAAAGCTAAGGCAAAACAACGGCAAAGCGAAATCAAAAAGACGTTACCAGATGTTCTAGATCTTCTAACTGTTAGTGTGGAAGCGGGTCTCGGATTTGATGCTGCTTTACTAAAAGTTGTAGAGAAACAAAAAGGCGTCCTTGCGGAAGAATTTCTAAGGGTACTTCATGAAATCAAAATGGGGCGACCGCGTCGAGAGACTTTGCGGGACCTGGCGAGGCGTAACAAACCGACAGAAGACCTCAGTAATGTAGTTGCTTCGCTTGTTCAAGCGGATCAACTAGGAATATCCATCGGTAGTGTTCTTCGCAATCAAGCCAAACAAATTAGGCAAAAACAGCGACAACGCGCAGAAGAAAAAGCCCAAAAGGCCCCAGTGAAAATGATGATTCCATTAGTCCTTTTCGTCTTCCCCAGCATATTTATCATTGTTATTGGACCTGCAATAATTCAAATTATAGAGATGTTTAAGCAGAAATAATTCTAGCGATAATATGTTGCAAAAGCTGCGAGACTTTGAAGATCTTTCGGTTAATGAGTAGCAGAGCGAGTAGAAAGGAAGAAGTAGCGATGAAATATGGACAAATGCGTAACCTTCGGACAGGACAAATTGTTGCTGAGCAGGTATTGATAGCCGATTCATTTTGGACACGATTTCGTGGTCTTCTCGGTCGCTCTTTTTTAGCACCTGGGCAAGGTCTTTGGCTTAAACCATGTCAGCAAGTTCATATGCTGGGCCTGCAGTTCCCACTTTCGGTGTGGTTTTTGGATAAAACCGATCATGTGTGTGCTTTAATTGATGACCTACGCCCCTGGAAAATTTCTCCTCACTTCTCTAATGCCATCAGTATTCTTGAATTCCCTGTGGGATGGGGGAAAGCGACCAATACTCGGCTCGGAGATGAACTGATATGGGAAGACATCTACTAAATAGTCTCCTTTTACTTACACTGTTTCATAGAACGTCGAAAAGACATTTGCAATAGCCAGATGGTCTTTGACGCCCCCAAGCTCACGTATAGAGTGCATTGCTAACAAAGGGTTTCCAATATCTACAGAACGAATATCGAGGTGTGTACTGGATATTGGGCCAATAGTGGAACCCCCTCGTTCATCGGAACGATTGACAAATTTCTGGACAGGTACATTGACTAATTTACAGAGGGCTGAGAATATGGCCGCAGATTCAGCATCGGTGGTGTAACTCTGGTTAGCACTAATTTTTATTACTGGACCTCCATTGAGGATGGGGCGATTGATAGGATCATGCTTTTCACTCGCGTTAGGGTGAAGAGCATGGGCCATATCAGCGGAAATAAGAAATGAATGCTCTAAGGTTTGAAAATATGCTTCTCGATCTTTTTTTTGTGCAAGTAGGATTCGTTCTAAAACATGGGACAAAAGTGGAGAAGCCGCACCCTGTTTAGAAGTGCTTCCACATTCTTCATGATCGAAGCAGGCCAGAATCGAGGTTGCAAAAGATGGTTTTGCCTTGGCAATAGCCCATGTACCTGCATGAATCATTGCTAAATCATCAAGTCGTGCACTTGAGATAAACTCTTGTTGAAGCCCAACAAAACATCCTGTTTCAGATTCATAGAGGAACAAATCAAAGTCTAGAATATTTTCAGGTAGACAATGCAGGGTTTCGGCAAGGTGACGTATTAAAATTCCGTCTTTTTGTAAGCTCTCAGTGACTTGAGTAAATAAAGGAAGCATGTCCTTTTGTTTATTCAATTCTAACCCTTCATTAACTTTTCGGTTTATATGAATGGCAAGATTAGGTATCACAAGTAAGGGACCTTCACTATGGAAGAGTTTAGATTCAGGTGAGAAGGGAGATTCTCCTCGCAGGATTATTCGGCCCGCCATAGAAAGCGGACGGTCCAACCAAGTATTAAGAATTGGACCTCCATATGTTTCGAGATTTAATTTAAGATAATGGCCTTCGACAGATATCTCGGGTAAGGTTTTGATGCGGAAGCCAGGACTATCAGTGTGTGCTGCAATGAGGTGAAATCCATGTTTTTCTGGCTCACCTAGACCGACTATAAAGGCAATTAGAGCAGAATTGTTTCTGGTTACAAAAAATTTTCCGCCGGGAGTTAACGACCATTTCTCGTTAAAGGATAACTCTCGAAATCCTTGAGGAGCGAGCAATTTCTTCACACTTTCCACGGCATGAAAAGAAGAGGGACTTTTCTCGATAAAATCGAGAAGCTCTTGAGCAAAGGTTTGCTCCGCATTGGTAATATAAGAAGTTATCATTACATTTTATCACCTTTCTAAAAATACCTATCTTAATATCAACATTAACGTAAAGAGTAAATTCCCCATTGTTAACCACATTCCTTCTAAATCTTAGCTAAACTTTGATAGGTTAGCAGGATATTAGACATATCATATAGAAAGATTTTGAAAGATCAACTCTATTGCAAAAGAATGTGTGGGATATGAATTGAAGATAGACATGGGGAATATTCACGTAGTAACGCTTGAACATATTAACTTACAAGATATAACAGAGATGTGGAACCGATGTTGGCGCGGGTATTACTATGATATGTCGTATTCTCATGAGCATTTGAAGGTTTGGCTCGATCTAAGCCAAGTTTCCTTGCGGCATTCTATTGCCATCTTAGTAGATAATCAGGCTGTGGGGTTTACTTTGCTATCTATTGAGGGAAGAGATGGATGGATTGCTGGGGCATGTGTAGATCCTGATTATCGACGAAACGGTCTCTTTACAATACTAATGCGCACTCAGCTGAATCTGGCTAATCGTGTTCATCTAAAACGGATTTACCTTGAAGTATTAGAACAGAATTATGCACGTATAGTTTATCAGTCTGTCGGTTTTATGTGTGTGCGCCAACTCTATGTATATCGTGCCTTTAACAAGGTTGATTTCGAGAATAAGGCAATTAAGTTACACCCAGCGGTATTGATTCCAGTGGAACAATACTTTAAAAACCGTAACCACGCTTCTTTCAATCCAGCATGGCAACGAAGAGAAAGGTATCTTAAACGTCATGCTAATCTTTTGGCATTAATAAATCCGGCTAGAACAGCGGGTGCCTTGTTTGCTGGAGAGAAACGTGGTCCCTTACTTGATATCTGGAGTGCTACCTCTTCAGGAGCAGAAGAGATTCTCTCTACCATATTTCAACGGTCAGGTGAGTCTTTGTCACTTACAAATCAACCAAAAGATTGGATTTCAGTTTTTCTCAGCGCTCATGGAATTAACCCAAGTACAAAACAGTTTGAAATGTGCATAGAACTGACATAAACATCATTCCACACACATAAACTATTATAGTCCGGATGATTTGACGCGAAAAGCGGGTCAATTTTCGTAGAAATTAGCTGGCCAAAATAAAACGCCAATCATCTCTTTTTTACCTTGTAATAATTGAGAGGATGGTTTATAATTAAAAAGTTACCTAGAAAAATAGAAAGGAAATAATTATATGACACAAAAAGAACAGTTAATGATTAATGCGATTTTAGAGTCTGTAGGACTGGAAACGATTAAGACCACTCAGAATCAAAAGCAAGTTCATGATGAAGGATAAGTAGTTACAGAAAGGGAGCGGTATTTTGACCCAGATTCTAATCCTAAAGTGTAACCCAATTAGCTTAAATCCATTCAGAAAAAGCCAAATCTAAAAGCGAGTTTCTTAAATATTAAGAACCTCGCTTTTATACTTGGAACTAATGGCATCAAACAGTGTGAGAAAAAACTTATTGGGATGGAGTGGAAAGCGTATGGCGTTATCTGTACTTGGAATTGCCTGTAGCCCACGGCGCAACGGTAACACGACAAGATTACTTTTAGAGGGAATGAAAACTGCCCAAGCTGAAGGTCATATTACAGAGCTGGTTTATCTTTCTGACCTAAAAATGAATCCATGCCAAGGATGTGGTGCTTGTTCGGCTAAAGGAATTTGTGTAATTAATGACGACATTCCCAAGCTTCAAGAAAAATTGATTCATTTTGACCGATTAATCCTGGCTGCACCTATCTTTTTTATGGGAGTAAATGCTCAAACGAAAATAATGATCGACCGGATGCAAACGTTCTGGGCGCGCAAATACCTTCTTAATCAAACACTAGTCAAACCATCTGGACCCGAGCGTATCGGAATTTTCCTCTCTACGGCCGGTACACAAATACCGGATGTTTTTGACTGTGCAGAACGTTCCATTAAGACCCTTTTTCATATGTTAGATATTCGATATGCTCAATCTTGCCTGTATAGTGGAGTTGATAAAGTTGGAGAAATTGAAGAATCCCCGCAATCATTTGAGGAAGTACGTAAGGCAACACAGACTCTCTTGCACAGTCGGTAAGTATAACTTTTCGTTGTATACTTTCAGGAAGGTCCCTTCTCGCCATCCTGCAAGAAGGACTAATTCGTGCGAAGACAGTGCTGCAAGAAGGTTTAACCCGTGCGAAGACAGTGTCTTCGTCGTCGTGTGTGTGGGCGCTAGCCAAGTTTTCTAAATATCCTAAAATTTTCTAAAACTTAGTCCAATAGTTGCCAATTATGATATACTGATTCTATACATTAATAAAGTATTGATGGAAAGGAATTGTGCCTCATGCGACAAACGTCTGAGATGAACCTCCCTAAAATCGCACTTGTAACAGACAGTACAAGTGATTTAGATTCGGAAATGATTAAAGAGTTTGGGATCGAAATCCTCCCTTTGCACGTTGTGTACAAAGATCGAGAATACCTCGATGGGGTTAATATCAGTCCAAATGAGGTTTATGACAATATGGATATTGAAGTTCCCACAACATCATTACCTTCTCCAGCGGAAATTACCAATTTGTTTAACCGACTAAGAGATGACGGCTTTACGCATGTTCTTTCAATGCATATATCAAGCGGCTTAAGTGGAACCTATGAAACTGTATGTCAGGTGGCGAAAGAGTATAAAGAAATGGTTATCGAAGTGCTTGACTCAAAAGCGCTTTCAATGGGGCTGGGTTTTCCGGTTTTGGAAGCAGCTCGCGAACTTCGCTGCTCAATGGATTTTCAGGCTGCGATCAAGGTGGCTAAGGCGGTTTCCAAGCAGACTAAACTTTATTTTGTCCTATCTACGTTAGAATATCTTAAACGTGGTGGGCGTATTGGATATGTTTCAGGAACCATTGGTGAGTTTCTTAATATTAAACCAATAATTTCCGTAAATTCCGAAGGGAAATACATAACGTCTGCTAAAGTCCGTGGTAGAGATCAATCACTCAAAAAATTATTTGAGTTACTCGTAGAAAGTACTCAGGTAGGGCAACATAATGTGGCAATAGTTCATGGTGGAGCAGAACAAGAAGCTCATAAACTGTGGCAAAAAGCAAAGCAACTTCCGAAAATCAATGAATTGTTATTTAATCAAATCAGCCCAGTTATGGGGGTTCATACAGGTCCTGGACTTGTTGGAATTATTATTTCTCCTGTTATGGCAGCTCAGTCTTAGACTGAGCTTGTTTTTTGTACTAGTCAGAGGAATATGCTATACTCATCTAAGAGGTAAAATTATCCAGTACCTTATTGGATTTTTTTAAGGAGGTATTATAGGATGAACATCCAAGATCGTTATCGCTTATGGTCGGAACATCCCTACTTTGATGAGAAAACACGGCAAGAGCTTAGAGAAATCACCGATCCACAAGAAATTGAGGACCGCTTTTATACTGATTTAGAATTCGGCACAGGTGGTTTGAGAGGAATAATCGCCGCAGGTACAAATCGCATGAACAAATATGTCATTCGAAAAGTAACCCAGGGGTTGGCAGAATGTGTTTGTGATCACGGACATGAAGGAATGCAGCGTGGAGTTGTGATTGCCTATGATTCTCGCAAGTACTCACCAGAATTCGCACTCGAGGCTGCCCTAGTTCTTGCACAGAATAAAATCAAAGTGTACCTTTTTAATGCACTTCGTCCGACACCGGAACTATCCTTTGCTGTCCGTCATTTGCATGCTTTAGCTGGTATTGTTGTGACAGCGAGTCACAACCCTAAAAACTATAATGGTTACAAAGTCTATTGGGATGATGGAGGACAGGTGTCACCTGTTAAAGCAGACCAAATTCTTTCCCGTATAGAAATCCGGGAGAGCTGGTTGGGAATCGAACCCATGTCTATTGAAGAAGCAAAGAGGAGTGGCCTACTCCAAATTGTAGGAGAAGAAATTGATAAACCATATCTTGATCGTGTTCGGGAACTTGCGTTGCACCCTGATCTCGATGCTCAAAAAGGGAAGGAACTTAGGATTGTCTATACTCCTCTGCACGGAGCGGGGAATATACTCGTCCGAAGGGCTTTATCTGAACTCGGTTTCAGTTCGGTCAACGTTGTACTCGAACAAGAACACCCAGATCCAGAATTCACAACCGTGCCATATCCCAATCCAGAAATTCCAGCAACGTTTGAACTTGCACGGAAATACGGTAACGAGATGAAAGCAGACCTTCTCTTAGCTACCGATCCGGATGCTGATCGTTTGGGGGTGGTCTTGCGTACACCTCAAGGTGACTATAAACAGCTTACGGGCAATCAAATTGGGATAATATTGACCTACTATATTCTATCTCAGAAAAAGGCCTTAGGTTCTCTTCCGGATAACGCCACGATTATTAAAACCGTCGCCTCAACTGATTTGGCAGATGAAGTTGCTCGTTATTTTAATGTTCGTGTAGTAAATGTACTGACAGGTTTTAAATTCATTGCCGAAAAAGAAAGAGAAATGGAAGAGGAGGGCTGGGGGACTTTTCAATTTGGCTTCGAAGAAAGTTTTGGATATTTAGCCGGGGATTTTGTCCGGGACAAAGACGCAATAATCGCTTCTGTCATCTTAGCTGAAGCTGCCCTCTATTATCAACAGATTGAAGGACGCAGTTTCTTCGATGTTCTTGAAAGTATCTATAAACAATTTGGCTATTATCTTGAGGATCAAGAATCCCTTGCTCTGGAAGGAAAGCTCGGTAAAGAAGAGATGGCCTTTATTATGGATTCACTTCGTCAGGAGGAGATCCTTGAATTATGTGGAATGACTATTGAGAGATTTGATGACTATGAACAACGAATCGGTAAAAACTTTACAACTGGGGAAACGTATCCTCTCGACCTTCCGCGTTCTAATGCTTTAAGGTATTCTTTTAAAGACGGGGGGTTTGTGATGGTACGACCCTCTGGTACGGAACCAAAAATTAAATTTTACTTCTCAGTAAAAGCAGTCACTTTACCAGAGGCGGAAGATATCTTGCATAAGGTAAAAGACGATGTCATGCATCGTATTACTCAAATAAGATCGGTTAAATGACGAACAACAGGAACTACTCTTAGCGAGAATTCGCGAAGCAGAGAACACATTAGAAAAGGATTTTCGTTCTACACGTCGAATTCTCTCGAGTGAGGTAGATACGGGTGTTTTTTTCTTTTTCAAGTTGTCTGCCAAAAAGGGAGAGTTTCTCAATGCAAATAAGGGACCACTGGTTCGCCGTTGTTAATCCGCATTCTGCCAATGGCAGCACTCGGAAACGGTGGCCTCAATATCTAAAACGACTACGAGCAGAAGGATACTCTATTGACTTTGCCTATACGGCAGGACCAGGAGATGCAATCCAAATCACGCAAAGGGCCTTGAAGGAAGGGCGTACACATATCATATCTGTCGGAGGAGACGGGACCATGAATGAAGTGGTTAACGGTTTCTTCTCTGATTCTCAGCTGATTAGCCCTCAAGCTGAGCTTGCCATTTTTTCACATGGAACTGGAAGCGATTTTATACGGACATTACAAATTTCAAAAGGGATTGAGGGTTTTATTGAAGTCCTGAAACAGGGTCGAAAACGCATGGTCGATGTGGGAGAAGTTCTCTTTCACAATAACAATGGGCTGCAGATTCACCGTTATTTCCTTAACGTTGCGGACGTCGGTTTAGGTGGAGAGACAGTTGCTCGCGTCAATCAACAAACTAAACTGCTGGGTGGTAAACTATCCTTTCTCATTGGATCAATAATAACTATTTTTCGTTACCGCAATAAAGTTATGAGCTGTGAAATCGATGGAAAACCAATCTTTGATGGTCGCCTAAACAGTATCATGGTAGCAAACGGTCGGTATATTGGTGGTGGAATGATGATTGCACCTGACGCAGAACTCGATGATGGGTTCTTTGATGTAGTTTGTTTGGGTGACTTTTCAACTTGGACAATTTTACGTCATATACCAAAGATTTATCGAGGGACTCATCTTAAAATACCTGGTGTCACAGTGCATCGTGGTCGCTCCATTGTCATCACTTCAACTGAAAAGATTCTGCTTGATATTGATGGGGAACAACCCGGTCGAGTGCCAGTCCGTATTAGTCTTAATCCCAGTATGCTTCTTTTATGGGGATAAACGATAGAAAAGTTGGAGCTATCCTTTGCGCTTCAGAGGCCTTGAGGTCTGAGTAGTATACAAGATAATCTGTAAGAGTAGCTACAAATTTTAGGGATAGGTTATTTATAGAAGTTCTATGAATTACCTATCCCTGATTTCGATTGAAAAGCTGATCACTAATTTACTCGTAGTTTATAACTGAGAGGACACAGGGGTTTGAATAAATTGAATTTGTCTTATTCATAATAAAGGTCAATATTGGTCAAAAAATGTCTGACCAATATTGACCTTTAATCAAAAAAGGACTATAATTTTGATATCGAGGAAAAATACTCTAAAATATTAACAACTATTGTAGGTATAAAAGTTTAAATAACAGTATTTATCCAAATCGTAAGACTCCCACTTCTACAAGTGGGAGTGGTACACCTTATTCTGCTTCGGTGGGGGTAGAGTCCATCCTTCGCCGCTGAGTGTACCTTTGGGATCAGCGGCTTCGGCGATACTCTCCACAGGAGACTATCGTCACCGAAGACTCGATGTTCAACTTTAGTTGAACGAGTTCACTTGAGAAAAGCATGCCTATAAAACATGAGTAATATGAGGTGAAAGTATGGATTTTAAAGATTATTATGTCAGCCTAGGTGTTTCACCCGATGCCGATGAAAAAACAATAAAGAAGGCTTATCAGAAACTAGCCAAAAAATATCATCCGGATGTGAATCCGGGAGACAAAGCAGCTGAAGAGAAATTTAAAGAGGCTATGGAAGCCTACCAAGCGATTAGTGATCCTGAGAAACGACGTAAATACGACGAATTACGACAGGACTATCAACAATGGAAGGCTCGTGGAGGACGTGGTGATTATAATTGGGACCGTTGGCAATCGAATCCCGCAGGAGGGGGCGGAGGGCACACCTATACTATGTCCCCGGAAGATTTTTCAGAAATGTTCGGTGGCTCGGGAACAGAAGGTGGATTTAACTTTGGAGGAGAAGGATACTCTGACTTCTTCTCAACTCTCTTTGGTGGAGGCGGAGGACAAGGTCGCGGGTTCGGTAGAGGTTCAACTGTAGGACGTGCTCGCCACGGGCAGGACCTTGAAGTAGAAGTACAAGTGACGCTCGAAGAATCTTATACTGGAACGACTAGGATAATTCGTACTGGAGAAAAACAAATTGAGGCTAAGATTCCGAAAGGGGTACGAACTGGTTCCAAGGTGCGGCTTACAGGTCAAGGTGGTCAGGGGATTGCAGGTGGATCGGCGGGGAATCTCTATTTGATGGTTACTGTTAGCCCACATTCCCACTTTATTCGCGATGGAAATGACTTGAGGGTCGTGATCCCCATTGACTTCTACCGAGCCATTTTAGGTGGGGAAGTCAGTGTCAGAACCTTTAGTGGGGAAGTCCTACTTAAAATTCCCTCTCTTACCCAAAGCGGAAGGAAATTTCGTTTAAAAGGAAAAGGTATGCCAAATTTAGAAAAGCCCACTCAACAGGGGGATCTCTTGGTAGAATTATCAATCATTTTACCTGAAAATATGAGTGAGCAAGAGATTTCAACTCTTCGTGATCTGGCAGATCAAAGAGGAGTTACTATGTAGTGTTTAGGCCATGGTGCTACTGTTAGCCTAGCTTGAAAAGGAGTGAAAGATTATGTCATTTGATACCAATCGTTTTACCCAGAAATCTCAGGAAGCGATCACTAGTGCCCAAACAATGGCGGACCGCAATGGGAACAGTCTAGTAGAGCCCGAACATCTTTTGCTCTCCCTATTAGAGCAAGGAGATGGTGTAGTTCCTCAAGTACTGACTAAATTAGGCATGGCAGTTGGAGCGCTTATCCAAACCATGCGGCAAGAGATTAACCGCTTTCCCCGAATAAGCGGTGGCAATGTGCAAATAAGCATATCCCCGCGCTTACGAACTGTCTTAGTAACTGCTCACGATGAGATGGCCCCATTTGGTGATGAATACGTCAGTACTGAACATTTATTGCTTGGGATTTTGGGAAAGGCCGGAGGGTCTGCTGAACAAATCCTAAAGCAAGCCGGATTGACTCGGGAAAAATTGCTTCAGGCTTTGCGTGAAGTCAGAGGAACCCAACGTGTAACCAGTCCTCATCCTGAAGGTACCTATGCGGCTCTTGAACAATATGGACTTAACTTAGTCCAACAAGCACGGCGAGGGCGTCTTGATCCTGTTATTGGTCGTGACGAGGAAATCCGCAGAGTCATTCAAACTCTCTCCAGGCGCACCAAAAATAATCCTGTCCTGATAGGTGAGCCAGGGGTTGGTAAAACAGCCATCGCAGAAGGATTAGCTCAAAGGATTGTTCGAGGAGATGTACCCGAGGCGATCAAGGATAAACAAGTGATTTCTCTGGATATAGGGTCCTTAATTGCTGGTGCTAAGTACCGTGGGGAGTTTGAAGAACGCTTGAAAGCTGTACTCAAAGAAATCCAAGACCGTGATGATGTGATCTTGTTTATTGATGAATTGCATACAGTCGTTGGGGCGGGGGCATCAGAAGGAGCAATGGATGCCAGCAATATGCTTAAGCCGATGCTTGCTCGAGGAGAACTCAGTATGCTTGGAGCGACAACACTGGCAGAATATCGCAAGCACATTGAGAAAGATGCTGCACTTGAACGACGCTTTCAACCAATCATGGTGGAGGCGCCCACAGTAGAAGATACTATTTCAATTCTGCGAGGTCTCAAGGAACGCTATGAAACACATCACGGAGTACGAATTACAGATGGGGCAATTATTGCTGCAGCAGTACTTTCAGATCGTTATATTAGTGACCGGTTCCTCCCTGATAAAGCAATTGATTTGATTGATGAAGCTGGTGCACGTATGCGCATGGAAATAACTAGCGATCCTTATGAGTTAGATCAGATTAAACGTCGAATGATGCAACTAGAAATTGAACGAGAAGCCTTGAGGAAAGAAAAGGATGAAGCTAGTAAGGAACGATTAGCTAAAATTGAGGAAGAGTTAAGTAACCTTAAAGAAGAACGTTTCGGAATGGAAGCGCAGTTGCAAGGGGAACGCGAAATTCTTGATCGGATTCAACAACTTAAAGAAGAAGTTGATCGTTCTCGCACCTTAATGGAGCAAGCTCAACAACAATTAGATTATAATAAAGCTGCTGAACTACAGTATGGAATCATCCCGAATTTAGAAAAAGAACTGAAAAACACGGAACAAAAACTTCAAGTCAATAAGAATACTCTATTAAAACAAGAAGTAGTTGAGCAGGATATTGCTGAAATCGTGGCAACGTGGACCCATGTTCCTGTTTCCAAACTGATGGAAAGTGAGATGCAAAAACTGATTCATATGGAAGATCGAATTCATCAAAGGGTTATTGGACAAGAGGAAGCTGTTCATGCCATCGCCGATGCCGTACGCCGAGCACGAGCTGGGCTACAAGACCCTAACCGACCCATTGGATCCTTTCTTTTCCTTGGCCCTACGGGGGTAGGGAAGACTGAGCTTTCGAGAGCATTAGCAGAATTCCTCTTTGATGATGAACAGGCAATGGTCCGAATTGATATGTCTGAGTATATGGAAAAGCATACAGTATCTCGCCTTATCGGTGCTCCTCCTGGATATGTGGGATATGAAGAGGGGGGGCAACTCACTGAGGTTGTCCGCCGTAAACCGTACAGTGTTATTCTCTTCGACGAAGTTGAAAAAGCCCATAGCGACGTCACGAATGTACTCTTACAACTCTTAGACGATGGCCGGTTGACCGATGGGCAAGGGCGAATGGTAAACTTTAAAAACACGGTCGTCATCTTAACTAGTAATATTGCCAGCCAGTCTATTCAGCAATTAACTCGACGTAAAGCATCCCTAGAAGAAGTTCGCTCTAGCATTAATGAAGAACTTAGGCACCACTTTCGACCGGAATTTCTTAATCGCCTGGATGAAGTAATCATCTTTCACCCTCTAGAGCGCGAGCACATTGGACAAATCGTAGAAATCCAACTTGAACTGTTGCGTCAGCGCTTGAGTGAACGTAAACTTGCATTTGAATTGTCCTCTCAGGCTCGCGAACAAATTGCCAATGAGGGGTATGATCCGGTTTATGGAGCAAGGCCACTCAAACGTGTGATCCAACAGCGTCTACAAAATCCCTTGGCTCTTAAACTTCTGCAAGCAGAATTTAAGGAAGGACAACAGATTCTCGTTGATGTAAACGATACGGGGTCATTAACCTTTAGTACACTAAGGGATTAAATAGTGTCCAAGTAAACCTTAAATAATCATTGAACGGAAAAAGAAAGCCGAGATCAGCTTAAATACAAGGGTAAAAGAGGCTATAGCATAACTAAAGTGAAAAATCGAAACTGGGCATAATCACTCAAGAACACCCTCAATTCACAAGATTAGTGGAATGAGGGTGTTTGTTTTGAACTATTTTCATATCAAATGTGGAACCGCAGCAAACATGCCATAAAAAAGTTTTGTTACGGCCACTTTGGATCACAAATACTTTATAAAGCTAACCAGTATGTAAGAGTATCTAATTGAACATGTTAAGTTAGATGCCTTGAACAAGCAACTGCATAGAGCTTAAGTATATAACACTCGAAACAGATAATAATAGTTAAAAAGTAGGAGTTCACCCTAAATTATGCAAGAAGAGATTAAGATTTCCAGAAGACAAGCAATTTTATTGGTTTTATTTGCTCATATTGCAACTACAATTAACTTTATTCCCAGCGCACTGCTTGCCTTTCTCACTCAGGATGCTTGGATAACCATTGTTCTTGGGGCAATTCTATCTATAATGTTTGCATACTTTCCTGTTGCTGATTTAGGAACCCGGTTTCCCGGTCAAAGCCTTGTTCAATTGAGTGAAAAGTTTCTAGGGAAGGTATTAGGAAAATTGTTAGGCTTAATAATTGTTTATTACCTTTTCATTTTTCATTGCTGGACATTAAGAGCGTTTGGAGAGTTAATGGTTGCAGTTACACCTGGAATACCAATATGGATATTTATTGTTGGACTTTCATTAACAACTTTATATGCAGTAAAAAGTGGGCTTGAGGTAATAGGCAGATGTGGAGAATGGCTATTCCCGATAGGCTTGTTGTCACTAATGGTAATTGCTGTTTTCAATTTTCCAAACATAGATTTTGCCAATCTACTCCCAGTAATAGAAAACAAGCTGGCGCCTATGATCGGTGCATCTTTACTTAGCATGGAGTGGATTACAACGTCGAGTTTGGCTCTCGGAATCATTATGAGCTCTGTAAAACAATCAGAAGATTTAAAAAAAATTGTCATAATCGGAGTCGGTTTAGGTTGCTTTATCTTAACGGGTTTCAGTATCATTAATATTGCGGTTTTTGGTCCCGAATTTATCAGAATAGAGAACTTTCAACTTTTAATTCTTGCACAATACGGTGAGGTAACGACGGTATTTCGAAGATTTGAATCAGTTATTATAATTCTGTGGGTTACTTGGATGTTTATGAGAGCATCAATTTTTTCTTACTCAGCCGTTAAAGGTTTAATTGATCTTTTGAATATTCAGGACTACCGCTTTCTGGTAATCCCGGAAACTATTTTAGCAGTTGCTTATTCGATTTATATGTATGATAGTCTTCAAGAGATGAATGATCTCTTCAATTTGTCTATCTATTATCTCTTATCCACTGCAGGAATTCCAACATTTCTTTGGCTTGTCGGCGTATTTCGTTTAAAGTTTGGAAAACTCAAACCTGTAAAAAAGGGATATTAAGGGGGAAGAAGTTTGGTATTCGGGCTTATGCTACTGGTCCTAGTGATTGTAAGCTTGGAAACTCCTCAATTAGTCAAGAAACGTCTTTGGAAAGAACTCGTGGTATTTTCTATTATCCTTAGCTTGGGGATGATTTACAGCGTTGGACAAATATATAATTGGTCATTACCTAATCCTGAGAAAAGATTGGAATACATGGTTAAACCATTTTTGAATAAGTTAAGTAAAGAATTATTCTTAGAAAAAACTTAATACAACGGAGGGTAATCAATGCTCCGATTCATTGTAGACAAATTCCAAAAGTTGACTAAACAGGTACAGTACCAGTCCAAGGCAGATCAGGAAGATGAGGAGCGAGGTCTTTCCAGTAATTTGGACCAGAATCTAACTGACCTAAAGGAGATTTTTAAGGACTGTGCCGATTTGGTGTTTCGTGAGTTTAAGATTGGTAGTAACAATTCTATCAATGCTGCGTTAATATATATAGACGGCCTTGTTAACTCAACTTCAATTTCCGATAACGTGCTAAAGCCACTGATGCAGAGTTGTTTGCAATTAGAACAGTCTAAAAAAATCGATGCAGTGGCCGTGCATAATGTTGTCAAGGAAAGACTTTTAACTTTAGGTATTGTAGCTGAGCTGGATGAGTTGAATAAATTAGTTGATGAAATTCTCAACGGGTCTACCGCACTGCTTTTGAACGGTTCAAGGTTGGCCTTACTCACTATTAGTAAGGGATGGGAGAATCGAGGGATTGAAGAACCAGCGACAGAGGCTGTGGTTCGGGGTCCACGGGATGGATTCACTGAAAATATTGTCACGAATATTACTCTTCTGCGGCGACGTATCAAAACCCCTAGGTTAAAAATTGAATCCATGATGATTGGCCAATTAACCAATACTGAGGTAAAAGTCGTATATATCAAAGGAATTATCAATGATAAGGTGGTTGAAGAGGTAAAGATTAGACTTTCTCGAATAAATACCGATTCCATATTAGAAAGCGGATATATTGAGGAATTTATAGAGGATGCCCCATTTAGTCCTTTTTCCCAGATTAATGTTACCGAGCGGCCTGACAAAGTAGCAGGCAGTTTACTTGAAGGGCAGGTCGCAATATTCGTAGACAATACTCCATTTGTATTGCTAGCACCTTCTACCTTTCCTCAGTTACTTATCTCTTCGGAAGACTACTACAATCGCTATCTTTGGGCCACCTTTGTGCGTTTTATGCGGTTTATCACTCTGAATATCTCGATGATGATAACCCCACTCTATGTTTCAATCACTACTTTTCATCCTGAGATGATGCCAACCCCACTCCTCCTCTCAATTGCCAGTTCCAAAGAGGGGTTACCATTGCCTACTTTGGTTGAAGCGCTTATGATGGAAGGGATATTTGAAATATTACGGGAAGCAGGGGTTCGAATGCCTCGAGCGATTGGTGCGGCCGTGAGCATTGTGGGCGCATTGGTTATTGGTGAAGCGGGTGTCACTGCTAAAATAATTTCCCCCGCTATGGTAATCGTAATCGCCATATCTGCCGTTTCCGCTTTGACGATGCCCTCCATACAAGGTTCGATCGCCATCAGGCTGATGAAATTTCCAATTATTATTCTTGCTGGGACACTGGGCTTATTTGGAATCATAATTGCGCTATTGTTTATTTTAATTCATCTGAATACCTTACGTTCGTTTGGCGTCCCCTTTCTGTCTCCTTTAGCTCCTACCAGCCTCGGTGATCTGAAGGATTCTATTATCCGCTTTCCCAGGTGGGCAATGAGTACTAGGCCTCGGCTGTATGGATATAAAGATCCGATTAGGCAGGGACCTAGGCAAAAGCCACAGGCTCCTTCTGGCAAAAGAAAGGAAGGCGGGGAGGATGTCTGAACGATTAATAACTAATATTCTTTGTCCGCTGCTGGTTTTGGGAGTTGTACTCGGTTCTGGTTGTTCTCAACATAAGGAGGTGGAGCACTTGGCGATTGTTGGAGCAATGACTTATGACAAGGTAACCGAAAACGGCCAGGATAAATACCAGGTCAGTGCTCTAATATACAAACCTCTTGAGATGGGTGATGGAAAGGGAGGGGGTAGCAAAAGTGATCCTCCATACTTGGTGACTTCTGCGCTTGGAATAAGCCTAATAGATGCCCAAAAGAAACTAAGAACCTATTCCTCACGTTATATGCTTTATTCACATACTGAAGTGATAATTGTGGGAGAAAGGCTCATGAGAGAAGATGGTATTGAAAAGTTTTTAGATCTTACAGCACGAAGTCGAAATATCCGTCTGCGAACCTTTCTCTTCGTCGCTAAGGGTGAGGCGGTTGATATTCTCGCTGTAAAACCTTGGCAGGAACCAACTATATCTCAGGAAATAGTCAAGTTTATCGAAAGACAAAAAACTGAATCAACGGGCTATGTGCCTGATCTTAAGGAGTTCATTCAATACAGTCTAAGTCCAAGGAGAGATCCATTGTTAGGAAAAATACAGATCCGCACTGTACCCGATAAACTTCTAGTTGGCATGGAGAAGGGGACAGAAATGCTAAACTTGACCGGTGCCTCCGCTGTCAGTAAGAACAGATTCGCCGGTTGGCTCAACGATGAGGAGGTAAAAGGGTTTCTTTTTATAGTTAACCAGTTCGAACATGGAACAATTACAGTTCAGCTGCCTAGTAAACAGCAAGAAAGCCTATCTTGTCAGATTATTCAGGCCAAAACGTCTATCCAACCGCAAATTGAAGATGAAGAGTTATCAGTTTTTCTAGAGGTAGAAGTGGATCTCAAAGTGGTAGATATTGAGGGTGAAGCGCCTATTTCTAATCAAATTGAGACAGAAGAGCTTAACGAACTGATCACAAAGGATATTCAACGAATTATGGAAAGTTCAATCCAAAAGTCCCAGGAACTTAGATCGGATATCTTCGGATTTGGGGAAACTGTACACGAAAAATATCCTGCTGCTTGGAAGGAAATAGAAGATGATTGGCGAGAGATTTATCCTGACTTGCCGATCAATGTTAATGTTGAGGCTAAAATCCGTCAACCAGGTATAATTAGTAGTCCTGTGGAAGTAAAGTAGATTCTTTTGTTATTAGCCAAGTTTATATATAACTTGGCTAATACTAATGACTAAATGTATAATGTAGACGTAACGTTTAAAAGATAAAAGTGAGGGAAAAGCACGTGTCCGAAAACAAGTCAAGCCATCTCCCCGTTTGGCAATGCCAAGAAGGGGAAGGACGTTGCCAAATTTCATTAACCCTCATGGATACCGGTAACGGGATTCATGGGTTACTGACAGGCGGTGAAAAACCACATGTTGGCGGGGTGGTACTGGCCCTTCCTCGCCCAAGCCTTCGCGGCGAAGGTTGGAGCGCTGATATTTACATAACACCTGTTCCAGGGCATAAAGACGTTGATGTCGCCCGAAGGGTTGCCGAAACGCTGGCTAGAGAACTTCGATTTCCAGTGGCAATAACAGCTGGAATTCACTCCGATCAACTTCGTCCAGAGGAATTGAACGAAATTATCTGTCATTGCGATTCATTGACTCAGACTGCCCTAGCTTCAATAACTTATAACAAAACATAGAAAACACTCAACGTTCAAATAGTTAACTTAGAGGTGAAACTATGCACGCAAATTTACGACATTTTATTGAAACCCTCCGACGGGAGAAGCAAATTGTGGAAATAGAAGCAGAGGTTGATCCGTACCTTGAATTGGCAGAAATACATCGTCGTGTCATTAAGGAAGAAGGGCCTGCCTTACTATTTAAGCGAGTGAAGGGAAGCGCTTTTCCCGTGGTCACAAATTTATTCGGAACGCGTGGGCGTGTTGACATTGCCATCGGACCAAAGCCAGAGGAAACCGTACAACGTGCAGTTTCTGCACTGCATCGATTGCTGCCACCAAAACCTTCTGTACTTTGGCAGGAAAAAGATTGGATGCTTTCCCTTACCAAGAGTGGACTGCGCACAGTTAATCCAAAGAATGCCCCAGTCCTTGAGATTAAGGAAAGCTCCGTGGATTTAACTCGACTCCCAGTACTAACCAGTTGGCCGGAAGATGGTGGCCCGTTTGTCACGTTACCCTTAGTTTATACAGAACACCCCGTGACCGGAGAACATAATTTAGGTATGTACCGCATTCAAATCTATGATTCAAAGCAAACTGGCATCCACTGGCAGATTCATAAAGGTGGAGGATTTCACTATCATGAAGCAGAACGTTTGGGACAGGATCTCCCCACGACTCTTTTCTTGGGGGGGCCACCGGCTCTGGTTCTTTCTGCCATAGCTCCTCTCCCGGAAATGCTACCTGAGCTTATTTTCACGTCCTTCTTAATGGGAGAAAAACTTACCCAAGTAAAAGTACCAACGCATTCCCACGCCCTCATTGCCGAAGCTGAGTTTGCCATATGTGGAACAGTACCTGCTCATGTTTGCAAGCCGGAAGGGCCTTTTGGTGATCATTATGGTTATTATTCACTAACACACGATTTTCCAGTTTTCAATGTACATACTGTTTACCATCGACGGGATGCGATTTACCCGGCTACAGTGGTAGGAAAACCCCGTCAGGAAGATTATTTTATTGGGGAATATTTGCAGTCATTGTTGTCCCCGATGTTTCCAGTAGTTATGCCAGGAGTTAAAGCACTCTGGACGTATGCAGAAACTGGTTTTCATGCTTTGGCGGCTGCCATAGTACGAGAGAGTTATCATCGTGAAGCATTGGCCCATGCCTTCCGAATCTTAGGTGAAGGGCAACTTACCTTGACCAAGTTCTTGATCATTACCGATGTCCGGCTTGACTTACAAGATTTTAGAAACCTCCTGGAAACTGTTTTAGCTCGCTTTGAACCGGAAACTGATCTTTTAATCTTGAATGAAACATCTATGGATACGTTGGATTACACGGGTAGACGTCTTAATCACGGTAGTAAGGCCATAATGCTTGGGTTAGGATCTCCTAAAAGGGACTTGCCGCGCCAAGTTGCAGAAGTTACATTACCTGGAGTTTATGGGATCAAGCCATTCTGTGCAGGATGCTTACTAATTGAAGCTCCTTCATTTAATAACTCGCCTGAGCTGGCCAATGACATGTTGCAGTTTCTCCAAAATGAGACGTTCCAGGATTGGCCTCTGGCGATTTTGGTAGATGATCTAACCCTTGCATTAGATCCTGCTGGTTTCCTCTGGCAAGTCTTTACCCGTTTCGATCCTGCGCATGATATCTATGTCTCGACAGAGATGCGACAACATCGTTTGGTATATAATGGTCCTATTCTAATTGATGCACGGATGAAACCGGGCTACCCTGGAGAAGTAGTCCCAGATGAGACAACCGTAAACCTGGTTAACCAGCGCTGGAAAGAGTATGGACTAACCTTCCGCTCTTAAAAGACCTAAGGAAGTGATGTTTAGATGGTTGGGGAAAATTGGAGTTATCTTTGCGGTGTTACGCAGGATTTTGAGGCGGATATCATAATTGGACTTCTTAACGAGGCGAGCATTCCGGCAATTAAACAATATCCTGAAGCCGGAGCGTTCCTGAAAATAGCTTATGGTTTAACTACTGGGGTAGATCTCTATGTACCCACCGGTTTAAGCGAACTAGCACGCCAATTAATCCAGGAGTCTTTAAATGTTCCCCTGAACAATGAGGATGTATTTGAGGAGGAAAACATTAAAGAGGCCAAAACAGAGTATCCTGCATCTGCTTCGGCCTTTCTTCAAACTTCCCATGTCCATCTTTTGGTCATTTTCCTTGTTGTGCTCATACTCGCGAGTGCCTTCGTATATAACTCGCACATTTTGTGGTAATACTCTATAGTTCTTTATTTATTGGTTGCTCAGATTTAAACAATTCCTTGGCCATTTCTAAATAATGGATGGCCTGATCTACTTGTGTCTGCAGTTCCGTTTTTCGCTCAGTTAATCCTTGTATTTGATCCTCAAGTTGGACAATTTCCATCCGCTTTTCAATGAGCATCGTATCTGCTTCAATTTCTATTGACTCCGAAAGACGTGTTGCTTCACTTAGTAATGCTTCACTTTCACTACGGGCAGATTGCGTAAGCACTTCTGCCTGTTTTATTGCCTCGTCTTTCACTTGGTTAGCGATTCTTTGGGCACTTACAAGGGCATCCCTTAGTTCTTTTTCGATCTGCTCATAATACTTGAGGCGATTTCCCCATTCTGTATTTTGTTCCCTCAAGCTGTTAATTTGTAAGCGTAGTTCTTTGTTGGCAGCATTTACTTCAGATAATTGACGTTCAGTTTCTGCCCATGCTTGGTCAACTGCATCCGAATCATACCCTCGGAAACCTCGTTTGAAGGCTGGCGTCTCCAAATCTTATACCCCTCCATTTCTCAAACCCAAGAATGTAGTTTCTCTAACCTATACGTTCAAATCCACCTTTTTCCTTTCCAGTTTAACTCATTAAGATCATACCTGTCTAGTTAGAACCCATTTGAACATACTATTATGAATTTATTTATGAATGTGCATAATTTAAGGCTTTTTAACACATCCTGAAACTGTTATGTAAATTAGTTTTTTAAAGGAGGGATTTAAGATGCAACTGAATGATATGGAAATGAAGAAAATCCTTGACCAAGGCATGTTAACCCGAAGTTTGATTGAAAACGAAACCGCTATGAAAAAATGCCAGATGTATAATGAAATGGCAAAAGACGCTGCTGTAAAGGGATTTTTTAAAGAACAAGCCAAAGGTTTAGAAGACGTAATAGGATATTTTAAAAAGGGAATGGTAGAACTACAATAGAAAGGGGGTTTCAAGATGACTCAATTTTCAGATTTAGATATGCTTTATGATTACGAAAAAGACGCTGCGGCTGCAGCAATGGGATACATGACTCTAGCCACGCGTGCTCACCATGCTAATTTAAGAGATATATACTTACGCTTAGCTAACGAAGCGACTAATGCGCATAGTAAGGTCAGCAAATTAATTAATCAAAGTGGAGGCATTGCCTAATTTAAGCGTAAAATAAAGAACCGGGGACATCGAATTCCCGGTTCTTTATTTATTACTATTGTACGATATAAAATCAGATAAACTACTTACTGAAGAACTAACCTACTGCTTGTCGCCGCGACCGATAAAGTGCTGTCTTATGGCGAATACGCTGAATCGCATTGTCCAATGACTTAGGATGAAGCCCTAAGTGCTCGGACACTTCACGTTGTTTAAACCCCTGAATGAAATAGTGTTCAAACACCAAACGTTCAAGATTTGATAAGTTCTTACTTAAATCATGAATCATTGAATGTACTTCGTCATTAGCGATAACCATTGATGCCGGATCCTCAGCGTTCGGTAATAATTCTAAAAAGCTAGTTTCCTCTGATTCAGAGATAGTATTATTGAGGGAATAGGCTTCATTGAGATTAGTGTGTTTCTGGCGAGTATACTTACGTAAGCTATCTATTAGTTTACGTTTAATGACCATCCTTAAAAAATGAAGAAATGGGATATCTGAATTTACGTCATAAGATATAATAGCTCGGTAAATTGCGATTCGCCCTTCTTGTATCAGGTCATCATAATCTGCTCTAGGCAAAAAATATTTACACGCAATCATACGAACTTCAGGTTCATAATGTTGTATAATCTCATTTAAAGCTTCTTCGTTACCTGAGCGCGCTGCTTCAAGCATGGCAGTTTCCTTAGCTAGGGTGCTAATGTTCGAAGTCATGGCACTCAACTCCTTATCAAAAAATAGACACAATCACCTATATGAGTTTAATAAAGATTATGCCATTTGACAAGGATTATTTGGTGGACAATTCTCCATATCTTTCTAATTAATTGATACTTGTTTAAATATGAAAATTCTACCGTTAAAATGACTTAAGCAAATTTGTGGTTTCAATTGCAGTCATAGCAGCGTCAAACCCTTTGTTTCCGGCCTTTGTTCCCGCCCGTTCAATCGCTTGTTCAATACTATCAGTTGCTATGACACCAAAAATTATAGGAACTCCGGTTTGTAAGCCCACTTGGGCAATTCCTTTACTGACCTCATTACTGACAAGATCAAAATGAGGAGTGGCCCCACGAATAACGGCACCAAGGCAAATGACAGCATCATAGCGTTTAGAGAGTGCCATTTTTTGAGCAATTAGTGGAATTTCAAAGGCTCCCGGAACCCAAGCTAATTCAATATCATTTTCAAGTACGCCATGTCGGCGAAGCGCATCAATTGCACCACCTACTAATTTACTTGTGATAAACTCATTAAAACGCGCAGCAATAATTCCGATTTTTAGCCCTTCAGCAATTAAATTTCCTTCATAAGTTTTCATTTTTTAAACCATCCTTTCTGTACCCTAAGCATTGACTTAGACTTAATGACAATATTGATAACTAGGTTTATTAGTTAACTTCTGTTAAAAAATGTCCCATTTTTTGTTTTTTAGTGCAAAGATATTTGGTGTTTTCTGGTTTACACGTTATCTCTAAAGGAACACGCTCAACTACTTTCAAGCCGTATCCTTCTAGACCTACTATTTTCCGTGGATTATTGGTCATTAAACGCACTTGAGAAATTCCTAGGTCAGCTAAAATCTGAGCACCTACGCCATAGTCTCGTAAGTCCTCCGGAAATCCTAAGGCCAGATTGGCCTCGACCGTGTCTTTTCCTTCTTCCTGAAGTTTATACGCTCTTAGTTTATTTAACAACCCGATTCCACGGCCTTCCTGACGCATATAGAGCAATACGCCGCGTCCTTGATGTTCAATTTCTTCCATTGCGGCAGAGAGTTGGTCTCCACAGTCACAGCGTCGAGAGTGGAAAACATCCCCAGTCAGACATTCTGAATGAACCCGAACAAGCACAGGTTTCCCATCATCAACTGTCCCTTTGACTAACGCTACGTGTTCTTCTTGGTCGAGAATGCTTAGATAACCAATAGCCCGAAAGTCTCCAAATCCAGTAGGGAGACTAATACTTTCTACCTTTTCTATAAGTTTCTCAGATTGGCGTCGATAACTAATTAGATCTTTTAGGGTAATTAATTTAAGATTGTGTTTTTCTACAAAAAGTTGTAAATCCGGCACTCTTGCCATTGTTCCATCCTCATTCATAATCTCACAAATCAGACCTGCCGGCTGTAGTCCGGCAAGACGCGCCAAATCAACGGAGCCTTCTGTGTGTCCTGCACGAACCAAAACTCCGCCTTCTCGAGCTTGTAGCGGGAATATATGTCCTGGGCGCTGTAAATCAGTCGGTTCACTATGAGGATCCACCAGAACTTTGACAGTTTCCGCACGTTCAAAAGCAGAAATTCCTGTGGAACTCGTTACAGAATCAACACTTACCGTAAAGGCCGTACCATGAGGATCTGTATTGTTATTGACCATCTGTTCAAGTTGTAGGGCATGGATCCGATCCCTAGTCATGGGAACACAAATTAACCCGCGCCCATAGGTTGCCATAAAATTAATCGCTTCCGGAGTTGCCATTTCGGCAGCCATTACAAGATCTCCTTCGTTCTCACGGTCCTCGTCATCCACCATTACAATCATTTTACCTTGTCGTATATCTTCCAAAGCTTCTTCTACTGTGTTAAATGACATATCGTTCACTCTCCTTATATAATTGTCATCGATCATGACGCATTCGAATTAGACAAATCCATGCTCAGCCAAAAAACCTAGAGAAAGATCTTGTTTGTTTTTGACTGACGTCGTATTCAGACCCATAAAACGAGCAACATATTTTCCGATAAGGTCTGTTTCAAGGTTGACGGTAGCGTCAATCCCTTTTAGTCCCAGTGTGGTCTCCTTGAAAGTATGGGGAATTAGGGAGACTGTAAAATAATCGGCTTCCACATCAATGATCGTTAGCGAAATCCCGTCGATAGCAATCGAACCCTTTGGCAACATATATAAAAGAAGAGCAGGAGGTGCATTGATTTCATAGACTTGTGCGATACCCCATGGGACAATTCGGCGAATGCTGCCAACCCCATCGACATGCCCACTGACTAAATGTCCGCCTAAACGAGTTTGTAGCTGTAACGCCCGTTCTAGGTTGACATGGCTCCCGCTCTTTAGTTCAGTAAGATTTGTTTTTGCTAACGTTTCAGCCATTACATCCACAGTAAATTCGCTATCCCTTAGTCGAATAACGGTTAAGCAAACGCCGTTGATGGCGATGCTATCTCCAATCTGAGTTCCATTAAGGACCTTTTTTCCTTCAAGGGTGAGTTCCCCTGATTTTGGCAAGAGGCGAAGGGCTCGGACGATACCCAGTTCTTCTACAATTCCAGTAAACACGTTTTTTCCTCCCTAATGCATCTACGTCTTAAGCCGTCGCCTGCATTCATCTAATGGAAATATGTTGCCTCCTAATTGTTAATTAATACTTTATGCTAGCAATCAAGAGTCTAAAAAAACCTTCGGACGTATATATCCTGTAATATGAAGGTCGCCCGTATTCATATCAACACTGAGATCGTCTAGCGTTATCGCCTCCGCCATGGATTCGATATGAAGACCCGAAAGGGGAGAAGGGCCATTTCCTCCTACAAGCTTGGGCGCAATAAAAAACTCGACTTTGTCTACGAACTCTTCTTGAAGGAGCGTGCCAGCAAGTCCACCTCCGCCCTCTAGCAACACACTCGTCCAGCCACGACGCACAAGATCACGAAACAGCTTTTCAAGCGGAACATGCCTCGCAGTATTGTATTGCCAAACTTCAACTTGTTTGAGGCTTTGCAGGCGTTCTACTTTCTCTATAGATGCTGCAAGTGTGGTTGCTATTATACAAGGGCTGAATTCAGAAGCGGAAAGAATCTGAGCATGTTCATCTAAACGTAATTTCCCGTCCACGACGAGTCGAATGGGATCTCTTCCACTGGGAAGACGACAGGTGAGGGCGGGGTTATCCTGAATGATGGTCTCACTTCCCACTAAGATAACATCATAGCGATCTCGAAGCTGATGTACATAATGGCGCGAGTTTTCATTACTAACCCAACGTGAGTCTCCTGACTCAGTGGCAATTTTTCCGTCTAAGGTCATTGCTGTTTTATAAACAACAAAGGGTAAGCCCGTGCTAATTGATTTGATAAAGATTTCATTGAGCTGCGAGGCTTCTTGATGCATCACACCTAAGTCTACTTGAATTCCTGCTTCTCGCAAGAGATCAAGACCGCGACCTGCGACAAGCGGATTGGGATCTTTCATGGCAACAACAACTCGTTTGATATTGGCACGGATTAGGGCGTCGGCACAAGGAGGAGTTCGGCCAAAATGCGAACACGGTTCCAAGGTCACATAAGCCGTAGCACCGCCTGCTTGAACTCCTGCGGCTGCAAGGGCATGAATTTCTGCGTGAGGAGTCCCTGCCTTAAGATGATATCCTTCTCCAATAACTTCGTTATCTTTGACGATAACACACCCCACTAGAGGATTTGGGCTGGTTCTACCCATTGCTTTGGATGCTAACTTAAGCGCTCTTTTCATAAATTTTTCATCATTAGGATTTGAAGGACTTGAATTGTGCATGAGAATACCCTTTCTAAGATTCCAGATTTAGTGTCTCCCAAAAGCCTTAAAAATAGATTAGAAAACTTGGCTAGCGCCAAGCCTTCGGCGCAGGCGGTAGCCTTAGTTGCACTTATGCTTCCAGAAAGTATAAAACGAAAAGTTATACTTTCTGACTAGTATTAGAAAACTTGGCTAGCGCTCACACACGACGAAGACACTGTCTTCGCACGGGTTAAACCTTCTTGCAGCACTGTCTTCGCACGCATTAGCCTTCTTGCAGCCTCCGGCGCAGGCGGTAGCTAAATATCAGTTAATACTTTCTGACTTAGAAAAATAAAAAAACACCCGTTTCTCTCAGGTGTTTGGAAATTAAAGACACAGCTTTAAAAAGCGTGCGAACGCAAGCAAATAGCTGTTCCTCTTCTCATCCAGACTTTACTGTCGGCCCTGGAATTTCACCAGATCTGCCAAAAGGCTCGCGGGCTTTACCGCCGGTAGGGAATCTCACCCAACCCCAGAGGAGTATTACGATTATTTAATTTATTATAGTTTACTCCAGGCTATTGATTTTAGCAACCCTATTAACAATATTCTTGATTCAGGTGGGATTTACCGCTCCTTGCCATCCTTGGTTGTGAGAAGATGTTATCCATGTAAGGCGAGGAATTCATTGCGCAATAAACCCATGAGAATGGCGTCATGATAGTTTCCTAATACGAAACGAGCTTCACGTTGACGGCCTTCAATTTTGAAACCAACTTTTTCGTAAGCCTTAATTGCTCGGATGTTTTCATCCCAGGTATCTAGAGAAATTCGGTGGAAATTCCACTGCGTAAAAAGAAAGCGTGCAAATACTATTAAAGCATCAGTACCGTATCCTTTTCCCCAATAAGATTTATTGCCAATAACCACATAAAGAGTAGCTAATCGACCGGGGATATTGATCTCCTTAAAACCGATAGTTCCAATGATTAGATCGTTTTCATCTAATATAGCATAGTGATAGGTGTCTGGCGACCCATCGAGAAACTTGACAGCAAGTTGTTCTTTGCTCTGTAGAGTATTTAAGGGCCAAGCTCCACTGGACCATAGATTAACCTCTTGATCATTATACCATTGATACATAGCGTCAATGTCATCTTCCTCGACTGGACGAATTGATGTTTTCTGACCTTGTAGCATTTAAAGGACTCCTTATTCAAAATATATTTTGCTCAATATATTATCTTATATTCTTTTATGATTATGATCAACTTTAGGAGCAAAGAAAGTGCTAAATGGAAGGAGAGATCTCCTAAAGATATCAAGTATTGATCAGATCCAAAAATTAAGATTAGCAAAGAAGATGTTGACAAGATAACAGTGTTTTGCTAATATGATAAACGTTCTTAATCATACGGGGCGTGGCGCAGTTTGGTAGCGTGCTTGGTTCGGGACCAAGAGGCCGTGGGTTCGAATCCCGTCGCCCCGACCACTGATATCAAAGGGTTTCCTTAAATGGAGGCCCTTTATTTTTTTCTCCTATTGACCCTCTTTTGCCCCACTATAATTTTTGTCGTCTATACCAACAATATAAAAAGCCAGTTCAACTACTTTTTCAATAAAATTATTTTTCTAAATACCTTAACTTTTTATATGCTTTTTCCTCCCTCTTTAGATTATCTCGTCCACTTTGTTAAACACATTATCCAATTTATAATTGAGGTGCAATAGATGCACAAAAGAGAAAAGAAACCTCCGCGTCCGGAGGTATTCACAATGTCTTTAGGCTCTGCAATTATATAATTCTTTTAAAAACTTATACGTTAGCATTGAATAATTTTAGGGTTTAACATGCCAAAATATAAATTAATCCAAATACTCAGAATTTCCCCAAGCCTTGCCTAGCCAAACAGCGCCGGCTATACCAATTACGTGTAGCGCTAACCAACGTGGTTGTAATAAACTGTATTTACCTTGATTACTTCGATTCATCATTCCCATCATTTAAACCTCCTCTATTTTTTTACACTTTTAGTTTGGGTTATTTGAATCGTAACAATACTATCCAAAATATGTAAGTAGAGTAAGAAATAGAGCCAATGAAATAATATTGTTGCATAGGATCAATTCTTTAAATATAAATGGCCCTCGATAAAACTATGTTGAATCATTTATTATCCTTTGGATTGCTACACATTTTATTTTAAGATATACTTTATATATACGTACAGATGTTTTCAAGGTGTTGAGATATGAGGGAGAGAAGAAATTTGACAAAAATAGGGATCGTTATGGACTCTACTGGATATTTACCCAAGGATATCTTAGAGAAATTTAATATTTACATAGTTCCCCTTAATGTCAATATTGGGGACGAAACGTTTCTGGAAACAGAATTAACCAATCAGATTTATTTTGAAAAATTAAGTCATATTTCTGGTTTATCTACAACCTCTCAACCGTCTGTTGGTACATTTTTAGAAGTTTACGAAAACTTGTTTTCAAAAGGCATCGTGGATATTGTGAGTGTTCATATCTCATCAACTATAAGTGGAACACTACACTCAGCCCAAATGGCGAAAGATTTAGCTTCCAGCCCAAATATTCATATCTTTGATTCAAAATCATCTGCCTTAGGTCTTGGTGCTCTGGCATGGGCTGCGGCCGAATGGGTACAACAAGGTCTAAGTGCTTCAGAAATTATGGACCGGTTACTAATTCTAAGACAACAGACTGAGTTTTATTTCATAGTCAATACGTTAGATAACCTACGAAAAGGCGGACGAATTGGTGGGGCAGCTGCTCTTGTTGGAACCTTATTACAAATTAAACCGATACTTTACTTTAATAAGAGTGCCAATATTGATGTTTTTGACAAAGTACGTTCAAGGTCAAGGGCTTGGCAACGTGTACTCGACGAATTAATTCGGGCTTTATCTACGGGAAAACGTTATAGAATTTACGTTATGCATGTCAATATACCAACAGAGGGAATAACGTTACTTAACGAACTACAGGTTCGTTTTCCAGAGCATGAAGTTCGGTTATTCGAAGCCGGGCCCGTCATCGCAACTCACGTTGGAACAGGCGCTTTCGGCCTTACATTTCATCCTTGGCCTTTTCATCAATAACTAATACTAAAATCTAATTGATTGTAACAATTCATATATTCGCCTTAGTAAAACATAAATAGGGCTGTAACAAACTTGTTTTCTAGTTTGTTACAGCCCTATTTATATTACTGTTTCACTTCATGAAATATTAACCAATGTATTGGTATATTTCTCTTTATTGGACAGCTATCTTGAGAATATTTCCATTTTTCGTTCACTCAATTAAAAATGATATGCAAATTTGAAGGTATTTACAGTGATTATTCATACCATCCAAGATACAAGCATAGCTATCAACAGATAAATAATCTGGAGGTGGGATATTTTTGGAGGCTTATTATCATAACGATCCAAGAATTGAAAAATGGGTAGAGCAAATCATAGAAAAAGTATTTACTGCTTGTATATTAACTGGGGTAGATTCAGATGCAGAGTATCAAAGAGGATGTGAAATTGTCGCAAAGATAACATCATTATTACAAGGATTTTCAACGTTTCCTTCAGAATATTTGGCGGATGGACTTAAACAGATCCTCGAACAACAACTTCCCGAATCGCGCGTTATTAATAACTTTCCTACGTTTCAAGATACAATGAATAAAATGCTGCACGAAGGCATGTTAAAGGTGATTGATGCTCAAAATATACGAGGTGTCAACATTTTAGCAGCTCCCTCTAAAGAGAATATTAGTGAAAATCACATAGAATTGTTTAGTGAACTCGTTCAGCTAAAGCTGAACATCGAGACTTCGGTGGGGGACTCTAGCCCCACCGAAGCAGGGTACGGGGGCCCACTCCCACTTAAAGAAGTGGGTGTCTTACGATTGGATAAATCAAAAGGAAATTTCGAGGAAGAACTAGCAAGAGAACATGGGGTAGAACTCGGAATGGTAGAAGCTGAAGAGTTACTAAATCAACGTAATAAAACAGCTCTGTCTAGTATTAATCTTACAGATATAGAAAGAGATGCTTCTGAAAGGCTTGAATTTACAGAAGAGCTTAAACCAATACCTGTCCTAGCCTCTATCAACCACAAAGACGTAGTAGTATTTATTGAACAAATAGAGAGTCAAGTACTAAGCAAGCCAATGAGTACCATAACTGCCGATTCGTTAGATCATATAGCAATAATAAGCCGTGATGAGTTGAAAGCTGATATTGAATCCCATACTAAATCTGATACATCTAATAACACTTCAAGTATAGTTACATCAATACAATCAAAAACTAATAAGTTGGTGCAGGCTACTCAGGTCCCTGATAATGCAGAACGTCTCAACGATATTCTAAGCTACATCTTCCCAAACGTCACAGTAAATTGGAATATTACTTTACTAAGTCAGAAATTTCTAGCCCAAGTAGAAGATATTCTAATCTATCTTTATGACCCAGAGCATGCTTTTCAGACTGAAAGATTCAAGAAAGATGGTTGGAAAATCATGGTGTGTAATGAGGAAGATCTCGGTTATCCTCGTAGATTAGGGAGGAAGCTCAAAAGTATTATGCGTTTAGGAAAGAGGGACTAAAGTCATAACTATTGTTTTTTCAAGTTTGTAAGTAGGAATACCTGTTTCTATGTCGAATAAAACATAGTATAGAAAGGCAAATTTAAGTTTATCTAAAGCTAATATTGAAATGAGGAAATAATTTTGACTGATCAGTTGGGAGAAATCTTACAAAATACCTTAAAAGCGATCGAATTGGGAAAAGAAGAAATTTTTCTTATCGCAGAAACATCCCGGAATGAGACGCATCGACTGATTAGTGAACTCTCTCAGCTTAAATCAAATATTTCGCAAACCATTCTAGAAGTCGATTATCAAGAAAAAGCAGAACGACGTATGCGCCAGAAATTAATGGAAGTTAATCGAGCGCATAATAAACATTCCCAGGAAAAAATGATGGAGACTTATGCAGAAGCTAAAGATGCCCAGCTTAAATTACAACTATTGCAGCAAAAAGAAATAGAATTACGTAAGCGCCGCGATGATCTTGAACGTTCTCTTTGTCAAATGCAAGTTACCATTGAACGGGCCCAAAATTTGATGACTCAGGTTAGCATGGCGATTAGCTTATTGCAAGGCGGAGTAGCTGAAGCGCTTCAAACCCACAATAATGAGCAACGACTGGAGATGGGTTTACGTGTTATTAGAGCGCAAGAGGAAGAGCGTCGTCGTGTGGCGAGGGAAATTCATGATGGTCCCGCCCAAACACTTGCAAATATTGTTTTGCGATTAGAAATTGCCGAAAGGTTACTTGAATTAAATCCTAGTCGAGTAAAAGCTGAGCTTAAGGACCTTAAGAATTTGGTTAGATCAAATTTGCAAGATATTCGTAGGATTATTTTTGATCTTAGGCCTATGGCATTGGATGATTTAGGTATCGTACCTGCTATTTCCAAGTACTTAGATAATTTTAAAGAAAATTACGGTATAAACTGTGAGTTACGTATCGAAGGACGAGAAAGGCGACTTCTTCCAGCAATGGAGGTTGCTCTTTTTCGATTAGTTCAAGAGGGAATGACTAATGTTGCGAAACATGCCCATTCCGCTAAAGTAGAGATTTTTTTAATTTATCAAGAAGATTGGACGATTGTAAGAATACGAGATTATGGTAAAGGCTTTGAAGTGAAGACTGCGATGAATGCACCTGGGGAACACTTTGGACTCGTAGGAATGCGTGAGCGAGTTGAAATGTTTTCCGGGCGTTTTTCTATACAATCAATTTTAGGAAAGGGAACATCGATAGAGCTTTTAATTCCATCGAGCCAGGAGGGAGGAACGACAACATGATAAGAATTGTAATTGCTGATGATCATCCCCTATTAAGAGAGGGACTTCGTCGCATTTTGGAATTTGAGGATGGGATTGAAGTCGTTGCAGAAGTAGGAGACGGACAAGGTGCCATTAATGTTGCGAGAACTATGAGTTTTGATATTTTATTAATGGATCTTAATATGCCTGGAGTTAATGGGTTAGAAGCCGGTCGTGTCATTCGTCGTGAATATCCGAAAATCGGTATATTAGTACTTACTGTTGATGATTCGGATGAGAAAATATTCCAGGTCCTTCAAATTGGAGTAGCTGGCTATTTGCTTAAAGATGTGGATTCAAAAACACTAATTCAATCCATTCGAAAGGTTTATTCTGGTGAACCCATTTTATCTCCAACTGTGACTGGAAAACTACTTGAACAATTGAATAAACCTAGCCCCTTGAAAGATACATGTGGACTCAGTGATCGCGAGATGGAAATTCTCCATTATGTTGTAATGGGGTCTTCTAACCGTGAGATTGGGACTTCCTTATTCATTAGTGAAAAAACTGTAAAAAATCATCTGTCTAGCATTTATCGCAAATTGGCTGTTGAAGATCGGACTCAAGCAGCCCTAAAGGCTGTTAAACTTAATTTTTTTCAGCTCGACTAGACTTTAGTAGATTGATAATAGTTATTGCTAAACCTAGAATAAACAGGTAAAATAAGTTGAGATGTAATATAGTAGTAAGTTGAAATGTTAATAGCATTGTTCAAAGCAAGCGTCCAAAATGCTTATTCTTTAGAATTATAATCTAAAAGGACAAGCAGTCGAGACGCTATTTTTGGAGGATTGAGTAGATGAAAATTAGCTTTTTTGGTGCGGCACAGGTCGTTACTGGCTCATCTTTTCTAGTTGAATCAGGAGAATCACGAATTTTAATTGATTGTGGAATGTTTCAGGGTTCTAAAGCATTGAAGGAGTTAAATTACGGAGAATTCCCCTATAATCCAGCAAATCTTGACGCGGTTATTTTAACACATGCTCATACTGACCACTCTGGAATGTTACCTAAACTAATTAAGGCTGGTTTCAAGGGTACCATTTGGGCTACACCTGAAACAATTAAGTTATGTTCAATTATGCTTCCAGATAGTGGACATATACAAGAAATGGAGGTTGAACGTAAGAATCGAAAGAGGTCTAGAGCAGGCCTTCAACCCTTAGTTCCAATCTATACCGTTCAAGATGCTCTTGATACCCTTCCTTACTTTCGCGCAACACCTTACAAAGATCTAATTGACCTTGTTTCGACGATTTCATTTCAATTTTATAATGCGGGTCATATTCTTGGGTCTGCACATGTTTTGCTCCACATTAAAGAACCCAATTATAATAAAACTATAGTTTTTTCTGGGGATATTGGGAATATTAACCAACCGTATATAGAAGATCCAAGCATTTTAAGTGTAGCTGACGTTGTAGTAATGGAAACCACCTATGGAAATCGACTTCATTCTGAAAATATAGACGGAAACAAAAATGATCGTTATGAACAACTTGCAGAAACAATTCGTTCGACATATGAAGCTGGAGGAAATTTGATAATACCTGCTTTTGCTATTGAACGAACTCAAGATCTTCTTTTTTATCTCCAAAAATTGCAGGATGAACAACGTATACCCACTTTACCGATATATATTGACAGTCCATTGGCTATCGCTGCGACAAAAATATTCCAAGAAAACACTGATAATTTTGATTCTATAACACGTGAATTGATTAGAACGGGAAACAATCCACTAAAAATGCCCAACGTACATTTCAGTCAAACTGCTATAGATTCTATGGCTCTCAATAAAATTGAAGGCGGAGCGATTATTATTGCTGCCAGCGGTATGGCCGATGCTGGGCGAATCAAACATCATTTGAAACATAATCTTTGGAGAGAGAAGTCAACCATCCTTTTTGTGGGATATCAGGCTCAGGGAACACTTGGTCGAATTCTTTCAGATGGCGTTGAGGTGGTAACCATACACGGGGAAAAAATTGCGGTTAATGCCCGAATTAGTCATATGGATGGTCTTTCCGCTCATGCCGATCAAGCTGAACTAATTCGTTGGCTCTCTCTACTAGGAAAAAAAGCAGAACAAATCATTCTTGTTCATGGGGAATTAGAATCCCAGACTATTTTTTCTGACAAAGTCTTAGAAGCGTTCGGAAAGACTTCCCTTATACCCCAACTTGGAGAAACTATTGAGTTCACACACCAAAAAGTTCTACGAATTGTTCCTCAAATAGCCTGGTTATCCAAAGCTCCAAAGGTCGAAGCTAGTAATGAAACGGTATTTGTTCCCTCAGAGAAATCACTTAGTGATACAACACTTCGTCCTTTTGTTCATACTTATAAACGACCTAAGACGTCGGCATCCAAAATGTCTCGCTCACAAGTCAATAGGGCCTATATCCGATTACGACACCACCTTAAACGGCTTATTGATGAAGGGCAACGAACCCGCGATTTTGACCGAGTCGTCAACCTTCTAGATAGCATAACACGTTGGCTTGAAGAACAAGAACGAAAAACAAGGCAGTGAACTCGTTCAGCTAAAGCTGAACATCGAGACTTCGGTGACGTAAGTCTCCAGTGACGATAGTGTCCGGTGGACACTATCGCCGAAGGCGCATGCTCCATAGATTACTAACCGCCAAAGGATGACTTACGCCGAAGGCGCAGAGCCACTGACGAATACTTTCGCGCCGTAGGATGGACTCTACCTCCTTCGCCGCTAAGTGTTCCAATTGGGATGGGCGGCTTCGGCTAAACCCTATCCTACGCCGGTAGGTATTCCTTTGGGGATAGCGACTTCGGCGAT
>Ga0209347_1000887_pt1 | contig 61036 bp, 50 predicted proteins | sample AutmiccommuBRH23_FD_187382 | JGI IMG/M metagenome (GOLD analysis project Ga0209347, IMG submission 187382) | Deep subsurface microbial communities from Mt. Terri, Switzerland - Autotrophic microbial communities BRH/23 (SPAdes) (version 2) | ecosystem: Environmental > Aquatic > Deep subsurface >... | reverse complement strand
CGCTCCGCCTGAACCCGAACGCCAACTGACAGACCATCCGGAATACACTCGCAGACCCTACCAACCATCGACTCGGTGCGAGCCAAAACACACCCGCTCCAGGCTCATACCTGAATTGGAAAAGACTGCCACAAGACGCAAGGGTATGGTTCCGAGAACCGTGTCGCACTTGGCAATATAAGGATTCATTTTCAAGCACTTGGATTCTCGGGTCCGAAACGGATGCTCCAGAAGTGCCGGTTTTCTTCGCCGGTTGGCTCACTGGTTTTTCTGCGCGGAATTGAGTTTCGAGCGAGGGAGAAAGGGCTGGCGAAGCAGCGAGACAAGCGTTTGATCGCCCGGCTGGCGAAATGTGTCGAGTCCGATCGGCATCGTGGTTTCCGGCAGCGCCGGTGAATCGCGGTAACTGCGGAAAAGTCGATCCCAGACCGACAGGTGGAAGCCGAAATTGCTGTCGGTTTCTTCGCGGCGGACCGAATGGTGAATGCGGTGCATCGACGGGGTGACCAACGCCCATCTCAATGCACGGTCGATTCGCTTGGGCAGCGCCACATCGGTGTGGGTGAACAGCGAGCCGAGCGAGAGCAGCAGCTCGAAGATGACAACGGCAGCCGGATGCGGGCCGAGAACCCAGACCAGCCCCAGTTTGATCGCCATCGACACGGCGATTTCGAACGGGTGAAAGCGCACACCGGTGGTGACATCGAAGCCGGTGTCGCTGTGGTGCACGCGGTGCAGGCGCCACAGCAGTGGAATGGAGTGCATCAGCCGATGCTGCCAGTAAACCGCCAGATCCAAAATCAGAACGGCGACGGGTATCGCCAGCCACAGCGGCCAATCGATGCGGTTGAACAGGCCATCGTCGCGGGCGTTCAGGTGCAGCGCAAGGCCGACTGCGAGCACGGGGAACGCCAGCCGGAGGATCAACGTGTCGATCACCACCAGGCCGATGTTCACGCCCTGCCGCCGCGCCAGCGTGCTGTCGCCGCGCGCCGGTGCCGCGCGCTGCCAGGTCAGCAGCAGCAGCAGTAGACCCGCGAAGGCGGCAAGCCTGAGCAGCGCTTCGTTTTCAATCAGCCAGTTCACTTAACATGCTGCGAATAGGGCTGCGTGGAAAGCCAATCGCAGAGGGCGCGTTGTTCGGGAAGGGCGCCGACCATCGCGTTCAGCTCGGCCTGAACAAACCGGATGTCTTCGGCGCGATCGAGATCGCTCAGCATGGGCAGCCGCCAGAGTTCGCCTTTACCGGCCAGGCCGGCGCAAAAGCGCTGCTCAGTGTCGGACCGACTGTAGATGACGTCGGTCCAGGCGGCCATCGGAATCGGACAGTTGCCGCCGAACAGCCAGAAGCCGCCGTCACGGGCCGGGCCGATCACCAGCCTGGGCTCCTCGCTGTCGAGCCACTGGGCCGCGTTGACCAGATAGTCGCTGCGCAGCTGCGGCGCGTCGGCACCGATCAGCAGTCCGGCCCGATGCCGGTCATAGAGCTGGGAGTAGATCCGCGCCATGCGCTCGCCAAGGCCGCCTTCCTCCTGGGCCAGGTTGGGCAATCCCGGCCAGTCGCCCTCGACGATGGCGGCCGCCTCGGCGACCGCCCAGTAGGCGCGCAGGGGATTGCCGGCTGTCGAGCGCTGCTCGGCATCGCGCGCCACGGCGGCGACTGCGGCTGCCGCGCGGCGATGCCAAGCCAATGCAAATTCCTCGCCCACGCCGGCGGCCAGGCGGGTCTTGACCCCCGAGCGGCCCGGGGTTTTCACGAAGATGGCCAGCCCGACGCTCACAGCACGCGCTCCCGGCTCGAAAACCGCCGCGCCTGCCGCGCAGTCAGATACAGGTGGTGCAGCGTGGTGCGCAGCCAACCCGACGCGAGATACTTCCGGGCGCTGGTGTGGATCGGTGCGCGGAATGGCGTAATCGCCGCGCCCAGCCGGCGCGCGCGCCAAACCAGGTCGTGATCCTCGCCGCAACCGACCGCGCAATCGAATCCGCCGAGCCGGGACCAGAGCGCGCGCGACAGGGTCAGCCCCTGGTCGCCAAACGGCATGCCGAACAGGCGGCTGCGAACCAAGGCGCCGAGCCGGTTGAGGACCATCATCCGTGGGCCGTCGGGCAGGAAGTGGAGATCGAAGTAGTACACGGTGTTGGGGTCATGCGGGTAATGCTGCAGTGTATCCAGCGAGCGATTGGGCAGTCGTGAATCCGAGTGCAGAAAGCACAATACCGAGCCCCGCGCCGAAGCGGCTCCGGCATTGAGCTGGGCGGCGCGGCCCTGTGCCGCCTCGATCCAGCGCACGCTGGAGCGCAACTGCCAGTCGGATGCGTCGAAGCGCACGGGCAGGCACCCCCGTACCGCGACCAGTACGATTTCGGCCGCAGTATCCAGTCCGTTCAGATCCGGCAACAGCTGCTTCCATGTCGTGTCGCCCGGTCCGACCGGAATGATGATCGAAAGCGCCATCGGACGCGCAACCGCCGGAGATCAGCCGCGCCGCCAGGCGAAAAACCGCGCGGCCATGCGCAGCACACCCTGTGGAGCATGGGCTCGTTTCCACTCGCCAGCCACGTACTTGTTGGCTTCGTTCATGGTCGGATAGATGTGGATGGTGCCCAGCAGCTTGTTCAGCCCGAGATTCCATTTCATCGCCAGCACGAACTCGGCGATCAGGTCGCCGGCATGCGCGCCGACCAGCGTCACGCCGAGAATCCTGTCCTTGCCGGGCTCGGTGAGCACCTTGACGAAACCGTGATCGGCGCTGTCGGCGATCGCGCGATCGAGATCGTCGATGCCATAGCGGGTGACTTCGACCGCGATGCCGCGCTGCGCCGCTTCGTCCTCTGAAAGACCTACGCGCGCGACCTCGGGCTCGGTGAACGTGGCCCAGGGGATCACCCGATAGTCGACCTTGAAGCTCCACAGCGGTGCCAGCAGCGCATTGACTGCGGCATACCACGCTTGATGCGCGGCAACGTGGGTGAATTGGTAAGGACCAGTAGCATCGCCACAGACGTGGATGTTGGGAAAGTTGGTGCGCAGCAGCTCGTCGGCGGCGATGGTCCCGCGTTCGTTGACGGTGATGCCGAGTTCCTCCAGGCCAAAACCTTTCACGCGAGCCTTGCGGCCAAGGGCGACCAGCAGCTTGTCGAAGCGGATCTCGACTTCCTCGCCCTCGTGCTCGCAGAACAGAATCCCGCCATCGCCGTCGGCCTGCACCCGGATCGCCTTGTGCGCGGTTGCGATGTGGATGCCTTCGGCGGCAAATCGAGAGCGCACTTGTTCTGCGGCATCGGCATCCTCGCGCGGCAGCAGGCGCGGCGCCATCTCCACCACGGTGGTCTGACAGCCCAGCCGGGCAAAAGCCTGGGTCAGCTCGCTGCCGATCGGGCCGCCACCCAGTACCACCAGCCGATCGGGCCGCTGACGCAGATTCCACACTGTGTCGCTAGTGAGGTAGTCGACCGTGTCCAGGCCCGGGATGCGGGGCACCAGAGGCTCGGCGCCGCTGGCCAGGATGATGCTTCGACCGCTGATCCTTCGGCCGTCGATCTCCACTTCCCACGGTGATACCAGACGCGCATTGCCTTTGATGACATCCACGCCCAGATTGGTGTAGCGCTCGACGGAATCGTGGGGTTCGATTTTTTCGACCACGCCCTTCACCCGATCCATCACCTCGGCGAAGTCGAATTCGGCGGACATCGAGGTAATGCCGAAACGCTTCGAATCGCGCGCCTCGGCCAGCAACCGCGCCGTGCGCAGCAGCGCCTTGGACGGTACACAGCCGGTATTGAGGCAGTCGCCACCCATCTGGTGCTTTTCGATTAGCGCCACCTTGGCCTTGACCGCGCTTCCGATATAGGCCGACACCAGGCCGGCCGAGCCGGCGCCGATGACCACCAGGTTGTAGTCGAATCGCTTCGGTCGGGTGTGGCCGCGATAGACCCGGCGCGCGGCAAGCCAGCGGCTGAACCAGCGCGTCAGCAGAGGCAGGGTGCCGAGCAGCACGAATGCCGCTATCAGGCCGGGAGACAGGATATCGCCGGCCGAATCGATGCGCGCCAACTGGGTTCCGGCGAACACATAAACGATCGTGCCCGGCAGCATGCCGAGCTGGCTGACCCAGAAAAATGTGAAAGTCTTCAGTGAGGTCAGGCCGGCGAGCAGATTGATCAGGAAAAACGGAAACACCGGCACCAGCCGCAGCGTGAACAGGTAAAAGCCGCCGTCCCGGTCGATACCGGCGTCGATCTTCTTGAGGCGCTCGCTGTAGCGGGCCTGCAGCGGCTCGCGGGCCAGAAACCGGGCGACCAGGAAGGCAAGCGTCGCGCCGAGCGTGCTGGCAAAGGACACCAGCAGGGTGCCGGTCACCAGTCCGAACAGCGCGCCGCCAGCCAAGGTCATGATCACCGCGCCGGGAATCGAAAGCGCAGTGACGATCACATAGATGACGAAATAGCTGCCCCAAGCCAGCCAGGGATTGGCCGAAGTCCAGGCATTGAGTTCGGCCTGGCGGGCTTTGAGGTTATCCAGGCTGAGTTGTTCGACCAGACCGCTGCGCCAGACCAGCACCGCGAGAACGACGACGGCCAGCGCGAGAACGATGCGGCCGAGCGGGAAGCTTTTTGTGTTTTTCATTGGCTCATTCTGATGAAAGCGCCATGTGGCGACCATGGCAGTCTGACCGATTTTTGGTGGATCGTCGCCAGACCGCCGGTGCGGCGCGCGGTCTGCATTCATCTCCGGGCGAAGGCGGTTGCTGGCTCTCGCTGCGTCAGGACGCCAGGCGTTCTGGCGATGCCGGCGCCGTAACCAACTCGGGGATCGGCAAGCGGGTCGCTTGACAATGGGTCGGACTGCTGGTGTATTCTGGAACGGGCGCTATAAAACAAGGCCAAGCGATATGCGCCCAAAATGCGGGGGAGGTGATCACAAAACACCGTGTTTTTGTGACCAAGAGTACTTAATCGCACGATGATCAGTCATATCGAACAAGACCTGCTGTCGATGGTGCTGGCGCGCCTGCACCTGCGTGCCCGCGTGTTTGCCTTGCCCAGTGTCTGCGGTGCCTGGCAGATCGATCCCAGCGACCACCCGGGCGCCCAGTTTCATCTCATCTCGCGCGGCAGCGGCTACCTGATACTCGACGACCAACCGGCGCAGTCGCTCCGCTCGGGCGATCTGTGCGTCTTCCCGCGCGGTGCCTGGCACCTGATCAGCTCCACGCCAAAGCCGCGCGGTCAGGGCAACTGGGAGCGGCCCGACCAAACCATGCCCTATACATCGATGATCTGCGGCGAGTTCGAGTTCGAACAGGGCACGCCGCCCGGGCTATTGGACGCCTTGCCGGACGCCATCGTGATTCCGGCCGAGCAGGTCGATGAGCGGTTCAGCGCCCTGTTGCGGCTGCTGGCCGATGAATCCCTGCACGTCGACTCCGGCTCCAACGTGGTCCTCGATCGCTTGGCCGACGCGCTGTTCGTGATGGTGCTCAGGCACCACATCAAGCGGACCGAGAATCGACGGGGTCTGTTGGCGGCAGCGGCCGACAAGCGCATCGCGGCCGCGCTGCTGGCCATGCACAGCGAACCAGGCAAGCCCTGGACGGTGGCTTCGCTGGCCACGCTGTCGGGCATGTCGAGAACTGCATTCTCGGCCCGCTTCTCCGAGTTGATGGAAGTGTCGCCGATGGCCTATCTCACCCGATGGCGGATGCACGAGGCCGAGCGGCTGTTCGCCGACCCGCGCAATTCGGTCGCACGGGTGGCCGAGCAGTTGGGTTACGAGACCGAGGCTGCTTTCCGGCGCGCTTACAAGCGGGTGACGGGTCAGACGCCGGGCAGCGTGCGCCGGCGCGTCGCGTGATGAGTCATCGTCCTGCCCCTGTGCCCGGTATAATGGTCGGCTCGCACTCGCTGACCTGACGAGATGAATCAAGACCGCATCCCCGTCCGCCGCGCCCTGCTGTCGGTGTCCGACAAGACTGGCCTGGTCGAGCTGGCGACGGCGCTGCGGGCGCGTGGTGTGACTCTGTTGTCGACAGGCGGCAGTGCCAAAACACTTCGCGATGCCGGGCTTGCGGTGACCGAGGTCAGCGATGTCACCGGCTTCCCCGAGATCATGGATGGCCGGGTCAAGACCCTGCATCCGGCAATACACGGCGGCCTGCTCGGTCGCGGCCCGGTCGATTCCGAGGTGATGCAAGCCCATGGCATCGCGCCCATCGATCTGTTGGTGCTCAACCTGTATCCATTCGAGCAGACGACGGCCCGCGAAGACTGCACCCTGGCCGAGGCGGTCGAGAACATCGACATCGGTGGCCCGGCGATGCTGCGTGCGGCAGCGAAGAACTACCCACGAGTCGCGGTGCTGACCGATCCGAACCAATACGCCAGCGCCCTGGCCGAGTTGGAGGCCGGCGATGGCGCGTTCACCGCCGCCACCCGATTTGCCCTCTCGGTGGCGGCGTTCGAGCGCGTGGCCCGATACGACCTGGCGATCAGCCGCTATCTTTCGGCCGTCCAGGGTGGCGCGACGACCTCATTTCCAGAACACTTGGAGTTGCGCCTGGACAAGGTGATGGACCTGCGCTACGGCGAGAATCCGCACCAGCAAGCCGCCTTCTACCGCGATCCGCAGCCGGAGCCGGGTGCGCTGGCCGGTTTCGTGAGTCGCCAGGGCAAGGCGCTGAGCTTCAACAATCTGGCCGATGCCGACGCAGCCTGGGAGTGCGTCAAAACCTTCGACCGGCCGGCCTGCGTTATCGTCAAGCACGCCAATCCCTGCGGCGTGGCTGAAGCGGCCGACCTCGATGCCGCTTACGATCGCGCCTATGCCACCGACCCGACCTCGGCTTTCGGCGGCATCATCGCGTTCAACCGTCCGCTGGATGCCGGCACCGTGGCGATGATCATCGAACGCCAGTTCGTCGAAGTGATTCTCGCTCCGGCGGTGTCCGATGCAGCGCTCAAACTGGCGACCAGGAAGCCTAACGTGCGGGTGATCGAGGTGCCCCAGGGCCGGCGCGATTCCGATCATGGTCAGCTCGATTTCAAGCGCATCGGCGGCGGGCTGCTGGTTCAAGGCCCGGACGATCACGAGCTCGCGGTGGATCAGCTGCGGGTAGTCAGTCGCAGACGCCCTGACGACGCTGAGTTGGCCGATCTGATGTTCGCCTGGCGGGTCGCGAAGTACGTCAAGTCCAACGCCATCGTCTACGCGCGCGACGGGCAGACGATCGGCATCGGAGCAGGCCAGATGAGCCGTATCGTCAGCGCCCGGATCGCTGCCTTGAAGGCCGAGGAGGCCGGGCTGCCGGTTGTCGGCAGCGTCATGGCCTCGGATGCGTTTTTTCCGTTTCGCGACGGGATCGACGCCGCTGCCCGGGTCGGCATCCGCGCGGTGATCCATCCGGGTGGTTCGATGCGCGATTCCGAAGTGATCGCCGCCGCCGACGAGCACGAAATGGCAATGGTTCTGACCGGCATCCGGCATTTCCGGCACTGACGCGGCGATCGGCGCAGTGACCTGTGCATCCGCGATTGGCTTCGCGCTTCCGATCCAGATGGATGAGGGGTACTCGCAATCATGAAACTGCTGGTCATTGGTTCTGGCGGCCGGGAGCACGCGCTGGCGTGGAAGCTGGCGCAGTCGCCGAGGGTTGGCGAAGTGCTGGTGGCACCGGGTAACGCCGGCACTGCGCGCGAGCCCAAGTGCCGGAATGTCGAAATCGCTTCCGACGATATCGACACGCTGCTGAGCCTGGCCATCGGCGAGGGCGTTGCCTTGACCGTGGTCGGCCCCGAAGGTCCGCTGGTGGCGGGTCTGGTCGATCGCTTCCGGGAAGAGGGTCTGCGGGTTTTTGGTCCCAGCGCCGCCGCCGCGCGACTGGAAGGAAGCAAAGCCTTCGCCAAGGATTTTCTGGCCCGCCACGGTATCCCGAGCGCGAGCTACGCGGTGTTCACCGAACTGGAGCCCGCGCTTGACTACCTGCGCGAGCAGGGTGCGCCGATCGTGGTCAAGGCCGACGGCCTGGCTGCGGGCAAGGGCGTTATCGTTGCCCAGAATCTGCCCGAAGCGGAGGCGGCGGTGACCGACATGTTGGCCGGCAATCGCTTCGGCGAGGCCGGGTCCCGCGTGGTGATCGAGGAATTCCTCGAAGGCGAGGAGGCCAGCTTCATCTGCATGGTGGACGGCAGGCACGCGTTGCCGATGGCTTCCAGCCAGGATCACAAGCGGGTAGGCGACGGCGATACCGGACCAAACACCGGCGGCATGGGCGCCTATTCGCCTGCGCCGGTGATCACGCCCCAAGTACATGACCGGATCATGCGCGAGGTCATCGATCCCACCGTCAGAGGCATGCAGGCCGATGGCGCGGCATTTACCGGATTTCTGTACGCCGGCCTGATGATCTCTGCCGACGGCCAGCCGCGGGTAATCGAGTTTAATGTCCGCTTCGGCGACCCGGAAACCCAGCCGATCCTGCTGCGACTGCGCTCGGATCTGCTCGATCTGATCGAGGCCGCGCTCAAGGAACAACTCGATCACGCCCGGCCGGAGTGGGACGCCCGGCCCGCGCTCGCCGTGGTGATGGCCGCCGCTGGATATCCGGCATCGCCAAAAACCGGAAATGCGATCCGCGGGCTCGATGCCCCGGTAGCCGATGAGGTTCGCGTGTTCCACGCCTCAACCCGCCTGGATGATTCCGGGACTGTGGTCACTGCCGGGGGTAGGGTGTTGACGGTCTGTGCGCTGGGCGAGGATCTGTCCGCGGCCCGCGCCTCGGCCTATGCCGCCGTCGCCGGCATGGCCTGGGACGGAGAGTTTCATCGCACCGATATCGGCTGGCGGGCGCTGGCGCGGACCGACTGAAGCGCGCTGTCGCGCGCTATCGCCGCCGCCAGTGCAGTGTTCCATTCTTCACGGAACCTGCGCAGAGGGTCGGCTGGTCGATGTGGCGGCCAGAGCCAAAGCCAAAGCCAAAGCCATAGCGCCCAGCGGAGGTCAGGGTCGCAGCCCGTCCGTTCAATGAGCGGCCTGATTCTCGGGTCTAAACCGCAGCCGCAGGTCGGGGCCGATGTGCCGGGTCTCCAGCAGGGTCAGGCCCAGACGCTCGCTCATCCGGGTCGGGTCGATGCCGGCCAGCAGTGGCCGGCCACTGGCGCCGAGCAGCAACGGCGCGACGTAGATCAGCAGCTCGTCGACCAGCCCTTGCCGGAGCAGTGCGCCGGCCAGCGTGGCGCCGGACTCGACCAGCAGTTCGCCGATGTCGCGCTCTGCCAGCACCGACAGCACCGCGGCGAGATCGAGTCCCGGTCCGCCATCGGCTGGCGAAACCGACTGGCTCTGGACGTGTCCCGGATAGTCGCGGTCGATGCCCTCGCCGTGCAGCACCAGGGTTGGTGCCGCGCGATCAGTGAGCACGCGGGCACCGTGGGGCAGTCGGCCGTTCCGGTCGAGAACCACCCGCAGCGGCGCCACGTGGGGTGTGTCGATGCGAACGGTCAGCCGTGGGTCGTCATGGACGATGGTGCTCGAGCCGGTCAGAATGGCGTCGGCTCGCGCGCGCCAGAGCTGCACGTCGGCCCGCGCGGGTTCGGAAGTGATCCATTTCGATTCGCCATCGGCGAGCGCGGTCCGGCCATCCAGGCTCATGGCCAGCTTGACCCGAAGCCAAGGCCGCCCGCGCTGGATGCGGGAAAAGAAACCGGCGTTCAGCTCGCGCGCCTGTCCGGCCATCAATCCGTGCTCAACCGCGATACCGGCTGCGCGCAGCGCCGCGAAGCCACGTCCGGCGACCTGGGCAAACGGGTCTTCGCAGGCTGCCACCACGCGGGCCACACCGGCCGCTATCAGTGCATCGGCGCAGGGCGGCGTGCGGCCATGATGGGCGCAGGGCTCCAGCGTGACGTAGGCGGTTGCGCCGCGTGCCGCCTGCCCAGCGGCGCGCAGGGCGTGCACTTCGGCGTGCGGCTCGCCGGCGCGAGCATGAAACCCCTCACCGAGCACCGCATCCTCTTTGGCGATCACGCAGCCGACCATCGGGTTGGGCTTGCTGGTAAACCGCGCGCGGGCAGCCAGGCTCAGCGCACGAGCCATGTGGCTGTGATCGATGGCCGAAAAACCGCTCATTGGGGGGTGATGTCCATCAGCGCAACCGTGGTATCGCCCAGTGTCGCGTCGCTTCGATACGCCCAGCCGAGCGATTCGTAGAACGCCCGCTGACCGGGAGTGAACAGGCACAGCCGGGTAACGCCCGATTGCGCCGCCAGCGCGACGGCGGCGCGCACCAGGGACTTGCCGTGGCCCAGGCCTCTCGCGTCGGGCCGCACGAACAGACTGGCCAGCCAGGGCGAGCCGAAAGCAGTCAGTTCTGGCGCATCGACGTTCACCACACTTACCGAGCCGATCGGCCCAGCGGCGTCCTCGAGCACCAGCGTGGCGGGTATGGAGTATCGGGTGGCATGATCCTGGAGTTCGGATCGCGCAACCTGCAGCGGCCAGTCGGAGTACAGCCGGCCCCATTCGGCATGATGCCAGGCGGCCAGCAGATCGATACAGCCCGGCAGATCGCGCAGCGGCCGGATGCAGGTCACCGCCTCAGCGCCTCCCGCGCGGGGGCGGGTCTTCGAGCAGCGGAATCTGGAGCCCCTCCAGGCCGGGAAGGTCGCGTTCCAGCCGCTCGACTTCCTCGCGAAATGCCTGAACATCCTCGAATCGGCGGTAGACCGAAGCAAAGCGAACATAGGCCACTTGATCGAGTTTTTTCAGCTCGCGCATGACCAGTTCTCCAACCCGCATCGAGGGCACCTCGCGCTCGCCGCTGCGGCTGAGCTCGTGGCTGACCGCGCTCACCGCCTCGTCGATCCGTTCCGCCGGCACCGGCCGCTTCTGCAGCGCCCGATCGAAGCCGACCCGCAGTTTGGCCGGGTCGAAGGCCTCGCGACGGCCATCGCCCTTGACCACCACCGGCAGCTTCAGCTCGGCCTCTTCGACCGTGGAAAACCGCTCACCACACGCCGGGCATTCGCGCCGCCGCCGAATGCTGCTGCCGTCCTCGCTCACCCGAGAGTCGATCACCCGGGTGTCGTCATGCTGGCAGAAGGGGCAGTGCATCAGGAGTCGGCAATGGGCAATGGGGAATCGGGAATCGGGTAACCCGAGCACCGGCACACCCCAAGCAGGGCCGCTCTTGCGATTCCCGACTCTCCTTTCCCGACTCCCGGCATGTCAGCCATACACCGGAAACGCGCGGCACTGCGCGGTGACTTTGTCGCGCACGGCGGCGATGACGGTTTCGTCGGTCGGTGCGGCCAGCAGGTCGGCTATCCAGTTGGCGAGATCGATGCAGTCTTGCTCGCCATAGCCGCGCGTGGTGACTGCCGGGGTTCCGATCCGCAGGCCGGAAGTGACGAACGGCGAACGCGGGTCGCCGGGCACGGCGTTCTTGTTGACCGTGATGTGCGCCTGGCCGAGCGCGGCTTCAGCATCCTTGCCGGTAATCGGGGTGGCGATCAGGTCGAGCAGGAACAAATGGTTTTCGGTGCCGCCGGAGACGATCTTGTGGCCGCGGGCGGTGAGTGTGTTGGCCATGGCCTGCGCGTTCTTCACCACCTGCTGCTGATAGGTCTTGAATTCCGGCTCCAGCGCCTCCTTGAAGGCCACCGCCTTGGCGGCAATGACATGCATCAGCGGGCCGCCCTGGGTGCCGGGGAACACCAGCGACTGGAATTTCTTTTCCAGCGCTTCATTGGCGCGGGCCAGAATGATGCCGCCGCGCGGTCCGCGCAGGGTCTTGTGGGTAGTCGAAGTGACGACATCGGCGTGCGGCACGGGATTGGGGTAGACGCCAGCGGCCACCAGCCCGGCGACATGCGCCATGTCGACGAAGAAAAAGGCGCCGACAGATTTGGCGATCTCGGCCATCCGCGCCCAGTCGATCTTCTGCGAGTAGGCCGAAAATCCGCCGACCAGCATCTTCGGGCGGTGTTCATGGGCGAGGCGCTCGATCTCGGCCCAGTCCAACACCCCATCCTGATCCACGCCGTACTGGACGGCGTTGAAAAGCTTGCCGGAAAAATTGGGCTTGGCGCCGTGGGTCAGGTGGCCGCCGTGGGCCAGGCTCATGCCCAGGATGGTGTCGCCCGGCTGCAACAACGCCAGGTACACGGCGGCATTGGCCTGCGAGCCGGAATGCGGCTGCACATTGGCGTAATCGGCGCCGAACAGCTGCTTGACGCGTTCGATGGCCAGCCGCTCGGCCACATCGACATGCTCGCAGCCGCCGTAATAGCGCTTGCCGGGGTAACCCTCGGCGTACTTGTTGGTCAGCACGCTGCCCTGCGCCTCGAGTACGCGCGGGCTGGCGTAATTTTCCGAGGCGATCAGCTCGACGTGATCCTCCTGGCGCTGGCGCTCGGCGACCATGGCGGCGGCCAGCTCCGGGTCGAAGCCATCGATGGACATGGTGGAAGGGAACATGCGGACCTCGGAGGAACGACGGTGAGACGGAAATTGTAGCCCTGGGGCGCAGGGGCGACCAGCGGCGAACCATCCGCCATTGCTGTCGGCCCGTTCGCCCGGCCACGTGCGGCTTGCGATTTTCCAGCGGTCAAGGATTCAGTGTGGTCATGCGATAATGGCGGGCTAGGGGTCTGTCGGGCTTTGGTCGGCCGGGCTGCAAACCCGTCTACGCGGTCCATATTTCCGTCAATTCTTGATCCATAGCCGCGCTATGGGCCTGCAAATCGCCGAAAATCTGTCCTCGCGCAGCCGACTTTTCGCGTCGACCACCAAAGCCCGACAGGCTCCCACGCAATTCACTCTTCTCGCGAGCGGCTATCTCATGCAGTACATCTACACCATGAACGGCGTCAGCAAGACTGTGCCGCCGAAAAAGCAGATCATCAAGGACATCTCGCTGAGCTTCTTCCCTGGCGCGAAGATCGGCCTGTTGGGGCTCAACGGTTCCGGCAAGTCGACGGTTCTGAGGATCATGGCCGGTGTCGACACCGATTTTCAGGGCGAGGCACGTCCGCAGGCCGGCATCAAGGTCGGCTATCTGGAACAGGAGCCGCACCTGAATCCAGAGCACACAGTTCGCGAGGCCGTTCAGGAAGGCGTTGGCGAGGTATTGAGCGCCCAGGCCGAACTGGACAAGGTTTACGCGGCTTACGGCGAGCCCGATGCCGATTTCGACAAGCTGGCCGCCGAGCAGGCCCGGTTGGAGGCGATCCTGGCGACCAGCGACGCCCATACCCTGGAACAGCAGCTCGAAGTCGCCGCCGACGCCCTGCGCCTGCCGCCGTGGGAGGCCAATGTCGCGCATCTGTCCGGCGGAGAGAAGCGCCGCGTTGCGCTGTGCCGGCTGCTGCTGTCCAAGCCCGACATGCTGCTGCTCGACGAGCCGACCAACCACCTCGACGCCGAATCGGTGGAGTGGCTGGAGCAGTTTCTCGCGCGCTACCCCGGCACCGTGGTCGCGGTCACCCATGATCGCTACTTCCTGGACAACGCTGCCGAGTGGATTCTCGAACTCGATCGCGGGCGCGGTATCCCGTGGAAGGGCAACTACACCGAATGGCTCACCCAGAAGGACGAGCGCCTCAAGCAGGAAGCTTCGCAGGAGAAGGCCCGTCAGAAGGCCATCGCTCGCGAGCTGGAGTGGTCGCGGCAGAACGCCAAGGGCGGACGTACCAAAGGCAAGGCGCGACTGAACCGACTGGAAGAGCTTCAGTCGGCCGATTACCAGCGGCGCAACGAGACCAATGAGATCTTCATTCCGCCGGGCGAGCGACTGGGCAACAACGTCATCGAATTCAGGAATGTCAGCAAGCGCTTCGACGACCGGCTGCTGATCGACGATCTCAGCTTCATCGTGCCGCCGGGCGCGATCATCGGCATCATCGGTCCGAACGGCGCAGGCAAGTCGACCCTGTTCAAGATGATCACCGGCGCCGAAAAACCCGACTCGGGCGAGGTGATCATCGGCCCGACGGTCAAGCTGGCCTATGTCGACCAGAGCCGCGAGACGCTGGAGGGCGACCACAATGTCTGGCACGAAGTGTCCGGCGGTTCGGACATCCTCACCATCAACGGCGTCGAGATCCAGTCGCGCGCCTACATCGGCCGGTTCAACTTCAAGGGTCAGGACCAGCAGAAACTGGTCGGCACCCTGTCGGGCGGCGAACGCGGCCGCCTGCATCTGGCCAAGACCCTGCTGCAGGGCGGAAACGTGCTGCTGCTCGACGAACCCTCGAACGATCTGGACGTGGAAACCCTGCGCGCGCTGGAAGACGGCCTTCTGGAGTTTCCGGGTTGCGTGATGGTGATCAGCCATGATCGTTGGTTCCTCGATCGCGTGGCGACGCACATTCTCGCCTTCGAAGGCGACAGCCACGTGGAGTTCTTCCAGGGCAACTACCGCGAGTACGAGGAAGACAAGCGCCGGCGTCTGGGCGATGAGGGTGCCCAGCCGCACCGGATCCGCTTCAAGGCGCTCAAGTAACCGGAGCCGACACTGCGCCGTCGGCGAGCGATTGCCAACGGTGCGGCAGCGACCGGCATTCGTGCTGTATGTCGCGCTCCGTCGGCCGATGGGCTCGGCTTCGCCGATCTTTCCCCGACGTGTCGCACGGTGCGTTACCGGAATCCCTGCGGCCGCGAATCCGGTGATGCCGGTAAACTGGCGCCTCATGCCGGCGCAGAGATCTCACCGCGCCGCCGGGAAACCCGTTCCGGAGTTGTTCGATGTCTTTCATTTCCGCGCTACGCGATCGCTGGGCCGAATCGGACTCGCTGGTCTGCGTCGGGCTTGACCCGGAGCCAGCGCGCTTGCCCGCCCGGTTTCGCAACCAGCCGGACGCCGTGTTCGATTTCTGTCGCGCCATCGTCGACGCCACCGGCGCTCTGGTGTGCGCGTTCAAGCCGCAGATCGCCCATTTCGCGGCGCTGGGTGCCGAGGATGCGCTGGAGCGCCTGATCGACTACATCCACGCCAATCACCCCGGCGTGCCGGTGATCCTGGATGCCAAGCGCGGTGACATCGGTTCCACCGCGCAGCGCTACGCCAGTGAAGCCTTCGATCGCTTCGGCGCCGACGCAGTCACCGTCAATCCGTATCTCGGCCGCGACTCGATCCAGCCCTTCCTCGACCGGGCCGACAAGGGCGTGGTGGTGCTGTGCCGTACATCCAATCCCGGCGCTGCCGACTTCCAGGATCTGATCGTCGATGGTCGGCCGCTGTACGCGCATGTCGCCGATCGGGTGGCCGGCGAGTGGAACGTCAACGGAAATTGCGCGCTGGTGGTCGGCGCCACGTGGCCGGGGCAACTGGCCGATGTGCGGGCACGGGTCGGCGACATGCCGATTCTGGTGCCCGGCGTGGGCGCCCAGGGCGGCGATGCGCGCGCCGTGGTCCAGGCCGGATGCACGATGGATGGTTGCGGGCTGATGGTGTCTTCGTCCCGCGCCATCCTGTACGCCGGTAATGGCCCGGACTTCGACCAGCAGGCCCACGCCGCGACGCGCGCGCTGCGCGATCTGATCAATGCGGCGCGCCGCCCGACGGCGGACTGAGCCGACTCCGTTCGGACTGGCTCCGATCGGTGGTGTGATTCACGGTGGCGATCTGCGCCGCTGGCGAAAGCCGATTGGACAGCGCGACTGACGCCCGGCAGCGCAAGCCACGCCTCTGGTCTGCTACGCTCCGCGCGAATCGTCCTCGGAGCCGCGTGTGGCCAATAACCAGTTTTCGCTGCTCGGGCAGCGGCGCTTCCTGCCGTTTTTTCTCACCCAGGCCCTGGGCGCGTTCAACGACAACGTGTTTCGCAGCGCGCTGGTTATTCTGATCGCCTTCAAAGCTGCGGATCTGAGCAGCCAGGAAATCAATTTCTGGTCGAATCTGGCGGCCGCCTTGTTCATTCTGCCGTTCTTTTTGTTCTCCGCACTGGCCGGTCAATGGGCGGAGAAGTTCGAGAAGTCGGCCTCGATCCGGCGCATCAAGGCGTTGGAGATCGCCATCATGGCGCTGGCCGCACTCGGGTTCTGGCTGAATTCTCTGCCGTTTCTGGTTGGCGTGCTGTTTCTGATGGGCACGCAAAGCACCCTGTTCGGCCCGATCAAGTACGCCATCCTGCCTCAGGCGCTCAGGCCGGAAGAACTGGTTGGCGGCAATGCGCTGGTCGAGGCCGGCACCTTCCTCATGATCCTGCTCGGGTTTTTGCTCGGCGGATTGCTGATGGGTCTGGACGACGGGCCATTGTGGAGTTCGGTCGCGGTGCTGACCGTTGCCGCGCTCGGCTACTGGAGCAGCCGTAACATTCCCGAAGCGCCGCCGGTGGCGCCCGAACTGAAGATCAACTGGAATCTCGCCTCGGAAACCGTGCGCATCATGGGCTTTCTGCGCGGCAATACCGTCGTGCTGCATGCCGTGCTGGGGGTGTGCTGGTTCTGGTTCTACGGGGCGATGTTTCTGGCCCAGTTGCCAAACTACACGCGGGAGAATCTGGGCGGCAACGAGCAAGTGGCGCCTCTGGTGCTGACCCTGTTCTCGCTGGGTATCGGCATCGGTTCGCTGCTGTGCGAGAAGCTGTCGGGTCGGCGCATCGAAATCGGACTGGTACCGCTGGGGGCGCTCGGGCTGACCCTGTTCGGCCTGGACCTGTATTTTGCCCGGCCCGGAGCGGCGCCCGAGCTGGGTCTGTCGGCCATGCAGTTCATCCAGACTCCGGGCAATCTGCGGATCGTGCTGGATCTGCTGTTGATCGGTTTTTCCGGCGGATTTTTCATCGTGCCGCTGTACGCCCTGATCCAGCAGCGCGCAGAACGCGCGCGGCTGTCGCGGATCGTGGCCGCGCTGAACATCCTCAATGCGGTGTTCATGGTTTCGGCGTCGCTGTTGGCAATCACCATGTTCAGCCGGGGCTACAACATTCCCGAAGTCCTGCTGCTGACGGCAATCCTCAACGCCGTGGTCGCGATCTACATCTTCACGTTGGTGCCCGAGTTCTTGATGCGTTTCGTCAGCTGGATGCTGGTCAGCGCGTTGTACCGGATCCGGGTCGAAGGCATCGACCGGGTTCCCGACGAAGGCGCGGCGCTGGTGGTGTGCAATCACGTCAGCTACATGGATGCGTTGATCATCATGGGCGCAGTCAAGCGACCGATCCGCTTCGTGATGTATCACCGAATATTCGATATCCCAGTCCTGAACTGGATGTTCAGGACTGCGCGATGCATTCCGATAGCGCCGGCCAGCGAGGACGCCGCGCTGCGCGAGCGCGCTTTCGCTGAAATCGACGCCGCATTGGCCGCCGGAGAGGTGGTCGGGTTGTTTCCCGAAGGCTCCTTGACCGCCGATGGCGAGATCGCCGGGTTTCGGTCCGGCGTCGAGCGCATCCTCAGCCATCGCCCGGTGCCGGTTCTGCCGGTGGCCTTGCTGGGCATGTGGGAGAGCATGTGGAGTCGGCGCGATAGCGCACTTCGGCGCAGCCGGCTGCCGCGGCGGTTCCGCGCCCGGATTTGCCTGCTGGCTGGCGAGCTGACCGAAGGAAGCGCGGCAACCGCCGCCAGCCTCGAAGAACAAGTGCGCGCGCTGCGTGGCGCGCAGGCCTGAGCGGTGCTAAAAATGCGGGCTAGTTGGTCCAGCCGGCCAGGACGAACAGCGCCAGGACCGCAAGCCAGAGCAGAAGGATGCGCCACGCCAGGCTCATCGCGTCGCGCAGTTCCAGCAGCGCCGGCACACTGGCTTCGGGCAGCGGTGCGTCTTCATCTTCAGCCGCCTCGGCCAGCTCGCTGGCCACGCAGGCTCTGGCTGCCGCGCCCAGGAATCCGACATCCAGTGCCAGCCCGTTGGCATGCCAGTCCCGCCAAGCGCTCAGGACGCTGTCGAAATTCGCCGCCAGGGCCAGCCCGAGCGTCATCAGCTGCGCGGCTGGCCAATCGAGAATCCTCAGAAGATCGCTTGCCGCCGCACGACTTCCGGTGGGCAGCCCGTCGGCGATGGCATCTTCGGCCACCAGCGCGGTCAAGCGATAGAGCAGGGCGCCGGCCGGACCCAGCAGGAGAAACCAGAGCAACACGCCGAACCAGCGGCGAAGCGCCCCGCGGAAAACCGCCTCGACCAGAATCGGGCCCTGAAGGCTGGGTTCGCCGGTGTCCGGCCAAAGCGTGCGTGCCGCTTCGAGTCGCTGGGCCTGGTTTTCGGCGCTGGCGATGCGCTCGACGTCGACGTCCAGGTCGCGTGGTCCCCAGCAATAGAACAGAACGATGACCGCGAATGCGAAGCCGAACAGGCCCAGGAACCAGCCATCGGCAAGCCCGAACTGCAGCAACATCACCATTGCGACCGGCACACCGACCAGCGGCAGCAACAGCCAGCCCGGCGTGAGCCAGCCAAGAGACTCCTGGCGCGCACGCAGCCAGTCGCCCCAAGTGCGCAGCCACGAGAAATTTCGAAGGTGGGTCAGGCTGGGTAGTCCGTGACCCAGGAGCAGGGCCAGGACTACGGCAAACAGGGTCGCGGCCATGAATCCTCCGGGGTGGTGATCGGGGCTGTCGGGTGCTGCGCTTTACAGCCTGCCGGCCTTGGACTTTAACAGACTGGCCCGGGCGCGCGCAGCTCAGTCGAGGGTGTCAGGAACGGTTGCGCCCTGCTGCTCCAGCCAGTCTTCGATCAGCCGCCGCGCAATCGAGATGCGCGGCGAGAGCAACAGCTGTCCGCTGCGCACTTCGGCGAGAAGACTGTCGACGTCGAACCATCGCGCATCTTCCAGTTCATCGCCGAAGCGCGGCTCGCCAGCCTCGGCCAGGGCGGTGAATCCGATCATCAATGCCGAAGGGAAGGGCCAGGGTTGCGAAGCGACATATCGGCTTTCGAGTACGCGTAAGCCCGCCTCCTCCATCACCTCACGCTCGATCGCCTCTTCGAGCTGCTCGCCCGGCTCGACGAACCCGGCCAGGACCGAGTACCTGCGCGCCGGCCAGGTCGCCTGGCGCCCCAGCAACACCCGCTCGCCGTCGCTGACCAGCACGATCACCGCCGGATCGGTTCGCGGGTAGAACTCGCTTCGGCAGACCGGACAGATGGCCTGGTGCCCGGCGCGGGAAAGCGACAGCGGTGCCCCGCACTGGCCGCAATGGCGCGACCGGCGCTGCCAATGGAGCAGGGAGCGCGCGTATGCCAGCAGCCCCGCCTGCAGCGGGTCGAGCCGGGCGGCGGCGGCGCGCAGTTCGATGCGGGTTACCGGGGCGTTCGGGACACTCTCGGCGGGCAGGGCGAACCAGCACTGCCCGGTGTCGTCACGACCCAGAAGGCTGGCAGATGAGAGGAGTTCGGGGTGATCAACGCCCTTGGGCAGATACAGGCGCGGCGCGTCACCCGGAGCGGATTCGGCGACGGCCGCGCCGGTCGGGTCGACAAGTATCACTCTCGCCTCCGGCCACAGCGCCAGCAGTTGGTCCGCGTCGCTGCGCAGCAGATCGGATCGGTCGGCACCGGTTCGGCCGAAGGCGTAGCCGGATCTAGCCCGCATGGCTTACGCCGACGCCCAAAGCAGCCCCGCAGGCTGCGCCGTCGCTGACCCGCCTTGGCGCCAGAGCTGAAACACCTTGTGTGGCTGCATGCATACGCCGACCGGCCCCTGCACCGGCCTCATGGCGCCGGATCAGCTTGTCGGACGTCCAGTGACAATCGCTATCGGCCACCCACAGAACTGGCGCCGGTCGCCGCGATCCTGGCGCGACCATTCGGCCCCGGCACCAGAAATGCGAGTCGGCTTGGATCACACCGAGAACGAGCTGCCGCAGCCGCAGGTCGTTTTTGCATTGGGGTTTCGAATCACGAACTGCGCACCGGTGAGACCCTCGCTGTAATCGACTTCGGCACCCATCAGATATTGCAGGCTGAGCGGATCGACCAGCAGCGTCACCCCATCGGTAACCACAGCCATGTCTTCGGCCTCGCGCTGCTCTTCGAAGCTGAAGCCGTACTGGAACCCCGAGCAGCCGCCGCCGATGATGTAGACCCGCAGCTGGAGATCGGGGTTGCCTTCCTCATCGATCAGCCGCCGCACCTTGGTCGCAGCGGCGGGCGTGAACACCAGAGGGGCATCGATGGACTGGTAGCTTGGAGTTTCGCTCATTCCCATAGAATCGGGGTGCAGCCCGTCATTATCAAGTGCTCTCGGACCCGGAGTCGGGTCCGCTGAGCTGTCTGGGCTTGGATTCGGTGTGAATCAACCGGCCGGTGACCATCGCGCCGGCCGACATTTCAATGATGGTGTAATTGATATTGCCTTCGACCCGCGCATGGTCGCCGAGCTCGATGCGCTCCGATGCATAGACATCGCCGCGCATCTGTCCGCAGATGATGACCACCGGTGCGTGGATCTCGCCCTCGATCAGCCCCCGCTCCGACAGCGTCAGCACGCCATCGTCGCCGCTGGCCCTGATCGAACCGTGGACGGTGCCCTCAATATACAGGCCGCCGCTGAACTCCAGATCGCCGCGAACCTGTATCCGCGGCCCAAGCAACGTCTCGATTTCCCCCATGCCACGGCCGCGCCGTCGCTTGTCCCCACCAAACATGCTTATCTCCCCGCCGATTGGCTCTTGAGTACGATCTGGTCCCAGTCGAAGGCCTGTTCCTGAGCGCGGCCCTCGCTGCGAAGGGTGACCTTGACCCGGTGCGGCTGAAAATCCATGGGCAACATCACATTGCCCTGAATCTGCTGAAAATACCGAAACTCGAAGGATTCGGGCTGCGCCGGCTCCTGCTGCTTGAGCGTCTGCCAGTCCAGACTGGTGAGTGCACCCGACTGCACGCCTTCAAGCGCAAGAACCAGTTCGCCGCGGCTGACCTTGCCGCGATTGAGGTTCTGAACCAGGGTGACCTGGTACGACCACAGGCCCTCGGCGCCCGGCGAAAATTTGACACTGTGCACGCTCAGGCCGCGGCGCTGGCCCGACACGCCCACCAGCCGCTCGTAGAAACTGACGTCGGCGCGCAGCTGCGCCATCTCCTCTTCGCGTTCCGTCAGGGTCTGCTGCAGGTCGCCATTCGCGGCGCGGGTGATTTCTTCGGCCCGTCCCAGATTGGCCACTTCCTGTCGCAATCGGGACAGCTCGCCTTTGAGTTCGACGATCTCCTCGGCCAGAACCGCTCGCTCGGCCTCGACGCGTGACAGCGCCGGCGTCGCATGACGCACCGCAGCCTGCCAGGCCATCAGCAGACTGGCCAGCCACAAAAGCACGAGGAAGGCAGCCACAAGACGGTTCTGGCGCCGTCGTGGCACGACGGAAAACCGCCTCCGGTTTGCAGGCATGGACATTGCGCGGCGTGTACAGCAAAGAAGATAGCGGTATAGAGCCTGATGCCCTATCCGTCAAGGTCGGAGAGGTCCGTCGGTCGCGCGGCACTGACGCCCGAACCATTATCGTGATCGAGTTCACATTTTAACTTCTTCCTGGCGAAGCTAACATAGCCAGGCTGTTGCAGGCATAATCGCCCGAAATCATGAGTTCTTATGGCTACTGAAATCACACACGGCCTGGAAGACCTCCGCCAGACGTTTTTGCGCCACTTGCCCAAGCGGGTTGAGGCCGTGGCCCGACGGATCGAGCAATTCCATGCCGAGGGCTGGGACATCAATGGTCTTTCGCTGCTGCACTCGGATGCCCAGCGGCTGGCCGGTGCCAGCGGAAGACATGGGCTGATCGACGCGAGCGAACTGCTGCTCGCGCTTGAGAGTCTGTTGGAGTCAGCATTGAAGGCCGAACAGCTTCCGGATTCCCGGACCGATGCGACGATCCTTGAGGTGGTTTCGCGTCTGCGCGACATTTTGGCGTCGACAGATACCGACGAGCCGGAAGCGGATTCTCAGGGCTTGTTTGCCCAGCAGGTTGGCGAGGGAGCCAGTCTCGATCAGGGTAGCCATGGTTCCGCTCAGGGCCAGGACTCGCCGGAGCCAGTTCGTGCGCAGCCAGCGGCGGAGGTATCCGCCAGGGACACCGCCGCAGGCGATCGCAAGGAGGCGCTGGAGACGGGCGCAGCGGCTGCCCGTTCCACGGCGACCTTCGTCCGCCGCGTCTATCACCTTTCCAGGGGTGACGATCTCAGCCAGCAGATCGATAACCGACTGGCGGCGATGGGGTGCGAAGTCGAGGTTCTGGAGAGTGCCGACGAATTGAGGGAGGTGCTATCGGCCCTGCCGCCCGATCTGGTGGTGGTGGGTGCGGGATTTTCCGATCAGCTCGAAGCCATCGGTGCTGCGTTGTTGCCAGCCCGGCAGCGCACCGGCACTGCATTGCCGTTGATCGTGATTACCGACGACGACGCCATCGAGACACGCTTGCTGGCCCATCGCGCCCACGCCGACGCCGTTATCGCGGCGCCGTCTTCGGCTGACCCGGTGCTCAAGCAGATCGGAATGCTGCTCGACCCGGAGCGTGAGCCGCCGTACCGGGTACTGATCGTCGAGGACGACCGCTCTCAGGGCGTGTTCGCCGAGAGCATTTTGCGCAATGCGGGAATGTTTGCCCAGGTGGTCGACGACCCGATGGAGGTGCTGCCGGTCTTGACCAGCTTCGGTCCGGATCTCGTGCTCATGGATCTGCACATGCCCAAGGCCAACGGCATGGAGTTGACCGCGCTGATTCGGGAGCGTGCCGAGTTTCTGAACACGCCGATCGTGTTTTTGTCCGGCGAGAGCGATGAGGATATCCAGTTCGAGGCGCTCGAGGCCGGTGGCGATGATTTCATCGCCAAACCGGTGCGTCCCAGACATCTGATCGCAGCGGTGCAGAACCGGGTCCGCCGCGCCCGGGCAGCCAGCCTCAATGAGGGCCGGCGATCGTCATGTGACCCGACAACCGGTCTGTACCGCAGATCATGGCTGCTCGACCGGATCAATCATCTGCTGGATGCCGCGCTGGCGACCACCGGGGAACGAGTCGGCGGCGTGCTGTATCTCGAAGTCGAGGGCGCCGCACAGATACGCGAGCGCTTGGGCCTGGCGGCTCTGGAGCACCTGCTGACCCAAGCTGGCCGCACGCTTGTCGATGCGATTGCCAGCCAGGGACAGTGCAGCCGACTCGGCGATGCCAGCTTTCTGCTGGTCGCCCCCGAGCTCGATATCCCGGACCTGATGAAACTGGCGGCCAAGCTGCATCGCAGGCTCGCCGAGTGCGCGTTCGAGACGGAGGGCAGTCCAATCCGCCTGCGCTGCTCGATCGGCGTTTGCGCGTTTGCGCATGGTTTCGCCGACGCGGGTACCTTGCTCACTGCCGTGGAGCGCGCCTGTCGGCACGCGCGCGGGCTGGACTCCGGCGTTTCGAGCTTCGATCCGCCCAAGGGTGCCGATCGCGATCGCGAAGAGGCGATTGTGGATTTGCTCCGGGAAGCCATCGAAAAGGACGCTTTCGAACTCCTGTTCCAGCCGATCGTTGCCGTGCAGGGCAGCGAGGAAGCCCAGTACCAGACACTGTTGCGCTTGCGCGACGATAGCGGAGATCTTCATCTTGCCGCCGAGATCGTGCCGCTCGCGGAGCGCGCCAACCTGATCGTGGACATCGACCGCTGGGTGGTGAAGCGCTCGCTGGAAGTCATCAGTCAACGTCGTGCCGACGGGCGATCGTTGCGTTTGTTCATACCGCAGTCGCTGACATCCATGCTGGCCGGCGACCAGGTCGAGTGGTTTCGAGGCGAGCTGGAGGCGTTCGGGCTGCATGGCGGCTGCATCGTCCTCGAAGTGCGAATGGCGGATGCGGTCATCCAGTCAGCCGCCCTGCGGCCGGTGTTCCGCTCGCTTCAGGCCCTGGGCGTGCAGCTTTGCCTGAGCCAGTTCGAGCTGCTGCCCGAGTCGGAGAGGCTCATCAACGAGCTGCCGCTTGGCTACGCCAAGCTCGCGGGAAAATATCTTGCCGCGGGCGGCACGCAGGATGTGCGCGATGAGCTGCGTCAATTGATCGACGATCTTCACCGGATGAATGTGAAGGTGGTCGGCCACCGGGTCGAAGACGCCCAGGCGGCAGCAACGCTGTGGATCAGCGGTATCGACCTGATCCAGGGCAACCTGGTGCAACAGGCGGAGCCAGGATTGGATTTCGATTTCGACGCAGCTGTTCTATAGGGATGCCAGGCCGATCGCCAGACATGCCCGTTTTCCGCTGGCTGGCGCTTTCTGGTGCCGGCGGGGCAGCCGTCGTCTCGGCGTTGAACCATTTTCAGATCGCCGGGCCTTGGGCCAGCGTTGCGGTGATCTTTGCGCTGATGGCGCTGTTCGCGGTGTTTGCGCTGAATCTGGGCTTCCAGTCGCGCGCCGCCCGGATTGTCGCCGAAGCTTCGCTGCACGCAGTGGACTCGGCAACCCAGAAGTTGCAGTTTCGGGCGTTGGCCAGGGAACTGGAGACGCACAAACAACTGGAGCAGGAGCTGACCGAGGCCAAACAGGCGGCGGAGGCCGCCATGATGGCCAAGGGCGAGTTTCTGGCCACCATGAGTCACGAAATCCGCACGCCGCTGAACGGCATCCTGCCGATGCTGGAAATGCTGCGCGGCTCGCGGCTCGATTCTGACCAGAAGGAACTGCTGACTGTCGCGCACACCTCGGCCCGGCAGTTGTTGCGCATCGTGGACGACATACTCGACTACTCCAAGCTCGAGGCCAACAAGTTCGAACTGGAAGTCGTTGCCTTCAATCTCCGCGAGTTGCTGGACTCGGTCATCAGGCTGATGTCGGGCGCGGCGGAAAAGAAGGGCCTGCGTTTGGTGCTGCGCTACGACGACAGGGTTCGGCCGCTCATGCGCGGCGACCCCACGCGCCTGCGTCAGGTGCTGACCAACCTGGTCAGCAATGCAGTGAAATTCACCGAGCGTGGTTCGGTCACGGTTTCGGTCGCGATGCAGGAAGCCAATCGCACTCATCAGATGCTCCGCTTCGAAGTGCGCGACACCGGAGTGGGCGTTGCGGCCGACAAACTCGGGCTGCTCTTCACCCCGTTCACCCAGGCCAACGCGGCCACGACCCGGATTTACGGCGGTACCGGGCTGGGCTTGGCGATCAGCAAGCGCATCATGGATTTGATGGGTGGACGGATCGGCGCGCAGTCGGAGCACGGCGCGGGCTCGACGTTCTGGTTCGAACTTGGGCTTCTGAAGGCGGTGGGTGACATTGCGGACGGCAAGGTCGACCTCGGTGCAGCGCATGTGCTGATGCTGACCGCCGATGCCGCAATCGAGCGCCGACTGCAGATTGCATTCACCAACTGGGGCGTCCGCTTCCAGTTCGCGAGCAACACCCAAGAGGCACTCGAGCTGTTGCGTGCCGCTGCATCCGCCGGAACCCGGAAGCTTTTTCACATCCTGGTCGCCGATCTGAACACGGTTCGCACCACGGCGGTTGCCTTGCATCGCAACATCCGCCGCGAGCCGGAGCTGGATGCCCTCAAGGTCATTTACCTGCGCGGCCAGCAGGAAGTGCCCCTGGAACTGATCGAACCCGACCGCGTTCGGATTTTGCCCCGCGGCTGCGAGGATGCGCTATTGCGGGTGCAGCTCTCGGATTTCCTGACCGAGCAGCCGATCGACTCTGATTCGATCGCGGCGAAACGCGAGCCGGCTGCCTTGGCCGCGCTGCCGGCATGGCGGGTTCCGGAACGCGAGAGCGCGCGACCGCAGGACAGGACGGCAGTGGAGGCGAATACGCCGGCGACTCGCGACGACGAGCATCGCCGCCTGGCGACAGCGCCAGCCGCAACGCGCCAGTCACCGCTGAAAGGGCGTCTCCTGTTGGTGGAAGACAATCCGGTGAATCTCATGGTTGCCCAGCGATTGCTGTCCAGCCTGGGCCTGGAGTGCGTGACCGCAAGCAATGGCGCGCAGGCTCTGGACAGGATGGCTGAGCAGCGCTTCGATCTGGTCCTGATGGATTGCCAGATGCCCGTGCTCGATGGCTACAGCGCGAGCCGATCCTGGCGGGAGCGCGAGCGACAGGCGGGCGCTGAGCGACTACCGATCATTGCGATGACCGCCAACGCCATGGCCGGAGATCGACAAACCTGCCTGGATGCCGGCATGGACGATTATCTGACCAAGCCAGTAGCGCGGGACCACCTCATTCAAACGCTCAGGCGCTGGCTTCCGGAGTCGGATGAATCGGAAGACATTGCGCAGAGCGGGGCGTCGGACATGGCGACGTCGCAATCCGCTGACGCCGATGTCGCTGCTCCGACAACGGACCGATTGCCCACAGTCGAGGCGACGCCGGCGCTCGACCGGGGCATCGTCGAAGATCTTCAGGACATGATGGGTGCCGAGTTCGCGCGACTGGTTGCCGTCTATCTGGAAGATAGCCCCGGCCAGTTGCTGACGCTGCAGGCGGCGGCGTTTGCCGATGATGTGGCGGCCATGATTGCCCCGGCTCATTCGCTGAAATCGGCCAGCGCCAATCTGGGCGCGCTGGAGTTCTCGGAGCTGGCGCGGCAGGTAGAGCATCAGGCGCGCGAGAAGCGGCTTGCCGAGCCGGTCGCGGCAGCGATCCGTCTGGCAGCGGAATACGAGCGCGTCGAGCAGGCGCTGAAGTCGATTACCCGGCCAGCGATTGCCCGGTGACCGGCTGGTGGTCGTCGCGATCGTAGAGGCGTTGCCCCTGGCGATTTACGCCCGACCCTGCATTGCCTGCGCCCGCCGCCTCGAAGCGTCAGGCCCGTTGCGCGCCGAAGTGTTCCGGGCGGTGCGTTGCATTGGGGTCACGCCGCGTTGCACGAGATACAGCGCCGAGTCCGGCCGGGTTGGATAGACTGTTGCCCTGTGCCTACTTCATGAAGTGTTGCCATGACCGACCCGCTCGACGCCACCAGTCTCGACCGCCTGTTTCGCACCGCCCGCACACACAATGCCTGGCAGGATCGCCCGGTTTCCGAAGAACAGCTCCGGCAGCTCTACGATCTGCTGAAGTGGGGAGCGACCAGCGCGAACATCTCGCCTGCGCGATTCGTCTTTGTCACCTCGGACGAGGCCAAGAAGCAGCTGGAGCCACTGCTCGACGAAGGCAACCGGGCCAAGACCATGGCTGCGCCGGTGACAGTCATCATCGGTCACGATCTGGAGTTCTTCGAAAAGCTGCCCTACCTGTTCCCGCATGCCGATGCCCGATCCTGGTTCGTCGGCAACCAGCCATTGATCGAATCGGCGGCGTTCCGCAACGGCTCCCTTCAGGGCGCCTACCTGATGCTGGCGGCCCGTGCGCTGGGTCTCGACTGCGGGCCGATGTCCGGTTTCGACAATGCCGGCGTCGACGCCGTGTTCTTCGCTGGCACGTCGATCCGCTCCAACTTCATCTGCAACCTGGGCTACGGCGATCCTGCCGCGCTGTTTCCCCGTTCACCGCGACTGGCTTTCGATGAAGCCTGTCGCATCGCCTGATATCTGGAGAACACACTGATGCTCAAGTTGATCGTTCTGGCCGCCGCTTGGGCCGCCGCAAGTCTTTCCCCGGTCGCCGACGCGGCCGAAACCTGGGTGTTCGACAAGGCCCACACCCAGGTGCTGTTTACCGTCAATCACCTGGGCTTCACCGATCTCACCGGGCAGTTCAGGGGCATCGAGGGCGAACTGAAGCTGGACCGTGAAACGATCGCCAATTCCTCGGTAGTAGCGGTAATTCGCGCCGACAGCGTCGACATGAATCATGAGGGAATCAACAAACATCTCAGGAACGCTGATTTCTTCAATATCGAGTCGTTTCCCGAGCTGCGATTCGAGAGCACCTCGGTCGAAGCGGCCGGCGAGAGTGGCCTCAGTGTTGCCGGTAACCTGACCATGCTCGGCCAGACCCACCCGGTCACGCTGGCCGTCACCATCAATCAAATCGGCGCGCACCCGATGTCCGGCAAGCCGCACGCCGGCTTCACTGCGACTGGCTCGCTGAAGCGTTCGGATTGGGGTATGGCCTATCTGGCCGGTCCGGTCGGTGATGAGATTGCGATTCGGATCAATATCGAGGCCGATCCCGCTGCCGAGTGATGGCCCACCGTTCGGTGCGCCGGGTGTAAACTGACGCGTCGATCAACGAGTCGCACCACCATGGCCAACACCGCAAGCGAGACCCGGAAGGCGAACACCGAGCGGACCTATCAGGTCCGCCGCACCGAGCTCCCTTTGAGTTGCCCGACGGCCGAAATGATCCTGTGGAACTCGCATCCGAGGGTTTATCTGCCGATCGAGGCGACCGGTGAGGCGGACTGCCCTTACTGCGGCGCGCATTTCACGCTGGTCGACTGAGACCGTTGTCGGACGGTGTCGGGGCTCAAGGTCATTCAACTCCTGCCGGCGCTCGAAGCCGGCGGCGTCGAGCGCTCCACGGTGGAAATCTCGGCTGCCCTCACGGCGGCCGGGCATCATTCGGTGGTTGTTTCCGCGGGCGGCAGGATGCTGCCCGAATTGCTTGCCACCGGCGCGCAGCATGTTCACCTCGATATCGGTCGCAAGTCGCCGTTCACTCTCCTCAGAGTGCGCCGCCTGCGCCAACTGATCGCCGGTGCGGACATCGTCCACGCCCGGTCCCGGCTGCCGGCCTGGCTGGCCTGGCTGGCGATGCGCAGGCTCGCAGAGCCGCCGCGCTGGGTGAATACCGTGCACGGTCTGAATTCACCGGGACGTTACAGCCGGATACTGACCCGGGGCGATCGGGTGATCTGCGTCTCCGAGTCGGTTCGCCGCCATCTGCTGGCGCACTACCCGGATCTGGACGCCAGGCGGCTGCAGGTGATCGAGCGCGGCATCGCCCCGGACATGTTCGCGCGTGTCGAAGCCCCGCCCCAGGTGTGTCGCGAGCGTTACCGCGCTGAGTTTCCCCAGCTCATGGACGGAAGGCTGCTGTGTCTGCCCGGTCGCGGGACGCGCCTGAAGGGTCATCAGGCGGCAATCGAGCTACTGGCGCGTCTGCGCCAAAGCGGAGTGGATGCCCGGCTGCTTCTGGTTGGCGTCGAACAGCAGGGACGCCAGCGTTACCTCGCGCAGCTGCGGCGACTGGCGCAGCAACGGGGCGTCGAGCCGTGGCTCGCGGTTTCGCCGCCACGGGACGACATGCAGGCGCTGTACGCGGCTTCCGACCTGATCATGCAGCTTTCCGACCGGCCCGAAGCATTCGGCCGCACGGTGCTGGAGGCCCTGTCGGTCGGTCGTCCGGTCCTGGGCTGGTCGCATGGCGGCGTAGGCGAACTGCTGCAAGAACTGTTTCCCGAGGGCGCAATCGAACCCTTCGACATGGATGCTTTGGCGGCGGGCGCCAATCGTTTGCTCGCCGCCCCGTCGACAGCGCCGGTTACCATTCCCTACACTCTGGCCCGGATGCAGGCCGCCACGTTGAATCTGTATGTCCAGCTCTGTCAGTCCTGAGACCGCCTTTCGCTGGGCGCCCTGGTGGGTCCTGGCGCAGGTCGCCCTGTGGCCTACCGTCGGCATTGCCGAGGGCGTGCTGTCGCTGGGCGCCGTGTTTGCCATCGGCATGCTGCTCTGGCACCGGTTCCGTGGCGGCACCGAGCTGCTCAGTCGCGCGGCCTGGGCGCTGACCTCGGCCATGTTCCTGACCTACTGGCTGCCAGAAATCCTGTCCGCTCCATTCAGCGTCAATCCGGCCCGTTCGTTCTCCGAGGCGATGGTCGATCTGCGCTATCTGCCCTTCCTCTGGCTGGTCGCCATGGCCGTGGCCACCGAGCGGGGTCGCGCAATTACCCTGCGCGGCATCGGCGCGATTGCTGCGGTCTGGCTGTTCGATGGCATGGCGCAGGCGCTGTTTTCGGTCAGTCTGGGCGGTGCCTCGGATGCCGAGCGGCTGACCGGTGTGTTTGGCGCCGGCAATCCCAAGCTGGGCCTGGTACTGGCAAGCCTGTCGCCGTTCGTCCTGCACCTTGGCGGTCGGATCGGTGGCAGCGCTGGCTGGTTGGTTGCGGCGGCGCTTCTGGTCGCCGTCGTCCTGATGGCTGGCGCCCGTGCCGCCTGGGTGACCCTGGCCATCGTCCTGGCGATTTCCGCCGTACTCCGGTTCGGCTGGAGAAAGAGCGCATATATGGGCCTGGCGGTGCTGGTTCTGGCCGGTTCGGCCGCCTTGATATCGGAGCGGTTGCAGGGGCGGCTGGAGCGCACGGCGGTCGCGCTGGTGGGTGGCGAAGCGGGTCTTGATCACGCGCTGTCGGGTCGGCTGCCGATCTGGCGGGCCGCGCTGACCATGTACCGGGAGCATCCGGTCAACGGCGTGGGCGTGCGCGGTTTTCGCGATGCCTATGCCGAGCATGCGCCGGCCGATGATCCCTGGCTGCAGGACGGCCACGATGGCGCCTTTCATGCCCACCAGATCATTCTTGAGGTGGCCAGCGAAACGGGCACCCTGGGCTTGCTGATCTGGCTGGCAGGTGCTGCCTTGGCCTGGCGGGCCTGGCGCTGGTCGACTCCGGCCGCGCGCGAACGGGCGCGCATTCCGGCCATGGCGCTGGCGGTGACGGTTTTCCCGCTAAACACCCACCTGGCGTTCTATTCGACCTTCTGGGGTGGTCTGGCCCTGCTGTTGGCGGCGCTTTATGCCGGCTCCCTGATGGCGCGTGATCCGGATGCGGACGACCATTCGGCATGAACCCCCGGCACGGCCCTGATCCACGGGGTGTGCGGGGTCGACTGATTACCGGCATCGGAAGGCTGCTGTCGAGTGCGCCGGTTGGCTGGCTGCCCCGGCTCGGCTGCCTTGGCGCCGCGTTGCTCGCTCCACTGCTTCGGCGTCGATGGCACATCACCCGGCGCAATATCTCGATATGTTTTCCCGAGCTCGATTCGCGCGCGCAGCGCCGCCTGGTGCGGGCCAGCATGGCTTCTGCGATGACTGCGATCTTCGAGAATGCCCTGGCCTGGTATGGCACACCGACCCGTATCGGGCCGATCGCGGAGGTGCACGGCCTGGATCAACTTCGGAAGGCATTGTCCGACGGCCGGGGCGCTTTGCTGCTGGCGACCCATCAACTGCCAATGGAATTGGGCGCGCGCATCCTGTCCGAGCGTCTGGGCATGGGTCTGGACACCCTGGCCCGTCGCCACGGCAGCCCCTGGCTGGAGGCGACGGTCAGTCAGGGCCGATCGCGATTCATCGATCGGCTGCTGGACAAGAAGGATCTGCGCGGCGTGGTACGGGCGCTTCGGGACAACCGTGTGGTGGTGCTGATTGGCGATCAGGATTTCAATGTCCACCATGTCTTCGCCCCGTTCTTTGGCGTTCCGGCGGCTACGCTGGCAATCACGCCGCGGCTCGCGCGGTTGAGCGCGGCGCCGGTTCTGCCGGTCTGGGCCTGGCGACAGGCACCAGGGCGCTACGTGGTCGAAATCGAGGCGCCGCTGGCCGCTGTCGCCGATGCATCGCCCGAAGCGGAGGCGCGGCGCTACATGGCCGCGCTGGAGGAGCGGGTGCGCGCCCGTCCCGAGCAATATCTTTGGCAGCACCGCCGGTTCAAGACCCGGCCACCCGGTGAGCCGGACTTTTACTGAGGCTCGACCGGAGAGCCAGCCAGTCCGGCCGACTCAATACGGCGACTGTCCCCCCGGCGGCTGACGCTTGAACCGGCGGTGCAGCCAGAGATATTCGGCAGGTGCGCGTCGGATCATCGCTTCTATTTCCGCCATGACGCGCGAGGTGTCGGCGACCGGGTCGGGACTCGGAAAATCAACCAGGGGTTCGCCGAGCTCGATCTCGAAACCCTTGCCGTCCGCCCTGCGCCGATGGCGGAACGGGATGACCTGTGCGCCGGACAGACGGGCCAACTGATGGGTCGAGGTCAGGCTCCAGGCGGGCCGCCCGAAAAACCGGACGAATACGCTCTCGCCGCGCAGGCTGTCCTGATCCGGGGCAAACCACAGCACGCCACCGGACCGGAGGTAACGGACTGCCGGGCGCAGGCTGTCGCGCGGGAAGACCGCCTCGGCATAACGCAGCCGGCCCCTTCGCACCGCCCAGTCGAGCACCGGTGAGTTCATCGGGCGATACATTGCGGCAGCCGCAGTGTGCTGACAGAGCAGGCGCCCACACAGCTCGAAGTGAAGAAAGTGGCCGGAAAGCAGAATGACGCCCCGTCCGCTTTCCCGGGCGGCTTTCAGGTGCTCCAGACCTCGCCAGCTCACTTCGGAAGGCAGAGAACCCAAGCCGCCCCACCAGGCGCGCAGAAACTCGAAAAGCCCGCGTCCAACCTCCGTGAAATGGGCACGGGCCAGCGCCCGGCGATCCGCCGGCGAGCTTTCGGGAAAGCAGATGCCGAGATTCACTTCCACGACATGCCGTCGGGACGGCGCCACGCGATACAGAACTGTCCCCAGCAGGCGGCCGAGGCCGCGCTGCAACGTTCGCGGCAGCCGGGCCATGGCCGCCGCGACGGCGATCGCGACCCACATCGGCCAGTGTCGGGGCGTACGGGGCGGTGCGGGCGGCCCGGCAGGTACGTCGGCTTTGGCCATCAGAAGCGAATCCGGGTATGCATTTCAGGCAGCTTATGTCGTTCGCCGGTCGAGCGCTGACTTTGCCACAGGGCAGACAGGGATGGGCCGTCCATGACGCTCTCGAGCCCTGCAGTTCGCGGCAGCTGCCGGTTGATTCAAGGCAGATACTCGATGGATTGCCGACCGGCTGCCTGGTCACGGGTCTTGAGTCGAGGGCAATATCGATCACGCCGGCCGATTTTCTGCCTTTCGCGCCACTGTCCGACAGACTCCCGAGACCTGCCTCGGCTATGCTTGCGGCGATGATCCAGCCTCTTACGCTGCGCCTGGTCCGGGTGCTCTATTCACTGGCGCTCTATCTGTCCCTGCCGATGATCGTCTATCACCTGATCTGGCGCGGATTTCGCTATCGGGAGTACCTGCGCCGCTGGCCGGAACGCTTTGGATTTTTTCAAGCAGTTCCCCGTCAGCCGGTGATCTGGGTGCACGCGGTGTCGGTTGGCGAGGTGAAAGCGGCTACGCCGCTGATCGAGGCCTTGTTCGTGCGGTATCCCGAGCACCGGATCGCACTGACCTGCTTCACGCCGACTGCCTCCGAGCAGGTGCAGGCGCTCTGGGGCACGCGCGTTTTTCACGTCTATGCGCCCTACGATCTGCCCGACAGCGTCGATCGTTTCCTGGGCCGGCTCAGACCCCGGCTGGCGATCATCATGGAAACCGAAATCTGGCCGAATCTTTACCTCGGCTGTGCGCAGAGACAGATCCCGCTGGTCGTCGCCAACGCCCGGCTGTCGCAGAAATCGCTCAATGGGTACGGGCCGGTCCGAAAGATCATGGCGCGGATCATCGACACCGCCTGCGTCATCGCAGCCCAGTCCGAGGCTGATGCCGAGCGCTTGAAAATGCTCGGCGCGCGTCCTGATCGGGTCAGGGCGGTGGGCAATCTGAAGTACGACATGACCGTGCCCGAAGGCTTCAGGGCAGGTGCCGATGCGATGCGCCGACGCTGGGGCGCCCGCCCGGTCTGGATCGCCGCCAGCACCCATCCCGACGAGGAGACGGCGGTGATCGCGATGCATCAGCGGATTCGACAGCGATACCGCGATGCCCTGCTGCTCTGGGCGCCGCGACACCCGGAGCGCTTTGCGCCGGTCGTCTTGCAGGCCCGCAACGCGGGCTGGCAGGTACGGACCCGCAGCGCCGACCGTACGCCCGATCAGGCCAGCGACTGCTTTGTGATCGATTCCCTCGGTGAGCTGCTTGCGTTCTACGCCTGCGCCGACGTGGCGTTCGTCGGCGGCAGCCTGCAGGCCATCGGTGGCCACAACGTGCTCGAGCCGGCAGCGCTGTGCGTGCCGGTCGTGGTCGGACCGCACATGTTCAACTTCACCGAAGTCGCCGAAATGCTCCAGGCGGCCGGCGGAATGCGCCAGGAAGCCGATCCCGAATCGGTCGCCGAGGCGCTGCTTGAGCTCCTCGCCGACGAGGCAGGGCGCCAGGCGATGGGTCAGGCCGGCGCCGCCCTGGTGTCGGCTCAGCGCGGCGCCGTCGATCGCACGCTGGCGCTGATAGCCGAGTGCTTCCCGGCCGTCGCCCGCCCGCAGGCAGGCGGTTAGCGCACCGGCTCGTCTTCGGCGGCTTCCAGCAGCGCCTCGGCGTCGGCCACCAACTGCGTGTTGACCGCGATCACGTCATCGGCGGCGATGGTGCCGGCCGACTGCTTCAATCGCAGCGTATTGACCATGAACAAGTTGCGCGCCTGGGCGTATTCGCGCTGGGCACTGAACAATTGTTGCTGGCTGATCAGCACGTCGACGATGGTGCGGGTACCGACTTCGAAGCCCGCCTCGGTGGCTTCCAGCGCGCTGGTCGCTGAAACGACCGCCAGCCGCCGCGCCTCGACTTCGGCGATGCCGGCGATCAGCGCGCGGAACGCGTTGCGGGTCTGTCGGGTGACGGCGCGCCGCTGTTGCTCGGCCTGATCTTCGCTGGCATCGCGCAGGTTGACCGCCTGGCGAACCCGCGACTGGGTGGCGAAGCCGGTGAAAATCGGCACATCGAGGCGGACACCGATCGTGTAGCCGTCGCTGCTAGTGGAGCTGCGCGGCAACAGGTTACCGCCAACGCGAATGTCCGATGTGTTACCGCTGTCGCTGTAGTCCGCAGTGGCAGAAAGCGTCGGAAGGTGGCTGGAGCGCGCCGTGGCGATGTCGTAGTTTGCTGCCTGCAGTTCCATCAGCCGGGATTGCAGAACCGGATTGTTTTCCAGCGCCAGTTTGACCCAGGTTTCCGAGTCGGTGACCTCGGGCAACTGCGGCACGAAGTCGGGCGACAGGCCCCGGAGGCCGCTCATCGCCTGACCGGTCACCTCGGCCAGCGCTTCCAGGGCATCTTCGTAGGCGTTCTGCGAAGCGATGGTGTTGGCGCGCGAAGTGTCATAGCGGGCGCGCGCCTCATGCACGTCGGTGATCGGCGAAAGGCCGACCTCCAGACGCATTTCGGCCTGCTCCAGCTGGCGCTGCACCGAGCGCTCCTCGGCGCGCGACGAGGCCAGCGTCTCGATTGTCGTCAGAACCTGAAAGTAGGCGTCGGCGACCCGGACCATCAGGTCGTTGCGCGCGGCGGCGAAGTCGGCCTCGGCGCGCGACTCGCGGCTGCGGCTGGCCTTGAGCCGCGTGTAGTTGCTGTGATCGTAAATCGACTGACGCAGGCTCAGGCTCCAGTTGCGCGAAAAAGTTTCGGCATTGCTGACGCTGGTGCTGATGATCTCCGGATCGATCGAGATGATCTGGGTGGCGGTGGTGTCCCTCTCGCCTTCAGTGAAATTGCCCGCACCGCTGACTTGCGGCAGCAGGTTGGAACGCGCCTGCACGATATTCTCCGACTCTGCGCGCAAGCGGTTCTCGGCCGCGCTGAGCTGGGGATCGCTTTGCCGCGCCAGGTTGTAGGCTTCCACCAGATCGGCGCCAGCAGCGCTCGAACCCCAGAGACAAAGGGCGAAACCAAGCATCGGGAAGTAGACTTTCATGGTCGAGGGCGTCCGTGTTTCAAATGGAATTCGGGTCAAAGGGTAAACCGGTCTACCGGTTCGGCCCCGTGAAGGTAGGGAATATCGGTATCGAACAGGCTTTCGGTCGTCCAGCCGGAATCGGCCCTGGTCAACCGCAGGGCCTCCTGCACCGGGGACAGCCCTTTGACCACGACGAGCCGGCCACCGGGCCTGACCCAGCTCAGAAACCGATCCGGAACGACGGCGACCGAACCAGTGCAGCACACGGCATCGAATTGTCGGCCGGGCTCGAATGCGAACGCATCCGCAGCCAACCAGTCGACATTGCCATAGCCCAGCCCGAGGCAACGCGCGGCGGCCTGTTTGGTGAAGTCGGGATGGATATCGATACTGGTCACCGCCCGCGCCAGCCGCGACAGGCAGGCGGCAAAAAAACCGGATCCGGTGCCGATTTCCAGCACGCAATCGCTGGCATCCAGATCCAGTGCCTGCAGCAGTCGGCCTTCCACGGTCGGTTTGAGCATCGATTCCCCGTGCTCCAGCGGTATCACGAGGTCTGCGAAGGCAAGCTGGCGGTGACGCACCGGTACGAACTCCTCCCGGGGCACCGTCCTCAGCGCATCCAGTACGCGGGGGTCGAGCACCTCCCAGGGCCGAATCTGCTGTTCGATCATGGCAAAGCGTGCGGCTTCGATTTCGATGGTCATGGCGTGCAGTCTTGATGGCGTGGAGAAAGGGGCATCGCCGCAAAGGCGGTCAGGATGCGTCGTGCGGAATGTTGGACGAAGTGCCGGAGGTCATTGTGACGATTGCCCTGCCGAAGGATACCGGGGCTCGTGTGCGCGAACGAACAGGTCGACGACGCTTCTGACATGGGCGTCCATTTCTTCGGGGCTGAGCTGGCCGGAACAACCGATGATGCGCCGGGTGTGCCAGGCCCCTTTGAACAGAGAAGACAGGTGCTCGGCCGATTGCACCGGGTCGGGCACGTCGAGCAGCCCCGATTTGTCGGCTTCGCGAAGAAAGTTTTCCAGCGGCTTGATGGTGAGGCGCGGGCCGACTTCGAAGAAGATGTCGGACAGCTCGCTATTGTTCGGTGCCCGGGCTGCCAGCATGCGATAAACCTGGATGGTGTTCTCGCCGGCGACCAGGTCGATGAAACGCCGTCCCGCGCGCAGCAGAACCTCCCTGATGCAGCTTCGGTCCGGGCCCAGTTCGAACACTTCCGGCGGAAGCTGTTGTTTGCAGACAGCTTCGACGGCGATCAGGAACAGTTCGTCCTTGTCCTTGAAGTGGCTGTATAGCGTAAGCTTCGAAACGCCGGCTTCGGCGGCGATCGCATCCATGCTGACGCCATCGTAGCCGTGCTCGGGGAAGAGCTTCTTTGCGGCCTCGAAGATGGCCTCCCGCTTCGCCGGATCCTTCGGTCGGCCCGGGCGGGGGTGGCGCTTCTTGGGGGCAACGCTCAACGGCATGGCTGCGATCCAGTCACGGGATACTATACTATCAGGTTCACAAACCGCGTCTTCGGAATCAGCCTACTCGAGAGGGAATTCAGAAATGACCGTTTGCACCAGGCTGATTCGATCGGCATTGGTTGGATCGGTGGCGATTTTTCTGGTTGCTGCATGCAGTGAAAAGCCCCAGCCGCCGACTCCGCGCCCTGTCATGGTAACGCAGCCGGCGCCGGCAACGGGCGACTGGACCGCCTTCGCCGGCATCGTCGTGGCTCATCGGCAGCCCGAGCTGGCGTTTCGAGTGGCTGGTCGGATCGCATCGCGCTCGGTCGAGGTCGGCGACCGCATTCGCGAGGGCCAGGTTCTCGCCGAACTCGATAGCGTCGACTTCGCGCTCCGGGTCGATGCTGCAAAGGCCCAGCTCGAATCGGCCCGCTCCGAGGAAGTACTGGCCCGGTCCGAGCGCGATCGCTATCGGTCCCTGCTCGATGAACGGCTGATCAGTCAGTCCGATTTCGACTCGCGGCAAACGCGCCTCGAAGCCGCCCAGGCGCGGGTGCGCGAAGCGCAGGCGCAACTGTCGGTTGCGATGAACCAGCTGGCATACACGCAGCTGCTGGCACCTGCCGATGGCGTGGTCGTCGAGCGCCGCGCCGAGGCGGGTCAGGTGGTTGCGGCTGGACAGTCGGTGTTCGTGCTGGCGGTAGACGGCGCCCGGGAAATCGCGATCAGTGTGCCGGAGCGGGACATCGCGCATTTCGCGGTTGGCGATGCAGTCCAGGTCGAACTCTGGGCCAGACAAGGCCGGCGTGTTTCCGGCACGATCAACGAGTTGTCGCCCGAGGCTGATGTCCAGGGCCGCACCTACGCCGCCAGGGTCGCCTTCGATTCCCAGGCGCTCGGCGCGGAACTCGGCCAGAGCGCGCGCGTATTCGTCGCCGCCGACGCCACCGGCGCACTGACGCTGCCGTTGCCCTCGGTGGCGCGGTTCGGCGACAGTCCGTTCGTCTGGGTTTTTGCACCCGACGGCGTCACCCTGCAGCGGCGACCGGTGACGATCGCTTCATTCGAGCAGGACAGGGCAATCGTCGGAGACGGCCTGCGACCCGACGACTGGGTCGTGGTGGCCGGCGTCTCGCTGCTCCAGGACGGACAGCGCGTTCAGCCGGTCGATAGCGAAAACCGCCCGATCTCGCTTCTCGACCCGCGCTGAGCCGGCCCGATGAGCGGATGGAATCTTTCGGAATGGGCGTTGCGCAATCGCGGGTTGGTGCTATACGCCATGCTGTTGCTTGCGGTCCTGGGAACCGCCAGCTTCGTCAATCTGGGGCAAAGCGAGGACCCGCCGTTCACCTTCAAGGTGATGGTGGTGCGCACGCTGTGGCCGGGTGCCACCGCCGAGGCGGTTGGTCGGCAGGTCACCGAACGCATCGAGCGCAAGATCATGGAGACCGGCGAATACATGTGGATTCGCTCCTACTCGCGTCCGGGCGAGTCGCAGGTGTTCTTCATGGCCGCCGATCACATGCGCTCCCGGGATCTGCCCGAGCTGTTCTATCAGATCCGCAAGAAAGTCGGCGACATCCGTCACACGCTTCCCCAGGAAGTGATCGGTCCGTTCTTCAACGACGAGTTCGGCGACACCTTCGGCAACATCTACGCCCTGATCGGCGCCGATTACGACTATGCCACGCTCAAGGATTTCGCCGACCGGCTTCAGCTGGAGCTCCAGCGGGTCAAGGATGTCGCCAAGGTCGAGCTGATCGGCCTGCAGGACGAAAAGATCTGGATCGAGCTGAGCAACACCAAGCTGGCGACCCTCGGCCTGCCGCTACAGCAGGTTCAGGCCGCGCTCAATGACCAGAACGCCGTGCTGGCTGCGGGGTTTTTCGAAACCGCAGACGAACGGATCCGCCTGCGGGTTTCGGGGCAGTTCGAATCGGTCGAAGCGATCCGCGCGTTCCCGCTGCGGGTCGGCGACCGCGACTTCACGCTCGGCGATCTGGCCGATGTACACCGCGGATTCTCCGACCCTCCCGCGCCCCGCATGCGGCATCTCAGCCAGGATTCCATCGGGCTTGCCGTGGCCATGCAGAAGGGCGGCAATATCGTCGAGCTGGGCAAGCATCTGGACGCCGAAGTGCACAGACTTCAGCAGGCGTTGCCGGCCGGCATGACGCTGGAGCGGGTGGCCGACCAGCCGCGTGCCGTGCGCGCCGGAGTCGGTGAATTCGTTCGTGTGCTGACCGAAGCGGTGATCATCGTCCTGGTGGTCAGTTTCCTGTCGCTCGGCGTGCGCAGCGGCCTGGTGGTGGCGTTGAGCGTACCCCTGGTGCTGGCCATGACCTTTGCGTCGATGGCCTATCTGGATATCGGGCTGCACAAGATTTCGCTGGGCGCGCTGGTGCTGGCGTTGGGTTTGCTGGTCGACGACGCCATCATCGCGGTCGAGATGATGGCGGTGAAGATGGAGCAGGGGCTCGATCGCATCAAGGCGGCCGCATTCATGTGGGATGCAACAGCCTTCCCGATGTTGACCGGAACGCTGATCACCGCTGCCGGCTTCCTGCCGATCGCCACGGCGCAGTCGAGCACCGGCGAATACACCCGGTCGATCTTCGAGGTAGTCACCATTGCGCTGATTCTCAGCTGGATTGCGGCGGTGGTGTTCGTGCCCTATCTCGGCTATCGCCTGCTGCCGTCCGCGGGCGGCGGTCGCCATGCGGGGAGCGATCCCTACCAAAGCGCATTCTACCGGCGGGTGCGGAGCTGGCTCGCAAGCTGCCTGCGCCGGCGCAACTGGGTCATTGCCCTCACCCTGCTGTCGTTCGCGATCGCCATCGGGCTGTTCCGCTTCGTTCCGCAGCAATTCTTTCCGGCGTCCGGACGCCTGGAGCTGCTGGTCGACATGCAATTGGAAGAGGGCGCCTCGCTGCGTGCAACCGACGCCCAGGCGCATCGTTTCGAAGCGCTGCTCGCGTCGCGGGGCACGGATGAGATCGAGAGCTATACCGCCTTTGTCGGGGTCGGGGCGCCGCGCTTCTATCTGCCGCTCGATCAACAGATGCCAGCGGCGAATTTCGCGCAGTTTCTCATCGTCACCCGCGACATCGATTCCCGCGAGGCGATTCGTTCGTGGCTGATCGAGCGGCTGGACACCGAGTTTTCCGGGCTGCAGGCCCGGGTCACCCGGCTGGAAAATGGTCCTCCGGTGGGCTATCCGGTGCAGTTCCGGGTTTCGGGCGAGCACGTCGATACGGTGCTGGCGCTGGCCGAGCAGGTGGCCGAGCGCATACGTGCTCATCCGGAAACGCGCAACACCAATCTCGACTGGCGCGGGCAGAGCAAGGTGGTGCGACTCAACATAGACCAGGCCCGGGCCCGTGCGCTTGGCGTCACCGCCAGCGACCTGGCGCGGTTTCTGCAGAGTTCGCTGTCCGGCATCCATGTCAGCACCTTCCGTGAGGACAATGAGCTGATCGAAATCCTGCTGCGCGGGCCAGAGCAGGAGCGCGAGAGTCTGGCGTTGCTGCCAAGCCTCGCGGTGCCGACCAGCGGCGGCGGCGGCATCCCGCTGTCGCAGATTGCGCGTCTGGAGCACGGCTTCGAGCGTGGCGTGGTCTGGCATCGCGACCGCCAGCCGACAGTCACTGTACGCGCCGACATCTACTCGGACGTGCTGCCGGCGGTGGTGACCGCCCAGATCGACGCGACCCTGTCGGATTTGCGGGACGGTCTGCCGATGGGCTATCGGCTGGCGGTAGGCGGCACGGTCGAGGAGTCCGGACGCGCCCAGGCCTCGGTGCGCGCCGGCATGCCGCTGCTTGCGGTGGTGGTGTTCACCCTGTTGATGATCCAGCTCAAGAGTCTACCGCGCGCCCTCATCGTCGTCGCCACGGCGCCGCTCGGCCTGATCGGGGTGGTCCTGTTCCTGATGATCTTCCGGGTTCCGTTCGGTTTCGTGGCCATGCTGGGCACGGTGGCGCTGTCGGGCATGATCATGCGCAATGCGGTGATCCTGGTCGATCAGATCGAGCAGGACATCGCTGCCGGGCAGACGCCCTGGGATGCGGTGATCGAGGCCACCGTGCGCCGGTTCCGGCCGATCGTACTGACTGCGATGACCGCCGTGCTGGCGATGATTCCGCTGTCGCGCTCGGTATTCTTCGGGCCGATGGCGGTGTCGATCATGGGTGGCCTGATCGTGGCCACCGCGCTGACCCTGCTGTTCGTGCCGGCGCTGTATGCCGCCTGGTTCAAGGTCCGGCCGCCGCAGGCCGCCTGATCGTTGAACAGGCGATCTGCGCACCGGCAGCTCGGGGCTGGTCGAGGCATGCCGGGCGTGGTTCAATGGCGGCAAGAAGCGGGGGTGCCTGGCGCAGTCGGGCTGAGAAATACCCTTCGAACCTGATCCGGTTCAGACCGGCGTAGGGAAGCTTCGCAGCGCGATCCCTGCCTGATCGATGCGCTCCGGTGCCCACCGCTTCGTCCGTGCTGCGACGCCTCGCGTCGCCCGCGCCCGTGCTTTCCTTGACACGCAGGACGAACGCCATGAATGCCATTCCTTCCGATCTGGTCCTCCGCACCCAAGCATTGTCGGAGGCGGTCACCCAGCCGATCGCCGGTTCGCGCAAGATTCACGTCGAAGGCTCGCGCCCTGACCTGCGCGTACCGATGCGGGAAGTCCAGCTTTCCGACACCCCGAAGATGTTCGGCGCCCAGATCAATCCGCCGTTCGCCGTTTACGACACCTCCGGCCCCTACACCGACCCGGACACCCGGATCGATCTGATCGCCGGTCTGCCGGCGCTGCGTGCGGGCTGGATCGCCGAGCGTGGCGACAGCGAGCAGTTGCCCGGCCTGAGCTCGGACTACGGCCGCCAGCGCGCCGAAGACCCGCGGCTGAAGGATGTCCGGTTCATGGAGATCCGCGCGCCGCGTCGCGCCGTCGCCGGGGCCAATGTCAGCCAGATGCACTATGCCCGACGCGGCATCGTCACCCCAGAGATGGAGTTCATCGCCATCCGCGAAAACCAGCGTCGCGAGGCCTTGGCCGAGCATTTGGCGCGCCAGCATCCGGGGCAGTCGTTCGGTGCGGCGCTTCCGGCATCGATTACGCCCGAGTTCGTCCGGGCCGAGGTGGCGCTGGGCCGGGCGATCATCCCGTGCAACATCAATCATCCCGAATCCGAACCGATGATCATCGGCCGCAATTTTCTGGTGAAGATAAACGCCAACATCGGTAACTCGGCGGTCACCAGTTCGATCGCCGAAGAAGTCGAAAAGATGGTCTGGGCGATCCGCTGGGGCGCCGATACGGTGATGGATCTGAGCACCGGCAAGAACATCCACGAAACCCGCGAGTGGATCATCCGCAACTCCCCGGTGCCGATCGGCACCGTGCCGATTTACCAGGCACTGGAAAAAGTCGACGGCCGGGCCGAGGAGCTGACCTGGGAGCTGTTTCGCGACACGCTCATCGAGCAAGCCGAGCAGGGCGTGGACTACTTCACCATTCATGCCGGCGTGCGGCTGGCCTATATTCCGCTGACCGCAAAGCGGGTGACCGGCATCGTCTCGCGGGGCGGAAGCATCATGGCCAAATGGTGCCTGGCGCATCACAAGGAGAGCTTTCTCTACACCCGGTTCGAGGAAATCTGCGAGATCATGAAGGCCTACGATGTGGCCTTCTCGCTTGGCGACGGCCTGCGTCCGGGCAGCATCGCCGATGCCAACGACGCCGCGCAATTCGGCGAACTGGAAACCCTGGGCGAGCTGACCAGGATCGCCTGGCAGCACGATGTGCAAACCATGATCGAGGGCCCCGGCCACGTGCCGATGCAGCTGATCAAGGAGAACATGGACAAGCAATTGCGCGAGTGCGGCGAGGCGCCGTTCTACACACTCGGCCCGCTGACCACCGACATCGCGCCCGGCTACGATCACATCACCAGCGCCATCGGCGCGGCGATGATCGGCTGGTTCGGCACCGCCATGCTCTGCTATGTCACTCCGAAGGAGCACCTTGGCCTGCCCAACAAGCAGGACGTGCGCGACGGCATCGTCACCTACAAGATCGCCGCACACGCCGCTGACCTGGCCAAGGGTCACCCCGGCGCCCAGGCGCGCGACAACGCGCTCAGCAAGGCGCGCTTCGAGTTCCGCTGGGCCGACCAGTTCAACCTGTCGCTGGACCCGGAGAAATCCAAGGAGTTTCACGACGAAACCCTGCCCAAGGAAGCCCACAAGCTGGCGCATTTCTGCTCGATGTGCGGACCGAACTTCTGCTCGATGAAGATCACCCAGGACGTTCGCGACTATGCCGCCGAGCAGGGTCTGGACGCATCCGTCGCGCTGGAGAAGGGCATGGCCGAGAAAGCCGCCGAGTTCCGTGCCGCAGGCAGCGAGGTTTACCTGCCCGAGTGAGCGCCGGCATGTCCGGCCTGCCGCGGAGTCGCTGTGGCCGCCGGGCTGTCGGTGGCCTCGGTGCGTCCAGGTTCATGGCCTGACCTGATGCGTGAGCTGATGCATGACCTTGTGCATACGCCACCTGCACGGCCCGGAGTTAAACTGGCAAGTTCTGGAATTGTGCAGGGCTGCCGAAAATGTCCGATGCCACATCCAACAGGCCGTTGATTGCCCGGTCGGGTCCTTATCCCGTCGACGTCGAGGCCGGGAAAACCTACTGGTGGTGCGCCTGCGGGCGCAGCGACAGCCAGCCGTTCTGCGATGGATCGCACAAGATTTGCGCCATCGTTCCGTTGAAGCATGTCGCCGAGCGCGCGGAAACGCTTTGGTTTTGCGGCTGCAAGCGGACTGGCCGGCCGCCGTTGTGCGACGGCAGCCACAACCGCATTGCGTGAGTGGCCTTGGGCCGAGGGGAACCACGTTCCCCGGCGATGCTCAAACCCACCACACGAAGAGAGGGCAATCGTCTTGATCAAGAATTCGCCGGCTCGCCCGGTTCTGCCGGCCCTGCTGCTGATTTTGCTCGCCGCCTGCGGTGGCGCCGACCAGGGTGCGCCGACCGAGGCTGCCGTGAGCGTGACCACGACCGTGCTCGAACCGGTTTCCTGGGTCGACACCATCGAGGCACTGGGCACGGCGCGCGCCAACGAGTCGGTGACCATCACCTCGAAGGTCAACGAGACCGTGGTGAGGGTGAATTTCGACAGCGGCGACGTCGTCGAAGCCGGTCAGGTGCTGGTCGATCTTTCCGGTCGGGTCGAGCTGGCCGAGCTGGAAGAGGCGCGGGTCAATCTGCGTGAGGCCGAGCAGCAGTACCGACGTCAGGGCCAGTTGGCCGAACAGAAGCTGATCCCGGCCAGCCAGCTCGACACCCAGCGGGCCGTGCGCGATTCGGCCAGGGCACGCCTGGACGCCATCCGCGCACGTCTGGCCGACCGCGTCATAACCGCGCCATTCAGCGGTGTGCTGGGCCTGCGACAAGTCAGCCCCGGTACCGTGCTCAGCCCGGGCGATCCGATCACCACGCTCGACGACATCTCGATCATCAAGCTCGACTTCGCGGTGCCCGAGGCATTTCTCTCCACCCTGTTGCCGGGTCAGAAGATCACCTCCCAGAGCGTGGCCTGGCCGGGCGAGGAGTTCGTCGGCACGGTGCGCAGCCTGGATTCGCGGGTCGATCCGATCACCCGCTCGGTCACCGTGCGCGCCGAAATAGACAACGCCGATCACAAGCTCCGACCGGGCATGCTGTTGACCGTGGCGGTGTCCCAGCCGGCGCGACGGGCGCTGATTCTTCCCGAGCTGGCGCTGACCCAGATCGGTCGGCAGGCCTTCGTGTATCGCGTCGAGCCGGACAACACCGTCGCCCAGGTCAGCGTAACGACCGGTGCGCGTCGGGCGGGTCAGGTCGAAGTGATCTCCGGGCTGTCGGCGGGCGACCGGGTAGTCGTCGAGGGTACGGTAAAGCTGCGCGCCGGCACCGCGATCCAGGACGCGGGTAAGCCGGAACAGGCGGGCGGGGAACCACGGCCATGATGCTGTCCGATCTGGCGGTTCGCCGCCCAGTCTTCGCCTCGGTGGTCAGCCTGCTGTTGATCGTTCTGGGCGTGTTGTCGTTCACTACGCTGCCGCTGCGCGAGCTGCCCGACATCGATCCGCCAGTGGTCTCGATCTCGACCGCATATCCGGGCGCTTCGGCAGCGATCATCGAAACCCGGGTCACCCAGGCGCTCGAGGACGCGGTCAGCGGCATCGAGGGCATCGACACGCTGGATTCGTCGAGTCGCAATGGCGAATCACGGATCACCATCGAGTTCAAACTCAGCCGCGACATCGAGGCAGCAGCCAACGATGTTCGTGATGCGGTCAGCCGGGTAGTCGATCGGCTGCCTGAAGAGGCCGATCTGCCGGAAGTCCAGAAAGTGTCGGCCGATGCCGACGCCATCCTTTGGCTCAATCTGAGTTCGGAAATCCTCGACACGATGGCGTTGACCGACTACGCCGAGCGCTATGTAGTCGATCGTCTGTCGTCGATCGAAGGGGTCGCCCAGGTGCGGGTCGGCGGGCGTCAGCGCTACGCCATGCGGATCTGGCTGGACCGCCAGGCACTGGCCGCGCGCGGCCTGACCGTCGCCGACGTGGAAGCCGCGCTGCGCCGGGAGAACATCGAGCTGCCGGCCGGCACGCTGGAATCGACCACGCGCGATTTCACCCTGCGCATGGAGCGCGGCTTCAACGGCGAAGACGAATTCCGTCAGCTGCCTCTGATAAAGGGCGAGGACGGTTACGTGGTGCGTCTGGGCGATGTCGCCGAAGTCGAACTGGGTTCCGAAGACCGGCGCGCCTATTTTCGCGGCAACGGCCAGCCTCGCGTGGGCCTTGGCATCATCAAGACCTCCACGGCCAACAGCCTGGATGTCGGCGATCGGGTCAAGTCCGAAATGGCCGGCATCAACCGCAGCCTGCCTGAGGGCATGGAGATTTCGCTGGCCTTCGATTCGACGGTGTTCATCAACGTTGCCGTCGAGCGGGTCTATCAGACTCTGGTCGAGGCTGTGGTTCTGGTGCTTTTGGTGATCTGGCTGTTTCTGGGCAGCGCCCGGGCCGCGCTGGTCCCGGCGGTTACCGTGCCGGTTTGTCTGATCGCCGCCTTCATTGGCTTGAGCGCATTCGGTTTTTCGATCAATCTGCTCACCTTGCTGGCGCTGGTGCTGGCGATCGGCCTGGTGGTCGACGATGCCATCGTGGTGCTGGAAAACGTGCAGCGCCGGGTCGACATGGGCGAACCGCCCGCGCTGGCAGCGATCCGCGGTACCCGGCAGGTGGCGTTCGCGGTGATCGCCACCACGGCTGTGCTGATTTCGGTGTTTCTGCCGGTGGCGTTCCTGGAAGGCAATAATGGCCGCCTGTTCCGCGAGCTGGCGGTCGCGCTGGCCGGTGCGATCTTCATCTCGGCCTTCGTGGCGCTCACCCTGACCCCGATGATGTGCTCCAAGCTGGTGCGCCCGCACGTCGGCAGCAGAGGACTGGATGGCTGGATCAATGCGCGCCTGAACGGCCTGTCGGTCACCTATCGGCGCTGGTTGGAGGTGTTGATCGGGCGGCGTGGCCTGTTCGCGTTGCTGATGTTGGGCAGTGTGGTGCTGATCGGCGTGCTGTTCATGGCGATCCCGCGCGAGTTGGCCCCGCCAGAGGATCGAGGCTCCTACTTCGCCTCGGTCTCCGGCCCCGAGGGCGCCGGCTTCGATTACACCGTCGAGCAGATGCAGGAAGTCGAACGGCGCCTGATGGCGCATACCGGCGAGGATGGCCCGCTGGATCTGGTGATTTCCCGGGTGCCGGGTGGTTTTGGGGCCGGCGAAGACATGCACACCGGAACCGTGATCGCCCTGCTCAAGCCGTGGACCGAGCGCAGTCAGTCGACTTCCGATGCCGTGCAAATGGCGCGCCAGGACCTGGCCGATATTCCCGGCATCCGGGCGTTCCCGGTTGCCCGGTCGGGCCTGGTGCGCAGCGGTGGTTCACCGGTTCAGGTGGTGCTGGGTGGCCCCGATTACCAGGAAATTCAGGCGTGGCGCGACCGGTTGATGGCGCGCATGGAGGAAAATCCGGGCCTGTTCGCGATCGACTCCGACTACAAGGAGACCCGTCCGCAGATCCGCGTACAACTCGACTCCAACCGCGCTGCCGATCTTGGCGTCTCGGTCAATGATGTCGGGCGCACCCTGGAGACCATGATGGGCTCGCGCCGGGTCACCACGTTCATCGATGACGGCGAAGAGTACGATGTCATCCTCCAGGCGCAGGACGAAAACCGCGCCTCGCCCGCCGACCTCAATAACCTCTACGTGCGTGCGCGCGGCGGCGAACTGGTGCCGCTGTCGAATGTGGTCACGCTGTCCGAACTGGCCGAGCCGGGCCGGCTCAACCGCTTCAACCGGCTCAGAGCGATTACCATTTCGGCCAATCTCGCACCCGACTACACCCTGGGTGAGGCGCTGACGTGGGTCGAGCAGGTCGTGCGCAGCGAACTGCCGCAGACCGCGCAGATCGATTACAAGGGCGAGTCGCGCGAGTACATTCAGTCCGGCAGCGCGGTGCTGTTCACCTTCGTCATGGCGCTGCTGGTGGTGTATCTGGTGCTGGCCGCGCAGTTTGAGAGCTTCCTGCATCCGGTGACCATCATGCTGACCGTACCGCTGGCGGTATTGGGTGCGTTGCTCGGTCTGGCGATCACCGGTTCGACGCTCAATCTGTTCAGCCAGATCGGCATCGTCATGCTGGTCGGTCTGGCGGCCAAGAACGGCATCCTTATCGTCGAGTTCGCCAATCAGCGCCGCGATGCCGGCTTGCCGGTGCTGGAGGCGATACTGGATGCGTCGGAAACCCGGCTGCGGCCGATCCTGATGACCTCGTTGGCGACCATGATGGGCGTGCTGCCGCTGATCATCGCCAGCGGCCCAGGTTCGGCCAGCCGCAGCGCGGTCGGCGTGGTGGTGTTCTTCGGCGTGGCCCTTTCGACCTTCCTGTCGCTGTTCGTGGTGCCCAGCTTCTACGCCCTGCTGGCCCCGTACACCCGCTCGCCCGACGCGCTGGCGCGCAAGATCGAGGCCCAGGCGCACGCTGTCCCCGACCGGGAGGGCAAGGCGCCGGCCTGAGGCACAGCCGTGCAAGCGCACAGCAAGCCCTCAAATCCCGGTCGCCAATCCCCGGCCCCGCAGCGACCAACACGGCCCAGGCCGCAAGCCGGAGCCTCTTGAAGTCGAGGCTGGCCTCAGGCCCGATGCGCGCCGACTCAGGCCATGAGCGGCGCGTCGACAAACCAGGCTCCGCCCCGCGCCCGAATCCCGAATCCCCAACAAGCCCCCAGTCATCCAACTGCCCGCCGGGGCCGGTATCCTTCGCCGATGACCTATCGCCTCCGCCTCACGCTGGCTCTTGCCCTGTTCTGCATTTCGGCGCTCTCGGTCGCCGGCAGTTACGACATCGATTATCGGGTTCGTTTTCTCACCGAGGAGAAACTGGCCGAAGTCACGCTGATCACCCGACCGGGCGACGGTCGGCTGATTTCGCTTGATTTCAGGCTTTCCGGCAGCCGCTACAGCGGCTTCGAAGGCGACGGGGAAATCGTCGCTTCGCAGGGCCGTCTGCGATGGCAGCCGCCCAAGGCCGGTGGCCAGCTTCGCTACCGCTACCGGATCGACAAGAAGCGCCGGAACGGCGGCTACGACGCCCGGATCACCGCCGATTGGGTGATCGTGCGCGGCGACCATCTGGTGCCGCCGGCGACCGCGCGGACAACGCCGGGCGCCGACTCCCGGGCCCGGCTGTATTTCGACCTGCCCGACGGCTGGAGCGTGGATACGCCGTGGGTGATCAACAAGGCGAAGACCGCTTACGTGGTGGTCAACCCGGAGCGGCGGTTCGACCGCCCGACCGGCTGGATGATCGCTGGCGATCTGGGTGTGCGCCGTGACTTCATGGATGGCAGCACCGGACAGATCAGCGTGGCCGCACCACGCGGCGATGCGTTCCGCCGCAACGAGGTGTTGGCGATGGTCCATGTCGCCTACCCGGAGATGGCTGCCGCGTTCGGCAAGATGCCCAGCAAACTGCTGATCATCGGCGCCGGCGACCCGATGTGGCGCGGGGGGTTATCGGGTCCACGTTCGCTGTATTTCCATTCTGATCGGCCGCTGATCAGCGAGAACGGAACCAGCACGCTGTTTCACGAGCTGGTTCACGTCATCACCCGGATTCAGGGCAGCCACGAGCACTGGATCGCCGAGGGCATCGCCGAGTATTACTCGCTGAGCCTGCTGTATCGCTCGGGCCTGATCAGCGACGCGCGGTTTCAGCGCGGGCTGGATTGGATGCGCAGCCACGGTCGGCGGGTCAAGACGCTACGCGGCGTCCGCTCGCATGGCCCGGTGACTGCGCGCGCGGTCACCCTGTTTGCCGAACTCGACGCCGAAATCCGCCAGCGCACGGAGGACGAGCGCAGTCTCGACGACCTGGTGCAGGCGCTGATGAAGATCCGCCGGCCAACCTTTGAGCAACTGCGCGACGCAGCCGAAGAGATCATCGGCAAGCCGTCGGAGACGCTGCAATCTCGGGTGGTTCGCTGAGCTCAAGTCCGCGCTCGCCGCTGGCGGCGAGCGCGTTGCCGGCGCGCGGGAAAGTCCGCCCCGTTCAGGGTGCCCGGGGCTTCGCGACCAGCTGCCCTTCGGTGTCGGCGGCCAGATAGGCGAAGGCGGCGTAGGCGGCTACCTGCTGGTCCAATGCGGCCGGTTCGATCTTGTCCAGCGTGTCGTCGGCGGTGTGGTGGTAGTCGAAATAGTCGGTACCGTCCTGCGCCAGCTGGGCCCAGGGCATGCCGATTTCTGCCAGCGGAATGATATCCGGGCCTGGGCCGCCGCCCTGCCGCTGGGTCTCGATACCGAGCGGCGCCAGCACGTGACCGATGCGCTCGATCACCGGCCACGAGGCTTCATCGACGCCAGCGCGCAGGGCATAGATCCGGCCGGCGCCAAAATCGCTCTCCGCACCGATGAGATGTCGCGCCACATCCCCCGCATGGGCCGCGGCGTAGGCGCGGGCGCCGATCAGGCCTTGCTCTTCATTGGCCCAGGCGATCACCCGGACGCTTCTGGCGGGGCGGTCTGCGGCCGGCAGTCCGGCGATCAGGGCGCCGGCTGCCATGGTGATCGCCACGCCCGCACCGTCGTCGATGGCTCCGGTGCCCAGGTCCCAGGAATCCAGATGGCCACCGATCACCACCACGTCCTCGGGCAGCGAGCGGCCGGTGACTTCGCCGATCACATTGTGCGAGGTGTATTCGCCATCGAAACCGACATCGAGATCCAGGCGGACCCGGATCGGCTGCCCGCGTCCGAGCAGGCGCTCGATCTGATCGGCGTCCGGATTGGACAGGGCCGCCGCCGGGATCGGCGTCACGCCATCGGCATAGCTCATCATGCCGGTATGCGGAAAGCGATGCGAGTCGGTTCCGATGGAGCGGATCAGCAGCGCCGATGCGCCCTTGGCCGATGCGACCGACGGCCCGCGACTGCGGGCGGCGACGGCGGGGCCATAACCGCGGCCGTCGCGAAAACGGAGCATGCGATAGCCGATGTAGGCAATCTTGCCGTCCAGACTGCCGTCCGGCGCGGCCTCCAGCTCGGCCAGATCGGCAAAGCCGACCACCTGCGCTTCGACCGGATGGTCGCCGGTTCCCACGCTGCCGCCCAGCGCGGTCACCAGCAACGGTTGCGCGAATGGCGCCAGCACATCGGCCCGTTCCGGGCCCCGTCGCCAGACCGGAAACGTCACCGCCTCGGTCCACACCCGGTCATAGCCGAGGCCGGCAAATTTTGCCTTGGTCCATTCGACCGCGCGGGCATCGGCTTCGGTCGCGGGCATCCGCGCTCCGACCTCGGTAGTCAGCGACTCGACCAGCACGTAAGCGGCATTCCCGGCCAGCGCCTGATCGCGCAGGGCGGCGGCCTTGGCCACGGCCGTTTCGGAAAGTTGCGGTGCTTGCGCAGCGGCGGGCAAGGCCGGGACAAGTGCGGAAGAAAACAGGAGGCCGACCAGACAGACACGAAGCATGGGTAAATCCTTCAGACAGAAAAAACAACGGACGCCGGTTGGCCGGCGTCCGTGATGGACAGACTGCGACTCAGCGATTGCGCAGCGCGTCGCGGATTTCGGTCAGCAAACGGACCTCCTCGCTCGGCTCGGGCGGCGGCGGGGGCGGCGCGGCCTCCTGCTTGCGCTTGGTCGCGTTGATGGCCTTGATTACCATGAAGATCGCGAATGCGACGATGACAAACTGGATCAATGTGTTGATGAAATCGCCGATTCCGATCGCCACGGCGGGCGTTTCTCCGACTGCTTCACGCAGCGTGATGGCGATGTCCGAGAAATCGACCCCACCGATCAGCAGCCCGATCGGCGGCATGATGACCTTCTCGACCAGCGATCCGACGATCTTTCCGAACGCGCCGCCGATCACCACGCCTACGGCGAGATCGATGACGTTGCCGCGCATTGCGAAATCCCGAAACTCGGTCACCATGCCCATTGCTCGTCTCCTGTTCTGGTTGCTGGAACGCAGGCAGCGACGCGCCCCCGCGGCACGCCACGAGGGCAGAGGGTAGCCGGATTCGGGTTTGCGCTCCAGTCGCCGCCGGTGTCAGTGCGGCAGAATGCGCGAGCGGTCGGAGACCACGGAGTAGTCGCCTTCGATGACCGTGCCAGCCGATGTCGGATTGACAGGAGTGCTGTGGTTGCCGCCGCCCAGCAGACGGCGGGCCAGGGTGAAGGTCAGCATCAGCGTGCCGACCACCAGGCCCAGCACCAGCAGGCCTGCCAGCAACAACAGTCCGAACACCGCGCAGGCCACCCGGAGAATCGGGTGACGGGGTTTGCGCAACTCGAAGGTCGTCCAACGGGCATGAAACATCGACATGGCGTGATTTGGCTCCAGGCCAGCGTCCAACCGGGCGTGTGGCAGAATGCCGACGCGAATCCGGGGAGCGGAGCGAAGATGCTACAGACAGATGACGGAAAAGTAGTGAGAACTTCGTTAATTTCCCTGTCGGAGATCCCCGACGGCGGCGCCCAGGCAGTCGATGCGACGATCGATGGCGAGCCGCAGAGTCTTGTCCTTACCCGTGTCGGCGATCAGGTGGCGGCTTTCCTGAACGTCTGCCCGCATGCCGGCCGTCGGCTGGACTGGGCGCCCGGCCGGTTTTTGTTCGAACAGGGCGAGCTGATCTGTGCCGCGCACGGCGCCCGATTCCGCCCGGCGTCCGGCGAATGCGTCGGTGGCCCGTGCCGGGGCGCATCGCTGAAGTCGGTGGCTGTCGCGGTTCATGACGGGGTGGTTTTCCTGGCCGGGTGATCGCCATTGGCCGGGGCGTTCTGAACGGCTCGATACATGACCAATCGTCCGGTTCAGTCGAATCGATTACGCGCTACAGCGATGATTCACGGGGCTTGAGCGGTCTTCTTAGTCCTTTTGGTTCTATGAATAGGGCGGCGGGCGCTTTGACGCCGGTCCGCCGCTGCGTTTCCATGGCCTGCCTTGAAATCCGCGCGCGGCGATCCCTTCGGCTGGCCAGCCCGGTGTCATGTCACTGGAAATGATTTCCCGACGCCGCAACGGCCGGCGCCGGGACACCCCATAGCACAGGCCCCACATGCCCAATCCCGCCCTCGTCGCATCCCGTGTTGTCACCGCTTTCGGCATGGCCAGGATCGGCCGGTCCTCGATCCAACAGACATCGACCCTGGGCACGCTGCGCCGACTGCTGGCGACTGCGCTGGTGCTGCTGCCCGCGCTCGGCCACGCCACCAATGGCTATTTCTCCCACGGTTACGGCATGCGCGCCCAAGGCATGGGCGGCGTGGGTTATGCCTTGCCGCAGGATGCCTTTGCCACGGCCTACAACCCGGCCGGCATGGCCGATGTCGACAACCGGCTGGATCTGGGGGTGACCTGGTTCATCCCCCGGCGCAGCGCCGACATCGTGGGCAATGCCTTCGGTCCGGACCAACGTTTCGACGGCGACGGCCGAAAGAATTTCTTCATCCCGGAAGTGGGCTATGTCCGTCGGCTGTCGCCCCGGCTCAGCGCCGGTCTGGCGCTGTACGGCAATGGCGGACTGAACACCGAATTCGACGACAACCCGTTCGCGCGGTTCGGCGGCAGCGGCGAGGCCGGCGTCAACCTCGAACAGCTGTTCCTTACGCCATCGCTGTCCTACCGGCTCAGCGAACACCACGCCATCGGCGTGGCGGCCAACGTCGCCTATCAGCGCTTCTATGCGCGCGGACTCGGCGTGTTCAGCGGGTTTTCGCTGGCACCTGACAAGGTCAGCAATAACGGCACCGACGACAGCATCGGCGTCGGCATCCGGCTGGGCTGGCTGGGCACGCTGGCGCCCGGACTGACGGTCGGCGCGAGCTGGGCATCGAAGATCGACGGCCGGTTCGACCGCTATCGGGGTCTGTTCGCCGATGGCGGCGGCTTCGATGTACCGGAAAACTACGGTGCCGGCATCGCCTGGCAGGGTGAGCGCTGGACGGTCGCCGCCGATGTCCAGCGGGTGCTTTACAGCGAAGTCGGCTCGGTCGGCAATCCGGTCGCGGCATTGTTCGCCGGGGTTCCCTTGGGTGCCGACAACGGCCCCGGCTTCGGCTGGCGCGACGTCACCACCTACAAGTTGGGCTTCGCGCTGCGCGCCACCAGCCGGCTGACATTGCGGGCCGGCGTGAGTCATCTCAACCAGCCGATTCCCGAAGGCGAAACGTTCTTCAACATCCTCGCCCCCGGCGTGGTCGAGGATCACCTTTCGCTGGGCGTCACCTGGCAATTGGCCAATGGCGCCGAACTGAGCGGCTTCTTCACCCACGCGTTCGGAAAAACGGTGCGCGGTTCGAATTCGATTCCGGCCGGTTTCCCGCCGGTCGGCCTGGGCGGCGGCAACGCCGATATTCGCCTGAAGGAAACCATGCTCGGCCTGTCCTACGCCTGGAGATTGCGGTGATCGAAGCAAGCCTGGTCGAAGCCGCCAAGGCGGTAGGCGGAGGCGTGCTGATCGGCACGGCTGCGGTCGCCCTGCTTTGGCTGAACGGCCGCCTGGCCGGCGTCAGCGGGATCGCCTCGGGCGTGTTGACCGGCTTTCGCGGCGACCGCCTGTGGCGCGCGCTGTTTGTGCTGGGCCTGATCGTCGGCGCGGGCGGCTATGTTGCGATCACCGGCGACGCGCCAGACGTGCGCGCGGAGTTTTCGCGCCCGGTCCTGCTCATCGCCGGGCTTCTGGTCGGGTACGGAACCACGGCGGCCAACGGCTGCACCAGCGGACACGGGGTTTGCGGACTGGGCCGGCTCTCGCCGCGCTCGCTGGCCGGCACCGCCACGTTCGTCGGCGTGGCGATGCTGACCACGTTCGCGGTTCGTCATCTGCTGGCGGTGGCGCCGTGACCCGCGCCGCATCCGGCGCGTGGTCGCGCGGCCTGGCCAGCCTGGCCGCCGGCCTGCTGTTCGGCGTGGGCCTGGCGATGTCGCAGATGACCGACCCCGAGCGGGTGCTTGGCTTTCTCGACGTGGCCGGCGACTGGGACGCCCGCCTGCTGGGTGTGCTGGGCGGCGCGGTCGTGGTGACCGTGCTGGCGTTCCCGTGGGTGCTGCGCCGGCCCGCACCACGCCTGGACACCCGGTTTCACCTGCCGAGCATTACGGCGATCGACCGTCCGCTGCTGGCCGGCTCGGCGCTGTTCGGTATTGGCTGGGGCCTGGCGGGATATTGTCCCGGCCCATTGATCGCCAGCCTGGGCAACGGCAACGCCGAGGCGCTGTGGATGCTGCCCGCCCTCCTGGCCGGCGCCACCCTGCGCCGCTGGCAGGAAGCCCGCCAGGCCGAACGCATCGACCGCACCCAGCACGGCATCGGCCAGGCCGAGCGCGCCTGAACACAAGGCCATCGCATCGCCGTCGAGGTCGGGGCCACGAGCCGCGTGCCCGGCCGACGATGGCGCCGGGCGCGGGTCAGAACATCAGATTGACCACCAGCAGCACGATGGCCAGATAGCCGAAGGTCAGTGGCAGACCGACCCGGAACAGGTCGCGCTGCCGGTAGCCGGCCGGGCCCATGATCACCGACAGCACCGGATTGGAGCTGCTGAGAAAGTTGTTGGATGCCGACAGCGCCACGATCAGCGCGAACACCGCCGGGTTGCCGCCCACGGCGAGCGCAAAGCTGATCGCCACCGGCACCATCACCACGGTGGCGCCGACGTGGCTGATCACCAGCCCGAAGGCGATGGTGAGCAGGCCGACGGCGGCTTCCAGCGTCCAGACCGGAAGGTCGGCGCCGAGCCGGCTCAGCGTCTGCTGCGCCAGCCACGCCGCCGCGCCGGAGGAATCCATGGCCCATCCCAGGGGGATCAGGCTGGCCATGAGAAACACCGTCTTCCAGTTGATCGACTGGTAGGCCTCGTCCATGTTGAGCACACCCAGCACCAACATGCCCACCGCGCCGGACATCAGCGCCAGCGGAACCGAGATGCCGCTCAGCAGGGCCAGTCCCAGCGCCAGCGCGAACATCGCCAGCGCATGCATCAGTTTCTGCGGTCGCTGCTCGGCCTTGGGGAAGTCGGTGACCACCACGAAATCGCGTTTCTCCGCCGCCTGCGCCAGATCCAGCCAGATGCTGTGAAAAACCAGCAGGTCGCCGGCCTTGAGCGCCATGTTGCGGATGTCCTCGCGCCAGATCTGACCGTCGCGGTTGATCGCCAGCAGGCTGATGCCGAATCGCTTGCGCAGTTGCAGATCGGCCTGGGCCTTGCCGATGAACCGCGAATTGGGCGGCACCACGGCCTCGGAAATGCCGGCGCGGCTCGGGTTGAACAGATCGGCGAAATGGCGCAGCCGGACCGACACCCGCAGCAGATTGTTCTGCGCGTAGTCGTTGATGTCTTCGCGCCGGCCCAACACGCCCAGCACCGTGCCGACCCAGATCATGGTGTCGGCCGGCGGCGCCAGTCGCGACTCGTCGCCGCTGCGCACCGCCAGCATCAGCGGTGCACCGAACTGGGTTTCCGCCTCGCCGATCGACATGCCGACCAGCGGGCTTTCGCTGGTGACGGTCAGCTCGTAGACATCGCCCTGGATGCCGTAGGTTTCGGCGAAGTAGCGCTCGGTGCGTGCCGGCACCACGCCTTTCTCGCTGCCTTCGGACAGCAGTCGGCGGCCGAACAACCAGAAAAACAGCAGTCCGCCGGAAAGCAGCGCCACGCCGATCGGCAGCGGCGCAAACATGGTGAATGGTTGCAGGGTAGACGCGCCCGGCGGCAGGTTGCGATTGGCCGAAACCAGCAAATCGTTGAGCAGTATCAATGGCGAGTTGCCGACCATCGTCAGGCCGCCGCCCATCACGATGGCGGCGCCGACCGGCATCAGGATGCGCGACAGGGGCAGTGCCGTGCGCGCCGACAGACGCGAAGCGACCGGCAGAAACAAGGTCGCCACCGACGGGTTCTGCATCACCGAGGACATCACCCCGGCAACCGCCGAGGTATACAGAATCAGCCGTTCCTCCATGCCTCGCGAGGCGCGCAACAGCGACAGCGCCAGACGATCCAGCATGCCGGTGCGTTCCAGCCCGGCGCCGAGAATCATGGTGGCGATCACGCTGATCACCGCGTTGCCGGAAAACCCGCCGAACAATTGGCTGGTCGGTACCAGCCCCAACAGGCCGAGCGCCACCAGCACCGCCAGCGCGACCAGATCCGGGCGCACCCTGTCGAGCAGAAACATGACCATGGTGAACCCAACCAGGCCAAGCACCAGCATCATGTCGGTGGTCAGGGCGATCGAGGCGTTCACGTGCCGGGCATGTTCATGTCATGGCTTGGGGAGGGGCGGGTGCAGCTTGTCGTAGAGCAGATCCCAGACGCCGTGACCCAGACGCAGGCCACGGGCCTCGAAGTGGGTTTCCGGGCGCCAGGCCGGCCGCGCGCTGTGGCCGCCCGGGCCGGCCCGGTTGCGCAGCCGGGGTTCGGCGTCCAATACGTTCCACATGTGTTCGGCATAATCCTGCCAATCGGTCGCCAGATGCAGCAGGCCACCGGGGCGCAGGCATTGCACCAGAAGCGCAACCAACTCGGGCTGAATCAATCGACGCTTGTGGTGGCGCTTCTTGTGCCATGGGTCGGGGAAATAGATCCGTATCTCGTCCAGGCTGTCCGGCGCGATCTCGTTGCCCAACACTTCGACCGCATCGTGGTTATAAACCCGAACGTGATCCAGTGCCTTATCGGCCAGCGTGTTCAACAACCGGCCCACGCCCGGCCGGTGAACCTCGATGCCGATGTAGTCGCGCGCGCGGTCATGCCCGGCGGCGAACGCCAGCGCCTCGCCATTGCCGAAACCGATCTCCAGCACGCGCGGCGCGCGGCGTCCGAAGACGGTGTCCAGATCGCGTTGCGAGCCGTGATAGTCCAGACCGAAGCGTGCCCAGTGCAGCTCGAACGCCCGCGCCTGCGCCGGCGTCAGCCGGCCCTGACGCAACACGAAACTGCGCACCGGGCGCCTGCCGGGCTGGCGAGTGAACGGCACGTCGTGCGGGTCGCTCACCTCGGCCGGCCCGAGGTTGCGGGGCCATCATCGGATGGCGAAAGCAGCCCGTGCCCCGATTCGGGCCGGACCGCCCATCGGCGACCGCGCGAGGCGGTCAGGGAGTTGATCCAGAGGCGCTTGTCGTTGCCGGGTTCGGTCATCTCCCTGGGCCGGGCTCAGAAAAACAGGCCGTCGCTGGGCGACGACGCGCTGGCGTAACGCTTGCGCGCAATCCGCCCGGACAAAAACGCATGCCGGCCCGCCTCGATTGCCAGCCGCATGGCCAACGCCATGCGCACCGGGTCGCGGGCGCCGGCGATGGCCGTGTTCATCAGCACCCCATCGCAACCCAACTCCATCGCCAGCGCCGCATCCGACGCCGTGCCCACGCCGGCATCGACCAGGATTGGCACCTTGGCGTTGTCGACGATTTCCAGAATGCTCCACTTGTTTTGCACGCCCAACCCAGAGCCGATCGGCGCGGCCAGCGGCATCACCGCCACGCAGCCGATCTGCTCCAGTTGCTTGGCCACGATCGGATCGTCCGAGGTGTAGACCATCACATCGAAGCCATCGGCCACCAACTGCTCGGCCGCCTTCAGCGTTCCCATCACATTGGGATAGAGCGTCTTCTCGTCGCCCAGCACTTCCAGCTTGACCAGGTTGTGGCCATCGAGCAGTTCGCGCGCCAGTCGACAGGTGCGCACCGCATCCTCGGCGGTGTAGCAGCCGGCCGTGTTGGGCAGAATGGTGTATCGGTCCGGCGGCAGCGCGTCCAGCAGATTGGGCTGATCGGGGTGCTGCCCGATATTGCTGCGCCGAATCGCCACCGTCACGATCTCCGCGCCCGCCGCCTCGGTGGCGCGCCGGGTCTGATCCAGATCGGCGAACTTCCCAGTGCCGGTAAGCAGACGCGAGCGGTAGGTTTTTCCTGCGATGACGAGCGGATCGGCGTAGCGGTCGGTTTCCATCCCTTGATTATCGCCGCATGGCGCGGCGGTGTGTAGCCTTTCGGCTGACCGGCATCAGCGGTGGGCTCAGTCGCACCTATGGCTTCGACGCCAACGGCAACCGGATCAGCGAGAGCGGCAGCAACGGCACGCACGACTATGTGTACGATGGCTTCAATCGGTTGGTGCAGCACACCAGGAACGGCATCGTGACCAATTACCAGATCAACGCCCTGGGCCAGCGCGCCCACAAGCACACCAGTGCCAGCGAGCAGACCTGGTTTGGGTACGAGGCGAACGGCCGACTGCGGATCGAGAACCAGTTTCTGCCGACCGAGAGCAATTACTTCGAGTACGTGTACCTGGCCGGTGAGCCGGTGGCGCTGATCCGCAACACCACGGAGCTGTACCACATCCACGCCGATCACCTGGGCCGCCCGGAAGCGGTGACCGATGCCAGCAAGACAGTACGCTGGCGCGCGAACAACTTCGCCTTCGACCGCACGGTCAGCCTGGACACCCTACCGGGCGACCTGAACCTGGGCTTCCCCGGCCAATACCACGACCGCGAAACAGGGCTGTGGTACAACTACTTCCGGACCTACGATGCCGTCGCGGGTCGGTATCTGGAGAGCGATCCGATTGGGTTGGCGGGTGGGTTTAATACTTACAGTTACGTTAAGAATAATCCGATTGCCGAAGTAGATCCGCTTGGCCTTGGCCCACTATTGCGGTTTGCTGTATGTAGTGTCGGTCTGAATTTGGGGTCATATCTTCTCAGCAACCCCGCGAGAGTAGACGAGCCAGACCTGACTGGCAGATTGAGGGAGATTGAAAACAAGATAGATGAGTGCCCTGTAGACGATGACTTGCAGTTTGAAAGACTTTCCATCGAGAGGCTAGCATTGCAGCAGGAGATTCTTCAAGCCAAACAGCAACAGGCTGCTCGCAATTCGTTCTTTACATTGGAGAATCTGGCAACGGGTTTGCTTATCGAGGGAGCCTGCAGCATACTCCTGTTTGCGCCGACGCTATGAACGCGACAAATAGTGAGTATCGTGAAGGTAGTAAGACAGCGAGACGGTTTTTCCTTTTCATTTCCATATTTTTCGTGTCTTGTGGGTTTTATTTGCTGCACCTGAAGGATAACCTCTTTGCTGCAGATGTCGATAAGATTATTGTGTTGACAATTTTGTGGAGTAATGTGATATTGTTCAGCGCCCTATCGTTATTCTTTGTCCGAGTTTGCTATCTTTCAATAAAGTCGGGGGTTTTTCCGGGACCAAATTCGTATCTTCCATCGCGACACCGAATTTATAATGACTGGCGCGTCCTGTTTTCTCAGTTGTTAACGGCGCTGATTTCTCTTTTTCACATTGTCTTTGCGCTGTTAATAATCGAGTTCATCTATTGCAATTATTGAGCAGAAAAGATCGATTCGACGCCAAGGGCAACCGGATCAGCGAGAGCGGCAGCAACGGCACGCACGACTATGTGTACGATGGCTTCAATCGGTTGGTGCAGCACACCAGGAACGGCATCGTGACCAATTACCAGATCAACGCCCTGGGCCAGCGCGCCCACAAGCACACCAGTGCCAGCGAGCAGACCTGGTTTGGGTACGAGGCGAACGGCCGACTGCGGATCGAGAACCAGTTTCTGCCGACCGAGAGCAATTACTTCGAGTACGTGTACCTGGCCGGTGAGCCGGTGGCGCTGATCCGCAACACCACGGAGCTGTACCACATCCACGCCGATCACCTGGGCCGCCCGGAAGCGGTGACCGATGCCAGCAAGACGGTATCATCTGGCTTTGAGTGAATCAGGATGATCGCCCCTTGCCCATGGACAGTAATCTCCTTGCAACACTCGCCGAAGCCATTGAGGCGGCTGGGAACGGGGAGCGGGATCGGCTGATTGGCGAGTTGCTTCGTGTTGCCAATCAAGACCGTGATGCCTTCATCGCTGCCGTTCGCGGCGTTCCGGTGGTGCGCTTGAGCCCGCTTTTTTGGTGTTACGAGGCCATTGCCGGCGATCCGATTCCGTGGACGCCGTTTGTTGTCGAGGAGATCGATCGGCATCTCGCGCTGATGGATGAGGTCGACTTTGGATCCGATCTGCTGATGATGTTGTTGCCGCTCACGGCGGCGTCGGACGACCGTCTGCGTCGGGAAATGACCGACACGGTGATTGCCTGGTCGCGATCCGGCTCGGCCAAGGTGAGACGTGCCGTGGCCGAGTTGCTTGCGAGTCTGGTCAATCCCTCAAATGTCGCGTCACGGGCTGTTCTCACGGCCTACGCGTCGAACCCCGACTGGCGCGTTCGGGTGAGCGCACGAGAGACCTTGAATGAAGATGAAGGCAGGCCGCTCACGGCCGGCGTCGGGCTGCTGGATCGCGTCCGGATGCGGTTCTTTGATCGGTATGGCTGCGACGTCCCCCCAGTTTTGAGTAACACCGCGGTTTGGAGTCCAATTCCCCATCCGAAGGAGATTGGACGTGAAGAAGCGTTTTACCGAAGAACAGATCATCGGCTTCCTGCGAGAGGCGGATGCCGG
>Ga0209347_1000885_pt1 | contig 61191 bp, 54 predicted proteins | sample AutmiccommuBRH23_FD_187382 | JGI IMG/M metagenome (GOLD analysis project Ga0209347, IMG submission 187382) | Deep subsurface microbial communities from Mt. Terri, Switzerland - Autotrophic microbial communities BRH/23 (SPAdes) (version 2) | ecosystem: Environmental > Aquatic > Deep subsurface >... | reverse complement strand
CAAACAGCCCGGGCTCGCCGAAAGAATTGGAACTGGCATCATGCTGGGCTGCAAACAACGGCCCCCAGTCGACATAGACATAGTCTTCCGCACCGTCCGGCTCGCCGTCCCTGGATCTGGTCCGCACGAGAACCAGTTGTTCCTCGACCAGCAACTCGACCCGGAAGCCCGGCAGCAGTTTCGGCGCATACAACACGGCGATATCGAGAACGCCTGTCCGCAGTTGCTCCAGCAATTGATCGGGCACACCAACATTGGCATGAATGGCGATTTCAGGCTTCCGCTCCTTCATCCAGATCAGCCAGTCCAACAGCACCGGGTTCCAGAGACTGGGCTCCCCTCCGAGCGCGACAACGCTGGTTCTGCCCGAGGGAATGGCAAGCTGATGCCGTGCCCGTTCCCATATCTGCACGAATGACTGGGCATAACGCTCGAACTCGTGACCTGCCGGCGCCAGTTGTGCGCCATTGTTTTAGCTTTGCGGGTCGGGTGCAGGGCGCATGAGACTTTTTGCCACCTTGGCATTGCGGCGGCTTTCCACAGAACCCCCGGAACAAACTTGTCCTGATTAAAGCCGCGCCAAAGCCAGTGCTTTATGCCCCGGATCGAGATAACAACCTCATCGTAGCCACTTGTCTCCAAGCTGGGGTAGGAACAAGAGCAGTTCCCAGCGACACGCTAAGGCCGAACGAAGCGTGAAAGTCACGCAGCGCGGCGCAACCGAGCCGGAAGTCTGAGCGATCGGAAGCCTTCAGGCATCTGGTGTTCTGCATCCCATGTGTAGATGCCGGTCAGATTGATGTGTTCCCAGCTCAGCGGCGATACGTGCTTGAGCAGGTGATCCGGAATCTCGCGATGCGTTTTGCGTAAGTGGGTGACGGCTCGTTCGATATAGACGGTATTCCAGTGTACGATAGCACTGACGACGAGGTTGAGGCCGGAGGCGCGGAATGCTTGGCTTTCGAACGACCGATCACGGATTTCGCCACGCTCGTGGAAAAAGACGGAGCGTTTCAGCTTATGCGCGGCTTCGCCCTTGTTGAAGCCGGCTTGGCACCTTCGCCGTAGTGCTGGGCTTGAGTACCATTCGATCATGAAGAGCGAGCGCTCGATCCGGCCGAGTTCCCGTAGTGCCCTCGCGAGCTGGCTTTCCTTCGGAGATGCGGCCAGCTTCTTCAGGATCGTAGACGGCACCACGGATCGCGTCGTGATCGACGCCGCCAGATGGAGCAGATCATCCCAATGATCGACAATCAGAGAGGTGTTGATCGGGGCCCCGATGTGGTTCGAGAGTGCCGGATATGCGTCACCTTTCTCGAACGTGTGGAACTTCCGATCTTTGAGGTTGCGCAATCGCGGTGCGAACCGCTTTCCGATCAGGGCGAACAGCCCGAAGACGTGATCACTCGCGCCGCCCGTATCGGTAAAATGCTCCTGGATGTCGAGGACTGTGTCCTGATCGAATAGCCCATCGAGCACATAGGCGGCTTCGCTTTCGGTCGGACTAATGGGCAGAATGCTGAAGTAGCCATACTGATCGGAAAGATGGCTGTAGAATTTCGATCCGGGTTCGCTGCCATAGTGCAAATTAATGTCGCGGGGCTTTGCGGCCCGGTCGCTCGCACGGAAGAATTGGCCATCGGACGATGAGGTTGAGCCATTGCCCCAAAGTCGAGAATGCGGATGCCGGGTGTGTGCATCGGTAATACATGCTTGCGCCGTGCGATAAGTCTCCGACCGAGCGTGGAAAGTTCTCATCCAACTGATCTGGTGAGCGCTGATCCCTTTGGATGCGCTTGCCATTCGCTTCGGACCGAGGTTGGTCGCATCGGCCAGAACGCCGGCCAGCATGGCCGAGACATTTCTCGGGACGTCACCGGTGCGAACATGCGTGAACAAATCAGCAAAGCCGGTCCATTCATGAACTTCCCTCAACAAGTCGGGAACCTCGACCAATGGATACATGTCGCTGATCTCGGCATTCAGGTCCTCGACGGCGGCGGGCACTTCGCCGGCGATTGGTGTGACTGTCAAGTTGCCGGCTTCAAGACGAACACTCTCCAGCTTCCCGGACCGTGCTCTGTGCGCGAGGCGATTTAGATTGAAGTCGAGCATCTGCCGCGCTTCGGCGAGCCATTGCGCGCCGTCACCTTGGACGCCCAATCCGAGACGACCCTCCCCCTTCATCGTGTCGAAGGTTAATCGCGGCATCAAATGCTCGTCGATCGGCCGGAATGATCGGCTTCCCTCTACCCAAATGTCCGCAGATCGGAGCCGGTCTCGCAAAACAGCGAGCGTGGCGATCTCGTAGAGACGGCGATCAGGCTTCTGCTGTCCGAGAATGAGCCTTCGATCGGCCTGGCATCCAGGAAGGCCTCCGTGGTCTCACGCGGATAGGCCTTCACGAAACATGCATCCGACTGCGGTATATCCATGCAGAAGAAATGGATCTTCTGACGAACGCCGCCGATGATGGCGATTGCCTCGCCAAAATCCACCTGCGCATCTCCCGGCGGATGCGACAGCGGCACGAATGTCTCCCGACCCCTGGCGCGGCAGATGCGGACATAGTCCTTCACAACCGTATAGCCGCCGCCAAAGCCGTGTTCGTCGCGCAACCGTTCGAATATCCGCTTGGCCGTATGCCGCTGCTTCATGGGACACGACTGGTCCGACGCCAGGATCTCAGCAATGACAGGAAGCAGGGCTCCAAGCTTCGGCTTGTTTGCCGGCTTGCCCCGCGTGTAGCCCGGCGGCAACGAAAATAGGCACATCTTTGAAACCGTCTCGCGGCTCAAGCCGAAAACACGAGATGCCTCCCGGCGGCTGTGACCCTCGATTAAAACAAACCGGCGAACGGCGGCGTAACTCTCCACGACAAACATCCCCGGCCACCCTCAAAAAGAGGACAGCCTACCACTGGCTGGATTTTACTCCGCCCCGCCAGGCAAAATGCCGGCGTTCACTGGTAGACTTTGTCACCGCCCTGCCCACGTGACTATCAGCCGGGAAACAATTCGGCTTTGGGTCAATCGTTTTGGTGCGCATTTTGCCGCCTGCATCCGACGTGACCGGCCGCGGCCGAACGACAGGTGGCATCTTGATGAGGTTGTGATTCCGATCAACGGCGTGAAGCATTGGCTGTAGCGCGCAGTAGATGCCAACGGCGACGTGCTCGACATCCTTGTCCAGGGCCGCCGCAATGCCAAGGCCGCCAAGCGCTTCATGGCAAGGCTGATCACTCAGTTTGGCCAGCCCCAGGTCGCCATCACAGACAAACTGCGCAGCTACATTAAGCCGATCTTGCATCAAGCACCGGACGCCGAACACCGCGCTCACAAAGGGCTCAACAATCGCATCGAAGGGAACCACAGGCCGACGCGACGACGAGAGAAGATCATGGGGCGGTTCAAGTCGCCACGGCAAGCGCAGCGTTTCCTCGCCGCACATGACCAGATCAACAATATCTTCCGCCCTCGCCGTTACCGCCTTTCCGCCACATCATACCGTCATGCCAGCGCAGATACATTCTGTCTCTGGGCTGACTATGCCGCCGAAATGACACCATAATCGTCGCCATCACGCTTTCAAAGTCTCGCTTCAGCAACTTGGCAATGCCGAACAACCACGAACTTATTTAGCCTGCCGTCGCCGTTGTGTGCACAGAGCGAGCGCAAGACATCAGCATTGTAAACAAGGTTGTCGCCCACCTTGAAATCACCGATGAAGTTTGAGGGTATCTCGACCACGATATCGTTTCTCCTTAACTATGGAGCGGCTCGCTGCGCCGGACGCGGTTGAACCCGATTTCGCACTTGATCGTAAATCCTGAGCTCGCCAGGCATTTCGAGAGTGACTGCAAGACCGAAAGGAACCAATTCGTCAATGGGACCAGCCGGATCAGGCTCTCTCTGGATTTTCAGCCGCAAGCTGATTCCTTCGGCGACGACCGCGGCTTGTGCCCCGCTCCACACCCGCGTAAAGACGGTCCCGCGATTGGTCTGGTTCCCATCGGGTTGCCAACCATCGGCAGAAACACCAAGCCTCGCGATTTCGACGGGATCGAGGATCTTCATCCTCACGGCGCGATAGGATTTCCGACCGGGCACGACCGGTGTAAACCAAGCTAATGTGGCAGACACCGAGTGGGCACGAGCTTGGCCGCCGATCACAGCCGGAATCGGCACCAGTACATCGACGCTCCGCTCCCTGCCGAGTGAACCAACACACCAGAAGGTGGCGCGGTCCGCGGCACAAGCGATGGCATCATCGCTGTCGAATACGCCATATCCAAGGAAGCGGCGAATGTTGTCCTTTTGACGCGGAGCCTGACCCTGGCCGAATGGCCCTAGTAGCTCTTTGACCAAGCCGGCCGCCGCATTCGGCCAGCGCGCTGGGTGCACAAGCAGAGCCTTGATGAGGACAGCTCGTTGGGTATTCGTCAACCGCAGAAATTCCTGACCATAGGCCGCTTCCAAGGCATCGTGAATGCGGTGAGCCGTTCGGGAAGCAAGTGCCGTTGCTGCGCTCGTCCCATTTGTGAACCCTTCAGCATTCTCAATGCCTGGGCGTGGCGGCGCGGCAACTTTGAGGCCCGCTCCTCGACTTGCGCCCGCTGGTGCGACCGTGATGCTACCCGCGCTGGCGACGACGCGAAGGTGCTCTCGTCCCCCCGGCATGAGAATATCTGGCTTAACGGAGCCTCCGAATCCGGGCCCCAGGGCGCTGGACGGGTTCGCAGTGTCGAGCTCGGAATAGGGGTTCACGTTAACGCGAGCCAAGGCTCGCTCCCCGGTCGGCACCCAATCCAGGTTTCGAGCGCCAATGGTCAACCCATTGATCGTTTCGGACGGAGAGAGCAAACGACGGTCGGCGACAACTGCCGCCACCGCGTTGATCACGCCTCGCGCGCGCTGATCCGCATTGGCATCCTCGAAGGCAACCCTGTTTTCAAAGGCCGCGACGGGGAATTGTGTCGTGATATTGCCGGCGCTGACGAGGAAAAGGATACCGAAGCGGTATGCCAGTCTGTCGAGAAGTCTCGCCCAGGGCGACAGCTGGCCGTAGAATGGGCGCCGCACATTTCCAAGCGAAATATTGATGATGATGACATGGGGAGCTGAGGGTTGATTGCCCGCGCGCATACGCATGACAGCCTGATAGATCAAATCGATGACCAGCCTGTCCGACGGAAAGCGGTCGTTGTCGCCCAGAACAGGAATGCAGTGCACCTGACGAGGCAGCGGCGGTTCCGGCTTGTTGCGGTCACCGTGAACAATGAGGGAGGCCATGGCCGAGCCGTGATAGCGTTGCGCCACAAGAGCGCCGGGCTCAAGCCCGAAATGATCCTCCACACTCAAATGAGGCTGCAGCAGCGGGTGCCCCGCGACGGGAACACCATCAAGAAGCGCAAGAATCGGGTCGGCGGTGACAGGTCCCATTGCTGGCGCAGGAGCAGCCAGCAGAAGATCATTGGTGTCAATTTCCGTGACGACGCTCTGCGGGCGAATGTGCATGATCGGCTCGACACCGGCCAGGCTGCCGGGAGCCCGCTCCACGACCGTCCGAATTGCTGCCACTGGCAGCTCGGCAAGGATGGCGTGGTAGGCGATGTCATCCAGTCTGGCGCGACTGAGAAGTCGACCACCACTCTGCCCGATCGCCTCCACGACCGTCGCTTCACTGATCGCACCTGCGTCGGGATACGCACGGAACACCAGTTCGATTTCAAGAGGAACAAGCTCGTCGTCGGCCCGACCTTCGATTTCCTCAGCCAGGACATCCGCGTCCAATCGCTGGACGCGATCGGCAGGACCCCAAACACGAAGGTCGCGAAGACAAGCAAAGACGTCCCGCCATGGTGTAAAGCCCTGTGGTAACACTCGGCCCGCCACCCAGGTTCGCCATAGCGACTCTATCTGCCGCAGTGCCCGCAAATCCGGTACAAGCAAGTAGGCAACGGGTGCCTTGTCCTCATCGCCCGGCAGCTCTTCTTCGTCGATAAGTTCGAGGCCCGGCACGTTGTTGATTGCCCGTGCAAAGGCGGCAATGCTCCCCTTCACTTCGAATACGAGAAGTCGCTCAGGCGCCAGCGCGGCTGGATCGGCGCGAAGCGCGAGCCCCGTCGGGTCGCGCTGCAGCACGTCTGTCAGGCGCTCAAATTTCGCGCCAAAGCGCTGGTTCTGGTCAGCGGTTGAGTTTCGTTGAGGGCCGCGTACGACCGCTTGACGGCCGGGTGCTCTTGGCTGCGGGGCGGTCGGATGCAGTCTCAGTATCGGTTTGGTCGGATCGCTCGCCATTCAAAACCTCGGGGCTAACTCTTGTTGCCCAGAGGTCCAGTTCTGAACGAAGTGCATCGTCGATGGAAAGCTCCCCCAAGCCCAATATCTGTCGTCTTCGCACGTTTTGGCAGAAATCCAAAGCCTCTGCAAAACTTACGGTACCCAATTTCGCAGCGATCGATTTGGCCGCAGCCTTAGGCGCATCGGGCCATTGCGCGATAATGCGGTCGAGGAAGACCCCGATCCTCTGGCGGTCCGGGGCCGGGAAAGCCAGCCGCATCTGGAAGCGGCGCCAGACTGCCCGGTCCAGTAGCTCGGCGTGGTTGGTCGCGGCAATCACAACGACGTAACTGGGCAGCTGGTCGAGCTGCATAAGCAGGAACGAGACGACGCGTTTGATTTCGCCGGTCTCGTGGGTATCGCCACGTTCCTTGCCGATTGAGTCGAACTCGTCGAAGAACAGAACGCTCGGCCGCGTACGGACATAGTCGAAGAGCTTGCGTAGGCGCGCATTCGTCTCGCCGAGATAGCTTCCAATCAGAGCGTCGTATCTGACAACGAAGAACGGGAGCCCGAGTGCCTCCGCTACAGCCTCGGCGAATGAGGTCTTGCCATTACCGGGTGGTCCAGAAAGCAGAATCCGATGCCGCGGCTCATAGCCATGAGCCCGCAACACGTCGGCGCGCGTATGTTCTTCGATGAGCTGGCGGCCGCCCTGTTCCACTGGAAGAGGCAGCATCAGTTGGCTGAGCTGAAGCCGTGGCTCGAGCTCGAGAATCGTGTCCTTGCCGGAGCCGGCGGGGCTGGAGGCGGCAGTCAGCGGCGGGGGCGTTATTGCGACCGTAGACAGCGCCCGCTCAAGCCGATCGGCGACGATATGGTGGTTTTGTGCCCGCTCTTCAGCGACCAGCGCTTCCGTAGCAGATTTCAGCATCGCCCGATCGCCGGATGCACCGGCGCGTACGAGAGAAATGAGAAGGTCGCTTCGGGCCATGTCGATCGCATCTCTGAAGGTTCTGAACTTAAACTCGCGGCAACGCGAATCGTAACTCAAATAGTTGAAAAAGTCTTCCCACGCGCACGTCCCGCACTTCTATACATGAAATTTGCACCTCGCCAACACTCACATGGAAAGCGCCGTTCTCAATCACCCGCCGTGAGTGTAATTTCTGATCCAGCTACGGGCAAAAATAGGCATGCCGGATACCTCTGTGTGACCATGGGTTCGCGGCAGAAGCATATCACGGGGATCGAACTCCGCGCTGGGCAGGAGGCAAACGCAATTGTTGAGGGGGTGGCATGACCGTAGTTCGAATACTAGTGACCTGTTCCCCATGGAGTCCGCTGTGGCTTGGCATTTAATGAGATTCTTTGTGTGATTCATCGGCTGTTAGCGACGATGTCGCTATGGGTGGGCATGCAAAAGAAATCGAAATGGTCGCCCGGCCCAGGGGTTAAGATTCTGGGTGTCACGCTCACTGTTGACGACGGGTGGGTTGTTTCCACTGCTGGATCCGCGATCGGCATCTGCCCTGATTGTGGCCGGCGAAGCCGAAGTCAGCATGGTTGCGCCCGCCGCAACCTCCAGGATCTGCCGGTCCAGGGCAAGCCGGTGACGGTGAAGCTCCTGCTGAGCCGCTGGCGATGTGCACATCGGGAATGCGCACGACGAACGTTCACCGACCGACTTCCGATGGTAGCTGATCCATACGCGCGTCGGACGAGAAGGGTCGGTGAGATTGTCGGCCTGCTCGGCCATAGCGCCGGCGGCCGTCCTGGCGAGCGGTTGATGCAGCGGCTCGGCATGCCGGTCAGTGATGACACCATCCTGCGGCAGTTGAAGCGGGATGCCGTGGTTGCTCAACGCAATTCCGAGATACGGGTGGTCGGTATCGATGATTGGAGTTGGCGGCGGGTGACGAGCTACGGAACCATCATGGTCGACCTCGAGCGCCGCTCGGTTGTCGACATACTGGATGACCGTAGCGTCGAGAGTGCGGCCAAGTGGCTGCGTGACCGTCCTTCCATCGAAGTTGTCAGTCGGGACCGCTGCGGGCTGTATGCGCAGGCGGCTCGTGAAGGCGCACCGCAGGCCCAACAGGTCGCCGATCGGTTTGATCTGGTCAAGAACCTTCGCTCGGCCATCGAAGAACAGATGAGCCTTTCCGGGCACGCCACCGGCAGGGCCATTCTTTCGGAGGACGCAATTGTTGACGCTGCCACACATCGCCGTCGCGCCCGTCTTGCGCATAGGCAATCCCGCCAGGAAATATTCGACGCGCACCACGCTTTGCGCCAGCAAGGGCTTTCCTACAGCGAGATCGCCCGACGGACCGGCTACGAACGTCGTAGTGTAACGAAGTGGCTCAAGTTTGAGGCTACGCCCGACAGGCGGCGAGCAGCGTTGAAACCCACATCACCATGGTACTTCGAAACCTTCCTTGCCGAATGCTGGAAGGACGGAAACCGCTGCTGGCGGCATTTGTTTCATCACGTCAAACAGCGCGGTTACACCGGCAGCTTCGCCAATCTCGAGCGCCTGCTGGGAGCTTGGCGGCGGGCCGAAAGGGAGCAGGTCGAAGAAGTGCCGCCCACGTTAGAGTCGGAGCCGGTTCGAGACCCGGAAACCGGTCATGCAATCTCGCCAGTGGTTGCCGCGGCGCTGTGCATCAAGCCGCGAAGCCTGCTGACAGAGCGGCAGGCAAGGAAGGTAGATGCCCCTGAAGCAGGGGTCTGACGATTTTTCCGAGATGCGACGCCTGGCGATGCGCTTCAACGGCATCCTCCAAGGCAAGAAATCCGCACCAAAGGATGCGTGGATCGACGATGCGATCGACTCCGAACTCATTCCGATCATGCGGTTCGCTCGCGTCCTGCGCAGAGACATCAATGCCGTCAATAATGCCATCGAGCTGCCGTGGAGCAATGGACAGGCCGAAGGCCAGATCAACCGCCTCAAGACCCTCAAGCGCGCAATGTACGGTCGGGCAGGTCTTGAACTGCTGAGGGCACGAATGCTACCACCGCTCCACATAAAGGAAGAACCCAATTAAATGCCAAGCGACACGTGTACCGCGATCGCATTCGGCGATATCGGCCACGAGCGCTCGTGCCTCTCGAAGTCAGGCGAGTGCGCCTCAGCTAACTGTGAACTGACCCATCATTCCCGCATCCTCGTGTTCGAGAATGTGGCAGTGGAACATGAAAGCATTTTCCTTGTCGGCGGGATGTTCGAACCGAGCGAGGATTTCGGTCTCGCCGGGCACGAGAACTGTATCCTTCCATCCCGTGTTTTCGGGACGCGGCGGCAATCTGTCCTCGCTGAGGACCCGGAACTGGACGCCATGTATATGGAAAGGGTGCGCGACCATCGAACTGCGTATAATCCAGCGTTCCACCGAGCCCAATGCAACTTTCAGATCAATACGATCCATATCGAAGGGCTGGCCATTGATGGCAAAACCGCCGCCGCCCATCATCATGCCCATTCCCATGTCCAAAGAAATCATACGGGTCTGTGTGTCCAACCCAACCAGTTCTTCAAGCGGGCTGCCAATCTTATCTGGAAGGCTTGTTATCCGGGCGGACAACGTTTCATCCAGTGCAAATTCGAGCACACCATAGGCCTGATTGGGGTCGCTCATCAGCACCGGCGCGTTAGCACCCGAGAAATCCACGAGAATCTCCGCCCGCTCTCCCGGGGCCAATTGGAGCACATCGAGTGCGACGAGTTGCGGCAGGTAACCGCCATCGGTTGCCGCCAGATGTAAGGGGCGGCCGTCGCTGAAGAACAGATTGTAGATGCGCGCGTTCGACCCATTGAGCAGGCGCAGCCGCACGATCCCATTGGGAACCGCCGCGACCGCCCCCGATTGACCGTTGATGAGCATCCGGTTGCCATGAAACCCGTGCATCCGGTCCATCATCGAAGGTTCATAAATCATGCGGCCGTTACGGTCGAAGCTGCGATCCTGCAGTACGAGCGTGAGGTCATCGATGCCATAGGCCGATGGCAGGCCTCGATCATCATCCCTGCCGTCAGTGACGTGTATGACGCCGGCCAAGCCGTTGTAAACCTGTTGCGCCGTGCGTCCGTGAATATGAGAGTGATACCAGATCGTCGAGGGATCCTGATTCACCTGCATGTCCGGCTTCCAGATTTTGCCTGGAAGCACCGGCTGATGCGGACCTCCGTCATGGTCGCCCTTAACCTTCATTCCATGCCAGTGGATACTGACCGGTTCGTCCAGAGTGTTGCCGATTTCCGCAGCCAGCGGGCCGTTCTGCATGATCACGGTGGGGCCCAGATAGCTCTGATTGTAGCCCGCTGTCGGCACCGCAGGCCCGCCCAGAAAACTGCTGCTTCCTACCTCGGCGGTCATGGCAAGTTTGCCGCTGGCGCGGGTGTCGATAAGCGGGGGCATTAGCAGCCGTGGCGGAGTTTCCGCGGCGAAGACACTGCCCGCCCATGCCGATCCGCCACCTGCAACAACAAAGGCCCTCGCGGCAGAGGTCAGGAAATCACGTCGATTCATGTTGTACCTTTGATCTTTCGGTTTCTTGGCAGTGGGAGCGAATGGAAGCAGCATGAAGTTACCCCACCGAAAACCGGAACGTTCACGGTCGAAACGACGGTGCGGCATGCCTAGTCGCCGAGCAATTTCCTTCGCTCATCAAATTCCTTGGAATCGATCTCGCCACGCGCATATCGCTCCTTAAGGATATCATGGGCGCGACTGGAAGATTGACCAGCACCTGGCACAAAACCGGAACCCATGTGCCTCATGACATAGATAACGGCAGCGACGATCCCGACAAGCACCAAGATCATGAAAATCGGTCCGAGAACCATGCCAAACCCTCCCCATTGATCACCTCCCCACATCATTCCACGACCATACTGGAACGGAGCGTTGCCTCCGGGTATTTCACCGACCTGTGCAAGGGCAGCCGTCGCCGAAAGCGGAACCAAAGCTACAATTTTGGTAAGTTGTGAGAACAGTTTCTTGTTCATTTCACGTCTCCATAAGTAGGGGCTGAACGCCCGAATTAATTTAAGCTACCCGCGACGGAGTCGAATAGCATTGATTTGTATCAATAATCACTGGCGCTTGATGTCTACCGAGATCGTTCGATCCGTGTCAAATGGACATTTCGCCCGCGTCTGCAGGGCTCAAGCGTTTTCTGTTTCGATTGGGAGGATCCGCTGGCGAATTCCGCAACCCCAGCAAAGGGCACCGGGTTCGGCTCCAAATTGATGAGCGCGTTGATCGAACGGAAGTGGAACGGTGTGGTTACCGTTGCAGACAAATCCAACTTCAGAATCACGATGGAAGTTCCCCTTTGATCCTGGTCAAATCTTGCGGGACGTCCGCCGGGTGTCCGCGCTTAATCGTCATGTACAGTCGCTACCTTCCCTTCGCCTTGCGTCAAGCGACATTCCCGTGCCGCTATGCGCAGAGCTGGTGGCGGGAGAAGTGCGACCGGCGGAGGCTAAGACCGCGTCGCTATTCAGATCGCGGGAGTGCGGTACCTGTCTTGTCCAAACGAGTCAGCCCCGCGCATCAAAACGATGCGCGGGGCTTTGGGTTCAATTGATCACTGTCCGCCTTAGCGGGAAGCGACAGGCGTGACCAAGGCATCGTCAATCGAGATGTCCGACGGGTAACCGCACCTTACAAGCCAGCTTTCCAACGAGATGGGACGAGTTCGGAATATGTCTGATTGGCGTCCCTTGTTTCGACAGTTCCGGGATGGCCTCATTTGTCTCCTGACGGCACAAGTACGCTGAAGTTCTATTTCAACTAAACGGTCTCCGGGAAAACGGATACGTTTGACGATCGACATGGCATGGTGTCAGGCATCGCTCACCACGCGGTTGAATTCGGAAAAAAACTGACTGGCCAACTTTTTGGCCGTTGAATCAATCAATCGCGCACCCATCTGGGCGATCTTCCCACCGACTTGGGCGCTGCAGTTGTAGCTCAATAGTGTTGTTTGGCCTTCTTCGGTCAGGCTGACATCAGCGCTCCCTCTAGCAAAGCCAGCCACTCCGCCCTTGCCTTGACCAGTGATAGTGTAACCACTCGGCGAGCTGATATTCTCGAGGCAAACTTCGCCTTTGAAAGTTGCCGCAACGATACCGATTTTCAGCTTTACCGTTGCCGTCATTTCGGTTTCGGAAGATTTTTCGAGTAATTGGCATCCGGGGATGCACTGACGCAAAATATCAACATCATTCAAAGCAGCCCATACCTTATCCCGCGGTGCTTCAATCCGCTCTGTTCCGGTCATTTCCATTTCATATCTCCTCTGTTATCCGTTCAGCGCGCCAGTCAGGGATGCAAAATGGCGCGACCTTCGACGCGCCGGCTCAGCAGGTCTTCCAGCGCGTTGGCGTAATCTGAAAGCGCATAGACACTTGTAGGCTGCGGTAAAATCATACCCTGCTCATACATGCTAAAAATATCGGTAAAGCACTTGCGGATCAGGTCTGGGCGGCGTTTGCGATAGTCACTAACTTGGATTCCGCTCACCTCGATGTTTTTGAGCAGCAGATAATTGGCTTTGATTTCGGGAATGCGGCCAGAAGCAAAGCCTATCACCACATAGCGACCGCGCCAGGCTACGGCCCGGATTGCTGCATCGAAAAAATCGCCACCGAGCGGGTCGAGAACGACGTCCGCTCCATTGCCGTTGGTCAGGTGCCCGACTTGCTCTCGAACGGATTCGCGAAGGTTAGGGGCAGATAAATCAATGATTCCATCCGCCCCCGCAGCAAGAGCAAGATTGCTCTTTGCAGAAGAAGACACACCAGCAAGTACTTTTGCACCTTTTGTCTTGGCAAGTTGAATTGCGGCTTGCCCCACGGCCCCGGTTGCACCCATGACTAGAACGGTCTCACCAGCCAGCAGCCGCGCGCGGTCAACAAGGGCGAACCATGCTGTATCAAAAGCGAGCGACATCGACGCGGCATCGTCGAAAGACAGACTATCGGGCACTGCAAAACACTGATCGGCGGCGACTACGACAAACTGTGCGTATCCCCCATGCTCGGCCATGGATATGACACGATTGCCGGGCTTCAGGTTCGTCACGCCTTCACCGATATCCCGGACTGTACCTACGGGCAGCTTTCCTGGAATGAAAGGCCGCTCGGGAAGGAATTGATATTTTCCCTGGAGCACAAGAGTATCAACAAAATTTGCAGCCACCGCAGCCACCTCTAACACGACCTGTCCGGGACCGGCTTGCGGCTTTGCAACCTCTTCAATTAGCGCGCTCCCAACCGCACCGAATTCTCGAACGACTACTGCTTTCATGATGTCAATCCTTTGTTGAGAAGGTAGCGCGGGCAAGGGCAACCAGCTTGCCGTCGCACTCAAGTTCAACATCGGCGCGTGAAATGCTGCGACCAAGTTTACGCAGTATGCCTGTAGCGCTAAGCTTTCTGCCCAGCGCCGGAGCCAGAAAGTCAACCTGAAGCGTAATAGTGGGCGCCTGCTTGCTGTAGAATACAGCCACCGCCGCGTGGCCTGCTGCATCTGCAAAAGCGGCGACGATTCCACCATGGAAATAGGGTTCATGCGGATGGTGGCTGAAGTCCTGTCGAAAGGCCAGGCTTAGGTCTACGCGTTGTCCAGGTTCGTCCACGCTGATGACATCAGGTGCCAGCCAGCGGTTGAACGGTGGACGGTCCATTTCCTCTTGTAGGCGCTTTAACAGGACTGTCTTGGTCATCCTGCAGCGCCTTGCCAACGAACCGGCTGCGGTGAAAGACGCCCATCATCAATGAAGGGAAGTAGAGCCCGTTTTAAAACCTTTCCACTTGCGCCGAGTGGAATCTCGCTCACTTCAAGGAAATATTCTGGCATGTCGTATTTTGAAAGCCCATTCTCGTGCAGGTGCTCAAGAAGTTTCTGGGGATCGAGTTTTGTGCCGTTCTTAAGCATGACAACGATACAAACACGTTCACCCAGTCGTTCATCCTTGACCGGAATCGCGGCAGCTCGCTCAACCAGCGGATGGCGCATGGTCAGTGATTCGATGTTTGTGGGATGAATATTGTGTCCGCCACGGATGATTACATCCTTGATCCGACCGGTGATCTTCAGATACCCGTCCGAATCCAGTCTGCCGAGATCTCCCGTCATGAACCAACCGTCCCGATTGAACGAGCGCTCTGTATTGTCTTGGTCGTCGAAATAGCCCAGCATCAGGCTTCCCCCCCGGCCGCCGATATGACCGATCTCGCCTACCGGCAGTTCCTTCTCGGGATCATCAATCGAGAAAATTCTAATTTCATAGCCTGTGCAAGCGCGACCGGACGTATTGACGATACGGGCGGGATCATCATCCGGAAGCGTATAATGATGTGAGCATGCCTCCGTCATTCCGTAGCCGCTCTGCGGGATGATTCCATAAGACAGCAGGCCCTCTACAACTCCCATTGAAGCCGGCGCACCCGAAATCCTGAAGCCACGCATCGCAGGCAAGTCGGCTTTTCCGAGCGTTTTGATTTCGCTCAGCAAATCCATCGCGTGTGCTGGAACCCCAAAGACAAAAGAGGCTTCGGTTTGGCGCAGTCGCTCCAACAAGCTGACGCCCCGAGAAAGATCGTGCAGGACGATCTCGCCGCCCACATGCATGCTTAGCACAAGCGCTCCAAATCCGAGATTATGGCTTAGCGGGCTCAGTGTATAGGTAACTGACCGTTCGGAGAAGTCCCAGTCTCGGGCAATGGCGCGCGCATTCGACAGAAGTGTGTTGTTGGAGTGCATTACGCCCTTTGGCTCGCCGGTCGTACCGGAGGTAAAGGCGAGATAGACGACATCGTCGGCTTCACCGACCGGGTTACTCATCGGCGCAGGTTTCGACAAGCCCAACGCGGTGGCGATGCTTGCAAAGTCGCGCTGTGCGGGCGCATCAAGCGCCACGACACTGAGGATATGGGGCAATTCCCGAGCGGCGACGAAGATATCATTCACATCGGCATCGGCGCCAAAGCCCGCCTCTGCATAGATGGCCTTTGCCTTTGCGCGGGACAATAGAGCTGTTATTTCCGCCACCGTATGATTGCGATGCAATGACGGGCACAGTACGTAACTTTCCCGCGAGCAAACCAGAAGCAGCACCGCCAGTTCCAACCGGCTCGACATCCACGCAGCTACCCTGTCGCCCGGACGCAGTCCTTCGGAGCGAAGCTTTGCGCTGACCCTGTCAGCCAACTCCACCAATTCTGCGTATGTGAGAGCCCCATAACTGTCTCGAATCGCAATTCTGTCCGGAGTTGTCGCCGCATGAGCGGCGGCACGATTGTAAATCGTGTCGTCGGTCCAAAGCCCATCGCCGTGGAACTGTTTCAGCATGCGACTTGTCAGCCTCGTAAGAAGATTCTGACCGCCATGGCGGATTGTTTGGCCCATATAGTCCTCTGCGTCGTTCGAAAATCACATCTAGACCCTATCAAACCCATTGCTGTTCCAAAATCAAGATAATTCCCATAAATTGTAAATAATCTAAACAGGTTGCTTTTAAATGACGCATTTCTCTTGCTTCGGAAAAATTGACTGCGGGAAGGGCGTCTTTCGCGAAAAGCGCATGCATCTTGTATGCCCCCGGAAACCGGGGTAAGCGAACTGACACGTTCAGGCAGTCGAAGGTCAGAACTATGGTTATACGATACAATGAGATTGGTCAGCGACTGAGGGCGTTTCGCCTCGGTTCGGGCATGAGCGCCGATGACATTGCCAAGAAGATCGGCATCTCACGGACCGCAGTTTATCGTTTCGAGAAGGGCGAAGTGGTCAAGATCGAGACATTGTCCAGTCTGTCCGATCTGCTTGGCGTGTCCCTTTCGACATTGCTCGGCGTTGAAATCGAGTACATTTCATCAGCTGTCACCTATTTTGAACGTCTGCGCCAACTCGAAGAGGCCGCCGATCGCATAATCATCCTGGCTGGCCCGATATCTTTCTTGCTCGCATCACAAGATTTCTCCACATGGCTGCCGGATCTGCTGCGTGAAAGCATTTCAAACGAGAATGGGCGCCGTGCCAAATTGCTGACCGACATTGACCGGATTATCGAGATCCTGGCCGAAAGGCGCAAGAACTATGAGCGGCGAAAACCGGCTATCATCAACCTTGTGTCGGCACTCGACATTGAGAGACTATTGCGTTCCGGCTTTGTTGGCCGTCCTTTCATGTCTGACAAGGATCTCATGGCTCGGCAGCAACGCGCCCGGGCGGAGATAGAGCATTTCATGAGACTGGCGGAGACCGAACCAATCGGCATTCAGATCGGATTGGTCACTGGCACATTGCCGCACACCGGCTTCCAGATCTTCCGATGCGGTGATCGCAAGACGCTCTCCATAAGCCCTTTCCGACTGGGCGAGCAGCCGAATATCCAACTCGGTGTGGCTATGATCACCGAGAATCAGGAGGCCGTCTCCCTGCACGAATCGGTGGTTGATGAAATGTGGCGGACTTCCCTGAAAGGGAAAGCGGCAGCGAATTATCTGCGCGATCTGATTGCAGCAGCCTACGACTGATTGACCAGGCCCCTGAACGACAATTTCTCCTATCATCGGCAATATAGCTCCACTTGTCAGTGTGGCAAATTTTGCTTTGGCGTAGCGGCGAGGAACTCGACTGCGTCGGGCACGTGTCTTCGGATGCGCGAATAGTTTTGCATGGCCAGAGGCGCGCAAGCCTCGATAACGTCCCGCCGAGATGGGGCAGGCTATTCGTCGGTGAGTGTCTTGTGCGATGAATCACCCAAACAGAACGCTGATGGGGAACACTCCGTCTTGGACCATTCGTGTGCCATAACGCGCTAATCTTAGTTTTTTGGGAATTAGGCCAGAAATATGAAATAGTACCAAAAATAGTAATTCGCTTGATTGCGGTCACATTTTCTGATCTGATCTTAAGAGGCGCAAAAGGCATCCGGACTTAGAACGGGTGCCCCGCACCTGATAAATTCGGAAAAGTAGAGTGTGTCGCGTGTCAAAGGCACTAATTCAAAAATGGGGAATGCAATGAAAAAAATACTGGCAGCATTTACACTGGGTCTGGCATTTGTCAGCGTACAATCGGCCTTTGCGGCAGGCATCAACGAGTCTGTTTGCGGCGCTAGCCCCGGAGGATTGTGGTCGCTTGTCGGCGCAGGTCTGGATTCTGCCGTCAAGGCCGAAGTTGATGGTTCGACGATCACCTACCAGACATCAAGTGGCGGCTTGGCCAACGTTCCGCAGGTCGTTGACGGCGTTTGCGTTTTCGGAATGGCCAATGACGGCGATCTCGCCTTCGCGTCCCAAGGCGCTGAGCCGTTCAAGAGCCCCGTCGAAGGGCTGACGGCAGTTGCAGTGCTTTATGATTGGGCGCCCGTCTGGTGGATTGCACGCGCCGACTTCGCCGAGAAATACGGCATCGAGACGCTGGCAGATTTGGCCGAGAAGAAGCCGCCGTTGCGATTGGTCTTTAACCGGCGGGGACTGCTCACCTCAGCAATCACCGAAAGCACTCTGAAAGCGCTTGGCGTTTCGATCAAGGACATCGAATCCTGGGGTGGTTCGGTTCAGTTCCAGGCTTCCGAAGAACAAACGGGACTGATGCAAGATGGACGTGTGGACATGCTCGCCAATACATTGTTCGAAGGTCACCGGTCATTGGCTCAAATGGGGGAAAGCGTCGATCTGAAGCTCATCGGCGTACCAGACGATGCTGCCCAGGCCGTGATTGACAAGTATCGTCTGCAGCCATGGACGATTGCTGCCGAGGCAAATCCATGGGGCGACAACGAGGTCAAGACAGTAACGACGAGCATCATTCTCTTCACCAAGTCTGATGTGTCCGAGGAAACCGTTTATCAGGTCACGAAAGCGATGATAGACCATCCTGATAAGATGGCTGCCGTTTCGGATGCGATGAAGCGTTTCAAGCCAGAAGGCATGACCGCACAGAACGTTGTTCCCTTCCACCCTGGAGCAATCAAGGCCTACAAGGAAGCTGGCCTGATGTAAGCTTTTTCGACTTTGGTTCCATTCTCCCCGTCGAACAGGTTGCAAAATTTGTTCGACGGGGAGCAATTCCAGAATTATCGCAAGGTCGATATGATGATCAGATATGCACGCCATACTGTCACTACAGGCGTCCGCCGCCGCCTCGAAGGTCGCTTTGGAATGTTTCTGAAGCTTTTCGCTTTCGGGACTGCCGCCTACACCGTCTACGCCGCTACCCTTTCCACATGGGATGTGCTGGCCCGCACGATTATCTTCTTGATGCTAATGCTGACAATGTTGTTCCTGCTCGTCGGCGCACGTGAAAATTCCAATCCGCTAAAGCCGTCAGTCTTCGACATTATCCTTTCCGGCTTGAGCCTGTCGTGCCTGATTTTCTTTGCCTGGAACATGGATGAAGTTGCAAATCGCATAACTCTTTTCGATCCATTGCCATTCAGTTACTGGTTCTTCGGTTACGCATTGCTCTTTCTTGCCTTGGAGGCCGCGCGCCGGACCGTAGGTCTCGGTTTGACCGGACTTGTGCTGCTCATCATGGCTTACAATCTATGGGGCCACCACTTTGACGGTCCATTGCGGCACGGATATATAAGTTTTGCGCATTTCCTTGATATCACCGTTTTCACCACAGACGGCATCTTCGGCGTACCCATTCAGGTCACTGCAACCTATGCCTTTCTGTTCGTCATGTTTGGCACTTTGCTCGAACGGGCTGGTGGCGGGCAGTTCTTCTTTGATATTGCTGCATCGCTGACAGGGCATCGGCCCGGTGGCCCGGCAAAGGTCGCAGTCTTCTCATCCGGACTTTTTGGTATGGTTTCCGGCAGTCCGACAGCAGATGTCGTCACAACAGGTTCCGTCACCATTCCGGTCATGCGCAGACTCGGTTACAGTCCCACGCTCGCCGCCGGGGTGGAAGTCGCCGCATCTACCGGGGGCAGCATTATGCCGCCTGTCATGGGTGCAGCGGTCTTCATCATGGCCGAATTCACCGGAATTCCCTATCTGAGCATCGTCATCGCCAGCATCATTCCGGCAATACTCTACTACACCTGCGTATTTCTTCAGGTGGATCTGCGGTCGCGCAAGCTCGGTCTCCTCGGGATGGCCGCTGACGAACTTCCAAGCTTTACCCACGCGCTCAAGGGCGGCTGGCTGTTCATCTTCCCGCTCGTCGCACTTACCGTTGCATTGGTGCAGCATTTCACTCCGACCTATGTGGCGTTGTTTGGGTTGGCGGCACTGCTCGTTGTCTGGGTCGTGCGGTGGAAGACCTTTTCTTTCGCCACTTTGCTCGACGGAATTTCCCAGACTGCCATGAGTATGGTGGCCGTGACCGGTGCTTGCGCTGCTGCAGGAATGGTGATCGGCGGAATCACTATGACGGGGCTTGCAGGCAAGGTTTCGGAGTTGCTCATACTGATTTCCGGAGCGAACATACTGCTCACCCTCATTATTTCGGGAGGCATGACAATCTTGCTCGGGATGGGCATGCCGACACCGGCTGCCTACGCACTTGCAGCCGCTTTGCTGGGACCGACACTGGCAGGTGAATATGGGTTCTCCCTGATGCAGTCCCACCTGTTTCTGCTCTATTTTGCGGTTCTTTCAGCCATGACACCGCCAGTAGCGGTGGCGGCCTTCGCGGCCGCAGCGATCGCTGATGCCAATCCGATAGCCATTGCGGTAACAGCCTGCAAGCTTGCGGTGGCAGCGTTCCTTCTGCCCTTTGCATTCATGTTTAGCCCCGGCGTATTGCTGTTGGGTGGGGCCAACGGGATCATCCTCGGTGTTGGCTCGACAACCCTCGCCGTTATCGTGATCTCCGTGGCCTCGGAGGGGTTCATCCGCAAGCCTATCCGGGTAACAGCGCGTATTCTGCTGTTAGTGAGTGCTCTCGGTTTGTTGGCGCCAGGCATCAAAACCATGGCGGTCAGTCTTCTTCTCGGTATCCTTGGCGGCTATCTCGCATATCTTGACCACCGAGTGCCGGCCACTGGCGATCAGACAAATAATGGGGTTAGAGAGGATGCCTGAACGGTTGCGGCCTAATCGAAAGCGCTTCATCGGCGAATCTGTCACCCGTCTGGAGGACGGACCGCTGGTCACTGGACGGGCGCGCTTCATCGCTGACCTCAACTTTCCGCATCAGCTTCATGCCCGTATCGTTCGGTCTGCATATGCGTGTGGACAGATATTGTCGATTGATGTGCGTGAAGCTCTTGCGGTTGACGGCGTAGTGGCAGTCTGGACTGCGGCGGATATGGCCAATGTCCCGAACATACCGTTCCGTGCCACCGCGATTCAAGGGCTAGGTCCGTACACCCAGCCCCCACTGGCCCGGGATCGTGTGCGCTATGTAGGCGAACCCGTGGCGGTCGTGATTGCCGAGGACGCCTATGTGGCAGAGGACGCAGCCGAGTTGGTAATCATCGAGATTGATCCTGCGGATCCTTATCTCGACGCTTTTGGAGCACCGCCTGAATTTGCACCGGGTCACTCGTGTGAACCGGTAGTCATCAACAAGGGATACGGCGATGTTGACGGGGCTTTTGCTGATGCGCATCGCGTCATCGAGCTGGATCTTTCAATCGGTCGTCACTCCGCGATTCCCATGGAAACGCGTGGACTGATCGCCCGCTATGATGAAGCCCGTGATGTCCTCGAATTGCATGGCGCCGCGAAGCGTCCTCACTGGAACCGCGACCAACTGGCCGATTTGTTCAAGTTAAGCCCGTCACGCGTCGAGCTTTATGAAAATCATGTCGGCGGCGGGTTCGGAGTGCGTGGTGAACTGTATCCCGAAGACCTCATAGTCTGCTTTGCGACCCTCAAGCTCAAACGTTCGATCAAATGGATCGAAGACCGTCGCGAACATCTGATGGCAGCAAATCAATCCCGTGAGCAACGACATCTGGTTCGCGCAGCTATCGATGCCGAAGGTCGCATCGGGGCAATTGATGAAATCCTGTATCATGACCAGGGCGCATATGTACGAACCCACGGGGCGAGGGTTGCGGATATGACCATTGGCCTGCTGCTCGGACCCTATCGTGTGCCAGCCTACCGGGCGCGCGCTCATTACCGCTTAACCAACAAGACGCCAGCGGCGACATATCGCGCGCCCGGTCGCTTTGAAGGCAGCTTCGTCCGCGAGAGATTGATTGAGGCAATCGCCAACGATCTCAGGCGCGATCCGATTGACATCCGCCGGCTCAACTTCATTGCTCCTGAGGAAATGCCCTACGAGCGGGGTCTAAGCGCGCTGGAGACAGAAGTCGTGCTCGATTCTGGCGATTACGACGGTTTACTAGGCAAGGCGTTGGCTTTTGCGGATTGGGACAGCTTGCGCGCGAAAGCTGCCGAGCGCCGGTCGGCGGGCGAGTTGGTCGGCATCGGCTTCGGCATGTTTGTCGAAAAGAGCGGTCTTGGACCAGCCGAGATGGTCGACATGACCGTGGAAACCGATGGCTCAGTCACCATCGTGACCGGCGCAGCTTCACTCGGCCAGGGTATGGAAACAGTGATTGCGCAAATCTGTGCCGATACGATTGGAACGGACTACCGCCGCATACGTGTTCTACACGGTGATACCAACCGAATTCCCTACGGTTTTGGAGCCCATGCTTCGCGCGTCACCGTCATGACAGGCGAAGCGACGCGCCGGGCGGCGGTGATCATTCGCGCGAAGGCACTTGACCTTGCCGCCGAGATTCTGGGTGTGGATGCAGCAAAACTCGATATCATCGATGGCGTCGTGCTGTCGCTTGAAGGCGCTGGTGAAACCCTTGATCTGGGCGAAATCGCCCGGCATCTTGGACCTACCTCACCCCTGCGCAAAGACCGTGAACCCGGCTTGTCCACGGTTGCATGGTATCACAGCAAACACATGAACTATCCCTATGGCGTCCACATCGCTCAAGTTCGCGTTGACATGGAGACCGGACAGGTCGCAGTGGAAGACTATGCGGTAGCCTATGATGTCGGGCGCGCGATCAATCCGGCATTGGTCGAGGCTCAGATCGTGGGTGGTTTGGCTCAAGGGATCGGAGGCGCTCTCTTCGAAGAATTCCTCTATGATGACAATGGCCAGCCGCTCTCCGTGACATTCGCGGATTACCGAATGGTGACAGCGAGCGAAATGCCGCCGGTCAAAGTGCTCATTCTTGAGGATGCTCCCAGTCCGCTCAACCCGCTCGGCATAAAGGGAGCCGGAGAGGGAGGCGTAAACGCGGCCGGTGCCGCAATCGCCTCTGCGATTGATGATGCGCTACAGCATCCCGGTTTTGTCCGTCAGCTCCCGGTGACACCGCAATACATCCGCCGAAGACTTGCGGAAACGAGAGCGCTGGATGTCTGAGAATATCACCCCCAACGCCACCTTTGGTAAAGGTGTTCGCCGGTTGGAAGATCGCGCTCTGGTGACGGGGCGTGGCCGATATCTCGACAACCTGCAACCACAGGGCTGTCTCGCGGTTGCGTTTGTGCGCAGCCCGCATGCCCACGCGACATTCCAGTCGATAGACACCACGAGTGCCTTGACGATGCCCGGCGTACACGCCGTTCTGACGATTGATGATCTCATGCCGGTTCTGACCGGCCGCAAGCTAATTGTCGGATTGCCAAGCGCTGCAATAGAGTTGGAGGTCGACCGGCCGATTCTGGCGGGCGATGAAGTCGTGTATGTCGGCGAAGCGATCTGCATGGTCGTTGCCGACACGCGGGCTCAGGCCGAAGATGCAGCCGAATATGTTGAGATAGATTTTTCACCGCTTGATGTGGTCTCCGATTGTAGCCTGGCCATCAAGGCTGGCGCGCCAACAGTGCATCGTAACTTGCCTCACAACCGACTGGCCGCTTTCGGCTTCCGCTACGGCGAGGTGGAAAAGGCATTCAGCTCGGCGGCACACGTGGTTGGTGACCGGTATGAAGTGCATCGCGGCGGCGCCCATTCGCTTGAAGGGCGAGGCGTCCTGGCGATGGAAGATAGTCTCCGCGGTGTCCTCGATGTCTGGAGTTCGACGCAAACCCCGCTTGCGCTCAAGAAAGCACTCTGCGAACTGCTCGGTCGAGACGAGAATACCATTCGCGTCGAAATGCCGGATGTTGGCGGCGGCTTCGGACCGAAGCTTGTCACCTATCCCGAGGAAATCGCTGTTGCTGCAGCCAGTGTGTTGTTGGCGCGCCCGGTGAAATGGGTAGAAGATCGCCGGGAACACTTTATAGCCGCAGCACAGGAACGGGACCAGATCTGGGATATGCAGATGGCGGTCGACGCGGATGGGGGAATCCTTGCGATCCGCGGTTCCATGATCCACGATCACGGCGCCTACACTGCCCGGGGTCTTAATATCGCATATGGCTCAGGCGTCACATTGCCACTTCCCTACAATGTCGGTGCTTACGCACTGGATATTGAGGTTGTGCTGACAAACAAAGTGCCTACGGCACCCATCCGCGGTGCCGGGCAACCGCAGGCGGCATTCGTGATGGAGCGTTTGCTTGACAAGGCAGCCGGGGTCGTTGGGCTCGACCGTGCGGAAATTCGCAGACGCAATCTCGTGCGCTCCGATCAGATGCCCTGTCTCAAACCGTTGAAGCTGCGAGGCGGAACCAATGTCATCCTGGACAGCGGCGATTATCCCGCCACCATGAAAAGTGCGCTTGAACAAAGCGATTGGGCTGGTTTTCAAGTTCGTCAGCAACAAGCGCGCAAGGCAGGAAAATTCCTGGGCATTGGCATTGCCAACTACGTGGAGGGAACCGGACGCGGTCCCTATGAAAGCGTAAGCGTCCGAGTTAATCGCAAGGGTGTCATCGAGGTTGTGACGGGCGCTGCCGCAATGGGCCAAGGCACGGAAACAATGATTGCTCAGATTGTGGCAGAACAATTGGGCGGCGACTTGTCCATAGTGAGGGTCAAAACCGGCGATACAGACAATCCGCTTGGCTTCGGTGGCTTCAACTCGCGCCAGACCGTTACCGCCGGGGCGTCGGCCCATGCGGCAGCCCAGAAGGTCCGAAAGCTGCTGCTGCAGATGGCTGGCCATATTCTCGAGGCGAGCGAAGATGATCTTGAGATTTTACCGGGCAAGGTAGCCATCAAGGGCGTGTCGGAACGCTGCGCTACCTTCGGTGAAATTGCTACCGCAGCAATTGGATTGCCGGGTTTCGCAATTCCCGTCCTCGACAAGCCGGGCATATCGGCGAGTGAACAGGTCATAATAAACGATATGGCCTATTCCAATGGTTCCGCCGTCGCTGAAGTGGAAGTCGACCCGGACACCGGCTCAGTTCGCATTATAGCCTTCACAATTGCCCATGACTGCGGACGCATGGTCAATCCCAAACTTGTCGACGGCCAGATCATTGGTGGAATCGCACATGGCCTAGGAAACGCGTTGTATGAAAAGATGATCTATGATGCGACCGCGCAGCCACTAACGACAACATTCGCCGACTATCTTCTTGTTTCGGCATCAGAGATGCCCCCCGTCACCATTCTGCATACGGAATCACCAAGCCCACTAAATGAACTCGGGGTAAAGGGCGTTGGTGAATCCGGCGTTATTCCAACGGCTCCGGCGATAATATCGGCAATCGACAATGCGCTGGCTGGCTGGAATCTCCATTTCAATCGAGCACCGCTGTCACCGCAAGACGTGTATGCGTCGCTGCGAAGCGACAGCAAAGGAGAGCGTGCATAATGTCAGTCTCACCTAACCCGAAATCGCTTCTGGCTGAACTCGTTACCGCCCACCGCATACTGGTAGCCGAAAACGTGCTCGACGCCTTCGGCCATATCAGTGTTCGTGATCCGCAATCGCCAGACACTTTCTGGCTTGCCCGAGCTTTGCCTCCCAGCGTGGTCGAGGCGCATGACTTCCTCCGCTTCGATCTCTCTGGGGATCCTGTGGCGCAGGACAAAGGTCCGCTTTTTGCTGAACGCTACATCCATTCGGCCATCTATCGCGCCCGCCCTGACGTGCATTCGGTCTGTCATCACCATGCTGTGGCAATCATGCCCTTTTGTCTAACTGACCGTTCGCTGGTGGGCGTCAGCCAGACAGGCGCCTTCCTCGGCAACGGGGTGCCGGTGTGGGATAGCGCGACAGAATTCGGCGCGACGCGCATGGTGGTTGAAACACCCGATCAGGCCGCTTCGCTTGCAACAGCTCTTGGCAGCGAGGCCGTCATTCTCATGCGCGGACACGGTGCGACGGTCGTTGGCTGTGGAATACGCGACACGGTTTTTAGGTCGGTTTATGCGTGTAAGGATGCTCAATTTCAGTATGTCGCTGCCGCGCTTGGACCGGTGAATACGCTATCAGAAGGTGAACTGGAACTTGGAAAGGTTCCGTCCAATCCAGCGATTAATCGTTGCTGGACCCATTTGAGTGCCCTCTACCAAGGTACCGACCAGACCAAAAAAGGATCAATCGCATGAAAGCAGCTCCATTCACGCTGCATAAGCCCGGCACCCTTGAGGAGGCCGTGGCTTTGCTTGCGGAGTATGGCGAGGACGGTGGGCTCGTCATTGCAGGTGGTCAGAGCTTGACCCCAATGATGGCGCTCCGGGTAGCCTATCCACCGCATTTGGTCGACATCAATGCAATTGAGAAACTGTCCCAGCTCACTGTCGGTGACGGCTTCCTGTCAATTGGTGCAACCGTTCGACACGCCCAATTCCATCGCCATTTCGTCGAGGCCGGAACACTAGGACGCCTGCTTTCAAGCGTTGTCCATCACATTGCGCATTATCCCATTCGGCAGCGCGGAACTTTTTGTGGCAGCCTCGCCCATGCTGATCCGTCTTCCGAATGGTGCCTGGTTGCGGCAACGCTAGGTGCCGAGTTGCGGCTGACAAGCACATCAGGAGACCGTCTTGTACAGATCAACGATTTCCTGGACGGCGCCATGTCGACGACAAGGGAGCCATCTGAAATCCTCACCGAGGCACGTCTGCCGCTGCTCGCTGAAAATACCCGATTTGGCTTTTATGAATTCAACCGACGCGCTGGCGATTTTGCACTTGGCATGGCGCTTGTCGCTTATGACCTTGAAGGCGGCAAGATCCGGAACGCACGTATTGGTGTTGGCGGTATTGAGGAAAAAGCGCGCCGTCTGGCGGCCGTAGAAGCCGCTCTTGAGGGCAAGACACCCGACTCCGAAGCATTTGCAGCGGCGGCCGCCGCTACCGTGGCTGATGTCGATGCTATGGAAGACCCGACAACGAGCGCCCAATACCGACGTGATTTGTCAGGTGTTGTTGTCCGGCGTGCCTTGGAAATTGCCCAGACGGCAACCCGTTTCTGACCAAACCAATAAACAAGCGAGCAGATAATGGATAATCATCCTCTCGAATTGACCATCAACGGCAAGACCTACAAAACCGCCGTGGAACATCGAAAGACGCTCGCTGACACCATTCGCGAGAATTGTGACCTCACGGGTACCCATGTGGGCTGCGAGCACGGTGTTTGCGGTGCCTGTACCGTCATCGTGGACGGCAAGACGGTACGCTCGTGTCTGATGTTCGCTCACCAAGCCGAAGGCTGCAAAATCCGCACCGTGGAATCGCTTGCCCGTGGCGATGAACTCCATCCCCTCCAGGAGGCCTTCATCGAGAATCATGCGATCCAGTGCGGGTTCTGTACCCCGGGCTTTCTGATGCTGATAATCGGCGCCTATGAAAACGATCCGGATATTACCGAGGAAAACCTGATCGAGGTGCTTTCATCGAACCTGTGTCGCTGCACGGGTTACCAGAACATCATCAAGGCCGTGCGTTCTGCCTCCGGAGGTCTTTTGGCTATCGGCTCGGACGCGGACGCGTAGCAAAAGGAGATTTATTATGACCCTGATCAACCTGAAGCAGCATGACAGATATCCCTACAGTCCGATCACCGAACGCCAGGATTTCAACTGGCCCGGGGGTAAGCGGCTGGCGGTCTGCATCTGCAATAATATCGAGATATTCAGTTTTCTATCCGGTCTTGGAAGCGACAGTGCTTCGCTGACTGCGCCTCAAACAACACGCAATTACGCATGGCGTGATTATGGTAACCGCGTGGGCCAGTGGTATCTTTTCGATCTTCTGGAAGAATATGGTTTGCCAGCTTCTCACAATTTCAATTCGCTGTTGTTCGATCGGCACCCCCAAATCGCAGACCGCATCATAGCCCGTGGCGACGAATTCATCGGTCACGGACGGACCAATGCCGAACGTCAGGATGTTTTGTCGGAAGCCGACGAGAAACGTCTAATTGAAGAATCGCGCGATGCCATTAACGCTTATACAGGATCGCGGCCAACTGGCTGGCTGGGCCCATACCTCGCACAGACGCCGGTCACACTCGACCTCCTGAAAGAGGCCGGTTACCAGTATGTCCTTGATCTACCAGCCGATGACCAGCCGTTCTGGATGCGCACGCGCTCCGGGCCGCTACTGTCTGTGCCCTACTCCATCGAGGTCAACGATTCGCCCTCAATGGTGTTTCGCCAAGAGAGTGCGATGTCATTCGAAAGCATGATGATTGACCAATTTGACGAAATGTTACTGCAGTCGAAAAAGTACCCGCTGGTCTTTTCGATTGTGCTTCATCCATTCGTTATCGGCATGCCCTTTCGCCTGCGTGCTTTGCGCAGAGCCCTGGCTCACATAACGCAGCATCGCGATGAACTCTGGTTGACGACACCTGGCCAGGTTGCCGATCACTACGCACGCGTTTGTCCAAACAACTGAGGTCGCAGGCTGGGCCAGGTCGCGATGAAGAAGGGGACAAGTCAACGAGATGAACCCGATGGTTGCAACCTATGTATGCGGGTTCTTCAGCCTCAGCCTCGTTCAGATGGTCGCGATCGTGACACCCTTGTGGGGCAATCAACTCGGACTGTCCGTGATGCTTATCGGATGGGCTGCGGGAGCACGTTCAGTGGCACCGCTGGTCTATTCAATTCATTTCGGTTCGTTAATGGACATAATCGGGGTCCGTCGACTGATGGTTTTCTTCACGGCACAGTGCGCGCTGTTGCCAATTCTGTATCCGCTCTTGCCCTATGGCTGGTCATTTCTGCTTCTCCAGCTTTTCCTGGGACTGGCATCGGTGACAGCCTGGCTTGCTGCCCAGGTAGCGATTGGCCGCAACGCCAATGGAAGCACGTTGCATACCGGCTGGTTTTCCTTTTGGACGACGGCCGGAACGGTTATCGGTCCGCTGTCCCTCGGTGTCGCCTGGGACAAGCTCGGGCCGACCGGCGGCTTCAGCGTGCTTGCCGCCTGGGGTGCCGGACTTTTCATATCCAGTATCCTGTTACCTCGGCGGCGTGATGTGGTCCGCCAACCGCTGCGCGCAAGCATGCTCGTACCGCGCTTTGCCAACTATGCCATCGGCCTCGGGATGCTTCGACGGCCTATTGCCCTGTTCGTGATTTCTGCAACATTTCTTAGGCTTGGTGCCGTCAGCATGCTGGAGTCTTTCTACCCTCTGCTGTTGCATGGCCTCGGCTTTTCCGCTTCGACTATCGGAATGCTGTTTGCAATCGGCAATGTAGCCAGTTCGCCCTCAGCATTGATGGCTGGAAAATGGGTGCAGCTTTGCGGCTCACCCCGAAGGGCTCTGACTCTCAGCGTTGCGCTGTCCATCCTGGCGACTACCGCTTTGCCGTGGTTCGATAGCTTTTGGCAGTTTGCAGTAGCCAGTTCGGTATTCGGATTTGGAATTGGTATTAGTATGCCGCTGATTTTTACCCTTCTCTCCGAAGAAATTTCGCCGAACCAGCAAGGGGTTGCAGCGGGCCTGAGGGCGACAGCCAATCGACTTGCCGCATTCCTGCTACCGGTACTTATGGGCGGGCTTGCTGAATTGGCTGGTGTCGGGGCCGCGTTCTGGGTGATCGGTGTGGTCCTGCTGATGGTTTTGGCCAGTGTCGAATTGGTCTTTCACAAACGAGTTTGAAAAGTTGGCGCGAACCTGCAGCGGTTGTTCGCGAAGGAGAAAGACGGATGAAGCGGAAAATTGCAATTATCGGATGCGGTGGAACAATTTCAACCATTGCCACTAACCCGACGGATTTCATCGACTATCCGGAGACCGGACGAAAAATCGAGGTCAACGAGGTTGTCGAGCGGATGGGTGAATTGTTGACGTTCGTAGATATCGAAGCCATCCCGTTCCGCGCCGTGGGCAGCAGTGCCATAGGTCCTGCGGAGTGGATCGAGATGTGTCATATCATTGACCGGCTCAGCATGGATCGCACCGATATTTCAGGTGTCGTCATCCTGCATGGAACAGCGACGCTGGAGGAGACGGCGTATTTTCTGAACCTGGCTTTGAAGACTGCACTGCCGGTAGTTCTGGTGGGAGCTCAAAGACCATTTAACGCGACCGGCTCCGACGCGCAGGTTAACCTGATATCTGCTATCCGGACATTGCTTGAACCGGCGGCGGCAGGAAACGGTGTGCTGGTTGTCCTCAATGACGAGATTCACCAGGCGCGTGACGTCAGCAAGGGTTCAACCTACCGCCTGCATGCTTTCCGCAGCGCCGAGACAGGTCCCCTCGGGACCGTGGACGCTGATCGTGTGACGATTTTCCGCAATGCTGTCCGTCCGGCAATGGATTCCACTCCCTTTGACGCCCCTGCCTTCGTAACAGATTTGCCCCGCGTAGATATCACGTACGCCTATGCAGGAAGTGATGCTGCGGTTGTGGATGCCTTTTGTGCGGCCGGTGCGAGCGGAATTATCTCTGCAGGGTTCGCGCCGGGCATGCCTTCGATCAAAGAAAGAGCTGCGCTGGAGGCAGCGTCGGCACGTGGAGTGATGGTCGTGCAAGCCAGTCGGGTTGGTTCAGGGCGGGTTGCTGAACGCTCTTATCTGAAACAACAGGGTTGGATCGCTGCGAATGACCTGACCCCGCATAAGGCAAGAATACTTCTGATGCTGGCGCTGACGGTCACAAGGGATCGTGATGAGATTCAATCATTCTTTGAAATCTACTGACCTATGAGCCCAATATGTCCGGCGCTGTCAGCGGCTCTGTCGCAAACCGTAATTCTGGCTACAACGGGACGCCTCCGGGTCCACTAACAAGCGTCCGAGATTTCAAATTGATCAGCGATTGAGAGACGCGGATTATAGGCAAACCTCGCCTGTCGCTTACGCATCATATCGATGCCGTCGCGTATGACCCGGGCACTTACCATCGACTTGAAGCCGAGCATGGAGCGGACGCGCCGCTTGATGCCGGATGATTTTTCTCTACCCGGTAACTGAGATAACTTGCCCCCTATAGCGCTTTTCTGTAGCACGATGGATGCAAAAAGCAGCATACCAATGTCGCGCCTACACGGGGCGTGGGTTGAACGGTCCTCAACGCCAACAGCGTTTGGCCCTCCATTCGGGCTTGCTATTTTTATTGGGTCTCAACAGAGTACAGGAGCATGAGGCGACCTTCCAGCGCATACCTTATGTGCATGCCGGCGGCCTGTTCGGCCCTGAGAGGATCGCGGTTCTCGATTGCCTCAAATATGGCCTGGTGTTCCGCCCTTGCCGCATCGGCGCGGCCAGGCACAGAGAATGTGGTATCAGGCAGAAGCGCCAAGGAGTCGTTGAGATCCTCAAGCATGCGCATAAGATAGCGATTGTGCGCGGCTTCATAGATTGCTTCGTGAAACAGGGTGTTGGCTCGCGCAACGTGCCCGGGTGCCCCGCCCTGCGCAGAGAAAAATGTCGCCGCGTGCCGGATACTCACAACGTCGCTCGGGGATGCATTCTCGGCGGCAAATGCCGCCGCGGCGCCTTCAAGCTTGGCCCGCATGGCATACAACTCCATGACTTGCGGACGGTTGAGCTGGGCAACCGTCAAGCCTGCGCTTGAGGTCTCGAGCAGTCCCCTCTCCTGCAGCCTTGCAAACGCCTCGCGCACGGGTGTCCGGCTCACGCCCAGGGACAGGGCGATATCTTCCTCGCGCACCCGCGCTCCGGGCTGAAGTTCGCGGGACCGGATCCGATCGGTCAAGGCGCGATAGACCTTGTTGCCGCGCGAGCCGCCACCGCTGCCGCGTGTCAACTGCTGGTGATCAGCCATCTGCGCTCCATTCTGAGACCACTCGGTAAAATTGACCAAGCCCTAGCAAATTTAATCCGCAAAGACACCAATCCAGTCCTTGTATACGTTTGCGTACATTTGTATACAAACATTCATGAGACGATCCTGGTCAACCGGAGAAAGACACATGCAGGTTCCGCCGAACGAGGTGGATGTTCTGGTCATAGGCGGCGGAAACGCAGCGTTGTGCGCAGCAATCGCGGCGCGGCGCGGTGGCGCCTCGGTCCTGATCGTCGAGGCGGCGCCCAAATTCTACCGCGGCGGCAACACCCGACACACCCGCAACATGCGTTGCGCCCACGACGCCGCAACCGATCATCTGACCGGGCCTTATGGGGAAGACGAGTTCTGGGACGATTTGTACCGGGTGACCGAAGGGCACACTGACGAGGACCTGGCGCGCTACATGATCGCCCAGTCCAAGGATATCCTGCCATGGATTGCGCAACAGGGCGTGCGCTTCCAGCCGTCGCTTGGCGGCACGCTCAGCCTGGGCCGAACCAACTCCTTCTTTCTCGGCGGCGGCCGGGCGATGCTCAACGCACTTTATCTCACGGCGGAGAGGCTCGGCGTGAAGGTCATCTACGACGCACCGGTCGTCAGTCTCGACATTCACAACGGCGTATTCAGATCCGCAACCCTGCGCACCAACGGGACGGATTACACCGTTCGGGCCAAGTCGCTGGTTGCCGCCGCCGGCGGCTTTGAAGCCAATATCGAGTGGCTCAAGGAAGGCTGGGGTGAGCCCGCCGACAATTTCCTTATCCGCGGCACGCCCTACAATCGCGGCGACGTCCTGAAGATACTGCTGGACAATGGGGTGTTGCCGATCGGCGACCCAACCCAGTGCCATGCCGTCGCCATCGATGCGCGCGCGCCTAAATTCGACGGTGGCATTATCACCCGTCTTGACTGCGTCGTATTCGGAATTGTCGTCAACCGGAACGCCGAGCGCTTCTACAACGAGGGCGAGGACTTCTGGCCCAAGCGCTACGCCATCTGGGGACGACTGGTCGCAGCACAGCCCGGACAGATCGCCTACATCGTGTTCGATGCCAAGTCGCTCAGGATGTTCATGCCTTCGCTGTTCCCGCCGGTTCAGGCAAACAGCCTCGCCGAACTGGCGTTAAAGCTCGATCTGCCGGCCGATTCATTCCTGAAGACGGTGACCGAGTTCAATGCCGCGGTCCGGCCGGGAACATTCGATCACACGGAACTCGATGATTGCCGCACCGAAGGTCTCGCCTTGCAGAAAAGCCATTGGGCTCGGCGCATCGACCAAGCTCCCTTCTACGCCTATCCGGTGCGGCCGGGGATCACCTTCACTTATCTCGGCACCCGCGTTGACCGCGACGCAAGAATGCAGATGGCCAACGGCGGCAAGGCCGAAAACATGTTCGCAGCCGGAGAGATCATGGCAGGCAACGTGCTCGGCCGTGGCTATGCTGCCGGTATCGGTATGACGATCGGCAGCGTCTTTGGGCGCATCGCCGGAGAAAGAGCAGCTCAAAATGCACGCGGTTGACCATCTCAAGGAAGCTGAACGGCTGATGACGGTCTGCAATTCCTGCCGCTACTGCGAGGGATTGTGCGCGGTCTTCCCGGCGATGGAACTGCGGCGCGACTTCGCGGACGCCGACCTCAACTATCTCGCCAATCTGTGCCACGGCTGCGGTGCCTGTTACGTTGACTGCCAGTTCTCTCCGCCGCACGAATTCAATGTCAATGTGCCACAGACGCTGGCGAAAGTGCGCGCCGATTCTTACCGGACCTATGCCTGGCCCAAGGCTTTCCAGCCGATGTTCGACCGCAACGGCACGGCGATCGCCGTGGTCACGGCAATCAGCGTCGCCGCGTTCATCCTGGGCTTTGCGCTCTGGCATGATCCGGCGGTGCTGACATCGGATTCCGGACAGTTTTACCGGCTGATGCCGCACAACGTGATGGCCGGTCTCTTCAGCGCCATCTCGCTTTATGCTTTGCTGGCCATCATCATGGGGTTCCGGGCGTTCTGGAAGGACATCGGCGCGAGCAGTGTTTCGGCCGGCTCCGGCCTGACCCTGTGGCAGGCGACCAAGGATGCGGCAGGCCTGCGCTATCTCGATGGCGGAGGCGTCGGCTGTTACAATAAGGACGAGAAACCGACGGACAACCGCCGCCTGTTCCATCATCTGACCTTCTACGGATTCATGCTGTGCTTTGCGGCCACGACGACCGGCACAATCTACCATTACGTCTTTGACTGGCCCGCTCCCTATGGCTGGACGGAGTTGCCCAAACTCTTCGGCATCCCGGGCGGCATCGGGCTGGTCATAGGACCAGCGGGTCTGATGTACGCGAAACTCAAGCGGCACCCGGACATGCTTGATCCCGCCAGGTTCGGCATGGACACGGCATTCCTCGCCATGATGTTCATGACCGGACTGACCGGACTGGCGCTGGTGCTTGTTCGCGAGACGCCGGCAATGGGCGTCACGCTCGCCATCCATCTCGGCGTCGTCTTCGCGCTCTTTGCCACCATGCCCTATGGCAAGTTCGTGCACGGGTTCTACCGCTTCGGCGCGCTGGCGCTCTATGCCGCCGAACGCAAGGCCGACCGACCCGCCACGCCCGCCGGGAAACCCTGACAGCGAGTGGCGGCGCGGCGGATCCCGCGCCCTTGCCGGAGAGCGGCAGCGGCAGTCTTTGGTCTGGCAGAGGTGGTCACGGCAGACCCGAAATGCCCGGGGTTGCGTTCAGCGCCGCCGGCATCCTTCATGACCTTCGAGGCCGTGTGGGTCTGGTCGCAGGCCGCGGCAAAACGTGGCCTCAGACGCTGCCAGCCTTCTTGGCCAGGTGCCGGGCCACCAGCTTCGCCACAAGGGGGCCCACGGCAAGCACGATCAGGAATCTCAGGATCTGCATGGTCATGACAAAGGCCGTGTCTGCGGAACTCGAGGTTGCCAGCACGGCAATCGTATCAGCGCCGCCGGGGCTGGTCGCCAGATAGGCTGTCAGCGGGTCCACATCGGCAAAAACCACCAGCAGCACGGCAATGCCGGCACAGCCGCCGATCAGCGCCATCGAACTGATCAGAACCGCGGGCAGAGCCTTCAGGGCATGCCGGATCAACAAGCGCGTGAAGCGCAGGCCGATGCGCCAGCCCAGAAGCGTATAGACGATGACCAGCAGCCAGATCGGCAGATGGATATCGAGCCAGCCGAAATGCACAAGGAAAATGCCGGCTGCGAGCGGCACGAGCAGAGCCGCCGCCTTGATGCCCGTGATCCGCGCCAGGATGGGTCCGGACAGGCCGAGCGCCAGCGTCTCCAGCATCGACAGCCAGTCGACCGGGGCAAGCCAGTCCGGCCCATCGGTGCTCCCGGAGCTGTCGAGACCGAAAAACTTGGCAACGAGCGATGCGATGGCGGCGATCAGCACGATGCGGGAAAATTGCATGAAGGCCACCAGCTGGCCGTCGGCGCCGGCATTTTCAGCCATGAAGGTCATCATGGTCGCAGCTCCCGGACTGATGCCCCAGACCACCGTCGTTCCCGGCAGGATCTTGGCCACCATCAGCGCCCAGCCGATCGCCGCGGTGATGGCGAGCAGGATCAGCACCACGCCCATGAACAAGGGCCAGTCGGCGAGAAGCGAGCTGGAGACCTCAAGCGGCATGGCGTCGGCGATGACGCAGCCGAGGATTCCCTGGCCGACGAGCGCCCACCCCGTGCTGATTCGCAATGTTCCGCCAAGGCCCGAGACCACGATGCCCGCGATCATCGGTCCGATGAGCCAGGAAGCGGGAAAATCCAGCACCGTCAGCAATCCGGCCAACATGACCGATAGGAGAATGAGCAAGATCCACTGCAGATATCGCGGCAGTGGCGATGGCGGCGGCGGTGTGGATTGGACAGTCTGCTGCATCTGCGCTCACGCTCCGGTTCACACGCCAAACTCGACTGCAGGCTGCCGGGGACCCGGACATCCGGCCAAACCGACGACGCCAGCCCCTCTAGCCGGAGTGCGGCAAATGATAGATCACTAGGGCTTCTGAACCGTCATGAACGTGCCGCGACCGCTCGCCAGCAGATTGCCCTGCTGATCAAAAACCGTCGCTTCGGCCCAGGAGATCTGTCGGCCGGTCTTGATCGCGCGGCCCTGGACGACCAGGTCTCCCTGCTTGGCCAGGCGGTGATAGTCGATGCGCAGGTCGACGGTCGGCACCGGACCGCCGGCATGATCGATCAGGGCAAAGTTCGCTGCAAAATCGAGCACAGACGCCAGAATGCCGCCCTGTGTCTGGCCGATATCGGGATTGGCCACCCATTCGGGCCGCCATGTCGCCTTAAGGTCGATGATGCCGGGCTCGACGCGCTCGATGCGAAGTCCGAGCCATGTCAGGTACGCGCTTCTGTCGACGATCGCCTGAACATCGGCGACTGTTTTGACCGGGACCGTGTCGCTCATGCTTTTGCCTTCTGCTGTTCGACCTGTTCGCTGCGCAGGCGCCTGGCCTCGGCCTCGAGGTTCCGTCGATCGATCTTTCCGACATTGGTCATCGGGACCTGGGACAGAAAGATCACCTTGCGCGGATACTGATAGGGCGGCGCGTGCTTGAGCACGTGCTGCTGTATGTCGTGTTCGCTGAGCTCGGCGCCTGGGCGCTTAACCACGAACGCATAAGGCACAGTGTGCTTGATCTCGTCCGGCGCGGGCACGACGACGGCCTGGTCGACATCTTCGAGCCGTTCGATCACGAGTTCGACTTCGGCGGGATAGATGTTGTGGCCGCTCGAGGTGAACATGTCGTCGGACCGGCCGACAAAGAAGTACCAGCCCTCCGCATCGCGCCGCAGGATGTCGCCCGTATCGAACCACCCATCGGCATCAAAGCGCCGGGCCATCTCGCCCGGGTTCTTGACATATCCGTTCATCATGCCCGGTCCGCGCACATGCAGCGTGCCGAAATCAGCAGTGTCGCCGCCCACCAGGCGGAACTCGTTGCCTGCGATAGGATACCCGATCGAATGGCGCGGGCGGGGATTGCCCTCAGGATGGCGCCCGAACAGCGCTGCACTGGTTTCGGTGATGCCGAAGACCAGATTGATGGCGGCCTTGGGAAACAGGTCGGCCACCTGGTCGATGAGCTCGTCGGACGCCGGCGCGCCACCGAGCGTGGCGAGCCGGACGAAGGAATAGTCCCGCCCCTGGAGCAGATCGCGCTGCTGCAGGATGAGCGCGAAAATGGTCGGGACACCGGCCACCACCGTCGTCTTGTAGCGGTTGACCGCCTCGACATAGCGTCGTGCGTCGAACTTGCGCAGCAAGACCACCGCCGAGCCGCCATGGAGCACGCATTTGATCGAATTCATCGCGTGCTTGTGGTAGAGCGGCGCGGCCACCATCATCCGGTCGGCGGTGCAGAAATCGCGGTCCTCGGAAATGGTTTTCGCCACCCAGCTGTGGGCGCGGTGGGACAGCTGCGCCGCCTTGGGACGCCCCGTCGATCCGGACGTGTAGGCATGAAAGGCGATCGAGTCGTGTTCTGGCGCAAACGGCTCGAACGGGCCGAAATCCTTGAAGCGGGACAGGCCGTCCTCCCCGTCGCCGTCAATCACCACCACCGGCATGTCCGCGGGGAGGTTTGGCCTGAGGTCGCTCTCGCAATAGACGAGCTTAACATCCGAATTGTCGATGATCCACGCAATGGTCTCCGCCGGCTGCAGGATTCCCATCATCACCGGAATGACGCCCGCGCGCATGGAGCCGAAGAACACCTCGAGAAATTCCAGACGGTTGGAGCAGTAGACCCCAACCTTGTCGCCCGGCCCCAATCCACGTGCGGCAAGCCCGCGCGCCACCGCGTCGCAGGCGCCGTTGTAGCTCGGGTAATCCACCTCGCGGGGATTGTCGGGATCGAACAGGTCGATGATCGCGATATGCCCCGGCTCGGTGTATCTGCTTCCGAGGCATCCAAGGTTCGGAACAGAGCCACTCATGGGGTCACGATCACCTTGCCAAACACATTGCGGTCCTCGAGCAGGCCAATGCCCTCTGCGGCCCGCTCGAGCGGAAGCTGCGTCTCGATCACCGGAGACAGCTTGCCCGCGGCGACAAAGTCGAGGCAGGCCTTGATGTCGTCGGGGACATAGGCCCGGCTGCCGATGATTTCCGTCTCGCGGTGCCAGAGAAACCGCACGTCGATTTCACACATGTGCCCGGCGGTCGATCCGCAGGTCAGGATGCGGCCGCCCGTGGCCATGCTCCGCTGCGTCTGGATCCAGGTGTCGCCACCGGTGAAATTGACCGCGACATCGACGCCGGTCTTGCCGGTCGCGTTCCAGACCGCACGGGAAAACTCGGGCGTCTCGACATAGTTGATGATGTGATCGGCGCCGAGCGCCTTGAGCTTTTCGCCCTTTTCCGCACTGGACGTGCAGGCAAAAACCTCGCAGCCGACCATCTTGGCGAACTGGATGCAGGACACCCCGACGCCGCCGCTGGCCCCCAGAATCAGGATCTTCTCGCCCGCCTGGATCTTGCCGCGCGTGAACAGCATGCGGTGCGACGTGCCGTAGGCGATGGGCAGCGCCGCCGCATCCTCGAAACTCACGCCGTCCGGAATCTCGATGAGCTGGCGCTGATCGGCGGAAATGAATTCGCACAGGCCACCATTGCCGTTCTCGCCCAGTACGCCGCCTTTGGGGAAGCGCGGAAACAGGACCACCCGTTTACCGACCCACTCTTCCGGCACGCCAGGCCCGACGCTTTTTACTATTCCGGCAATATCCCCGCCGGGGATGCGTGGCATTTCCGTCGGCACGCCGGGCATGCCCTGCATGACGAAGACGTCCATGTAATTGATGCCGCAGGCCTTGATTTCCACAAGCACATGGCCTTCCTGCGGCTCCGGCTGCGGCCACTCCTCAAGCTTGAGCTGTTCGAGACCGCCATGGGCCCTCAACGCGACAACGCGCATTTTTGGACTACCTGTCATATCGAGCTGAACTCCATCGTGAAAACGCAAGTGGAGACCAGTTAGGACAAAAATCCATTGCGACACAAACAGTTAATTTGCCCCTATTAATTGATTTCAATGATATATCTGATCTCCGCAGATCCCTGGCCATATATCGCTTTAGGCGAACAATAATGCAGAATTTGTTATTTGAAGCGATGGACCGGCGCTGTTAGAACTTCTCGTGGAATTTCCCGTGCGTTTTTGTCCTGCGGACTCCCCTATTCAGACACGCGTAAAGGTGGTGGCTTGCAACATAGATACCCGATATCGCTTTGTTTCGTCTTGGTATTTAATCGCCGCACGCCAATCATGACCTTGGAGCGTTCATGAAACCGCCGCCCTTTGAATATGTCCGTGCCTCGACCCTCAAGGAGGCGATTTCAACGCTCTCGCACAACGAGGATGCGCGCATCCTGGCGGGTGGACAGTCGCTGATGGCGATGATGAACCTGAGATATATATTCCCGAGCATTCTTGTCGATATCAACGAGCTGCATGAGCTCGCCGGAATTTCCGTGTCACCGGAGCGGGTTCGCATCGGCGCGATGACGCGCCAGCGCGCCATCGAGACAAGCCAGACGCTGGCCGAGGTGGCGCCGATATTCGCCGAAGCCGTACATCTTGTCGGGCATCGCCAGACGCGCAATCGCGGCACCATCGGCGGCAGCCTCTGCCATCTGGATCCGGCGGCGGAGTTGCCCACCCTGGCGCTGCTTTACGATTGCACGATTGAAGCCACCGGGCCGAACGGCCCTCGCCGGATCGCGGTGGCGGATTTCATCACCGGATACATGACGCCCGGCATCGCCCCAGATGAAATCGTCACGGCGGTCGAGTTCGGACCCTGGAAGCCGGGCCACGGCTATGGATTTCACGAATTCGCCCGCCGGCACGGTGATTTTGCCATCGCCTCCGCCGCCGTTCTCATCGAACGTGCCGCCGACCGCACCATTGAGCGCGTCGCTATTTGCATGGGCGGGGTGGGATCGGTTCCACAGCGCCATGTCTCCGGCGAGGCTGCGCTTATTGGCACCAAAGGTGATGTTGCGGCCGTCGCCCTCGCGGTCGAACGGTGCGCCCAACTGGATTATGTCGCAGATTTCCATGGCGGAGAAGAGTATCGCCTGAGCGTGGCGCGCACGATGCTGCGCCGAAGTCTGGCCGATGCGCTTGATGAAACCCGATCCGGCAAGGCTGCAGCCTGATGCAAGAAATCACCCTGCTCGTCAACAATCGTCCCTACAGCGGCACCGTCGAGGCCAGAACGACGCTGGCCGATTTCCTCAGGCACAGCCTTGGCCTCAAGGGAACACATCTGGGGTGCGAGCACGGTGTGTGCGGCGCCTGCACCGTGATTGTCGATGGCGCAAGCGTCCGAGGCTGTCTCATGCTGGCGGTCCAGGCCGAAGGCGCCATCGTCGAGACAGTCGAAGGCCTTGCTGCGGAAGACGGCACGCTGCATTTGCTGCAGGAAGCCTTCAGCCGGGAGCATGGGCTCCAGTGCGGTTTCTGCACGCCCGGAATGCTGATGACCTTGATCGAATTGCTGCGCGAGACCCCCTCGCCCACGGAAATGGAAGTACGCGAGGCCATTTCTGGCAATCTTTGCCGATGCACCGGCTACCAGAGCATCGTCAGGGCAGTACTCAGCGTGACGGGCCGCCCTGGTGGCGCGCCGGGGGATTTGTGATGGCTGAGAACGGCACCAGGGCTTCCGGCCGCAATCACGCGAAATCCGTCGGCCAGCGCGTCACGCGCATCGAGGACGGGCCGCTTCTGACCGGCCACGGCGAATTTCTCGACGACATCGTGCTGCCCGACCTGTTGCATTGCGCCTTCGTGCGCAGCCCGCTGGCCCACGCCAGGGTCGACAGTATCGACCTGGAGGCGGCGCGCGCCCTGCCCGGCGTTCATGCGGTGCTCACGCTCGAGGATCTGATGCCGAAATTGCGCTCGGGCCGCATGCCGCTCGGCGCAAGTCCCGTCGGCGGCCAGAACAAGAGCACGCCTTTCGTGCTGTCGGGCAAGGAAGTCGCCTATGTCGGCGAACCGATGGTGCTGGTGGTGGCAGGGTCGCGCTATATCGCCGAGGATGCCGCGGCCCTTGTCAACATCGCATTCTCCTCGCTCCCCGTTGTTAGCGACGCCCGCAAGGCGCTGGCCGCCGGCGCGCCCGTCTGCCGCACCGAACTCGACAGCAATCTGATGAGCAATTTCCAGGTCGGCTACGGCGACGTGGACGAGGCTTTCGCGAGCGCCGCGCATGTCTTCGAGGACGAGTTGTGGCAGCATCGCGGATGCGGGCATTCCATGGAAGGGCGCGGCGTCGTGGCCGAGGTCCGCCCCGGCGGCGAGCTGTGCATCTGGTCCTCGACCCAGATGCCACACGATGTCTACTACATGCTGGCAGGCATGCTCAGGATCGAGCAGGAAAAACTGCGTGTCATAACCCCCGACGTGGGCGGCGGCTTCGGGCCGAAATACTGCTTCTACCCGGAGGAAGCGGCCCTGCCCGCGGCCGCTCTTCTCTTGCGCCGCAACCTCAAATGGGTCGAGGACCGCCGCGAAACCTTCATCTCCTCGATCCAGGAACGCGACCAGTACTGGTCGATGCAGATTGCCGTCGACGCCGAGGGCACGCTGCTCGGCCTGCGCGGCAGCATGATCCACGACCAGGGTGCCTATGCCCCCAAGCCGATCAATCTCCCCTACAATTCGGTGACCGCGGTCACCGGACCTTACATCCTTCCCGCCTACCGCATGGATGTCGACGTGGTGCATACCAACAAGGTGCCGGTGTCCTCGGTGCGCGGCGCGGGCTATCCGCAGGCCGCCTTCACGATGGAACGGATGCTCGACCTGGTCGCCGTCAAGCTCGGCATCGACCGGGCGGACATCCGCCGCCGCAATCTCATCCCGGCCGACAAAATGCCCTATACCAAAAAGCTGCAGGCGCGGTCGGGCGCATCGCTCGTCTATGACAGCGGCGACTATCCGGCGGCCCAGGCGCAGGTGATCGCCGCGGCAGGCTGGCCCGACTTCCCCGAACGCCAGAAGAAGGCGCTTGAGGAGGGTCGCTATATCGGCATCGGGCTAGCCAATGCCGTCAAGGGCACCGGCAGGGGTCCGTTTGAAAGCGGCGCCGTGCGCATCAGCCAGGACGGCAAGGTCAGCATCTTCACAGGCGCGACAGCCATGGGCCAGGGGATCGCCACCGCGCTGGCGCAGATCTGCGCCGACGAGCTGGAGATCGGGCCGGAAGGCATCAGCGTGACTGCCGGCGATACGGCGCGAACGGAAATCGGACTGGGCGGATTTGCCAGCCGCCAGATGGTGACCGCAGGGTCGTCCGTCAAGCTGGCGGCGAAAGCGGTCGCCGAGAAGGCGATCAAGGCGGCAAGCAAGATCCTGTCGGTTCCGGAAAGCGACCTGGAACTCGACGACGGCTACGTGCGTAAAAAGACCGGGAACCAGAGCATAAGCCTGGGCGAACTGGCGCGCGTGCTGCGCGGTGCGCCTGGCTACGCCTTTCCCGAGGGCCTGGAACCCGGGCTGGAGGCAACCATCCGCTGGCGCACCGATGCCCTGTCCTACGCCAATGCCTGCCATGTGGCCGAAGTCGAGGTCGATCCGGATCTCGGCCAGGTCACGATCACCCGCTATGTCGCCCTCAACGATTCCGGCCGGATGATCAATCCGATGATTGTCGAGGGCCAGGTCCAGGGTGGTATCGTGCACGGCATCGGCAATGCGCTCTATGAATTCATGGGCTACGATGACGAGGCCCAGCCGCTGACCACCACCTTCCAGGAATATCTGATGGTGACGGCGACGGAAGTGCCGAACCTCGAGACCATCTACTGCGAAACGCTGGCACCCGGCAATCCGATCGGCGCCAAGGGCGTGGGCGAGACCGGCACCATTCCGGCGGCGGCGGCGATCATCTCGGCAGTCGAGAACGCCTTGGCGCCGTTCGGCGTGCGCATCTCGCAGACCCCTGTTTCGCCTGAGACCCTTTTCAAATTGATCAATACCGCGCGCCAGGCGTCGCAACCACATTCTGACAGTCAATCCTAGGAAAAACGGCATGACCTCAAAGCTTCAACTCACCCTCGCCTGCGGAGACTACGAGATCATCCGCCCCCTGAAGGACGGCATCGTCAAGCCGGACGGGATCGAGTTGAACATTCTGACCGGCGCCGACTCCGCCACCCGCCACTGGCGGTTTCTGCGCGGCCAGTACGACATGGCGGAATGCTCGGGATCCTCCTACATCGTCTCACGCGACCGCGGCATGCCGTTCCACGCGCTGCCGGTGTTTCCCCACAGGCGCTTCCGCCACGGCTTCATTTTCACGAACACTTCCGCCAACATCACCAAGCCGTCCGACCTGATCGGCAAGCGGGTCGGCGTCAAATTCTACCTCGCCACCGCCACGCTCTGGCTGCGCGGCATTCTCGAGAATGTCTACGGCGTGCCGCACAAGTCCATCGAATGGTTCGCCGAACTCGATGAGGATATCGCCTTCACGCCGCCCGAGGGGCTGACCCTGCATCGCTTGCCGGACAACAAGTCGGCCGAGAAGATGCTGGCCGAAGGCGAGCTCGATGCGCTGCTGCACCCGGATATCATCGAGCCGATCCTGAACAAGGATCCCCGCGTCGGCCGGCTGTTTCCCGACTACAAGACCGAGGAGAAATCCTACTACGACAAGTATGGCATCTTCCCGATCATGCATGTTCTGGGCATCAAGCAGGAGCTCGTCGACCGGCATCCCTGGATCGTGCCGAACCTCTACCAGGCCTTCGATGAGGCCAAGAACCTTGCGATGAAGAAGATGCGCAACCCGCGTCTCGTTCCGCTTGCCTGGTACCAGGAGGCATGGGAAGAGCAAGAGAGATTGCTCGGTCAGGATCCCTGGGAATACGGTTTGAGCGACTCGAACCGCAAGAACCTCGAAACACTGGTCGGCTACTCGCATCAGCAAGGCCTGATAAGCCGGAACATTCCCGTTGAGGAGCTGTTCCTGCCGGTGTCGCAAGGGCGCAAACGCGGGACATTCCGGACCTAGCATCCTCTGCCCAATTGGAGACTGACCATGCAGATCAAGAACAGCTTTGACGTCCCGCTGCCCGCCGACGAAGCCTGGCGCATCCTGATGGATTTTCCGCGCATTGCCCCGTGCGTTCCCGGAGCCGAGCTGACCGGTCAGACGGCCGACGGTGGGTATGAGGGCAAGGTGTCGGTGCGGCTTGGTCCCGTAGCCCTGTCATTCGGCGGCATTGCGAAGATCGTGCACCAGGACGATGCGGCGCGCCATGCGCGGCTCACGGCCGGTGGCCAGGACATCAAGGGACGCGGCACGGCCAGCGCCGACATTTCCTTCAATGTCTCGCCCACGGAGACCGGCTCGCGCGCCAATATCGTGACCGATGTGACGCTGACCGGACTGGTGGCCCAATATGGACGCGGCACCGGCCTGATCCAGTCCGTGGCCACCCAAATCGCCAATCAGTTCGCCGAAAATCTGCGCGCCATGATCGAGGCCGACAAGGCCGGTCCGGCCACTGCCGGGGTCTCCCACACGCAGGCTGACGCCGCCGCGCGCCCGGCTCCCGCCAGCACCAAGCCGATCAGCGGCTTTGCGCTTCTCTGGGCGGCGATCCGCGGCCTGTTCTCGCGTTCGAAATGATCCTTGCGCCCGAAGCCCCCGCCCCGCGGAGCCTTTCCCGACCCGGCATCGGTCGCTCCAGACCCGCCGGCCTAGATAATCCTGACGCCTTTGACGTGCAACCCGTTCTTGATCGTGGATATCAGGGTTTCCAGCATTCGCATGGTGGTGGGCGAATGCGACCGCAGCTGCCGTGTAATCAAGCAGATCTCGCGCTCTACCTTGGGTTCGCTCAGTTCCCGGAATTCGAACTCGCTCAGCGGATCGGTATGGGCTGCCAAAGACGGCAGCACCGAGAACTTGCCTCCGAGCTTGAGCAAGGCATAGAGCGAGTTGGTGCTGGACGCATGGTCGAAATCCTCCTCCGCGATCTGGGCAAGGCCAAGCTCGCGCTGAGCCGCGAGCGTCGCTCCGATCCCGGTATCGCTGGTCAGTCCGATATACTCGAACTTTGACAACTCGCTCCAAGTGAGCTTGCCGCTGCGCTTGGCCAAAGGGTGGTCCTTCGGGACAACGACACCGAACGTGTCGGCAAGAACAGGGGTGTAATCGAGATCGGGGAACGCGTTTAGGCTGCTCGATAGGCCGAAATCGCGCTTGCCTTCGAGCACGGCGCGCTCGATCTTGTCCGAGCCCTCGTCGTAGACGGATATCGCGATGTCGGGATAGGCAGCCCTGAAGGCGAGCAGCGTTGGCGTCAGTACATGGGTAATCATCGATGACGCGGCGGAGATGCGCACATGCCCGCGCAGGCTTCGCGCCGCGGCCTGCAGGTCGACGATGGCGTTGTCGAAATCGCGCAGCACCTTATCCGCCACGCCCTTGAACCAGATCGCGTCCTGCGTGAGTTCGACGCGGCGGGTGGTGCGGTCGAAAAGCCGAAGCCCGGCAAGATCCTCGAGCTGCTTGATCGTCGCCGTCAACGACGACTGGGTCTGGAACAAACGGTTTGCCGCCAGAGTGAAGGACCGTGTTTCAGCGACCGCCGCAAAGCAGCGCAGATGTCGAAGCGATATTTGTGCACCCATTCCGGACCTCGTAGTCAATCAGCCTGCAGTATAGGATTGAACAGTGTCAAAGTCTCATTCCTGGGATCGCTTTCGCTCCACCCTGTCAGTTTTCCGCCGCTGATCCTTCCCGGCCCGGCACTGCCACACAGCCACGTCCGGATCTGGGGCGTGGGCCTCGGGAAAAGCTCGCACAGAATTTGCGCAGAGGCAACAATCACTTCGGTAGCGCCGCCGCGTCCGGACGGAAGCATGCGCATCACGCGCGATGACGGTCGCCGCGGGTCAAGCAGCGCCCAGGCCGGCGCCGGCTTGGGCATGACAGGGCCGCCTGATCAGACAGCCGCAATCACCTGAATTTCGACGCGGCAGTCCGGATTGTTCATCGCGACATAGCCGCAGATGCGCGCAGGCGTGTGTCCCGGAACAACCCAGGCGTCCCACAAGGCGTTGAACGCCGCCAGATCGTCGCGCGTCTTGAGCCAGACCTGGGCCGAAAGGACCCGGCTTTTGTCGGTGCCGGCTTCGACCAGGAGTTCGCCGATCCTGGCCAGCACCTGCTCACCCTGTCCGGTGATGTCGAGCGAATAATCGGCAGGCACCTGCCCTGCGGTATAGACCAGCCCGCCGTGGACGACGGCGCGGCTGCGCCGGTGGTTCTGGTCGATACGGGTGATATCGGTGTCGGTCATGATGTCATGTTCCTTGAATGAGGTTCAGGCCTACTGAGGTTTGCCGTATCCGCCGCCGCCGGCGGTTTCCATGCAGACTGTATCGCCTGCCCTGAGCACCCGCGGCATCGTCGGGTCGCTGGGCTCGCCATTGAGCAGAAGCCGCCCGGGCCGTCCCTCGCCGCCCCCCATGAGGCCGCCCGTCGGCGCCTTCATCTGGGTCATGAGGAAGGACGCCATCACGTCGCCCGCGCCGGGTGCGACCTCGAATTCGAAACAAATGCCCTGGCCACCGCGGTGCTGGCCGTCGCCGCCACTGCCCCGGCGCAGTTCACGCCGCAGGACCTTGATCGGCGCCAGGGTTTCCATCATTTCAACCGGCGTGTTTCCCAGATTTGCCGGAAAGCTGAGCGCGGAATATCCATCCCGTCTCGATGTCGCGCCCTGACCGGCGTTGAGGAAGTTGACGACGGCGAACCGGCTGCCGTTGTGTTCGCCCGACATCGTGATCGAGGAATTGGGCGAACCCGCCGCCCAGACCTTGTCGGGAAGGACGTCGGCGAGCGCCTTGAACACGGCCAATGGCAGCAGGTGACCGATGGCGCTTCGCCCGCCCGACGCCGCAGGATAGGTGGGATTGAGCAGCGAGCCCTCGGGAGCGCTGGTGGCGATCGGCAGGAAGCTGCCCTCGTTGTTGGGAATGTCGGGACACAGCAGCGCTTTCAGCCCGTAAACCGAATAGGCAAAGACATAGACCGGAACGACGTTCAGCGCATAAGGCAGTTGGCTGCTGGAGCCCTTGTAGTCGATCGAGATCGTATCGTCGCTGACCGTCAATTCGCACTGGATCAGGATCGGCTCATCAAAGCCGTCGTGCTGGACGGTCGACCGGTAGACACCGTCCGGAATCCGCCTGATCGCCTCGCGCATGGCGTTCTCCGACCGACGCCGCACTTCCGCGCCCAGCAGTTCGAGATCGGTGACTTCGAGCAGTCCCTGCAACCGCTCGCCCATGGTCCGGCAGCCGGAGACCTGCGCCCAGATGTCGCCCAGCCCCTGCTCGGGCACACGGATGTTCTGCCTTATGATGTCGATCAGCACCTCGTTCGGCTCGCCCGCATTGAGAAGCTTCATGAGCGGAATCTGCAGACCTTCCTCGTAGATCTCGCGGCTCGAATTGCTGCGCAGCTTGCCGCCGATATCCGGCAGGTGCGAGACAACGGCGGCAAACGCCACCAGCTCGCCCTTGAAGAAGATCGGCGTCGCCGTCGTCACGTCGTGCACATGCCCCGACCCCTTCCAGGGATCGTTGGTGATGAACACGTCGCCGGGCCTGATGGTCTCCACCGGATAGGCGGCGAGAAAGTGCCGCACGGTCGCCGGCAGACAGCCGATGAAACCTGGCAGGCTCATGGTCGACTGAGCCAGGGACCGGCCCTGGGCGTCGGTGAGGACGATGGCGAAATCATTGCCGTCGCGCACAAGGGTTGAAAAACAGGTGCGCACGAAAGCGGCGGACGCCTCGTCCACAACGCTGATCAGGCGCTTCCACAGGATCTCGAGTTCGATGGGATCGAACCGGGAAGCCGTGTCATTTGGTCCGTCGGTCGCACGATCCGGCGACGTGGCAGCTGTATGCCCCATATCAATCAAATTCCCTGATGCTAATGGAAACCGTGAGGTCTGGAAGGATGGAGACTTCGGATGAAACGCCGACCACGATCGTGGATTCGCGCTCTTCCAGGATAAGAGGGCCGCTCAACACCGTGCCGGCAGGCAGGGAATAGCGGTCATAGACATCGACCTCGCCATAGGCCTTGCGCAACGGCAGGTAGATGCTGCGGCTTTCCGTGGGCGTGACCGAGGATTTGACGCGATCGTCGCCCCACTGGAAGTGGTGGACCTTTGTCGGCGCGCGTCCGACCAGACGCCAGGTGATGACCTGCGGCGCCGCCTCGGGCACGAGCCGGCCATAGAGCAGCTTGTACTGCCTCTCGAACTCGCCGAGCAGCCGCTGGCGCGTGGAGGAACTGATCGCCTCATAGGGAATGTTGATCGAAAGCTCGGCGCCCTGGCCGTAATACCGCATTTCGGCGCCGATGGTCCATTCCACATCGGTCGCGCCGGCGGCCTTGAGTTCGGCTTCCGCTTCGGTGCGCAGCGAGGTCAGGTTGCTGGCGACATCGTCCCACGCGACCTCGTCGATCAACTGAGGATTGGACCAGGAGCGGTCGATGCGCGCTGGCGCCGACAGCATGCCCAGACAGGATCCGGCGCCGGCCGCAATCGGGACGAACACCCGCGGAATGCGCAGCTTGCGGGCAACTTCGACGGCGTGCACGGGTCCGGCCCCGCCGGTCGCCACCATCGAGAAATCGCGCGGGTCATAGCCGTTCTCGGCGATGTGGATGCGCGCGGCGCTCGCCATGTTCTCGTTGACGATGTTGCAGATGCCGAACGCCGCATTGACCAGGGACACCTCAAGTTCGTCGGCGAGCCGCTGCATGGCGGCGGTAGCCTCGTCGACGGCCAGCTTCATCTCGCCGCCGAGGAACCGGTCGGCATTGAGATAGCCGAGCAGAAGGTCGGCATCGGTCACCGTCGGATTCGTGCCGCCCCGCCCGTAACAGGCAGGCCCCGGCAAGGATCCCGATGATTCCGGCCCGATATTGAGCAGGCCGATCCGGTTGCGATGCGCGATCGAACCGCCGCCCGCGCCGATCTCGATCAGTTCGATGCTGGGAATCAGAATGGGCAGGCCCGACCCGCGCTTGAACCGTTCGACGCGCGCGCATTCGAAATGATGCGCGATCGGGGGCTCGCCGCCCACCGCCACGCAGGCCTTCGCGGTGGTGCCGCCCATGTCGAAGGCCAGCACCTGGTCGATCCCGTGCTGGCGCGCCGTATTGAGCGCCGAGAGGACGCCGGCCGCAGGCCCGGATTCGAGCAGCAGGATGGGTGAATGCGCGCCCGATTCCGCGGAACTGAACCCGCCGCTTGACACCATCACGCGCAGCGGCACATGCTCCTGGATGCTCAGGATGCGGGCGTCCAGTTCCTTGAGATACTCGGCCACGATCGGCTTGACGTAAGCGTTGGCAGCAACGGTCGAGGTGCGTTCGTATTCCTTGATCTCGCGGGCCAGGTCGGATGACAGCGAGATCGCGACACCCGGCAGCTTGCGCTCGAGATGCTCCTTGACGCGCTGCTCGTGCGCCGGGTTGACATAGGAATGCAGAAGCGAGACCGCCACGGAGGTGACCTTCAGGTCGCTGATGGCCTGCACCACCGCATCGAGCTTCGCGTCCGTGATCTCGGTGAGCACTTCGCCGCGCGCATTCAGACGCTCATCCAGTTCCACACGGTGGTCCGGCGAGATGAGGGGTTTGGGCAATTCGATGTCGAGGTCGTAGATGTCGTAACGCCACTCGCGGCCGATATCGAGCGCATCGCGCATGCCCTTGGTCGTCACCAGGGCTGTCTCGACGCCCTTGCGCTCGATCAGCGTGTTGGTGATGAGCGTCGTCCCGTGCACCACCTCGCGCATCGGAACCTGGGCGACGCCGAGCGATTCGCTCGCCTGCGAAAGTAGCTCCATGATCACCGTTGAAACGGCCTGACCAGGGTCATCCGGCGTGGTCGGCGATTTGGCCACCCAGATCCGGCCCTCCGGTGACAGCGTCGCGACGCCGTCGGTAAATGTCCCGCCAATGTCAACAGCGACACGCAGCTCTGTGTCAGTCACATTACATCCAATCTTGCTTTGTCTGTTGAAGCTCTAGGTCTCGTTCAGTAGGCGATGGTAATCAGCCGTTCCTCGGTCATTTCCCGTATCGCATAGGCAGGCCCCTCCCGCCCGAAACCACTGGCCTTGACGCCGCCGAACGGCATGGCGTCAATGCGTGCGCTGGAGGCCTCGTTGACGTGAACGCCGCCGAAACGCAGGCGTGGCGCAACGTGCAGCGCGGTATGCAGGTTCGAGGTGAAAAGACCCGCGGCCAGGCCGAAGGGCGAGGCGTTGGCACGATCGACCGCCTGCTCCACATCATCGAAACCCATGAGGCTGACGACCGGCGCAAAGATCTCCTCGCACACTACCTTCATGTCGTCCGAAACGCCCTCGAGAACCGTCGGCTGGATGACGCTGCCCTCGCGGCTGCCGCCCACCACGATGCGGGCGCCGGCCGCCACCGCCTCGGCGATCCAGCTTTCGGCCCGCTCCGCGTGATGGCGGCTGATCATCGGCCCGATCAGGGTGTCGGGGTCGGCTGGATCGCCTGCCTTGATCTTGCCGATCGCCTCGACAAGCTTCTCGCGAAACACATCGAGAATGCGGTTGTCGACATGCAGGCGCTGCACCGAGGTGCACACCTGGCCCGCCTTGCGGAATCCGGCATTGAGAATCTTCGGGATCGCGCGATCGATATCGGCGTCGTGGCACACGATGGTGCTGGCGATGCTTCCGAGCTCGAGCTGCACGCCCCGCAACCCGGCGGCCTGCTGGATCTCGCGCCCCACTTCGGTGCTGCCGGTGAAGGCGTAATAGGCGATGCGCTGGTCCTCGAGCAGCTGGCGGCCGATCGTCCGGCCGCGGCCGTGCACCAGCGCAATCAGCTTCGGCGGCAGCCCCGCCTCGAGCAGGGCCTCGCACAATGCCACTGCGGAGAGCGGCGTGAAATTGGACGGCTTGATGACGACGGAGTTTCCACCGGCCAATGCCGGACCCACCTTGTGGGCAAGCGTGTTAAGCGGCGAGTTGAAGGGGGTAATGGCGCACACCACGCCCCTCGGCGCACGGATCGTGTAGCCCATCCTGTCGCGCGCGCCTTCCGCCGAGAGCATCGGCACGAGTTCGCCATGGAGCATCTTGGCCTGCTCCGCGGAGAGTTCGAGCGTCTGCGCGCACCGGCGGACTTCGTTCTCGCCGTCGGCATTGGTGAACCCCGCCTCGTTGCGCATCAACTCGATCAGTTCTACGCTTCTGTTGCGCACGATCTCGGAGGTACGCATCAGGATCTGGTAGCGCTCGTAGGGCGACAGCTTGTCGGCCCGCTGTCCTTCAAGGGTGCCGGAAACGGCTTGCTCGACCTGGCCCGCAGAAGCCACTTCCATCTGCCCAAAGGGCTTGCCTGCATATTTGTCGGCAAGCACATCGACGGATTCGCCAGCGAGCCAATTGCCGTTGATCAGAAGCTTGGACATCAGGCCCGCTCCTTCCCGTCAAGGGTCGAGAGTCCGCGCATGAAGTTCAGCCGTATTTTCGCCGGATCCCTGTCGGTCGTCCCGGCAGGCTTCTGGTGATCGACGCGTGCGGCGATCAGTTGCGGCCCGTCCCCGCTCAGCGCGGCGTCCACCAGCGCCTCGAAATGATTTTCGTCAGCCGCCCACTCGCTGGTCTTGAGACCGCTGCCGCGCGCGATCGCCACCAGGTCGACCGTGGTCGCCGTCAGCGTCTTCTGCGCGCCGGTAATGTGGTAGGCGCCGTTGTCCCAGACGATGACGCAGAGGTTTTTGGGCGCAACCGTGGCAATCGTCCCGAGCGCGCCCAATTGCATGAGCAGGGATCCGTCGCCTTCGAGCGTGAAGACTTTCCGCTCGGGCTGGGCGACGGCGACGCCGAGAGCGATCGGCGCGGCGAGCCCCATGCTGCCCAGCATGTAGAAATTCTGCGGCCGCTGGCCGCTGGCCCACAGATCCCAGTTGGTGTGGCCGATGCCGCCCACCACGGCCTCTTCCGACTTGAGCTTGGCCACAAGCCTCCGGGTGAGATCGCTTCGGTTCATGATCCGCGCTTCGTCGCGGCTGTAATTGCTGATGGTGCTCATGTCGCCAGTCCTCCTAGTGCTGCCGTTTGGTCAACAACGGCGACAGAATGATCGCGGCCGGGCTCTGGGTCGCGAATGCCTGCTGGACCATTCCGTTGACAACGAATTCTACATGGCTGCGATCCTCGATGGCGCGATGCTCGATGCCGAGCGATTCCAGCACCGGACGCATGGTGCGGCAGACGATGGCCTGCCCCAGCTGGAACTCGCCCAGCACCCCGCGCTCGGAGATCACCATGACGAGCGGGATCTGGAACGGAACGATCATCGAGGCGAGCGCATTGGGCAGGGTCGCGAAGCCGCTGGTCTGCATCAGCACGACGCCGCGCCGGCCCGCCATGTGGGCGCCGGCCACGATCGCGACAGCCTCTTCCTCGCGGGCCGGGCAGATCACGGTGAAGTAAGGATCATCGTGCAGGGCCTGGATAAGGTCCCGCAACACGTTGTCGGGAATATAGGTCACAAGATCGACGCCGTTCGATTTGAGGACCCGAACTACTGTTTCATGCCATGGCTCATCGTAATCTTTGCTCGTCATGGTCTTCCTGATCCTTGTTCCATCTGGCGTCGAGACTGAGACATCAATTCGTTGTTTCCAGTGCAGTTTTAATCATCCCGATTTCCGTCCACAAATTGTTAATTTTTCCATATTGATAGATTTTGAAAATATATTGATCGGACAAAACAACTCCTCCTGCCCGTTGGCGCGACACTGCGCCGGCGACCCTGAATGGAGCCGTGAAGCGGCGATCAGGCCCGTCGTTTCAGATCGAGACAGACGCAGGGCCTTGGGGGCCTGCGCATCATTCGAGTTGGGTGACCACATCCACCAGCGCCGGTTTGCCTGTCTTCGTGACATGATCGGCGGCGCGGCGGATCACGTCGCGGACGGCTTCCGGATCGGAGATCGGCCCCTCCGCCCACCAGCCCTGGGCCCGCGCGATGGCAGCGAAATCCGGCGCCGGGCCATCGATCTCCATGCCGATATAGGCGTTCTCCACCGGACGCCCGCGCTGGACCGCCATATGCTCCTGATGCGCCCAGTCGTTGTAGTAGGCCCGGTTGTTGACCATGATCACCAGCATCGGGATCTCGTAATAGGCTGCCACCCACAGGGTGCCGAGATCGAACATCAGATCGCCGTCGGGCTGCAGGTCGACCACCAGCTTGCCCGAGCCCTTGTGGGCCAGCGCCACGCCGAGCGAGATTCCGATCTGCGTCGCCGTGCCCAGGCTGTCGCCGGGATGTCGGTAGGGCCGGTCAAAATCCCAGATCTTCTTGGCCCATCCGCGCGAGGTGCCCGCCGTCAGCACCCAGTCGTGGTGCTTCACCACCTCCCAGACCTCGCGGGCAAGCCGGGCGGTGGACAGGGGCGACTCGTCGGCCACCTTGTCGGCCTGCGCCTGCCAGGAGGCCCAGCGCGCCTCGTGCTTTGCCGCAAGCTCCTGGCGGCGCTTGTCCCGCCGCGCCGCCGAAGCTGGGTCCGCCTTGGCGCTCAGCTCCCGGCAAAGTTCGACCAGTTGCGGCAGCGCGGAGACCGTATCGGCGGTCACGTCGAGCGCCAGCTGCTTGAGGCGGCCGTAATCGTGCGACCAGCCGCGGATCCCGGTGTCGCCGAAGCCCAGCGCCATGCAGCGCGCGTCCGGCGCCAGTTTCGATGTCAGCTCCCGTGTAGCCGGATCGACGCCGGTGATCGCCGGCTCGCCATCCTTGCAATCGAGGAAGACCACCAGATCCGCATCCGAGACCACATCGGTTCCGGTGAGGTTGAGCGGATGCCGGTTGGGAAGGTTCAGCCTGTTGCCCGTGTCGATGACGCCGGCGGTGGTCAGCTCGGCAAGTTCCGGGATGAGCTCGAACGCCCTGGGATCGCGGCCGGCAAAGCCCGCGACGATCACCGGCCGCTGCGCCTGCATCAGCGCCTCGGCCAGCTGCCGCAACGCGGCCGGATCGGCGCCGGCGGGCGTGGGCAGGCTGAACAGCGCGGGATCGGCAGCGGTGAGCGGCTCATCGAGCAGTTGCTCCTGCAGGTCGGCATCGAGCGACACGTAGACCGGGCCCGCCGGGCCGGACCTGGCGATGTTCCAGGCGCGGGTCAGCGATTCCACCGAGGCCTGCGCCGAACGCGGTTCGTCGTCCCATTTGACATAGTCGCGCACCGCGTTGCCCTGCACATTGGCGCTGTGAAACCAGTCGATCGAGGGGCGCCGGCGCGCGGTATCGGCCGGACCGGATCCCCCCACGATCAGCATCGGCACCCGGTCGTGAAAGGCATAGTAGATGCCCATCGTGGCCTGCAGCAGCCCGACCAGATCATGCAGCGCGACCGCCATTGGTTCCCCGGTCACCTTGGCGTAGCCGTGGGCCACGCCGACGGCGACCTTCTCGTGCTGGCAGCAGATCAGTTCGGGACCGCCGCCTTCCCAGTTGACCAGCGAATCGTGCAGGCCGCGAAACGACGCTCCGGGATTGAGACTGATATAGGGAACGCCCAAGCCGCGAATGACCTCGACCATCAGGTCGGATCCGTATTTGCCGGCGGTCATCGGATGAAGTCCCCCGACATCCCCGCCGCTTTCATGATCGGCTTCACCTGTTCGCGCAGCAGGCCGGAGAGCGGCAGCGTCAGGCCGGCCCGGTCACCCATTTCGAGGACAATCTGCATGTCCTTGTGGGCCCAGGGGATCTTGTTCATGTCCTTCCAGTTCTGCAGCGGCCAGTTCGTGCCGCTCGAGCGCAGCAGCGCCGGAATGAGCTTCTCCTTGGAAACCCCGTGCTTTTCCGCGATCGCCAGGGCTTCATGATCGGCCGTCAGCGCAGCCCACAGCAGCATGTTGTTTAACGCCTTTCCGACCATGCCGGCGCCAACCGCGCCGAGGTGGAAGATTTCCAATCCGCAGGCGGCCATGGCCGGGCGCGCCGTCTCGATGTCGGCTTCCTCGCCGCCCGCGAGCCAGACGAGATAGCCCCCCTCGGCGCCGATTTCCCCCTGGCAGACGGGAGCGTCGACGAAGGCGACGCCCTTCTCCCGGCAGCGCGCCGCCAGCGCCTCGGCCTGAACCGGGGTGATCGTGCTGGCGACAACGATCACGGAGCCCTTGGTCGCGCCGGCGAGCACCCCCTCGGGACCGCAAATCGCGTCTTCGACCTCGTTGTAGAAGCCCGGCATGACGAAGACGACGTCGGAGCCGTCGGCCACGGCTTTGGGCGACGGCCGCCCGACCCCGCCATAGGATTCGACGGTCTTGACCGACTCGGCCACCGGGTCGTAGGCGGCAACCGGGAAACCCGCCTTGAGGATGTGCCTGCACATGGGTCGTCCCATCCGGCCCAGTCCCACGAAACCGATCTTCAGATCAGACATAATTTAACTCCCGCTTCAGAAAAACCGCGCTTGCTCAGGAAAAAAGAAGCCCCTTCGGCAGAGGCAGCGTGAGCAAGACGACAAACATCAGATAGACGACGCCAACCAGCAGCACCGCGTAGATCAGCGAAAAAAGGATCGATTTCCGGGCGACCAGCGTCAGATAGACCAGGCAGAAGACGAAAATCGTTGCCTCGATTCCGGCCACCGTCAACAACGCAAAGAAGATGGTCACGGACAAAAGCGTCTCCAGCCACACCACGCGGGGCGAAGTGGCAAACACGCTGTCCATGCCTTTCTCCGCCGGCTCGTCATCGGCCACCGGCCTGTCCGCGGAATTTGCCGGCTCGGCGCCGGCGACATGTCCGGCCCTCGCGCTGACAAGAACCATCTGGACCAGCTTCAGGCACAAGAGCGCACTCCCGAAGCCGCTGATCATGAGCGGAAATATTGCCGCGTACTGGGGCCAGTCCAGCGCCGTCACGAAGGCCGACACCATCACCGCGAGCACGAAAATCGTGATGATCCATTCTGCGTAGTCATCGACCGTCAGACCGGTCTTTTGGGTCTTGTCGGTCATGCCGGGCTCCCTTGCTGGCGCGTCTTCAGCCAGGCCTGGCGGCCCGCGCGGAAGAAGATGAAGGCCATGATCACCGCAAAGCCGATGACGATCGGGCGGCTGAGCCAGTCCCAGCCGAAGAGCGAGTGGGACAGGAAGAAGTACCGCTCGCAGATTTCTCCCAGCACCACTCCCAGAAGCAGCGGCACCTTGGGCCAGTTGAAGCGCTGGCACAGGACGCCGATGGCGGCGGCGGCCAGCATCACCCAGACGTCATGCATGCTGTTGTGTGTCGCATAGGCGCCGAGCACGACCAGAACCAGAAGAAACGGCGCAAGCAGCGGCCCGCTCACCAGCGTCACCCGGGACAGCGGCTTGATCAGCGGAATGGTGATCAGCAGCACGATGACATTGGCGATGATGGTCACCCAGATCATGGCGAAGGTCACATCGAGATGCTCGGTCAGCATCGCCGGCCCTGGCGTAATCCCCACAATCAGGAACGCGGTGAGCACAATCGCCGTGCTGACGCTGCCCGGCAGGCCGAAGGAAATCATCGGGATCAGCGCGCCGCCGTCCTTGGCGTTGTTATTGCCGCTGGCGGCGAGCAGTCCCTCCATGCTGCCCTTGCCGAATTTCTCCGGCTCGCGCGATGTCTGCTTTGCATGGCCATAGGCGATGAACTGGGCCACCGATCCGCCCACCCCGGGGACGATGCCGACGCCGGCGCCGATCAATCCGGCCCTGAGCACCACGTTCCAGTGAATGAAAGAATCCTTGAAGCCCTGCCAGATGCCGCGGACGTCGTTGGAGGCGGTGCCTGTGGCGATGCTGCTCTTGCTCAGCATCAGTTCAAGGATCTGCGGGCCTCCGAACAGGCCGATGACGATCGCCACGATGCTTATTCCGTCCCACAATTCGAGCAGGCCGAAGGTGTAGCGCGGCACTGCGGTCTGGGGGTCGATGCCCACCAGCGCGACCAGGATGCCCGCCGTCGCCATGATCAGGCCCTTGGTCATCGATCCATCCGAGAGGACCGAGATGAAGGTCAGGCCGACAAGCGTGAGCATGAAGAATTCCGGAGGACCGAACGCCAAGACGATGGGCCGGATGATCGGAATGGACAGGACGATGGCGATCGCACCGATGACGGCCCCGAGCAGCGAGGCCATCAGCATTGCGCCGATGGCTCGGCCGGCCTCTCCTTGCTTGGCCATGGGGTGCCCGTCAAGCACAATAGCGGCAGCGGTCGCCTCCCCAGGTATCCCGAAAAGGATTGACGTGATCCCGCCTGCGGTTGTCGTGACAACCATTGTGCTGAGAAGAAAACAGAAGGTCTCAATTGGCGTCATGCCGAAGGTAAAGGGAAGCATCAATGCCAGCGCGACGGGTCCGCCCAGACCAGGAAGAATCCCAACCACGAAGCCGATGACGATACCGATCAACATCAAGCTGAGTGCGTAGGGGCTGACGACCTGCAATAGTCCCGATAACGCTGCTTCAATCATTACTAAATCTCCGGGCAAATTACATCTCACCTGAACCGGCCATTTCGAATGGCCGGCCCGTTGTCAACGCTAAGTTGAATATCAGGTGTCGCTCAGTTCTGGTACGATTTGCGGAGGAGATCCACATAGGCTTGGGGAGCGTTCTCCGTGAGTCCAGAGATCATGTCAGCGAGCTCGGCGCCGCCGATGGGTGACACGGGACGATTGGTAGCTTCAGATTCTGCAAGAAAAGCAGGATCTTCCATCGTCTGATCGAACGCTTCTCGCAGGCAAGCAAGGCGCTCCGCGGGTATTCCGGGCGGACCGGCAAGCGCGCGACCGCCCGCTACGAGATCGCCATGGGCTGTCACCAGAGCAAGGTCGTCCCCTTCCAGATAAGCGCCTATTGGCTCTAGATCAGGAAAATCCGGATCAGCCTCACTGTCAAAAAGCCACATGATCCGAGCGGACTCGGCCGATTGAGCCTGCTGCCCGGCGCTGTGGGAAGACACGAAGAGATCCAGCTCGCCGCGCGCAAGCGAGGCATAGACTTCCGGCGCACCGGAAAAGCCCACCACAATATTGGAGTCGAGATCGAACACGGTGGTCAGGAGTTCCGCCTCGATATAGTCGATGTCGCCTATGCCCGACGAACCGATGCGAACCTTGCGTTCTGCAGAAATGGCTCGGATATCGTCAACCGACGTGATCTTGTTGTTTGGACCCACAGCGATTACGTCCGGCTCGCCAGAGACGCGGCCAATCCAGGAAAACCCGCCACTTTCGAAGCTGACGCCATCGGCGCCGCCAAGCTCAGCGGTCAGCATTCCACTGGTCGACATCATCTGGACAAGAAGACCCTCCGCGGAAGCGACCCAGGTCTGGTTCGTTGCAAGGAGGCCACCAGCACCCGGCTGGTTGCGAACGATCATGTTCTGGGCACCGAGCTTTGATCCCATGTGATTGGCGACCATACGCGAATAGGAGTCAAATCCACCCCCCGCGTTAAACGGAACGATCAGTTCAACCGTCTTGCCTTCAAAGAAAGAACAGTCTGCAGTCTGCGCCATTGCTGGCGCCGCAGTGACGGCAAGAACGGCCATTCCGCCGAACAGTTTGGCGTATCTCCCAGTGCGGTGTAGGTTTGCTTTTGATTTGACGATTGAATTTTTCATGTTGACCATCGTGTAAGTTCCCATTTCCACGTTTGTCTTGATTGCGAATGGCGTCTGCGCGGACATCGCCGCTTTGGACTATCTCATCGAGCGCCGATGCGTTTCTGGCCTGCAAAATCATGCCGCCATTGAAAGACCGCGCGACGCCCCCTATTGTTCTTTTCAGCCCGACTAACGCGCGCTTTCACGGCATTATGGTCGCCTTGGATACGGATACAAACAAATAATTTTCGACTATTATTACGCTTTTGATTATAAATATCCTCGCAGAAGTCCCGACGATTTCACACATTCGGATAACTCTTCGTAGGAGACGGTGTTTATCGCTGCACAAATTCAGGTTAAAGTTCCTGTTATGAATCACCCAGCGAGCGCTGGACTTTCTACACCTGCTGATCGGGTTGGTTTTGATCGATGCCTGCCAGTAGACCACCGCAGGCGGTTTGCCGCCGTGAGCGTAGTGCGGCCGCGTGTGGTTGTAGAACTCCATCCATTGCGGATGCCAGCCCGGGCCTGCGATGCGGTCTCTCAGTCGTGCAGGTAGACGCACTCGTCGACCTGCTCCGCTGAGATGTTTCCGATTTTGGGCTAGCCTGTTCCTCAACGAAGGAGACAGGCAATGAAAGGATCACGGTTCGCGGAAAAACAGATCATCGGCATTTTGAAGGCGCATTAGGCGGGCATGTCGCCTGCGGAGCTCTGCCGCAAGCACGGCATCAGTGATGCGACCTTCTATACCTGGCGCAAGAAGGATGGCGGCATGGAAGTTTCGGACCCCAAACGGCTAACGGCGCTGGAGGAAGAGAACGCAAGCTAAAGAAGCTCCTGGCGGAGCAGATGATGGATGTAGCCACGCTCCGTGAGACGGCGTCGACGGAGCGGCGATTTCGGAATTCCTCCACCAAATGGCCGCTGACGAGGCGGGTAAGCTAAAATGCCGCCTGCGTCTCGAGGCGACCTGGACCGATGACGGTTCGCTTGATGGAGCTATTAAACAGAAAATACTCGGAGGTCAGGACTTTTGGGCCATTCAACGCCGCGGATTGCACCGAGCTCAAGGCGGCCGACCGGGCGCTGTGGATGACAAACCGGCTATCGGGGCGGGAACTGAGGCAACAAGGGGCAATTCCGAAAGTTCCCGGAATTGCCCCGCAAAGCGCCAGAACTCAACGAGCCGGCATTGCTTTCGGTTGGCTCAATCGAAGAAGCCGTTCTCGATTGCCTTGAGCCATACCGGTCCGACTACACGAACCTGCCTGTCCACAATGCTGTGGTTCAAGCCTTCAATCCGGGTAATTCTGTGCTTGTCCGTATAGGAAGTCTGAATATCGCGTGCCGCTTCCATCCAATCAGGTGGGTAGACCTCGTCAAGTGAGCCGTTCATGTCCCAGATCGGAACGTCCTTGAGCGCGTCACTTGGCATGGCAACGTCGATGATTTCCTGAAAAATCGAGACATAGCCTTGCTTGCGCTTCTCGTCAGGAATGAAGTCTGACTGGTAGAGACGCATGGCATGTTCAGCGAGCGCCGCCACGTTGAAGAACATCAGGCTGTCCTCCACACCCTTGAAACGCGGCTCCTTCAGATTGCGTTGCCACCGCTCCTCCTTGTAAGCCGGATCGGCGTTCTTGTTGTAGAACTCGAAATCCTCGATGCCGCGTCCCCGCACTCGAAGCGCCGATTGTCCGTAGAGCCAGTCCCAGCGGTCGCCCGTAACTGCGCCATAGAAATAGCCAATACCTGTCGGCGAGGATCCCCAATTGAGAAATCCGTTAGGTTGCACGCGGTCCGCCAATGGCCACATGAAGGCGCCGCCGGTGGAGAAGCCCCAATAGAGCAGGATCGAATCCTTGCGCTCGTCGTCGCTGAGCACGCGGCGCAAGCCGACCTCAAAGCCGTCGACGACCACAACCGGAGTCGCCGCAACCGTATACTTGTAAAGTTCAGTTCCGGGTTTTGCAAACCGAATGAGTTTGCTTCCGGTCGAACTCGAAGTCTTGCCGGCGGCTTCGGATTGCCAATCGTCGGTGGACCAGTATTCTTGCTGATGCTGCGTGAAAATCGGCATGCGTTCATCCAGAGGGATCGTCTCCCAACTGCCGCTTCGGTCGGGCGCAAAGAAATTCCAGCGCCCGATCCGGTTCAGGCCAATGAATGTCACCCCGCGCTTGGCGAGCCAGACACCAATGCCATCCTTGCCTTCGTCGGTGGTGATAAAGCTGTTAATGCTTGAACTACCTTCCTCGCTCGCGACGAGAACGACCTTTTTGCCGTTGTGAAGCAAGGGCGTCTCCGGTTCGAGCCGGACCACCACCTGGGTGAACGATTTGCCGTTGGCATCGAAATCCACATATTCGAACTTCTTGGAGAAGCTGGAGGATTCGGGATAGTCCTTCCCGGAAAGGATCTCCTCGACCTCTGCTGCGCTAATCGTTCCTTTATCCGATGGAAGCTCCCAGGCTGCCGCGAAGTTGCTCAGCGTCGCCACAGCCATAAATGCGCTCAAACATATGAACGCTCCGAATCGTGTTCCTTTTATCATTTCTCCACCCTCGCTATTCGTGTTCAGAAAATTCCATGCGCCTGGCGCACCCAACGGGTTAGAACGCAACTGCCTTCCACCATCAGAAAAGGAGGCTAGAAAATTGGCGGAACGGACACAAATTATTAAATACATCGTAATAATAGTATTAGAAGATAAATAAGAATTTTTACATCGTTGTATTCTGACTATAAAGGTAGATTTTGGGAGCAAAGCCAGCTGTTTTGACTACGTAATTTTGGGACGGGACCGCTCGGGGAGGTACCAGCCAATCGAGATGATTTGAATGGGCCGGTCACGCAGGTTTCGTGACCGGCATTCGGTCAAGATTCAGATGTGACCGGCGTTGGTGCGTGGATCAGCAAATGTGCAGAATTCATTCTTTGATCGGTCGCTTATTTGGTTACTCCCGCCGATGCCTCGCAACGAACGAATTTCGGGCGTCCGCAGGCGAGCATTCGGTTAAGAA
>Ga0209347_1000884_pt1 | contig 61196 bp, 49 predicted proteins | sample AutmiccommuBRH23_FD_187382 | JGI IMG/M metagenome (GOLD analysis project Ga0209347, IMG submission 187382) | Deep subsurface microbial communities from Mt. Terri, Switzerland - Autotrophic microbial communities BRH/23 (SPAdes) (version 2) | ecosystem: Environmental > Aquatic > Deep subsurface >... | reverse complement strand
ACATACCGAGCGGCGAGCATTAGCTGTTACGGAACCCAGCCCTTTCATCGGTAGTACGTACACGAACCCATAATCCGCGAAAAGTTAGCGCCATTGGGCAGGGGTGCCGGCGCTCCCAAATAAAAGCGGACCTTTGGTCTTGGCAACCAAAGGCCCGCTTTAGTCGTTCGTGGCGAGTGCCCTCATCCGCCCCTTCCCTCCCCAAGGAGAAAGCTTCTCCTGCGGGAGAAAGCTTCTCCTCAGGGAGAAGGCGTCAGGTTGGTTACTACTCCTCCACCTTTTCCTCGCGGATGGCCTGATCCATCACGTTGAACAGGCGCTCCAGTCCCAGGGGGATATCTGCCTGGGTCATCGTGACCTCGATCTCCAGGTGGAACGCCTCGTGGGTTTCCGTTTCCTTGGAGCCCGACGTCGCGGCGGGCTTGGTGAGAAGCTGGACGCGGCTGGGCTCCAGGACTCCAATCAGGGCAGTGGAGGGGCGCAGCGCGCCCGCCGCGCGAACCACTTGGCGGTTGGTCGGCCCCTCTTCCACCACATCGGTGATCTTGGCGGTGAGCTTGACCTTGCCTTCCTTGATCTGCAAAGCAGGGATGGGAACCAGAGACAGGAGCGGGACAGATGTCTCGAACTCTGTATACTCATTATTCTCATCCAGCTTGCGATAGCGGAAGGAAGCCATGCGCAACCGGCTTTCGGTTTCGGGCTGCTCGTCCGTCTGAGGCTCGCCCTCTTCAAAGCCCACCGTCTCGATATATTCCAGGGTGGTCTTGGCAGCCTCGGCGTCGGCCCGGATCATGGCTGTCAGTGGCGCACCGAGCAGCTCGTACAGGCGCAGCGATCGTATGCCAAAAACTGTATCGGCCATTGCGTACCTCTCTTTCTATCGCCCGGTGGTGGTCACCTATTCGGGCCGTAAGCGCCGGACGGGCTTGCCGTCTTGCTCGCCAACCTGGGTCCATTCATAGTTGCGTACCTCGGTCACCAGGTTGATGCGGGAAAGCAAGGCGTCGCGCACATCGGTCAACTCCTGCCGGGTCACGGCGACGTCGATGCGCAAGACATCCCCGTTACTCGGGTTGAGCGCGGCCAACACGTCTGCCACAAACGCCTGGACCATCTCTTCGGTTCTCTTGTGTACCTGCTCCGTCAGTTTGCTCATGCCGGGAGTGCGCACCAGGATTGTGCGCACCTGCTGATCGGCGAGCAGCACGGACAGCACCGCCTCGTCCAGTTTCTTGCGCAGAGGTTCCGGCTGGTTGTTCAACGCCTGGGAAACCTCCTCAGAACTGGAGAGCAGCAGCTTTTCCACCACTTCGGCCAACTGTCCCTGCAGGTCGATGTGCATCTCCTGTAGCAGGGACAGCAGTTTGTCCTTCTGCGGGTTCTCCAGAATCGTATCGCTAAAGACGTTTGCCGCTAGAGCGGCGGCATGATGGGGCGCCTTTTCCCGAACCACGTTCCCAGGGTCGGCAGCCTTCTTGCGGCCAACCTCATTGACAGCAAAGTACAGGTCAATCGATGCCTGTTTAATCTCTAGGCGTGGCACGGGAAAGACGCTCAGGATCGGGTCTTGACTATATTCCACACCCACGTCTCGGGAAAAGAGGTCACTGATCACCCGCGAGCGGGTAATGTCCCTCAACATTGCGCCCAAGACGTCCGTTAGTTCTGCCATATCACCAACTCCCTCCACGCGCCCTTGGCGCTTACGTGAAACGGATGGTCAGCTCCAGCCGCGCGACGCGATCTGCCGGTGCCCGCTGCAGCCTTTCCGCATCCAGAATGACGCGGCGGTCGTTTGCCAGCAGATACGCGCGGGCCTCTGCCCACGACATCACCGGCGGGCCATCGGGGCTGGGGGGCAGCGGCAGGGGCTCGCCTTTCGAGCCAGGGTCATAGGCCAACGAGAAGGTGACCTCGCGCACCGAATGGTCTCGCAGCCAAGGGTCCGGCGCCCCGGACTCGTCGGGTCCGCCGCTGCCGGTTAACTGCTGCAAACGCTCCACGGTCTGCAACACGGCCTCGGCCAGGGACACCTTGCCCTTCCCTTGTGCTTTGTCTTGCTTGCGCCGCTTGCTCACAGGCTCCTCCTTGCCTTCCGCCGGAGGCATCCGCCTTATCTGATTGGGATTTGCCCCTTCCTACCGGGACAGGTAGGAAGGGGCAAATGCTTCACGCACCAGGCCGGAAGAACGCGCCCGTTAGGGCGTCGTGACCGGCTTTTCCTTGATGGCCTGCTCCAGGATGTCCAGGATGCGCTCCAGCCCGGCAGGAATGTCAGACTGTACGGCGTGCACCTTGACGTTCATCACATACTCGCGGACAAAACGCGAGGCCGACTCGCGCGAGGTCTGATAGGACACGGAGGTGCGCATCTCCATACTGAAGGGTGACCACCAGGACTTGAACTTGCCCTTGGCGTCCGTGGCGAACTTGAAATCGGACTTGGTTGAACTGGTGACCGTATCGTTGAGTTTGGCGGTAAAGTCAATGTCCACCGTATCCAGGCGGAGGTAGGGGATGGGCACAATGGAAAGGATGGGCACGGTGAGTTCGACATTCTGGCTTTCGCCATCCTCATCGACCTTGGAATACTTGAACGTCACGTTGCGGATTTCACCAGCATCGCCATCGGTGCTGAGATCATCAAAAAGGCTGCCCAGGTCGTCATCTTCTTCTTTAAAGCCGACCTTCTCGATGAACTCGACGGTTGTCTTGGCTGCCAGGGCTTGCGCCTCTACGGCGGCCTTTAACGGAGCGCCAATCAGGTATCCAAACGGGATCGCTCGCAGTTCTTCTACCGCTCGAGGCATGATGATACTCCTTTCGATGCAGGCGAGATAGCGCTTGGCCCGCATCTATGTACAACTATTTGCAACGCTATAGCCATTATAGCGCGAGTTCTAGACATTGTCAATAGATTTTGTAGGAATTATGGCGGATTTTGCTCCCCGCGCGGCATCCTCCGTTTGCGCCGGGGCCAATCCGCCGGATGGAGGATGTTTTTCGCGCCCGCCTCTGGTATCCTATTGCCACAGGGATGTAGATCAACGGAGAGTGGATCACCCGCAGTTGATCCGGCAACCAATAATCCATAGAAGCACCCGCCGACGGGATGAAAGGGCGGGTGTCACAGCGCCGATGACAGCCGCTCAGACAGATTGAGCGGCTTTTTGTCCGTTTGGGCTATACGCGGTACCCTTGGGGGAATCGTTCTGGCAAAAGGTCTCCATCGGCCCGCAGGTGGGTCGCGGAGCGGGTAAGAATAGAGGGAAGAAATGGCACTTTCGCTGGCTGCAACTCCGGCTTTTATCATCGAGCGGAATATGGATCGTTGTATTGCCTGCCAGGTCTGCGTGCGCCAGTGCGCGAATGACGTGCACTATTTCAGTGGCGTGGATGGCGGCGAGGGAGAAGTGTGCAGCAACGACATCAAATGCGTGGGCTGCCATCGCTGCGTTACCCTGTGCCCCACCCACGCGCTCACCGTGCGCACCAACCCGCTCGAGTTTCGCCCCCACGCCAACTGGACGGGGAGCACCCTGCGCAATATCTACAAACAGGCCGAGACTGGCGGTATCCTCCTGACCGGCATGGGCTGCGATCAGCCCTATCGCATCTACTGGGACCACATGGTGCTCAACGCCTCGCAGGTGACCAACCCCTCCATTGACCCCATGCGCGAGCCGATGGAATTAAAGACCTATCTGGGAGCCAAGCCGGAGCGGCTGAGCTTTGCGTACGCGGGTGGGGCGGACCAGGATAGCCTTGCGCCCGGGAACAACAACGGGAGCAGGCCAGCGCCGGGGACCGATGCCGATGCCTTCTCGCTGACCACAGAGATCAGCCCCCAGTTAGAGTTGGAAATCCCGATCATGTTTTCGGCCATGTCTTATGGCTCCATCAGCCTGAACGCCTGCCGCTCGCTGGCGCGGGCCGCCAAGGCGATGGGTACCTTTTACAACACCGGAGAGGGGGGGCTGCACCCCGAACTGTACGAGTTCGGGCCGAATACCATCGCCCAGGTGGCTTCGGGGCGCTTTGGGGTCCACCCGGATTATCTGAACGCTGCCGCGGCCCTGGAGATCAAGATCGGCCAGGGAGCCAAGCCGGGCATCGGTGGCCACCTGCCGGGCGAAAAGGTTACGTTCGACATCTCGCGCACGCGCATGATCCCGGAGGGGACGGACGCCATCTCGCCCGCCCCGCACCATGACATCTATTCCATCGAGGACTTGCGCCAGCTTATTTACGCGCTGAAAGAGGCCACCAACTACACCAAGCCGGTCTCGGTCAAGGTGGCCGCGGTGCACAACATCGCCCCCATTGCCAGCGGCATCGTGCGGGCAGGCGCGGACATTGTCGCCATCGATGGGCTGCGCGGGGGAACGGGCGCTGCGCCTACGATGGTGCGCAACAATGTGGGCATCCCCATCGAGCTGGCGCTGGCCGCAGTGGATCAGCGCTTGCGCGAAGAGGGCATTCGCAACCGGGCCTCGCTGGTCGCGGCGGGCAGCGTGCGCAGCAGCGCCGATGTGGTCAAGGCCATCGCCCTGGGCGCGGACGCCGTCTACATTGCCACCTCGGCCCTGGTAGCGATGGGCTGCCACCTGTGCCAGAATTGCTATAGCGGCAAGTGCAACTGGGGCATTGCCACCCAGGACCCCTACCTGACCAAGCGGCTCAATCCCAACCTCGGGTCGCGGCGGCTGGTCAACCTGCTGCGGGCCTGGTCTCTGGAGATCAAGGAGATGATGGGTGGCATGGGGATCAACTCTATCGAGAGCCTGCGGGGAAACCGCGATCACTTGCGCGGCGTGGGCCTGAATCAGGTAGAGTTGGACGCGCTCGGCATCCAGTCGGCGGGATATTAGAAGGAGAGCAAACGTGAAACGCATCGTCATTCACGAAGAATATTGCATCGGCTGTCGGCTGTGTGAGGTGCACTGCCTCGTGCAGCACTCCAGTTCGCGGGATATCATCAAGGCATTCAAGGTCGAGCAACCGCGGGTCATGCCCCGCGTGATGGTGGAAGAAAGCGGGCCGCTCTCCTTTGCCTTGCAGTGTCGCCAATGCCCGGAACCGAGCTGTCTGGAGGCGTGTATTTCGGGCGCGATGCACCGCGATGAAGAGACCGGCGCCATCGTCTGCGACGAGGAGCGCTGTGTGGGCTGCTGGATGTGTATTATGGTCTGCCCCACGGGGAGTATTCAGCAAAACCTGTCTGGTACGCGCATCGCTTCCAAATGCGATCTGTGCTATGGGGCCGAAACCCCGGCCTGCGTGGCGAACTGCCCCAATGAGGCGCTGACGTACGAAGAGATCTGAGAGCCGCGTCTATTCGTTGGATGAAGGAGTGACACCCGTGAAAATCGTCATCATCGGCAATTCGGCCACAGCCGTGGGGGCTGTGGAAGCGATCCGCGAATATAACCAAACGGCCCAGGTGTTGGTCATCTCGGAGGAACCGCATAGCATCTACTCTCGCCCCATGTTGTCCCACTATCTGGCGGGCGAGATCGACCGGGCGCGGCTGGCCTATCGGCGGGCCGACTTTTACACACGACATAACGTCCAGCCCATCCTCAACAGCCGGGTGACAGCTATTGACCCTGAAGCCCATACGGTGCATACGCAGGACGGCGCCAGCTATCCCTATGACAAGCTGTTGATCAGCACGGGCGGCGTGCCCATCGTGCCCCCCATCGAAGGGATCGACACCGGTGGAGTGTTCTCGTTCTCCCGGCTGGACGATGTGAATCGCATTCTGGAACACATTCAGGCGCGGCCCACCTGGAACGCCGTGGTGATCGGTGGGGGCATGATCGGGATGAAGGCCACCGACGCCCTGATGAGGCGGGGTATTCGCGTAACGATGGTGGAGCTGGCCCCGCGCATCCTCAACACGGCCCTGGATGAGATCGGCTCGGGCATCATGACCCGGCTGCTGACCGGCGCGGGGGTGGAGGTGTGCGCCAACAATACCGTCACCGCCATCCACAGCCAGCAGGGGTATGTCAGCAGCGTGACCTTGCGCGATGGCCGGGAAATCCCTTGCGATCTGTTGGTGTTCGGCATTGGCGTGCGGCCTAATGCGGACCTGGCCAAAGAGGCCGGGCTGGAGGTAAACCGGGGCGTCGTCGTGGATGGATATATGCGCACGTCGCACCCCGACATCTATGCGGCAGGCGACGTGGCCGAGGCATACGACCTGGTGGTGGACATGAACCGCACGGTGGCCATCTGGCCGAACGCCTACCGGCAGGGCGCGACGGCGGGCGGACACATGGTGGGCGTGCATCGCGAAGACCCGGGGGGCGTCGCCATGAACACTGTGGAGGCGTGTGGCATTGCGGCTATGTCTATTGGCGATGGGGCGGCCTCCGAAGAGGAATATCAGGTACTATTCGAGTTGAACGAACGCCAGCCCTATTACAAGCGGCTCGTGCTCAAGGATGGGCGACTGGTGGGCGCGATCCTGGTCGGCAACGTCAATCGGGCCGGTATCTATACCGGGTTGATCCGCAACAAGATCGATGTGTCCAAATGCGACCGGGCGCTGCTGAGCGAGCATCTGGGTCTGCTCTCCCTGCCCGATCAGTATCGTAAGCACATCGTGACCGGCTTTGGGATCGAGGTATAGAAAGGGGGGCGCTATGGCCTGGGCTGAACTGGAGAACAGATACGGCGACGACAAAGTGTACGATGCGTGCGGGCTGTTTGGCTTTATCGATACGACGGGCGCGCTGCACAACGGGGAGCGCATCATCGCGGCGATTACCAACATGCGTGAGCGAGGCAATGGCCTGGGGTCGGGCTTTGCGGCCTATGGCCTGTACCCCGAGTTTGAGCGGCATTACGCCTTCCACGTGATGTGCCGGGACGAGAATTCCCGCACCGAACTGGATACCTATCTGCGGCGGCATTTCGCCGTGGTACACGACGAACCCATCCCCCACAAGCACGTAGAGGGCATCCTGGACCCGCCGGTGCTGTGGCGTTACTTCCTCTTCCCGCTGAGCGCCCAGATGGTGGGCCGCTCGGAAGAGGATTACATCGTGCATCAGGTAATGACCATCAACTCCCGCATGGACGGGGCCTTTGTGGTCTCCAGCGGGAAGAATATGGGCATCTTTAAGGGGGTCGGCCATCCGGAGCAGATCGCCGAGTTCTACCAGGTGCAGGACTATAAAGCCTATCTGTGGACGGCGCACAACCGCTTCCCCACCAATACCCCCGGCTGGTGGGGCGGGGCGCACCCCTTCGGGCTGCTGAACTGGTCCGTGGTGCACAACGGCGAAATCTCGTCCTACGGCATCAACCGGCGCTACATGGAGATGTATGGTTACAAATGCACCATGCGCACCGACACAGAGGTCTTTGCCTACGCGGCGGACCTGTTGATGCGCCGCCACGCCCTGCCGATGGAGATCGCGGCGGCGGTCTTTGCCCCACCTTTGTGGCAAGAACTGGAACGTTTGACCCCGGAGCGCCAGCGCCTGTATCGCACCATCCGCCAGACCTACGGCCAACTGCTGATGAACGGTCCGTTCACCATCATCGTCGCCCGCAATGGCGAGATGATGGGCCTGGGTGACCGCATTCGCCTGCGCCCGCTGGTAGCAGGCGCGAACGGGGACATCCTGTACGTGTCGTCGGAACTGGCGGCCATTCATCTGGTAGACCCGCAGATCCAGGTGACCTGGATGCCCGAGGGCGGGGAGCCAATCATCGGGCGGCTGGGGCAAAAACCCGCTATCCCTACGAACCTGCCCATTGTACACAGGCGCGCCGCCAAGGAGGCCAGCCATGTCCAATAGCTTGCAGTACGATTCCGCCGTGGAGCAACAGATAGAGGACGACCAGACGGTGACGGTGGACGCCCGCCACTTGCCATATCGCGCACTTGATGCTAGGCTAAAGGAGCTCGTCGGCCAGGGAGCGCGCACCATCCGCTTGTGCGGCGTCATGGGCCAGCGGTATGTGGGCACGAACTTGCGCGCGCAGGTGCGCCTGATTATCGAGGGGGTGCCGGGCAACGACCTGGGGGGCTTTATGGATGGCCCCACCATCGAGGTGCTTGGCCCTGCTCAGGATGGCTGCGGCAACACCATGAACAGCGGGACGATCATCGTGCATGGGTCGGCGGGGGATATCCTCGGCCACTCGATGCGAGGCGGCCAGGTGTTTGTGCGCGACAACGTGGGCTACCGGGTCGGCATCCATATGAAGGAATACGAGTCGGTACGTCCGGTCATCGTGATCGGAGGCACTGCACAGCACTTTTTGGGGGAATACATGGCTGGCGGTATACTAGTGATATTGGGTTCTCAGCTAGAGGCTGAGGAGTACCATCCGTCACGCTATGTGGGTACCGGCATGCACGGGGGGGTCATCTATATGCGGGGCAAGGTAGATACCACGTTCCTGGGCATGGAAGTGGGCATCGCTCCGCTCGAAGCCCGCGACCAGCAGTTGCTCGAGCAGTATGTGGGGGAATACGCCCGCCATTTCGATGTGGATGGCGAGGAGCTGTTGCAGCGTCCCTTCACCAAGCTCGTGCCGCTCACCAAGCGGCCTTACGGTCGCCTGTACGCCTACTAGGCGCGCGCGTCGCGTGTGCACCGCCGCGTACGCGCGGATCGGACATTCGCTATATAATAGGGGCACGGCGCCGTGCAAAGCGGCTGCCGTGCCCCTATGTTGGCATCTATGCACATTGCGCCAGGGGGAAGAAAGTATGCTCAAGGGTCTCGAACTGGATTGCCAGCGGGAAGTACAACGCATCATAGATTTCATCCAGCAGCAGCTCCGCGCATCCGGTCATTCCCGGTTGGTATTGGGGCTATCGGGGGGGATAGATTCCGCCCTCGTCGCTTATCTGGGGGTCCAGGCGGTGGGGGCAGACAATGTCAAGGCGATGATCCTGCCCTACGCTACGAGCAATCCCCAGAGTGAAGCCGATGCCAGGCTGGTGATAGATGCCCTGGGAATACCCCACGAGCGGTTCGAGATCACCGGCATGGTGGCCCCACTGCTAGAGCGCTATCCCGACATGGGTGCCCGGCGGATGGGCAATGTGATGGCCCGCGCCCGGATGGTCGTCCTGTTTGACCAGTCGGCTGCGTTCAAGGGGTTGGTGGCTGGCACAAGCAACCGCACCGAGACCCTGTTGGGCTATTTCACCATGCACGGCGATGGGGCGGCGGCTTTCAAGCCCATTGCCCATTTGTACAAATGCCAGGTGCGGGCGCTGTCCCGCTGTGTGGGTGTGCCGGACCCGGTCATTGATAAAGCGCCCAGCGCCGATCTGTGGCAGGGCCAGACGGACGAGGGGGAGCTGGGATTTAGCTATGACGAGGCGGATCAGGTGCTCTATTTGCTCACAGAGGAGCGCCGGACGATAGACCAGATCGCTGCGCAGGGTTTTGCCCGGCGGACGGTCGAGGCCATCGAATGCCGGATGCGCTCTACCGAGTTCAAGCGTCAGCCCCCGGCCACATTGCTCACCGTGGCGGAGGCGAGAGGATAGAGGAAGTCCCCTCATCCACACCCTACGGGCGCATTACAAACTGCCCTCGCCCACTGGGAGAGGGGGTGAGGTTACTACGGAACTGAAGCAACATCATTGGAGAATTGTATGTCTGAAAAACCCAAGGGTATGCTCGTGCTGGAAGACGGCAGCACCTTTGTCGGCGATTCGATGGGAGCCTCCGGGGAATGGGTCGGCGAGGTGGTGTTCAATACCAGCATGACCGGCTATCAGGAGATCATCACGGACCCTTCGTACTGGGGTCAGATGGTGGTCTTTACCTGTCCCCATATCGGCAACGTGGGTGTGAACCGCGAGGATGTCGAATCCCTCCAGCCCTATGTGCAGGCCGTGCTGGCCCGCAAAATCTGCGACCGCCCCAGCAACTGGCGCTCCCAACAACCCCTGCCCGAATATCTGCGCGCCCACGGGGTGCCCGCCCTGTCGGGGCTGGATACCCGCCGCCTGACCCTCACCCTGAGGGAAAAGGGCGTCATGCGCGGGGCGCTGTCCACCGTGAACCTGGACCGCGACTATTTGCTGGAGCAGGCCCGCTCTGCCCCCGATATGAGCGAGCGGGACGCCGTGGGACAGGTTACCATTCCCACAGAAGGGCCGTGGGGTGAGTCGGTGGCCCCTGCCTGGGAGCCGATTCTGGAGGATGATCCGCCCGCCGAGGCGGCCCAGCCGCACGTGGTGGTGGTGGACTGCGGCACCAAGCACAACATTCTGCGCCATCTGGCCCACCTGGGGGCGCGCGTCACCCTGGTGCCCGCCACGGCCACGGCAGAGGAAATCCTGGCCCACAACCCCGACGGGGTGTTGTTTGCCAACGGGCCGGGAGACCCCACCCAGGTCACCGAGACCATCGCCACGGCCCAGGCGCTGATCGGGCAGGTGCCCCTGTTCGGCATTTGCCTGGGGCATCAGGTGATCGGGCTGGCCTGTGGGGCGCGCCGTTACAAGCTCCCCTTTGGGCATCACGGAGGCAACCATCCGGTACGCGACCTGGCTACTGGCGAGATCGAGATCACGGCCCAGAACCACAACTATGCCATCGCCGCCGAATCGATCGAGGGGCTGCCGCTGGAGATCACTCACGTCAACCTGTACGACGGCACGGTGGAGGGCTTGCGCCATAAGGAGCTGCCGGTGGCTTCTGTGCAATACCATCCGGAGGCTTCACCGGGGCCTCATGACAGCCTGCGTATCCTGCGAAGCTTTGTCGATTCGCTCAGAAAAGAATAGCACGGGAAATTCATGCCTAAACGAACGGATTTGCACAAAATTCTAATTATCGGGTCCGGCCCCATCGTCATCGGCCAGGCCTGCGAGTTTGACTATTCGGGAACCCAGGCTTGCAAGGCTCTCCGTGAGGAGGGGTACCACACGATCCTGGTGAACTCGAACCCTGCCACGATTATGACGGACCCGGAAATCGCCGACGCCACCTACATCGAGCCGCTGACGGTGCCGGTGTTGGAGCGCATCATCGCCAAGGAGCGCCCCGATGCCTTGTTGCCCACGATGGGCGGTCAGACGGGCCTGAACATGGCGACGGACCTGTATCGCGCGGGGATTCTAGACAAGTATGGTGTGGAGTTGATCGGCGCGAATGCCGAGGCCATTGACGTGGCCGAGAGCCGCGAGCATTTCAAGCAGGCCATGCTGGAAGTGGGCCTGGAAGTGCCCAAGAGCTATGCCATCACCACGCTGGAAGAGGCCCGCGGTTGCCTGGAGGATATTGGCCTTCCCGCTATCGTGCGCCCCTCCTTTACATTGGGGGGGACCGGCAGCGGCATCGCGTATAACCGCGAGGATTTCGACCGGATGGTGCGCAACGGGTTGGACCAAAGCCCCACCCACCAGGTGTTGATCGAGGAATCGGTCATCGGATGGAAAGAGTTCGAGCTGGAGGTGATGCGCGACGCCGACAATAACTATGTCGTCATCTGCTCCATCGAAAACTTTGATCCGATGGGCGTGCACACCGGCGATAGCATCACCGTGGCTCCGGCGCAGACGCTGACGGACAAGGAATATCAGGTGTTGCGTGACATGGCCCGGCGCGTGATGGAGCGGGTGGGGGTAGAGACTGGCGGCTCGAACGTGCAGTTTGCCGTCCATCCAGAGACGGGGCGCACGCTGGTGATCGAGATGAACCCCCGCGTGTCGCGCAGTTCGGCGCTGGCCAGCAAGGCCACCGGCTTTCCCATCGCCAAGATCGCTGCCAAGCTGGCTGTGGGCTATCGCCTGCACGAGCTACCCAACGATATCACCCGCGAGACCCCGGCTTCCTTCGAGCCGATGCTCGACTATGTGGTGGTCAAGATCCCGCGCTGGAACATGGAAAAGTTCCCGCACGCGGACCCGACCCTCGGCACACAGATGAAGTCGGTGGGCGAGGTGATGGCGATTGGCCGCACTTTCCTGGAGGCGCTGCAAAAAGGGCTGTGCGCCCGCGAGGATGGCCGCGATAGCCTGTTCGATCCCGAAGCGGCCGGGGCACATGGTGCCGCGGCGTCGCTGGCTGATATCCGGCACAACCTGATCGCCCCCAACCCTGATCGCGTGTTCTACATCGTGCCCGCCCTGGACGCGGGCCTGTCCATCGAAGAGATTGTCGAGTTGACGTACATCGACCCCTGGTTCCTGCGGGAGATCGACGAGGCCCGCCAACTGCGCAACCGCGTAGCGGGGCGGCCTCTTGCCGCCCTCGACGCCGAGTTGATGCGGGAGGCCAAGCAGGCGGGGATGGCCGACAGCCTGATCGCCCGACTGGTCAGCCCGCGCGTCAGCGAGCTGGAGGTGCGCGCCTATCGCAAGGCGCTGGGCATTGCGGCAGTTTACTCGCGTGTGGACACCTGCGCTGCCGAGTTCCCGGCCCATACGCCCTATCTCTATAGCAACTATGAATCTGTCTGCGAGTCCTATCCCACGGATCAGGAAAAGATTATCGTTCTGGGCAGCGGCCCCAACCGCATCGGCCAGGGCATCGAGTTCGACTACTGCTGCACGCACGCCTCTTTTGCCTTCCAGGATTTGGGCTATGAGACCATCATGGTCAACTGCAACCCGGAGACGGTTTCCACCGACTATGATGTCAGCGACCGGCTGTATTTCGAGCCGCTCACGCTGGAGCACATTCTGAACATCTGCGATCTGGAGCGGCCCAAGGGGGTCATCGTCCAGTTCGGCGGGCAGACCCCGCTCAAGCTGGTACGCAAGCTGGCCGATGCGGGCGTGCCCATTCTGGGCACTTCGCCCGATGCCATTGACCTGGCGGAGGATCGCGAGCGCTTTGGGGCGCTGATGAAAGAGATCGGCTTGCCCATGCCGGAGAGCGGCATCGCCCGCTCGGAGGGACAGGCTTTTGCGGTGGCGCACGAGATCGGCTATCCGGTGATCGTGCGGCCCTCCTACGTGTTGGGGGGGCGGGCCATGGCCATCGTCTACGGTGACCAGGAGCTGGAGCACTATATCCGCTCGGCTGTCAAGGTGGCGGAGGATACACCCATCCTGATCGACCGCTTCCTGGAAGATGCTTTCGAGATGGACGTGGATTGCGTCAGCGATGGGCAGGATGCCCGCGTGGCCGCCATCATGGAGCAGATCGAACTGACCGGCGTGCATTCCGGGGACAGCGCTTGCGTCATCCCCACGATAATGGTGGGCGAGGAGGCGCTGCAAACCCTGCGCGACTATACCCACAAGCTGGCCCGCGCGCTCAAGACCGTGGGCTGCCTGAACGTCCAGTACGCCATGAAGGACGGCGTAGTGTACGTGATCGAAGCCAACCCCCGCGCATCGCGCACGGTGCCCTATGTGAGCAAGGCCACCGGCGTGCCCTGGGTGCGGGTAGCTTGCCAGTTGGTTACCGGCAAGACCCTGGCCGAGTTGGGTATCCCGGAGGAACCACGTCTGCGGGGCCATTACTGCAAAGAAGTGGCGCTGCCTTTTAACAAATTCCCCGACGAACCGGCCATGTTGGGGCCGGAGATGCGCAGCACGGGCGAGGTGATGGGCATGGATCAGAGCTTTGGCATGGCCTTTGCCAAGGCCCAAATGGCGGCGGGTAACACGCTGCCCGATGCAGGCACGGTGTTCCTCAGCGTCAACGAACATGACAAGCCAAACCTGGTGCCTATCGCCAGGGAGTTGTGCGCGCTGGGCTTTTCCCTGGTCGGTACGCGTGGTACGGCGGCCTTTTTGCGGGACAACGGGCTGGACGTTAAAACCATCTTGAAGGTAAGCGAAGGGCGACCAAACGGCGTCGACTCGATCATCAACGGCGAGATCGCCCTGGTGATCAACACGCCGCTGGGGGGGCGCTCTTTCAGTGACGAGCATGTGCTGCGACAGGCGGCCATTGCGCACGGCGTTCCCACGCTGACGACCTTGTCGGCGGCCAAGGCTGCTACTCAGGCCATCGCGGCTATGCGCGAAGGCGAAATCCAGGTGTTGAGCCTGCAAGAGTGTTGGCAACATCGAATGGATATCAATACCGACGGGACCGATTCCCATGCCGGAAACTCGCATCACTGTAAATGATCTCTGGCATCTGGCCCTCCCTCCCGGGACCGCGCTGGTCGGCGGGGAGGAGGGTCTGTCCCACCCTGTGGAATGGGTGACGTCTTTACGGGCTGCGTTTCCTATGTTTGGAACCCTCTCCAAGAACTACTTGGCGCTGGCTCGATTGGACCTGGCCCGCCGACTCGACGCGCGCCTGACGCCCGCCTATCTGATGCAGGAGTTAGATCGCGTGCAGGCCGCGGCCCTGGTGATAGACGAGGCGATTGAGCCAGCCGACGCGGCCCTGGCCGACACGCTGGGCTTGCCCGTGCTGGTGCTGCCCGAAGGGGTGGACATCCATCAGGTCGAGCGGGATGCCCTGCGGACGTTGGTGGACCGCGAGGGGCAGATGGCCCGCCGCGAGGCGGAAACCCGGGACCGATTTCATCAGTTGTTCGGCCAGGGGGGGATGCAGGCCGTGGCCGACGAACTGGCCCGCCTGGTGGCAGGCCAGGTGACCTTGCTCGATAGCAGCAACGCGGTAGTGGTGTGCGCCTCTGCGACTCCCCTGTCGGCAGGGCGCGAGGAAACGGTTTGCCCCCTGAGTATGGCCGGACGTTCCCTGGGCAAGCTCCTCCTGTACACCGCCGTGGGGCGCGGCAATCCCCTCGACGCCCTGTTGGCCCGGCAGGCGGCGGACGTCTGCGCCATCGCCATGCTCCAGGAGGTGACTCGCCGGGAGACGGAGGAGCGGCTGGGGGCCAGTCTGTTGGAGCAGTTGCTGGACCAAAGCCAGGATGAGGAAGCGGTGGCCGCCCGGTTCAACCGCCTGGGCTACCCGCTGGCCGCCGACCGGCGACACCTGATCGTGGCCCTGAGCAGCGAGGCGGAGAGCAGCCGTCAGGCGGTCTGCCACGACGCGGCCCGCGACTTGCAGTGGGCTGCCCAGCGGGATGGCGCCGGAACGTTGATCGCCGCCTATCGTCGTTACTATCTGGCGTTCTGCTCCTTGTCCCCAGAGATCACCGAGCGCCAGGTGCGTGGGTGGGTGCGTCAAGTTGCCGATAGCGAGGCCGGAGGCCGTTGCAGCGCGGGGGTGAGCCGATTGGTGAGCGGCATCCCCGGTTTGCGCGAAGCGGTGTTTCAGGCCACCAGCGCTTGGGACCTGGGGCACTGCATCAGCAATCGGGTGACCCCTTATTACTATGAGGAGTTGGGGCTGTATCGCCTGCTGGCCGGGCTGCGTGACCGGGACGAGTTGCGCCGGTTCTACGAGGAGACGCTGGGCGAACTGGTGCGCTATGACCAGGAGCACGACGCTGATCTGGTGCACACGCTGGATGTCTTTTTCGCCGAGAACGCTAACGCCAGCCAGGCTTCGCGGGCGTTGTATGTTCATCGCAACACTCTCAACTATCGCCTGCAACGGGTGGTCGAGATTTCCGGCTTGGATCTGAACGACCCCGAAACGCGTCTGGCCATGCAACTGGCGCTCAAAGTCTACCACCTGTCCCAGGAACAACTCGCCTGTTAGTCCCTCCACACGTTTACCCCTTTGTGCAACCTGCACAAGAACCCTCTTGACCCTTTAGACAGATTGTCCGATGGATGCGCGCCTCCCGCGTGGTATATTGGCAGTAGTTCGGTAGCTCAGACCGGTGAGTACGCCCCGGCAGGGCGCTAGGTGCTGGTGGGTGTTCGTGACCAGTATCTGTACAGCGGGGAGAATGCTCGCAGTGAACCCCACGTCAGACGATTCCAACGTGACGCTTCTCCGGACCGTGCGTGAGCATGGTGTGCAGGTGGTTTGCTTGCAGCACACCGACATGCTGGGCCGAGTGTGGGAAATTACGGTGCCCGCCACTGGCCTGGAGAAGGCCCTCGCCGAAGGGGTAGTGCTCGACGGAGAGGCCGCCAGGGGGGCTGCGAGCAATCGAGAAACCGAGAGATGTTGGTTGCCCGATCCGGCCACCTTTGCCTTGTTGCCGCCGCAGTTAGGTGGAACCAGGGCTGCGCGGTTCATCTGCGATGTGCGGATGTTGGACGGCACACCCTGGCCCGGCTCGCCTCGCAGCGTTCTGGCTCGCGCTATGGACGAGGCTGCTGCAATGGGGTTTGGTTACTATGTGGCCCCAGAGATCGAGTTCTTTCTCTTGCCAATGGAAGTGGCAACCGCTTCGCGCCTGGCTATTGTGGGCAAGGGGGTCGGTTCTTACGACCGGACAATCGGCGAGGAGAACTGGCGGCGGGAACTGCTAACGGTTCTGGAAGCCCTGGGCATACCGGTGGGGGCCGGGTACCACGAGGTGGCCGGCGGCCAGCACGAGATTGACCTGGGTTTTGCCGAGGCGCTGGCGGCGGCGGACCATCTGATAGTCTGCCGGTATACGCTCCAGGTGCTTGCTCGCCAGCAGGGGATGTGCGCCACCTTTATGCCCAAGCCGTTGATGGGCTGCGCAGGGTCGGGGATGCACGTCCATCAGTATTTGACGGACGCGGCTACCGGCGGGAACGCCTTTGCCGATCTGGACGACCCGTATGGTTTGAGCGAGGTGGGGCGGCAGTTCATCGCCGGGCAGTTATTGCACGCCCGTGGGATGGCGGCGGTGCTCGCGCCATTGGTGAACTCGTACAAACGGCTGGTCCCGGGGCACGAGGCCCCTATCCTGGTGGGCTGGGGGCGCGGTAACCAGTCTGCGCTGATGCGGGTGCCGCGATCGTTGCGCCCTGCGGATACGCGCATTGAGCTGCGCTGCCCTGATCCGAGTTGCAATCCTTATCTGGCGCTGGCCGTCATGTTGCACTGTGGCCTGGATGGGATCAGACGGGGCCTGGAATTGGGTCGCCCCCTGGATGAGAACCTGTCCGAAGCGGACTGGGCCAGAGTTGGTTTCGCCAGCTTGCCCGGTACGCTGTGGGAGGCCCTGGAAGAACTGGGGCGGGATCAGGTCGTGCAGGATGCCCTGGGGCCGGAGATCTGTCAGCAGTTGTGCGCGGCCAAGCGGGCAGAGTGGATCGATTACTCGTTGGAGGTTACGCCCTGGGAGCGTGCGCGGTATCTGGGCATCTTCTAGGGCATTGATGGGGGGAAATTCCCTCCTGTAGAGCCGATATACACGTCCCCCGTGCGTGTCTACGGGAGGGTTTCCATAAAGCGTATGGCGCAACAACGGAGTTGTTCTCAGCCTGGTCCGAACAGGACCGGTCAGCTATGGAGCCATCAGGGTTTGCGAGTACGGCAGGTCTCGACAGGGGCTGCGGCCAGGAGGTGGAGATCATCACAGTCCGAGTCGGGAACAACTCAGATTACTGGCATTATCCGTCGTTGCAGAAACACACATAGGAGGGTTCCGAAATGTCTAAAACAGTCGCAGACGTCTTGGAAATGGCGAAAGAAGTGCAGATGGTGGACCTGCGGTTCACCGATCTGTTGGGGCAGTGGCACCACTTTACCATCCCCGCGTGCGAATTGGGAGAGTCGTTGTTCGATGAAGGAATCGGCTTTGACGGCTCGTCCATCCGGGGGTTCCAGGAAATTCACGAGTCGGACATGATCCTGATCGCAGACCCCACCACCGCCTTCAAAGACCCGGTGTTGGAAGTGCCTACGATGGACATCCTCTGCGATATTTACGATCCGATCACCCGCGAGCCATATTCCCGTGACAGCCGCTATGTGGCGAAAAAGGCCGAGGCGTATCTGAAGCAGACCGGCCTGGCCGATGTCAGCTATTGGGGACCGGAGCTCGAGTTCTTTATGTTCAGCGATGTGCGCTATGGTGGGAGTACCAACTCGGCGTTCTATCACCTGGATAGCCCGGAAGGGTGGTGGAACAGCGCCAAGGAAACGGGAGCCAATCCCGGCGACCAGATTCCTCCCAAGCGGGGCTATTTCCCGTGCCCGCCGACGGATCAGTTGCAGGACGTGCGCAGCCGGATCGTGCTGGCGCTGCTGGAAGTGGGCGTGCCGGTAGAAGTCCATCACCATGAGGTAGCTACCGCCGGGCAGACCGAGATTGACCTGCGATATGGTCCGTTGACGCGCATGGCCGACACCGTGATGACCTACAAGTACATCTGCAAGAACGTCGCCAAGGCCAACGGCCTCTCTGCCACCTTTATGCCCAAGCCGCTCTTTGAGGATAATGGCAGTGGCATGCACGTGCACCAGAGCTTGTGGAAGGGCGATGCGAACGTCTTTTACGACGAGGCGGGCTATGCCCAGCTTTCTGACATGGCCAAGTATTATATCGGTGGCCTGCTAAAGCACGCGTCGGCCCTGCTGGCCTTTACGTCGCCAACCACCAACTCTTATCGGCGATTGGTGCCCGGTTTTGAGGCGCCCGTCAACCTGGCCTACTCGCAGCGCAACCGCTCGGCCTGCTGCCGTATCCCGGTGTATTCCAAGAGCTTTAAGGCCAAGCGCATAGAGTTCCGCCCTCCCGATCCCAGCGCCAACCCGTATCTGTGCTTCGCAGCCCTGTTGATGGCCGGGCTGGACGGCATCCAGAACCGCATTGATCCCGGCGAGCCGCTGGACAAGGACCTGTACGACCTGCCCCTTGAGGAGGCCAAGCAGATCAAGCAGGTGCCTGGTTCCCTCAAGGATGTGTTGGACGCGTTGGAGGCGGATCACGACTTTTTGCTCAAGGGGGATGTGTTTACCGAAGATTTGCTGAAGGCGTATCTGGCCTACAAGCGCAAGTTCGAATATGACTCGGTACGCATTCGCCCTCACCCCTACGAGTTCACGCTGTATTACGGTATCTAATCTAGACAATACCCGTTGCGCAGGCATGGCGCACAACAAGATGAGGCTGAGAGGTACGACTCGGCCTCATCTTGTGCTGTCTTGGTCCAAAGAGGCTCCAACGCGATTGCCCTGCACGCCCGACGCGTTGACAAACTTTTCTCCCTGGCCTACTCTATTGCCGCATGGCCTCGGAGCAAGTCTCAAACTCATCGATCGGAGATGCCTGGCGTGAAGAAACCCTATCTCATTGGACTGGTCGTATTGCTCATTGGATTGGGCTGGACATTGTTCATGGCCTACGTTAACAGTCGTACTACTACCCTGGAGGTGCGGGTGTCCGGGAAGCTGGATGAGGTCCGCTTCTACCAGGAGGGGCACTCCGATCAGCCGGTTGCTACGATTGTCACCCACGGCCAGGACGTTGCGGCCGAGGTAGAGTTCGGTAACTCGGTGGATGCGCCGCTTTTTCGCCAGGGGCAGCCCACCCTCTATTACTTTGAAGTAGTCAAGGGGGGCAGCGCCTCGCGAGGCAGGACCATCTGCTGTAGTACCGGGTTCGCCAACAAGCGCGCCTACCTGACGATTCGCGACGCGCGGGACTGGGATCTGTACATCCCAGAGGGATGAGACCCGACTATGAAGGCCATTTTCCCGATCTTGCTAATTGACTATAATGAGTTACCATGTTATGGATGACGTTTCCCGAACCAGATTCTGGCCGATCCTGGCCGATGTTCGATGAGGAGCAATTGCAGCAAGCACTCGCCGCCGTGGGGTTGAGCGACCCGCGGCTGTTGGCGGAGTGTCAAGGGGCTTGCGGGGGGGATAAGCGGCGATGGTCGGCCATACTGGGCGGCTTGACGCTGCTACGGGTGGCGGTGGAGCATACCGCCAATCCCCAGGTGGCCCGCGTGCGACTGGCCCGCTTTGTCCAGGCAATGGACGACCCGGCGGGCTGGCTGCTGTCTCTGGCCCAAGACCCGCGCCTGGCGGAAACGCTGGTAGTGTTGTTCGCGGGCAGCCAGTTCTTGGGGGACATTCTGGTGAGCCATCCGGAATATTTGGCGTCTCTGCGTGACCCCAAGGCCCTGGCCCAACCCCTGTCTGCCGACCAGTTGCGCGCCGACGCGGTGGCGGCTGTGGCGGATGGCGACTCGCTCCCCGAACGGCTGGATGCCCTGCGGCGCTGGCAGCGGCGGGAGCTATTGCGCATCGGCGCGTGCGATCTGGCCGGACTGCTGGATTTGTCCCGCGTGACGGAGCAACTTTCCTGCCTGGCCGAAGCCCTGGTATCCGCCTGCCTGGGGCTGGCAGCAGCGGAAACGCGCACCGATGCGCGCGGTCTGACGGTAATCGCTCTGGGCAAGCTGGGAGGCGGCGAGCTGAACTATAGCTCGGACATTGACCTGCTGTTCCTGGCCCGCGCGGATGCGGAGGGCTATCGGCGGTTGGCTGAAGCGCTGATTGATGGGCTGACCCGCGTCACGGGGGAGGGCTTTTTGTATCGGGTGGACATGCGCCTGCGCCCCTGGGGGCAGGTGGGGCCGCTGGTCTGCTCTGTCCCGGCCTACTTGCGGTATTTCCGTGACCATGCGTGCCTGTGGGAGAAGCAAGCGTTGCTCAAGGCTCGCCCCATCGCCGGTGATCTGGAGTTGGGGTCGGAGGTGCTGGCGTCTGTCAAGGCTGCGAGCGCGCCCTTGCTGCGGGAAGTGGATCGGCAGGCGGCGCGGGCCGAGGTGCGCCAGATGAAGGAGCGCATCGAGGCCAAGTTGCGCTCGACCAGCCGCGAGTGGGGCGAGGTCAAGCTGGGCAAAGGCTCCATTCGCGATGTGGAATTTGTCACCCAATATCTGCAACTGGCCCACGCCCATCGTCACCCGGACATCCTGAGCAGCAATACCCTGGAGGCGCTGCTGCACCTGTTCACCTGCGGGCTGCTCTCTGCCGACGAGTATCGCGTGCTGGTGGATGGCTATACGTTCCTACGGCCCATCGAGCACTATTTGCAGATCATGCACTACCAGCAGACCCACGCTCTGCCGTCCGACCTGGATGACATCGTTTATCTGGCGCGGCGGTTGGGCTTTCAGGGGGAGGGAAGTGAGGCGGGAAATCGGTTCCTGGCCCGCTACGAGGCGCACAGTCGCGCCATTCGCCGGGTCTATCGGCGTTACCTGGAGGAGGAAGAAATGATGTGCCCTGCCAATCCCCCCCCGCCCCAGGAGGAGCCTGGCATTCGGCGTCACGTGGCGCGTATGGCCCCTTCCTATGCCGCGACTTTTTGCCCGGAGGAGATCGAGCGGCATGCCCGGCTGGCCGAAGGGCTGGACGAGGACCACCTGGTGCAGGTGGATGCGGCGCCATTGGCGGCGCCAATGGAGGCTGGGGGCTGGCGAGTGACCGTCGTGGGTTATGACTATCCCGGCGAGCTATCGCTGATCTGCGGCCTGTTGTTCGTGTACAACCTGGACATCCGCGACGGGGAGGTATTCACCTACGAACCCTTGCAGGGCAGCGTCCGAAACGGCGCGCGCCCCGACCTCCGGCAAAAGATCGTGGACGTGTTCACGGTATACCCGACGGCGGGTCGGGTGGAGGCGGACATCTGGGAGCGTTATGCGCGGGACCTGGGCGCGCTGCTGCGGCAGGTACAGGCCGGGCAACGGCGCGAGGCGCAGGCGGCCCTGGCTGCGCGAGTGGCGCTGGCGATGGGGGAGGCGCAGCGCGGTACGGAGGTGCTGCCCCCCATTGACATCGAGATCGACAACGAATCCTCTGACCGCTATACCGTCTTGAGCATCCACGCCCCTGATACCATCGGCTTTTTATACGAGTTTACCAATGCCCTGGCGCTCAACGACGCCTATATCGCCCGCGTGACGGTAGATTCGGCGGGTAGTCGGGTACAGGACACGCTGTACCTCACGGATGCCCACGGAAACAAGATCACCGATCCCCGCCGCCAGCGCGAGTTGCGCGCAGCCTCGGTGCTGGTGAAGCACTTTACCCATCTACTGCCCCATTCGCCCAACCCCGAAGCGGCCCTGTTGCACTTTCGCGAGTTCCTCGGCCAGCTTTTCCTGCGGCCCGACTGGCCCGATGAGCTGACCTCGCTGGAGCGCCCGGAAGTGCTGACGGCGTTGGCCCGCCTGCTGGGGGTCAGCGAGTTCCTGTGGGACGATTTCCTGCGGATGCAGTATGCCAGCCTGTTCCCGGTGGTGCGCGATGTGGATGCCCTGGCTCGCCCCCGGTCCAGGGAGGAATTGCGGGCGGAGCTGACGGCTGCGCTGGCGGGCGCTGGCGATGCGGAGGCCCGCCGAGAAACGCTGAACGCGATCAAGGACCGCGAGACCTTTCGAGTGGATATGCGTCACATCCAGGGGCACGTGACCGAATTTGGGCAGTATGCCGCCGAGCTATCCGACGTGGCGGAAGTGGTGGTGGAGGCGGCGGTTCGGCTCTGTTACGAGGAACTGGCCGCCCAATTCGGCGCTCCCCTGCTGGAAGATCGTCGACCCTGCCCGATGAGCGTGTGCGCCCTGGGCAAGCTCGGCGGGCGGGAATTGGGGTATGCCTCGGATATCGAATTGTTGTTCCTGTACGCCGGAAATGGCGAGACCACCGGCCCGCGCGTGACATCGACTGCCGAGTTCCACGACCGGCTGGTGCAATCCTTCTTGCGGACCATCTATGCCAAGCGAGAGGGGATCTTTGAGATTGACCTGCGCCTGCGCCCCTATGGGGAGGCGGGCAGCCTGGCCGTGTCGCTGGCCTCCTTTCGGCGCTATTTCGCGCCCGATGGCCCGGCCTGGGCTTACGAGCGGCAGGCCCTCACCCGGCTGCGGCCCGTGGCAGGCGATGAGACGTTCGGTAAAGCGATAGTAGCGTCTCGCGATGAACTGGTTTATAATGGGACGTCGTTTGACGTAGCTGCCATGCGCGCGATGCGGGAGCGGCAACTGCGCCACCTGGTAACGGCGGGCACGATTAACGCCAAGTTCAGCGCCGGGGCGCTGGTTGACGTGGAGTATCTCGTGCAGGCCCTCCAGATGGAGCACGGTCATCGCGATGTTGCCCTGCGGGCCACCAATACCCAGGAGGCCATGCGCGCGTTGGCCGGGGCGGGTATCCTGCTGCCGGAGGACTACCGGCGCTTGCGGGAGGCGCACGTCTTTATGCGGCACTTGATCGATGCGCTGCGGATGGTGCGCGGGAATGCCCGCGACCTCACTGTTCCGCCGGTCTCTAGCAGCGAGTTCGAGTTCTTGGCCCGACGGCTGGGCTATGGCGGCCAGCCGCAGCGCCTGTACGCGGACTTGGGCGACCATCTGGTGTGCGTGCAGGAGTTGGGCCGCAGATTGCTGGATAATAGACAAGGGGGAACCGGCTGAGTGCTGGCTGGCCCCTGTCATCGTTGTAGTAGAGCGACAGCTTTATATCGTACTTAGGAAGGTAGTGGAAATGGCGACACACACACACGAATCTATTATGAAAATCGCGCAGGAACAGAAGGTGCGATTCATCAACCTGCAATTTACCGACATTGTGGGTATGGTGAAGAGCATTACCGTGCCGGTCAGCCAGTTGGAGCGGGTGCTGACTGAGGGCATCTGGTTCGATGGGTCTTCCATCGAGGGATTTGCCCGCATCAGCGAGAGCGACATGTTCCTCTTCCCCGATCTGGACACCTTTGCCCTGATCCCCTGGAGGGCAGAGCATCACCAGACGGCCCGGTTGATCTGCAATGTGCACACGCCGGACGGCGAACAGTTCGTCGGCGCGCCCCGCACGGCCCTCATCAGGGCCATGGAAGAGGCTGCGCAGATGGGGTACGAGTTCAGGGTGGGACCCGAGCTCGAGTTCTTCTTGTTCGAGACGGACAACTGTGGCCACGTAACGCCCGGCGCGACCCACGACGAGGCGGGGTATTTCGATGCTACTGCCGACCGGGCCACCCTGGTGCGCCAGGATATGATCACGGCCCTGGAGACCTTTGGCATCGAGGTCGAGGCGGGGCATCACGAAGTAGCAGCGGGACAGCACGAGATTGATTTCCACTACGGGAACGCGGTGCGGGCTGCTGACAATGCCGTCACGTTCAAGTACGTGCTGAAGGCTATTGCTAATCAACATAACCTGTATGCCACCTTTATGCCCAAGCCCATTCGTGGGATCGCTGGTTCGGGGATGCACGTACATCAGAGCCTGGCCTCGTTGCAAACCGGCCAGAATATATTCGCCGATCCGTCCGATCGCTACGGCCTGTCCAAGATTGCCAAGCACTATATCGCCGGTCAGTTGAAGCACGCTCGGGGGATGTGCGCCATCCTGGCTCCCCTGGTGAACTCGTACAAGCGGCTGGTTCCCGGCTATGAAGCTCCCGTATATATCAGTTGGGCGCGAATTAACCGCTCGGCGCTGATTCGCATCCCGCGCCCGGCCAGTCTGGCCGCCACGCGGCTGGAGCTGCGCTGCCCCGATCCGAGCTGCAACCCTTATCTGGCCTTTGCTGTCATGCTCAAGTGTGGTCTCGACGGCATCAAGAACGAGTTGCCTCTGCCAGAGCCCACGGAGGAGGACCTGTTCGAGTCGGAATGGGCGCGCCAGGGCCTGAGTACTCTGCCCGGCTCCTTGCAGGACGCGCTGGATGAACTGGCAAAGGACCAGGTGGTGCAGGAAGCGTTGGGGCCGCACATCTATGAGCGCTTTATGGATGCCAAGAGCCAGGAATGGGACGACTATCGGCTGGCTGTCACGCCGTGGGAGCTAGACCGCTACCTGAGAGTGTTCTAGTCCGCGTCGGACCGGCCGCTTCGGACTACAGGTCCGCTGGCGGCTGGCTGGTGAATGAGAGAAGGAGCAACAAGATGGATCAAGTGATCCTGGTGGATGAGCGGGACAGGGAGATAGGAACGGCGGACAAGCTGGCGGCCCATCGGGAGGGCAGGCTGCACCGGGCCTTTTCTGTCCTGGTCGTGTCTCCCCAGGGTCACTTGCTCCTGCAACGCAGGCACATCGAAAAGTACCATTCCGGTGGTCTGTGGACCAATGCTTGTGATGGGCATCCACTGCCAGGGGAGCCGATAGCAGATGCGGCGCACCGGCGCCTGCGGGAGGAAATGGGTTTTGACTGCCCCCTGGAGCACCTGTTTGCCTTTACCTATGAGGCCGCGTTGGACCATGATCTGATGGAACACGAGTACGATCATGTCTTCTTGGGCACCTATGCGGGAGACGTCGCGCCGGACCTGGTAGAGGTGGCCGAGTGGACCTGGGTGGAGCCTGCCGAGCTACAACGGCGCGTGCAGGAGCACCCGGAGGAGTATGCCGTCTGGTTCAGGCTGGTGTTGCCGCGAGCGTTGGCCCACTTGGGCTCGCCCGGCATGCCTGCGCCCGACGAGGAATCAGAAAGGAGGAGCGATGCCTGAGGCAATGCGCGAGGCAAAAGCGACTGCCATCGCCTGCGCCAACATCGCTTTTATCAAGTACTGGGGGCGGGTGAACCCGGCCCTGAATATCCCGGCCAATGGCTCGGTGTCCATGTGTCTGGGCAGCCTGACCACGACGACCACCGTCCTGCTGGACGAGGCATTGTCCGCCGATGAGTTGGTGATTAACGATGAACCCACCGAGGGGCGGGCGCTGGAGCGTGTCTCCCGGCATCTGGACGCCATCCGGCAGGTGGCGGGGAGCCGCTGGCGGGCGAAGGTGGTATCTCGAAACAATTTCCCGATGGCGGCGGGGATGGCTTCGTCGGCGGCAGCCTATGCTGCGCTGACGGTGGCGGCGGCGGGCGCTTGGGGGTTGTCGCTGGACACGGCCCAGCTTTCGGCCCTGGCCCGGTTAGGCTCCGGCTCGGCCTGTCGCTCGATTCCGGCGGGCTTTGTCGAGTGGCAGCAGGGCAGCGATCACGCCAGCTCGGTGGCCTATTCCATCGCCCCGCCTGAGCATTGGGCGCTGTGCGACTGTATCGCCATCGTGGCCGCCGGGGAAAAGGCGGTCAGTTCGCTGCAAGGGCACACGCTTGCCGAGACCAGCCCGCTCTATCCCCTGCGCGTGCGCACTACCGGCTCACGGGTGCGGGATTGCCGGGAGGCCGTCGCTGCGCGGGACATGGTTCGACTGGGAGAGGTGACCGAGGTGGACAACTTTATGCTGCACGCCATCGCCATGACCTCGGAGCCGCCCATTCACTACTGGAGCGACGAGACCCGGCGTGTGCTGGATGCTGTGCTGACCTGGCGAGAGCAGGGGCTGCCCGTCTACTTTACGCTTGACGCTGGCCCAAACGTACATTGCCTGTGCGAGGAGGCCAACGCAGAGCAGGTTGCGCAACAGCTAAGGGAAATGCCGGAGGTGCTAGAGGTGTTGGTAGCGCGCCCCGGCGAGGGGGCGCATCTGGTGGACGAGCACTTGGACAGTTGACGTTGCACCTGGACCGCCGTCATCTCGGACCGTGGGTTCGCAGGCGGCCAAAGCGTGGTATGGATAGTCACGGGGACGTCCCCGATGCTCGTTGCGCCTAGCACTGAAGGTGCCAGGCTAAGAAATAAAGTGCGCTCATGAAGATTCAGAAATAAATGCCGTAACGTTCGAGGCCCGCCGCATGTCCCGCGCCCAGCACTGAAGGTGCCGGGCTAGTGTAAGCCAAAGTGCACTCAAGTGCACTAAACACTTCTGAACCCGTTTCAACGGGTTTCTTCTTTCCGCAGCCTGGGACCTTCAGTCCCAGGCTGCGGCCGGGCGACGGTTACGGGGTTATTTTTTGAAGGTTCATAAGCGCACTGGGGAACATTTAACCCGTTTGAACGGGTTTCCACTTCTACCAGCCTAGGACCTTCAGTCCTAGGCTAGTTCTTTTTCCCCTTGGCCTTGCGCCATGTATCGATCTGTTCCTTCGACGTGACCGAGGCGTCCCGTTCCGCCGCCTTGTATTCGGCGGCGACCTCTCCGGGGTCTGCTCCGGCGGGGCCGTGGACGGCAAAGGCCGAGACCACTCTCACCGTGTCCTCGCTCGCACAGTGGGGGCAGGGGGGCTTGGTGCCCTCCGCGGCAGCCGACATGCTGCGAAAGAGCTCGGAAAAGCGCTGGCCGCAATTGTTGCAACGAAATTCATAGATAGGCATGTTGTTTTCCTGATAGCAGGGGTATACCTCTCACCCCCGACCTGTGGGGCGGCGCTACAGCATTGACTGGATATACCCGAGAATAGAGAACCACTAAACAGCATTCGGGAAACGCATTATACTATCGGAAAGGTCATTTGCCAAGGAGGATGGGATGTCGTCACTGTCCGAGTGGGAACGCTGGATTGATCAACACTTGCAGGCGTTGAGCGTGGGGATTGGCAGCCGCCCGGTGGGGTCGGAGGCGAACCGGCGCGCCCAGAGCTATATTGCGCAGGTGATGGAGGCGGCGGGGTTGGCCGTGGAGGAGCAGGCGTTCGACTGCCTGGATTGGGAGCTGCGCGAGGTTTGCCTGGCGCTGGGGAAGGCGACCCTGCCAGTGCGGGCCAACCCCTTTACGCCAGCGTGCGAAATGACCGCGCGCACGGTGGCGGCAGACAGCCTGGATGCCCTGGCTGATTGCGCGATGGAGGGCAAGGCGATCCTGTTGCACGGGGCGCTGACTACCGAGCCGCTGTTCCCCAAGGCGTTCCCCTTCTTCACCGTGGAGGAGCACCAGCAGATTATCCGGCTGCTGGAGGAAGGTCGGCCCGCCGCGGTGATTGCCATCAGCCACCAGCCGAGCAGGCCCGCTCCGATCATCGAGGACGGCGATTTTCATTTCCCCTCCGTCACGGTGGCAGCGGGTGCGGGCAGCAGGCTGCTCGCCCAGGTGGGGGAGGCCGTGACCCTGCACATCGACAGCGTGCTGCGCCCGGCCAAGGGCGCTAACGTGATCGGTCGGTGGCGGAGCGACGTGGACAAGAAGGTGGTGGTGTGTGCCCACTATGATACCAAGCATGGCACGCCCGGCGCGGTGGACAATGCCGCCGGGGTGGCCGCGCTGTTGGCGCTGGGTTCGAGCCTGAAGGGGCAGGACCCCGGCGTGGGCGTAGAGTTGGTGGCCTTTGACGGGGAGGATTATTACAGCAGCCCCGGCCAGGTAGCGTACCTCGCCGCCTATGGGGCTGCCGTAAAGGACGCATTACTCGCCATCAACATGGACGGGGTTGGCCTGCGAGACGTGCCCAACACCGTGGCTTTCTTCGGCTGCCCGGAGGAATTGGTGCGGGCAGCGACGGATTGGATAGCTGCCCGGTCCGACCTCGTCGTCGGGGAACCGTGGCCGCAGGGCGATCACATGCTGTTCGTCTATCAGGGGGTGCCGAGTATTGCGCTCACTTCCCAGGGAATAGAGCACCTGATCGACAGCGTGATCCACACGCCCGATGATACCATCCAACTGCTCAGCCCGGCACGCCTTGCAGGCGTGGTAGAGTTGCTACACACCCTCTTGGCGCTGGCCCGGTGAGCGCTAGGCGTCTTTGGGCAGCGCCCAAAACCCCAGCGTCGCTACGATCTGGGCCAGCCCAGCGATGATTAGCGCGGTGGATAGAGAAGTTGCGCCGGATATGCGCGCTCCGATCAGCGGTCCTGCGAAAATCGCCAGGTTCGCCGCCAGGCTCCAGAAAGCCGCAAACAAGGGCTGTCGCTCTCCAGGGCAGCAAGCCAGCATAATGTCGAACAGCCCCAGGTCAATCCCGGCGGCCATGCTGCCCCAGACCACCGCCGCGGGCAGCAGCCAGAGGGCTGAGGGGGAAAAGGCTGTCATGATGGCGTACAGTCCCAGGCCGATGGCCGAGAGAAACAGCATTTTGCGGTGGCCGAAACGGTTGGCCCTGCTGCCCCAAAAGGTATAGCCCACCATCAGCGCGGCATAGCCCACCGTCCCGCGCAGGCCGATCAACGTGTCCGGCGCCTCCAACTCGTTGACCCAAAAGAGGGTGAACAGTGGCGCGGGGATATTGAGCGCCACCCGGTAGAGAATCGTTGCCGCCAAAAATATCAGGAACGGTTTGTGACGAAAGACGGGGCGGAAATAGGCTGCCGCCCGTTGCAACGGGCTGTCCTGCTGCTCTACGCGTGGGCGCTCGACTTCTGGGAGACGAATGCGCGAGAAAAAGTAGGGATCCAGCATGGCCAGCGCGAACGAGATGAAAAATACGATCTGATAGTTGTAGGGAAAAGTGATGTGATCCAGCAGCCAGCCGAACACCACGCTGCTGATAGCTGTTACCAGGCTCAATAGCGCCCAGCGCGTGCCGTTGAGCTGCGCGCGGCGGCGGGGCGAGATAGCTCGCGCCATGACCGACATCCAGGCGGGGATGGCCACCGCGTCGGGGAGCGTCTTGATCGTCCAGATGACCAGCAGGGCTATTGCCAGAAAGCTGTTGTCGCGTATCAGGGACGGGAGCAGCGCGCAGACCAGGAAGGACCAGCGCACCAACTGGGCTGCGATGACGCGCACGCGCACCTGGTTGCGACTGCGTTCGGCAATGATCGCGCCGGGAATCAGGAAGAACATGGTGAGCAGGGCCGGGGCGGAGGCCAGCCAGCTCATGAGGGTGGGGTCGGCCCCGATGCGGGCCAGGAAAACGGGCAAGAAGGCGACGATTCCGCCAGTGGATACGCCGGTTACGGCAGTATTCAAGCAAAGGAATCTAGCGTTGGCATCCTCCTCATTGCGGGGGTGAAAGATCGGAGAACTCGTTACTCTGGAAACCACGAGTCGAGCCCTCCTGGCGATGGATACCACCATGATTGCGTAAGCCTCGTTTCTTCGCGGTTATGCTGCTATGCGCGCTCGTTTGGGCGCATAAGCTTCATTGTAGCACCGGCGCCTATACATGCAAAAGCGACCCGTGCCTGCGATGCGCCAGGTCTTCACGGGGCAAGGTGTTCGGGGTTTTTCAGGCGAGGGGTATCTGTTTGCTGTGCTTTGACGACAAGAGGACTGCGAACCATGTAGTGGCCGGACATTCCAGGCTTTACAGCCAAGCTGCGGCCCCGCCAGGGTGCATTTTGCTATTGACAGGATTTCGGGCTGGCAGTATGATCTAATCGGATCGTTAAAGCCTGGTTTCAGATCATTCTTGAAAGAGGAGGTAGGATGCCGGAAAAAGGTGTTTCCTGCGTGGAACCGATCAAACAACCGGGACAGGAAAGTGCGAGCCAACCCCAAAAGAGCGAGCAGAAGGAGGAACCCCGTATGGCAACGGCGCGAGTGGGCCAAAAGGCCCCTGATTTCCGAGCGAACGCCTATATCGGTGGCGGCTTTAAGCAGGTATCGTTGTCCGATTATAGCGGCCAATGGGTGATGGTGTGCTTCTACCCTGGCGACTTTACGTTCGTTTGACCCACCGAGCTGGCGGCGGTCGCCGCCAAGAAAGCCCAGTTCGACGAGTTGGGCGTGGCCGTGTTGGCCATCAGCACCAATAGCCAGTTCGTACACAAAATCTGGCAAGAAGTCGAGCTCTCCAAGATGGTCGAGGGAGGCTTCCCCTGGCCTATGCTGGCGGACATGAACGGGCATATTGGGGAGATGTATGGCGTCTATGAGGATGATGCGGGCGTCAATATCCGTGGCCGCTTTATCATCGACCCCGATGGCGTCGTCCAGGCGATGGAAGTCTTGACCCCGTCTGTGGGGCGCAACGTCAGCGAGACGATTCGTCAGATCAAGGCTTTCCAACATGTACGCACCACCGGCGAGGTGACTCCTTCCGGCTGGCAGCCCGGCAAACCTACTCTGAAACCCGGTCCCGATCTGGTGGGGAAGGTCTGGGAACACTGGTCGATTGATCAGGACTAGATCCCGTTGCTCGCACAACTCTCGTCGCAGCAGGCTCCCCCAACGGGGAGCCTTTAGTTTGGTATCTGGAGGATGGTGGCTGCTATGCGTTTAACTTGTTTGGTAGATAACAGCGTGCAGGCTGGGTCGTCCCTATGGGGGGAGCACGGCCTATCCTTTCTAATCGAGGCGGAGGCGGGGAATGTGTTGTGGGACACGGGCCAGAGCGGCACCGTGTTGGCGCATAATCTGCGCGCGCTGCATCTGGACGGTGTGCCCCTGTCAGCCATCGCCCTCAGCCACGCGCACTATGATCACACCGGCGGGCTGGAGGTCGCCCTGGAGATGTTTCCCGGAGTGCCGGTGTATGCTCATGCCGACCTGTTCCAGGAGCGTTACAGCCGTCGCGGGCAAGATGTCCACCCCATTGGCTTGCATCTGACTCAACGGGAGCTTGAGCAGCGGACTCGCCTGTATCTGTCCGACGATCCCCAGGAGATCGTGCCGGGCGTGTGGACGACGGGCGGCATCCACCATCGGCCCTATCCGCAAGGTTCCAGCCCCCATCATCTGGTACGGCAAGGGGATGACATCGTGCCGGATACCTATACGGATGATCTGTCGTTGGTCTTGATGGCTGAGGGGCGCGTGGTGCTACTGACTGGTTGCAGCCACGCGGGGCTGCGCAATATTATGGAGACAGCCCACAAGATCGCGCCCGATCCCCTGTCGATGATTGTCGGCGGGACGCATCTGGCCGGGGTTACGCTGGACGAGATGTCCGCTATCCTCGCCAGCCTGGAACGCGAGGGCAGTCCGGCTCTCTACCTGAACCATTGCACAGGTGATGCCGCCCTGTTCTCGTTGCGGGAGGCGCTAGGGCGGCATGTGCATGTCTGTCCGGCTGGAACGGTGATCCAGATTTAGCTACAGCGTGCGCCCAAGGGCAGCAGCGATGGCCTTGACCTCGCCCATCAGCCGGGAAAAGTCGTTAAAGGTCAGGCTCTGCAACCCATCGGAAAGGGCGTTGGCCGGATCGGGGTGCACCTCGATCAGCAGGCCATCAGCGCCCGCTGCCACGGCGGCCCGCGCCAGGGTGGGCACCAACTGGTAATGGCCTGCCGCGTGGCTGGGGTCCACGATGATGGGCAGGTGCGAACTGTGCTTGATCACGCCGATGGACGAGATATCTAGCGTAAAGCGGGTGCTGGTCTCGAAACTGCGAATCCCCCGCTCGCACAGGATCACCTGGGATTCGCCCGCCGCCAGCAAATAGTCCGCCGCTTGCAGCCATTCGGTGACCGTAGCGGCCAGCCCGCGCTTCAGGATACAGGGCTTGCCGCTTTGTCCCACGGCGCGCAGCAGGCTGTAATTCTGCATGTTGCGCGCCCCTATTTGCAGCATATCTACTTGCTCAATCATCACGTCCAGGTGGTGGGGATCGGTGATCTCGCTGGTTACGGGCATGCCGGTTTCCTTGCGCACGTGGTCCAGTACCTCCAGCCCGGCCTCGCCCATGCCCTGGAAGCTAAACGGAGAGGTGCGCGGCTTGTAGGCCCCCCCGCGCAAGATGGTGGCTCCCGCTTTTTGCACATGTTTGGCTGTCTTGAGCAGTTGCTCGTGCGACTCGACAGCGCATGGGCCAGCCATGACAACGAACTGGGGACCGCCCACCACGATGTCCCCGATCTGCACCAACGTCTGCTCATCTTTGAACTCGCGCGAGGCCAACTTGTAGGGGCGCATGATGCGCGTGACCGACTCGACACCGGGCAGTACCGCAAACATTTCCGTGGGGATGCTCCCCGTATCGCTGCCCAGAATTGCCACGACTACCTTGTCGGTGCCGACGTTCAGTTGGACGTCGCAGCCGTTCTTGTGCGCGCGGGCGATCACCAGATCGACCTGTTCCTTGGTCGCCCCACGGCGCATTTCCACAATCATGCTCTACCTCCTCATCACGCATCGGTTGGCGCTATATGTATAACGAGCAGCCCCCCAAATTGCCGGTTGCTCGTCGGCTGGTGAGTGTAATAATACTTGATTTCTCGTGGCAGGCGAATATACCGTTTATGGCATGAGGCGCTATTGCCGCATAGCGGATTGTGGTATAATGCGCCGCGATGACCACTGGAGATAGCTGCTGGCGCTGTTCCCTGGAGGCAGCAGTGCCGAATCCTCCAGCGAGGGAGAAATGAACTATCTGACCCGTCGGGACATGTTGCGCACAACCCTGAAGGCCGGTTTTTGCCTGCTGGGTGTCTTGAACCTGGGAGGTTGCAGAAAGCAACCTGTAGTGCAGGTCGAAAGGGTGATCGAAAAAGAGGTCACCAAGATCGTCAAGGAGCTTGTGCGCGAGACGGTGCTTGTGCCCGGCACTCCCGAGATCGTCGAGCGGACAGTCGAGGTGGAAAAGGTCGTTACTTCCACCAAAGGGGTAGAGACTACCCCTGCGCCCAGGAGTCGCACCAGGCTTATCGCGCATGGGATGAGCTATGGCTGGACCCGCTTTGCCATGCAGGTGACTCCCGCCTTCGAGGAGATGTTCTCCGGCATTACCATCGAGTGGCGCACGCTCTCCGATTGGCAAGAGTACCCCCAGCGCATTGCCGCGCTGTATGCAGCCGGTGAACTTGGCGACCTGGTCGAGGTGCCGAGCGGCCCCTTGCTGGCAGGTTGGGCCAGGCGGGGGATCCTTCGGACCCTGGATGAGCTGATTGCTGCCTATGGATTCGACACGCAGGGTCTATTCAGGAGCGCGCTAAACAGTTTCACCTATGAGGACCATCTGTACGCATTGCCCTTTGTCAGCCATCCAGGGACCGGGTTACTGGTATATAACAAGCTTTTGTTTGATGCAGCGGGCGAGCCTTACCCACAGGCTCAGTGGACGCTGGATGACCTGATAGCCGCCGGAGGCAAGCTGAGCCGCGATACCGATGGCAATGGACGCACCGATCAGTTTGGATTCGCCGTGCGCTACAATGACCTGGACGCTTATCCCCTGTTGCACCTGTTTGGGGCCAGGTTTCTCTCCAAGGATGGCAGAGCGTGCCAACTGGGAAGCGCTGAGGCACTGGCCTATCTGCGATGGGTCTACGATCAGGTGCATACCCACAAGATAGCGCCCGGCCCCGCTCAGATGGTGGGGGGACCGCTGAATATGTTCCACGGGGGGCAGGTGGCCATGTTGCGGCAGACGCTGCGCGAGTTCGCCAGCTTGCGGCATGCCGATGAGGAGGGGACATTCGATGCCGTCCTTTTCCCCCGGCATCCCGCGACCGGCAAGGTAGCGGCGCTGTCCTCGAGCCTGGGCTATGCCATCAGCCGGTCGGCTTTGTCGGCGGATGATGTGCTCCAGTGGATCAAGTTCATGTCCAGCCGTGAGATGGGCGTGCAGATGTTCCTGGGCGGGTACTCGTATCCCGGCTGTCGGTTGGCATCCTGGCAGGATCCTCGCGTCGTGGGCGAGTATCCGATCTGCGCGCAACTAGCAGAAGTAGCGGATGTGGCCGAAAACGAGCGGCTACCCTGGAACCTGCGTCTGGCGGACTGTCTGGCCATCTGGAATGACCAGATGACCCGCCTTTGGTATGATGAACTGACCCCTGAAGCATGTGTGACCCGCATCGTGGAGCGGGTGGACGAGGTGTTGCAACAACCGCCGGAGGTAGAAGGCGGCCAGGTTTTATCCGATTTCCTGTTGCCTCGATAGCCTTTCGAGGTCCCTATCCTCTCCTTTGGAGCCGAGCATGGACGAACTCACACCGCGCCAACGCTTTCTTATCGCCATTCGCAACGAGCAGCCGGACCGCGTGCCCTGCGCGCCGGATATCTCGAATATGATCCCGGCCCGCCTTACGGGCCGCCCCTTCTGGGACTTGTACTATCATAACGATCCCCCTTTGTGGCGGGCGTATCTGGAGGCCGTTCGCTATTTCGGCATAGATGGCTGGTTCATCTATGGCTCGCCCGAATTCGCCGTGCCGGTGCCGCTGGAATACGAACAGACCAGCATGTCGCGGACTGCCGAGCGCTGGGTGACGACTGACCGCGTCATCACCCCGGCGGGCGACCTGCACAGCGAGACAACCTACTATATCGCCGATCCGCCCACTCAGACGGCCAAGTTCATCAAGAACCTGCGCCAGGATTGGGACAAGGTGCGCTATCTGTTCCAGGAGCCTATCGCCTGCGACCTGAGTGAGATGCAAGCGCAGAGGCGGGAACTGGGGGAACTGGGGGTCTATGGGATTACGCTGATCTGCCCCGGTTTTCACACCTGGTTCGGCCTGTTTCAGGGGTCGCTGGAGGTAATGTCCTACCTCTATTACGACGCGCCGGACCTGATCGAGGAGCTGCGAGCGATGCACGAGCGGCAACTGCTCAAGCAAGCCGAGATGATCATTGATGCGCGCCCCGATTTCATCCTGACCGCTGGTTCGGGTACCATCACGCTGCAGTCGCCACAGATTGCCCGCCAGCTTACCCTGCCCACCCTGCAAAAGATCACCCGGATGGCGAAAGAGGCGGGCATCCTGACGATGGTGCATTCCTGTGGGCGCGAGTATGACCTGGTCAAGATGTGCGCCGAGGAGACGGACTTGAACTGCATTAACCCGCTGGAAGAGCCGCCGATGGGAGATTGCTCCCTGGCCCAGGTCAAGCGGGAGTTTGGGGACCGGTTGTCGCTGATGGGGAACCTGCACACGACCAACGTGATGCTCTTTGGCACGCCGGAGGAGGTCGAGCGGGCGGCCATCCAGGCCATTGACGATGCCGGGGCTGGTGGGGGCTTTATCCTGTCCACCGGCGACCAGTGTGGCCGCGATACGCCGGATGCCAACATTCGCAAACTGGTAGAGGTCTGCCAGACGTACGGGCGTTACACGTAACAAAAAAGGGTCAGACCATCTCTGGGATGGTCTGACCCCTGCCAATTCTCTGTGGTCTGGTTGCCTACCGGGCGACGTCTTCCTTCTCAGGCGTGGCGGTTGGCGTGCCCAGGCGCATGGCCGCCGCGATGAAATCGCGGAAAAGCGGATGGGGCCTGTTCAGCCGGGTCTTGAATTCGGGATGGAACTGGCTGCCCACCATCCACGGATGATCGCGCAGCTCGGCAATCTCCACCAGTTGCCCATCGGGCGACAGGCCACTCCAGGTAATTCCCGCCTCTTCCAGCACCTGACGGTACTGGTTGTTGATCTCGTAGCGGTGGCGATGGCGCTCGTGTACCAGGTCCGTGCCATATGCCTGTGCTGCCAGCGTGCCCGGTTGCACTGCGCAGGGGTAGCTGCCCAACCGCATGGTTGCGCCCTTTTCTGTGATGTGGCGCTGTTCCAGCATCAGGTCGATCACGGGATGGCGCGTATCCGGCCCGAATTCGGCGCTGTTGGTGGTCTCGTCACCCAGCGCGCGGCGGGCGAACTCGATCACCATTACCTGCAAGCCCAGGCACAGCCCCAGATAGGGGACGCGGTTTTCGCGGGCGTATTGGGCCGCCTTGACCTTGCCCTCGATGCCGCGTACCCCGAACCCGCCGGGCACTACAATGCCTTCCGCGTGGGTCAGGCGATCCATGCCGCGGCCTGCCTCCAGGTCCTCAGCATCGATCCAATCTAACACCAGGTGCGCGCCGTGAAAAGTCGCGGCATGCAACAGGGATTCGTGTACACTGAGGTAGGCATCGTGCAGGCCTACGTACTTGCCCACCAGGGCGATGTGCACGTCTCGCTGTGGGTGCTTCAACCGGTCGACATAATCCTGCCACGGGGAGAGATCGGGTTCCACTGTGTCCAGTTGCAGGCGTTTGGAGAGGTAATCACCCAGGCCATAGTGCTCCAGCATCAGGGGGACCTCATAAATGGTCTCCGCCGTTTCCAGGGGGATGACGGCTTCCCGATCTACGTCGCCAAACAGCGAGATTTTGTCCAACAGGTCGCTATCGATGGGATAATCGGCCCGGCAGATGAGCACATCGGGGTGGACGCCAATGCTGCGCAGCTCGCGCACGCTGTGCTGGGTAGGCTTGGTTTTCAACTCGCCGGTTGACCCGATGTAGGGCAGGAGCGTCAGGTGAACATAGCAGGTATTCACCATGCCCACATCTTTGCGCATCTGCCGGATCGCCTCCAGAAAGGGGAGGCCCTCGATGTCGCCGACGGTCCCACCGATCTCGACAATGACTACATCCGCCTGGCTCTCCTCTCCCACCTTGCGGATGTGACGCTTGATCTCGTCGGTGATGTGGGGAATTACCTGCACGGTTCCCCCCAGGAAATCTCCCCGGCGCTCGCGGGAGAGCACCTCGGAATAGATCTGCCCTGTGGTCACAGTAGAGTTATTAGTCAGGGAGACGTCGGTAAATCGCTCGTAATGGCCCAGGTCGAGGTCCGTTTCGGTGCCATCGTCCAGCACAAACACCTCGCCATGTTGGTAGGGGGACATAGTACCGGGATCGACATTGAGGTAGGGGTCTAGCTTCTGGATGACAACATCCAGGCCGCGGGCCTTGAGGATGCGGCCGATGGAGGCGGCTGTCACGCCTTTGCCCAACGAGGAAACTACGCCGCCAGTGCAAAAAATAAAATGGGTCATCTGTGCCCTCCTATGAATAATGGGGCACTTAGCCCGGGATCATAGTATATCACCAGCTTCCCAGTTTACCAAATGCTGGAAATGACCCTTACTCGACATAAAAGCATAGCGGGGCTACAAGCCCCGCTATACACTGCTCAGCTATTTCCAAAGGGAGCGATTGTCCAGGGCTCTGCCTTAGCCCAGGATAATCGCCTCGGCTTCTTCGCGATAGGCGTTCATCACGTAGGGGATGCCGGTTACGTCCTCGGCCTCGCGCGTCAGGGACATGAGGTCCTCGCGGGAAACGGTTTGTAGCGCAAAGTTGCGGCTACCGGCCATCAACTGCTGCAGGCCGACCTTGAGCTTGTCCACGTAAGTGTACAGGCCGATGGCGCCCAGTGGGAACTGGTCGATTTCGGCGCCGTACTTGGCTTTCAGCGTCTCGTAGGTTACGAACACTTCCTCGACGGAATCGCCGTATTGGGAGACGGTGCGCGGGAGGTTGCCCTCTTTGAGCCAGGTGCTGAAGTTCTTGCCCACCATTCCCGGAATCATGATAGCGCGCCCAAGGCAGGCGGCCTTGACGTAGGGCGCTCCCATGGCGAGCACCTTGAACATATGGTCCTCGGTGGAAAGCCCGCCGCCGATGGCCAAGTCGGGCACATAAGCCCCACGCCCCGCCAGCTTCTGGCAGAGGTCGTAGGTCATGGCCTCGAGGTAGATGGTTGGCACGCCCCATTCCATCATCATACGCCAGGGGCTCATGCCGGTGCCGCCCGCCGACCCGTCGATGGTGAGCAGGTCGATCCCCGCATCAGAGGACCAGCGCAGGGCCATCGCCAGTTCGCGCATGGGATAGGCGCCCGTCTTGAGCGTGACGCGCTTGGCGCCGAGGCCGCGCAGCCGCTCCACTTCGCGCATAAAGCCCTCTTGATCGATAAAGCCGAGGCGGGAATGGCGCTCGAACTGCTTGATCGCGCCATCTTGGAACGCCTGCTGGATGGCCGGGTTGGAGGGGTCCGGCGTAACCAGGTAGCCACGGCGCTGCAACTCCAGCGCGCGCTCCAAAGAGTCCACCTTGATCTCGCCGCCGATGCACTTGGCGCCCTGGCCCCATTTGAGCTCGATGGTCTCAACCCCCAGCTTCTCGATGGCGTATTCGGCCACACCAAAGCGGGTGTCCTCGACGTTCATCTGAACATGGATATCTCCATAGCCCTCGTAGTAGCGGCGGTAGACGTCCACGCGACGCCGCAGTTCGGGCGACTCGATGATCTTGCCCTTGTCATTCAGTTGCAGTTCGGGGTCGATGCCGCACACGTTCTCACCGCAGGTCAACACGATGCCCGAGATGGCCGCGCCCACGGCAAAGTGCTCCCAGTTCACGCGGGCCACTTCGGTGGAACCCAATGCCCCGCTGATGATAGGCATGCGCAGCTTCTCGCGGTGGGTATTGCCGATTTCCAGTTCGGTGTTCACCATCGTGAACAGGGTGTTATCTGGTCCGGCGACAGTTCCCTCGGGCAGTCCATCTGCCCCCAAGGCGTACCCGTGAATATTGAAATGGGAATAATCCACCGGGTAATCCTTGTCCGCTCCGGCGGTCAGGGTGCCGAAAGGACCGGGGTAGAGCACCTCGCGTCCGCGGAAGGTGGATTGCCAGACTTCGCAGTTCCCCTTGCAACCGTCGATACAACGGGTGCAGAGGCCGGATGAGGGAGAGAAATCGCGGGACCGGTTGGTCGTCTGGGTGGCTTCGTTGGCGTTGGGCCGTGATAGATGGGCCATGACTGTATATCTCCTCTGTGTGTGGAATGGGAATAACCAACGGACAACAACTTTTCACCGAACGAGTAGACGCCAATCGTTGGCTGGGCCACCACATCGGGGAGATAGCCACGTACTTTGTGGCAGACGCGTAACGCTGTTCGGGGAATCGCCTGCTTGTCCATGTTGCACAAACGGATGCCGTTGTTTTTGTAAACATAGCACAAACACAGAGGCACAAACATCCTCCATATGGAGGATATGAGGAGGGGGATATATCCTCCGAAAGGTCTACTGGATCAGCCCCCAGCGTACTGCGCAAACGGCGGCCTGGGTGCGATCCGAGACGCCTAGCTTCTGGAGGATATTCTGCACGTGGGTCTTGACCGTGGTTGGACTGAGGATTAGCTGTTCGGCAATCGCCGCGTTGGTGTGCCCCTCGGCCATCAGGCGCAGCACCTCCATTTCGCGCGGGGACAGCTCTTGCGGCGGGGCGCAAGAAGGGGACGCTGTTGGCTGGATAGACTGCCCGACCCTTTGCAGCAATTGCGGCATCATCGAGGGGGCAATAATGGCCCCGCCCTCGGCTGTGATGCGCACGGCGCGCACCAGTTCCTCTCGACTGGCATCTTTCAAAATATAACCCGCAGCCCCGGCTGCTACCGCCTGGAACAAATAGTCCGGGTCATCGTAGAGCGTGACCATGATCACGCTGGTTTGCGGAGCCAGGTGCTTGGCGTGTCGCAGGGCCGTGAGGCCATCCATTCCCGGCATGCGGACATCCATCAAGACGATGTCGGGCTTGAGCTGGGAGATGAGATGGAGCGCCTCCCCACCACTGGCCGCCTCGCCCACAATCGCTATATCCACGTCCAGGCTGAGCATGGACCGCAGGCCCTCGCGCACGATGGCCTGATCATCAACTAGTAGAATCCGGATCATCTCGCGTCCTCTGATGAGATTTTGGCCTGTTTCCTGGGGATGCATACCTGCACGCAGGTTCCCTTGCCAGGCTCGCTGTCAACAACGCAATGGCCGCCCATGAGTCGCGCCCGTTCGCGAATACCGATCAACCCCATGTGTAGCCCTTGTTTTGGTTCCGACGAGGGGTCCGATGCCGGATTCGCGGATGCATCCGCATCTAGAAGTGCGGGGTCGAATCCCTTGCCCCAGTCCCTCACGGTGACACACAACTCGTGCTCAGCCGCCTGCAACTGCACCTGCACGCGCTCGGCCTCGGCGTACTTACGCGCGTTTGTGGTCGCCTCCTGGACGATGCGGAAAAGCGCTGCCTCCAGGGCGGGGGGCAGTTCTGTCCAGTTGGGGTCCACGTCCAGCGAGACCTGCCAGTTGGCCTCGGAGGCCAGTTGGGCCACATACAGCCGCAAGGCGTGAGCCAGGCCAAAATCATCCAGGCCCGCAGGGCGCAGTTGGCTGATGAGCCGCCGGGCCTCATAGATGGCCCGCCGCAATAGCTGGATGCCCTGCTCCATCTCCCGCTCTTCCACTCCTGAATCGCGAGTATGCCAGGCTTGCGCTGTTTGCAGGTGTTGGTACGAGGCCACGATTAACTGCACCAACCCATCATGCAGGTCAAAGGCGAAACGCCTGCTCTCTTGTTCTTCGCTGGTGATTACATTCTCGACAAAAGACCGCAGTTGTGCCCCCTGGATTTCCACTTCGCGATACAGGTGGGCGTTATCCAGCGCGACGCTCGCCTCGGAAGCCAGATAGCTGAGCAGGGTGCGGGTTTCGGCGGTGTCGAGCCGGGCATCCTGGGCGTATACTTCCAGCGTGCCCAGGCAGATGCCGCGCTCGGTGATGGGGGCCATTGCCACGCTACCGCGCACCCGCCCGGCATCGTCCAACAGCGGCCCCGACTGCACCTCCTGGCGCTGAGCGGCCTGATCGCGCAAGAGGGACATAGGGTGATCATCCAGGGCCAGCAGCCACTCGGCTGTCATCCCCTCCGAGACGTCCACGCGTTCCGTGGCGTGGGTGCGATGGAGCAGCAGCCTGCAAGCCGAGACATTGAACAGGCGCAAGGCTGCCGAGACGATGGCCCGCCGCACCTGGTCTATCACCAGGGACGAGCCGATGACCTGTCCAGCCTGGAACAAGGCGAGCAGGTGGTCGAGGTTTACCCGCAGAGAGCTGTATAGCCGACCCTGTTCGCGGAGCCGCTCATTGAGCACGGCAAGTTCCTGGTTGCGTTTGATCAATTCGCGATTGGTCTGATTCAACACATCGCGCACCTCGGCCAGTTCCCGGTTCTTGGCGGCCAGTGCTGAGGTATAGGCCTGCTGGCTTTCGGGGGGCACGGGTTGTGGCGCGATGTGCAACATATTGCCGTCTACTGTTGCCCGGTGAGGGCGAAACATCGCCTCCGAGTAGCGGCCCCAGACCTTGAGCGGCGAGATGACCATGTCATCTCCCAATGGCTCCACCTTGAGTAGGATTTGCGTGCAGTCCTTGATGGCGGCCACTGTGGCGGAGCTAAACTGGCCGATCACCAGATCCCAATAGGCGATGGACCGCAGTTGAAACAGCAAGGGGCACATGGTCAAGAAGAAATCACGCAACCGCTCCTCAGAGCCTAGCCAGGGGAGCAGCGAATCCAGTGGCTCGAAGAGATAGTATCCCTGGGGGTCCAGGCGGCAGATATGCTCGCGCAGGACGCTAACCAGATCGTCGCTCGCATCCAGATCAGAGATGTCTAGAATCCGCGCGTGGGGGATGGTGGCGACCAGTTCGTCCAGCAGCCCCTGGGAGCGCACGTATACAAACCCATCGGAGGATGCGCTCACATGGGAAAGCATAGAGGCCACAAAGGGCAGGTATTCCTGCCAATGCTGGGTATAAAAGACCACATTGTCTCCGGCGTGGAGTGTTTCTACCAGGGCATCGAGTTCCGGCGAACCGGTCGAGAAAAATCCGGGCATGGATGTACCTCATGAATGCAACTGTTGACTATTTATTATACCGGTGAGGGGCATATCTGCCAAACAAAAAAGACCCGGCGAAAAGCCGGGCCTCGTTGTCCGCCGTGCTGTAATATGTCGCGGCGAACGTCCGGTGCGCGATCCTGGCGATGGCCGCGAACTAGTGCCCTTTCAAGAGGGAAGATAACAGGCTGACAAACTCCGGAGCGGCAGACTCCTCGGGTACCAGAATGCGATCCTCGTCGTAGATAATTCGCAATACAGGCTGTCTGATCTGGCGGGCGCCGATCCCGATAAAGCCGCCCTTTTTCTCCAGCTTGTAGCAGACGAGGTGGTTACCCTCTATTGCGACATTGTACCCATAAGGAGCGATCTTGGCCTCAATCTCGGTCTGGAACTGCCTTGGAGTTCCGTGCTTAGCCCACACCTGAATCTTGTGCAGTGCGTCGCTGTCCATCGTGCCTCCTCCTTTGGAGAGATGAGTGCCTATAGGCCGCAACCTGTATACCGTTTATATCCCTATTATAACGTGCAATGGATGGGAGCGCAAGCCCAATTTCACGCCAAGCAGATCTGTTAACCTGCTAATGTCGCCATATCCATTTGATATGGTGGTAATCCGTTTCCTCCAGTTATCTGACATATTGTGTTTTAATTGTTGGAAACCGAACTGCACGCTCATTTGACAGATCGGCCAGATTGGACATAATCAATATTGAAGCGTGAGGGATAACACAACCAAACGCTTCCTGAAATAGCTATCCTAAAAAGGGGGAGGTGATGTGCATGGATAACAGTTGTAAGCGTAGTGCCCTAGCATCACCTCGGTTTACCGAGTAATTGCTAGGGCACTCAAAAGTGACAACGCCCCTCCTTGGAGGGGCGTTGTCATATCTGGTGACTGTTTCATGCTTGCAGCAGCGACAGGTAGAACGTAGACCCCTGTCCCACCTGGCTCTCCGCCCAAATGCGGGCATCAATCAGGTGTGCCATCTCGCGCGCAATCGCCAGCCCCAGGCCGATGCCCCCATATTCCCGCCGCAGAGAGTCTGCTACCTGGTAAAAGCGCTGAAAGATGTTCTCTAGTTCGTCCTCGGGTATGCCAATGCCGGTATCGCGGACGCGAATTACCAGATGGTCGTTTTCCGACAGGGCCGTAATCTGGATGGCTCCGCCTTCCGGGGTGAATTTCACGGCATTGGAGATCAGATTGCTGAGGATCAAGTAAAGAATCTCGGCATCCGCGCGGGCCGAGGGCAGAGCGTCGGGGACCTCTACGGTAATGCGCTGGCCCTTGCGTTTGGCCAGGATGCGGGTATTGGCCAGCACCTCGCGGATAGTTTCCCCTATGTCCACATCGGCCAGCTTGACCTGGGCTTCCCCGGTATCAATTTGCCGCAGGCTCACCATGTCGTCGATGATGGATTTTAGTTGCATGGCCGCCTCGACGACTTGCATGAGATGCTCTCGGATGGCGCCGGTCGCCTCATCCTCCAGGATCGCTGCATAGGCCAGGATCACGGCCAGGGGGGAGCGTAGTTCGTGGGCTGCGATGCTGATAAACTCGCTCTTGAGGTAATCCAGTTCGGCCAAACGCTGGTAAGCCTGTTCGATCTCTCGAAAGAGGCGGGCATTATCCAGGGCAATGGCTGCCTGGCTGCCCAACACCGATAGCAGCTCGACGTCCCCTTCGGTAAAAGGGGCCCCCTCCTCTGTGCGGGAGACGTTCAGCACACCCAACACATGATCCTGACGGATCAGCGGCAGGCAGATGGCGCTCTTGACACCCTCCCCTCTTTCCCGCGATTGGAAGCGGGGGTCGTGGCGCACGTCGCCTTGCAGGATGACCGGTTCGCGGCGTTTGATGGCATAACCGGCGATTCCCTGGTCTGCCCGTTGCCGGGTATGCGCCACCACGTCGGGCGGCAGGCCCACGGCGGAGTGGATGGTCAGCTCGTCATTCTCGTTCAACAGCATCAGCGAGGCGCTGTCCGCTCGCAGCTCATTCTGGGCGATGCGTACGACATGCTGCGGGATGACGTTCAGATCACCCGGCATCATGAACACCCGGCTCAGCTCGAACAGAGGGATGAGCGCCTTCAGGCGGGCGTTCTCCCGTTGCAGGCGTCGCTTCAGGAGCGCCCGATCCACGGCGTCGTGGAGCACCTGGGGGCGAAAGGGCTTCAAGACGAACTCTGACACCCCCAGTTGCAGGGCCTCAATGGCCGATTCCATCGTGCCAAAGCCAGTCATCACAATAGCGGGCAGGTCAGGTTGTGAGGCGCGAATCGCCCGACACGCATCCAGGCCGTTCATCCGGGGCATTTTGAGGTCTGTCAACAGCAGATCGAACCGTTCCTGGCTGGCGCGTTCCACGGCCTCTTGTCCATCGCGCACCGCCACCACCTGATAGCCCGCCATCTTGAGGGTTCGCGCACACATGTCCCGCACATCGTTTTCGTCTTCGGCTAACAGGACTTTTTCGTGTGCCATCATCGCATCCTCTAATTATCAACGGCGATCATGTAACCCCGTCGCAGGATATTCCGCAAATAGGTTGGCTTGCGGGGGTGCGGCTCGATTTTCTCTCGGATGTTCTTGATGTGGACGCGCACCAGATCAGGCATGCCGATGCCGGGAGGATAGTTCCATACCTGTTGCAACAAATCGTCTGCCGAGAACACGTGGCCGGGGTTGCTCATCAAGAAGTGGAGCAGCTCGAATTCCACAGGCGTCAGCAGGACCGTGCGATCTGGTGTGGTGATCTGGAACGTGCGGCAGTCCAGCGTCAGAGGGCCTAGCTCGATATGGTCGATTTGCTGATCCTGCTCGTCGCGCTGGGTGCGGCGAAGGATGGCCTTCACCCGGAGGGCCAGCTCGCGCAGGTCAAAGGGCTTGGTCAGGTAATCATCCGCGCCCGCCTCATACCCGTCGATTTTGTCCCCGATTTCCCCCTTGGCCGTGAGGAACAGGATGGGGATGGGAGCCAGTTCAGGGTTGGCCCGAATATGGCGGCAGACCTCGTAGCCATTCATGCCGGGCATCATGATGTCCAGCACGATCAGGTCTGGAACGCGTTGCCGGGCAGTCTGTAGTGCGTCTGCGCCGCGATGGGCCACCAACATGTCGTATCCGGACCGGTGAAGAGCCCGTTCGATCGTTTCTGCTACGTCTTCATCGTCATCAACAACGAGAACCAGATGACTCATACCGCTTCTCCTTCAACCATCTTGATGGCTATTGTGTAGTGCCCTCGTGACCAACGAGAATCTTGCCCATTATATCAGGTTAGCTTGATTCACACAATCGCAAATTTACTATGGATGGGATTGACGGCGAATGATAATTGCGCTACCATATATCCGGCAGGTAAACTGAAGATGAACGACAGTAAACGACCCATTAGCCCACAACAGATCGTGGCTGTCTTGGCGGCCACGCTTGTGCTGTTCTTCATGGTGGCCTTTACCACCAAATCGCTCGATGCCTACCGGCTGCGGACCTGGCGAGATCGCCTGCAAGGGGAAATCGCCCAGATGGAGCATCAGCGTGAAGAGCTGCAGGAGGAGCTGCGCCGCCGACAGTCGCGCGCGTGGCTGGAGGAGGTGTTGCGTGACGCGGGTTACCTCCCCGGCGATGTCGTCAGTGTGGTGGTTTACACGGTTACGCCCGTGCCCGCTCCCCAAGAGGCAGCGGCGGCCGCACCTGCGCCCACGCCCGTCCCCGCGTGGAGCGATGCCTGGTTTGATAATCCCCACTGGCGGGCCTGGCAGCGGTTGATCTGGGGGGATTCGTCGGGGGAAATTCGTTAGCGAAAAGGAATGTAACAATCACGATGCGAGAGAACATTCTGGATGTATTGCGTCAAGGGCAGGTTATTCTCTGCGATGGTGCGCTGGGTACCATGCTGCAATCCTATGATCTCCCAGCGGGGACCATGCCCGAACTATGGAATGCAGAGCGCCCCGAGGTGTTGCGGGCGATTCATCGGGCCTATCTTGAAGCTGGTTCGCAGATACTGACCACCAATACCTTTGGTGGGAACCGCGTGCGGATGCGCGAGGCGGGCCTGGCGGAACGCAGCGTGGAGTTGACCAAGCTAGGGGTGGCACTGACGCGAGAGGTCGCCCAAGACAAAGCCTGGGTGGCGGGGTCTGTGGGGCCTACGGGCCAACTGATGGAGCCGCTGGGGCCGCTGTCAGAGGACGAGGCGGCCGAGATTTATGCCGAGCAGTCGATGGCGCTCGCCGAGGCGGGAGCGGACTTGATTCTGATCGAGACACAGCACGATATTGCCGAGGCAACGGCGATCATCCGCGCGGCCAAGTCCCATACGCAGTTGCCCGTCTTTTGCTCGTTCGCTTTTAACGCCAAGGGGCGCACGATGATGGGGCTGCGGCCCGGCGATGCGGCCTCGCTTGCCGAGGAGGCAGGGGCCGATGCGGTGGGCGCCAATTGTGGCGAAGGTCCGGCAGCGGTAGCACTGGCTATTGAGCAGATGCGCCAGGCAACGAACCTGCCCTTGATCGCCCAGGCCAACGCTGGCATCCCCCAGATGGGGGATCACCACCGGGCGGTATGGGACATCACGCCGGAGCAGATGGTCGAGCACGTCCGTTCGTATGTCGCGATGGGTGCGCGTATTGTGGGGGGGTGTTGCGGCACCGGCCCGCAATACATCGCTGCCATCGCTGCGGCCCTGCGTTCAGCCTGATCGCGGTGCTATGACGCCTACCCTGTGTTGCTCACAGGGAGGCCGTAATCTATTTCATTCCATCAGAGGGGGTATTCATGGGGTCCAAGCTGGCTATAGACGGGGGAACGCCCGTGCGCGCCACGCGGTTGCGAGGGGGCTTTCACGGCTCCGCCGAAATCGATCAGCGTGAGGTGGATGCCGTACTCAACGTCCTGAAGAAAAAGCGCTTGTTCCGCTTTTTGAGCGCAGGAGAGACCGAGTCCGAGACGGCACAGATCGAGAACTGGTATCGCCAGCGGTTGGGGAGCCAGTATGCACTGGCCGTCAACGGCGGCACCGCTGCATTGATCGCTGCCATGTACGGCATTGATGCCGGTCCGGGGGATGAGGTCATCATCCCGGCTTATACCTATGTCGCTACGGCGGCGGCGGTTATCGCCGCAGGGGCCGTGCCCGTGATCGCCGAGATCGACGATTCGCTGAATATGGACCCCGCCGACCTGGAGGCCAAGATCACCCCGCACACCAAGGCAGTGATTCCGGTGCATATGCGCGGCGTGCAGGCCCGGATGGACGAGATCATGGCGGTGGCCAGGCGACATGATCTGTTGGTGGTCGAGGATGTGGCCCAATCCAACGGGGCCAGCTACAAGGGCAAGCTGCTGGGCAGTTTCGGCGATGCGGCCTGCTTTAGCTTCCAGCAGTACAAGATCATCACCTCCGGCGAGGGCGGCTTGGTGGCTACCAACGACCTGGGGATATACAACCGGGTGCGGATGCAGCATGACTGCGCGGCCCAATTCTGGGAAGGGGTTGGCAGCCAGCACTATGATTTCGTCATCTCGGGTGAGAACTATCGCATTTCCGAGCTGGCCGCGGCGTTGGTGTTGGCCCAGACCGGGCGCTTGGATTCGCTGTTGGAGCGTTTCCGCGCCATCAAGCAGCGCATCGTCGCGGGGGTGGATGGTATCCAGGGAATCAGGTTGCAGGACGTGCCCGATCCCAACGGTGAGTGCGCCATCACCTGTACCTTCTTTGCGCCGGACGCAACCCTGGCCAAGCAGTTTGCCGCCGCGCTGAACGCGGAGAATATCTCCTGCGGCACCATGTACGATAACAGCATCCCCGACCGGCACATCTACTGCAACTGGCCGTTCATGATGAGCGGGCTGGCAGAGGACCGACGCGCGCCCTGGAAAAGCCCCTTCTATCAGGGGAATGTGCGCGGCTATTCCCGCGACCAGTGCCCCCGTTCTCTGGACTACCTGGGGCGGGCTGTCATCATCTTTATCGACCAGTTCTTCACCGACGAGGATGCCGACCTGATTGCAGAGGGTATTCGCAAGGTGGCGGGCGCGCTGCTCTAGCAGTCCACCTGACTGGCAGATACGCGCAAGGCCAAGTGATACAGGCGCATCGGGCAGAACAACCCGCTCTTCTGCCCGATGCGCTTTTGTGCAACCCACCCTTGGAGAGAGGTATGCTGCGCAAAGAATTTCCCCTCGTGTTACGCAACGTCCTGTTCGTGTTGTTCATCGTCCTGTTCGTCCTCTTTTTCTATACGCTGCTGCACGAGGCGGGTCACGCCCTGGCGGGGATCCTGGCGGGCGGGTCCGTGGTGCGGTTGAACGTGGATTTCCTTACCATCGGGGCGCACGCCCGCGTTATCGGGGAGTTCACTCACGCGCAGCGGGCCTGGTCGAGCATCGCCGGGCCACTGTTTCCCCTGGTCGTATGGGCGCTGTTTGTCCTGGCCGTGCCTCGGAAAACGAACCCGGTGGTGGGCATGGTTAAAACTCTCAGCACTGTAGGTGTTTTGTCGACTCTCCTGGTGTGGATCGTCGTGCCCCTGCTCTACAGGGCCGGGCGCGCCCCAGCCGGGGAGGATGTCACCAATTTCTTGCGCTATTCTGGCGCTCCGCCGCTGTTGGTGAGCGGCGCGGCGCTGGTGGTCTATGGGACGGGCTGGGGGCTGTATCGGCTCAGGATCGAGAGCGTGCGCGAGGAATGGGGCGTCTGGCGGCGGATTGGTAGCGGGCTGGATGCCCCGCAGGCGCGCCGGACGCTGGTGGCGATGCTGGCGGTGTGGGTGCTGGCGGTTGGGGCGCTGGTGGGCGTGAATACGCATGGGGCGCGCCTGGAGCAACACGAAACGACCGAGCTTTTGCAGGGACACGAGCAGATAGCCCGCGTAAAGCTGGATGGACCGCCGCGCGAGAGGGAGATGCTTTACCGTTTCACGCTGGAGCAGCCGACAGTGGCGAATCTCTATGTGCAGATGCAGGATGTCCGCGCAACGTATGTGGACCTGAGCCTCATCAGCGCGGACGGCTTTCAGGAACCTCTTTTGCACGGGGAAGAGTTCACCGCCGGGCAGGCCAGCGCGCAGCCTGTGCTATCGCTGGACGCGGGGGAGTACCATGTGGTGCTGACCAGCCGGGATTCCGCGGGGATCATTGCCGTCTACCTGAAGCTGGACTGAACCACGGGGATATTTGACCACGAAAGACACGAACAATGTATTGGTCAAGCGGATGTTACACAGACATGGGTAAGCGGTTGATTGAGGGCAATCGCTGTTGTGCTTATCGTAGGCGCGATTTCCTCGGAACCGTGGTTCCGCCATCGCGTTCTGCGCAAGACTAGGGTTTTTTCGCGGTATGGAAACCGCGCCTACGATCACCCAACGTCGCGGCTTTGGCGCAAGTGTGTAACTTGATCTTGACCATCACAGAAAGACACGAACAACACGAAATCTGTTTTGGTCAAGATCAGGTTGCACACTTGCGCGCCCAAGTGCGCCGGACGAAATGAGCGCCGTAGAGTACGAGGCTTGCTCCGTGCCCCGCGCCAGCGGCATGCATGCCGAGCACTGAAGGTGCCGGGCTAATGGTTAAAAAGTAGGCTCAAGATTACTAGAATACATTTAACCCGCTTCAGCGGGTTTCCCTTTCTCCCAGCCTGGGACCTTCAGTCCCAGGTGGGGCCGTGCATTATCCCCTTGATCATTACAGAACAACACGAAAAAGTTGGCGCAGGATGCCGCAGCTACCGGAGCGGTATTTCACGTTGGCGGGCTTGACGGCCAACGGTTAGCTTCTTATGATGCTCGTCATGGACGCGTTGTCGGAGCTGGCCCAAGAGGGCCAGGCTATTGATCGTGAGAACGTGTCGGCCCAGGCCCATCGTCGTGGTTTCATGACGCATGGCACACTAACAACCACCGAAGGGAGCAACAATGATCGTTACAGGCATCGAGAGCTTTGTTTGCCGAGTCCCCGTCAGCGACAAGGCCGCTGCGCATGGGGTCCATCCCAACATCCACGTCACGCGGGTGACGACGGATGCGGGGATCAACGGGTACGAGTTTGTACCCACACGCCCCTGGGCATTGGATATGGCCAGGAAGCTGGTTATCGGGCAGGACCCGCACGAGGTAGAGCGCTTTCTCCAGCAAGGGCTGCTGCGCGCGCCCGCTGTGGAAGTGGCCTTGTGGGATATTATCGCCAAGGCAGCCGGGCAACCCATCAAGAACCTGTTGGGCAAGGTGCGCGACCGCATCCCCTGCTACCTGACCTGCGTTTGGCCGGGCGCTGCCGATCAGTCTGATGTAACGTATGATCAGCAGGCGGCGGATCTCAAGTATTATAAGGATCACGGGTTCAAGGCGGCCAAGATTCGCGGCTTTCGTCGGCCGATCACCGATGATGCGGATGCCGTGCGCACCATCCGGAACGCCGTAGGTGGGCGAGACGAGTTCCAGATCATGATCGACCGCACCGGCCCGTATTCGGGGACGATCTGGACGCTGGACGAGGCCATCATCATGGCGCGGCAGTTCGAGGCGTTGGACGTTTCCTGGCTGGAAGAGCCGATGAACCGTGGCGACGTGTTCGACCATGCACGGCTGCGCGCGACGGTGGACATCCCCATCACCGGCGGCGAGGGGGATTTTGGCCTGTCCATGTTTGCCAAGTACTTGCAGCACGGCTCGTTCGACATCTTGCAGCCGGAGCCGAACAACTGCGGCGGCTTGCTCACCACCAAGAAGGTGGGCGCTATGGCCGAGGCGTTCGGCGTGCAGTGCGTGCCGCACGGCACCCATTTCCTCATGCTGGCGTCGCGCCTGCAGATCGAGGCCTGCCTGCCTAGCTGCTGGATTCTGGAAGTGGCGCTGACCAACCCGCCATTGCTGCCCTGGGAGCAGTGGGAGCATTGCCTGGCGCTGGTCAACCAGGACACGCTGTACGACGTCGAGGATGGCGAGTTCATCATCTCCGACCGGCCGGGCCTGGGCCTGGACATCAACGAGAAGGCTATCGAGAAGTATCGCGTTTCGTAGCTCGCTGCAAGCGGGCAAAAGGCATTTCGGTTGCCCCTTCTTCACGAAGCGGGAGAAGGGGCAACCGAATACTTGATGCAAGCGTCTTGTGCTGCAAGGGCCGGTCTTTGACAAATTCAGTTCTCTTTGGTATACTACGCTGCGTTTGAGAGAGTGAGAGAGAACCATCCATACTGGATGGAGGGATGGCCGAGTGGTTGATGGCGGCGGTCTTGAAAACCGTTGATCGCAAGATCCGGGGGTTCGAATCCCTCTCCCTCCGCCTTAACAGAGTATGGGTTTATCAGGGGAGGTGCCGGAGTGGTCGATCGGGGCCGCCTGCTAAGCGGTTGTAGGGGCCTTAACCTCTACCCAGGGTTCGAATCCCTGCCTCCCCGCTAGGTTTCCAGGTCTGATGACCTGCGGATTCAGCAGCAGAGAATTTGCCAGCAATCGGACAATGTGTTATAATGCCCGTTGTCCAAGTGCAGAGAAACCTAACCTACGCGCCCGTACCTCAATTGGATAGAGGGCCGGTCTACGAAACCGTCTGTTGGGCGTTCGAGCCGCCCCGGGCGCACTGAAAAGCATCACCTGACAGGTGGTGCTTTTTTTGTTGCCAACAAGATTGCCAGCACGTCGGCCCTGTGGTATACTCCACGCACCGTAGAATCAGGAGGGCAGCCGATATGTTGAAGCACCTGTTTAGCTTTCGCGATGTCAATTGGTGGGTGCTGTTGTCCGGGTTGGGATTGAGTTTCGTGTCCGTCACGGGTCTGGCCACCTTTGGCACGTACCTTGCCGAAACGTCGCCCGAGTTCTACCAGCAGTGGGGCATGGCCCTGATGGTGGTAGGTGTGTTCGTCTTTTGTATGCTGACGGGGTTCATTACCGGCAAGACGGCGGGCGATCTGCAACTGCGGCATGCCTTTCTGTCCAGTCTGGGAGCCGCCGTGCCTTTACTGTTCGTTGGCGTGCTGAGCTTTAACCCCATGCTGATCCTGATGGTCGCCGTGGCAGTGGCCGGGGCGATGAATGGTGGGTCATTGGCCACCCCCAAGCGCAGGCATAGCCCCCCGCCCGATCGCGAATAGCAGCGAGTGCCTGATTTGTCAGGCGGGGTAGGTCGTAGTATACTTATTCATGCAGGCCCCCTTAGCTCAGTGGATAGAGCACCGGCCTCCGGAGCCGGGTGCAGGCGTTCAAGTCGCCTAGGGGGTACTTGAGTTGCTCTACATGCGCCCGTGGTTTCACCATCGGGCGCGTTTTTTATTCTGCGCCCGCAGTTTTTTCTGCGCCCGCAGTTCATTCTGCGCCAACCTGCCACATGGGAGGTATGTTGTGAACCTGCTCGACCTGATTCATCGCACGCCGGTGCCCGTCCCCTGGAGCGAAGGGGAGAAAATCCCCTGGAGTGACCCCGCTTTTAGCGAGCGGATGTTGCGCGAGCACCTGTCGCAAGTACACGATGCCGCCAGCCGCCGCTCACCGATCATTGATCGCCACGTAGACTGGATACACCGTGAGCTATTGGGAGGCAATCCGACCCGCGTGCTCGATCTGGGCTGCGGCCCCGGCCTGTACACCAGCCGACTGGCCCGCCTGGGCCATCGCTGCGTGGGGGTGGATTTTGGCCCCGCGTCGATCCGCTACGCGCGGGAAACCGCCGCGCGGGAGCAGTTGGCCTGTACCTATGTGGAAGAGGATGTGCGGCGGGCGGAGGTGGGGACCGGCTTTGGCCTGGCGATGATGCTGTTTGGCGAGTTTAACGTATTCTCGCCCGCAGACGCCGCCGCCATTCTGGACAAGGCTTATCATGCGTTGGCCCCTGGCGGCTGGTTGCTGCTGGAACCGCACACCTTTGCTGAGGTGCGAAGGGAGGGCGAGCAGCCTTGCCATTGGAGTAGCCACGCGCAGGGCTTGTTCTCCGAGCGCCCGCACCTCTATCTGGAGGAGTATTTCTGGCATGAGGCGCAAAGAGTGGCTACCACACGCTATTTCATCGTGGATGCGGCCACCGGCGAGGTCACCCGGCACGCGGCCAGCATGCAAGCCTACACCGAGGAGGACTATCGCTCGCTGTTGCAGGCGCATGGCTTTACCGATGTTCTCTTGTACCCCGCGCTGGGCGGACAGATGCAGGAGGGGCTGCTGGCGATCGCCGCGATTAAGCCAGTCAACGCGGAGTAGGCCCTCCCTCATCCGCACCGTGTATGGCGCACCTTCTCCCAGGGTGCGGCTGGGTACAGCCGAGAGAAGGGATCAAGGCCAGCCTGTAGGCGCCATTCGAGGACCCGAAGGGGCCACTCGCGGGATTGCGCGGCACGATGCCGCGGCTACAGATGCTCCGAGGATAGCGCGGGCCTTCTGTCTGTCCTTGAACTCGGTGAGGTGCGGGGGAACAGATGCAAACGGCCCGCGTGATGTGCGATGCACGTCACGCGGGCCGTTTATTGTTGGCGTATGCGCGTTTGCGCGCACAGCACGTGCGCGCACGCGCGGATTGGTTATACCAGCGCCTTGGCCTTGGCCGCGGCCTCGTCGATTTCGGCGTTGTTCGCCAGCACGCCGATTTCGACCATATACTGCCGCTCGTCGCCAGGCTCCAGGAATTGCAGGATGCCCCGCGCGCGGTCCTTATCGCGGCCCTCGACCCAGCAGTTCGCCGGTTCAAAGCCAGTGGTGTAATGCCCGGCCATGACGTTCTTCCACTGGGTAAAGCGCGGCAATTCGGCCTGACGGTACTTGATGTATACGCCCAGCCCCTCGCCGTTGTTGTAGGCCCGGTTCGCCAGCAGTACCGTCACAAACCCCTCGGCGTCTGCTGCCATGTCGTGGTAGAAGCACTGCTCCTTGTAGCCCACGATGGGCGCTTCGTAGATATTGTGGTGGTCCAGGCCAGGAGATGCCACCCCATCCCGCGCCGTGACCGTTTTGGAGGGGCCGATCAGTTCGGACCCTTCGGCCAGCAGCGGGAAGCCAAAGTTGATGTGATAGAGCATCATGTGGGGCGTCGTCTTTAATCCCTCATTCGCGACGGTGTCGCGGATGAACAGGCGCGACTCGCCCATATTGGCCGAGACACGGCGGGTCAGGGTGATGTTCTCCCCAAAGATCACCGTCTCGCGCATGCGACCGCGCACCCACATTTCGTGCTCGTCGTTGCGCCATCCGCCATCCGCCCAGACATTGCTGGCGGACAGGTGGTTGAGACGGCCATGCAGCCCCAGTTCCTCGCCCTCGTCCACGCAGGGCGCTCCGGCGGAGGTCAGCCCGCAGCCTGCCACCAACCCACCGTGGAAGGTGCGCAGCCAACCCAGGCCGCCCTTTTCCCAGCGATGCGGATGCGCCGGGCCTACGGTGGATTCCCACGACAGGGAGGCGCCCTTGTACTTGGCTGCGCCGATGTCCATGCCGCGATCCAGCAACACGGTGAACGACAGCCCTGAACCGGTCTCGAAATCCGCTACGCGGACCCCGCGACTGTTGCCATCGTCCAGCACGCTCAGGCGCACGCCGCCGATCTGCGACAGGCTGCCCACGTACTCTTTGATCTCTTGCTCTGTCCAAGAGCGGCCAAATAGCTGTACCATGTCTACCTCCTATGCAGGCAAATAGGGATTGCTAGGCCAGCAGCAGATACGGCTCTTCGATGTACCGCATGATCTGCTGCAAGAAACGGGCCGCGGGCGCGCCGTCGACGAGCCGATGATCAAAGGTCAGGCTCAACCACATATGTTGGCGCACGACGATCTGTCCATCCACGACTGCCGGTTCCGGACGAATCCGACCGACGCCCAGGATAGCGCACTCGGGCAGGTTGATGATGGGCGTAAACGCGTCCACCCCGTACATGCCCAGGTTGGTAATGGTAAACGTGCCGCCGGTCAGGTCGTCGGGCAGGGACTTGCCCTGGCGCGCGCGGTCGACTAGCGCGCGGAAGGCCAGCGCCAGCTCCTTGACGCCCATCGTGTGGGCGTTACGGATCACGGGAACCAATAAGCCGCGCTCGCTATCCACGGCCATGCCCACGTTCACCTCGCCCAACAGGCGGATGCCCTTTTCCTCGAGGCGCGCGTTCATGTAGGGGAACTCGACCAGGCAGCGGGCCACGATCACGGCCAGCAGGTCGTTGTAGCCCACGCTAAAGCCGAGTTGCTTGGCCAGCGCGTCCTTTAACTTGGTGCGGATGTTGACCAACTCGGTGGCGTCCACCATGCTCTCCAGCGTGACGGAAGCGGTCGTCTGGGAGGAAGCGGACATGCGCTGGGCGATGATGGCCCGCACGCCCGCCATCGGGACGATCTCCCCGGCTGCGGGTTGTATGGGCGCGGCGGCTGGTTTGGCCGCTGGAGCGGCTGCTGCTGCAGGTGCCGCGCCTGCGGCCCGCACGTCCGCGGCTGTGACCCGCGTGCCCGCTGCCGCGACAGACTCTAGCGGGAGGCCCTGCTGCTCGGCCATGCGCTTGGCCAACGGCGTGGCCGCGGGCTGGCGCTCCAGGTAGCTCAACACATCTTGCTCGATGATGCGCCCGTTCGGGCCGGAACCGGCGACGTAGGCCAGATCCACACCCTTTTCGGCGGCCAGCTTGCGCGCCCGTGGCGAGGCAAACGTGCGCTCGCGCTCAATCGGCGCGGCGGGAGCCGCGGCCACGGCGGATTCTGCCACGGCAGCTTCTGCCGCAGGAGCCTCGGCGGCGGAGGCTGCCTCTTCGGCGGTCGCAGCTGGGGCAGCCTGGGGAGCAGCGCCCGCGCCAGCCAGCAGGTCAGAGATGTCCTCGTCCGGTTTGGCGATGATGGCTACCGGGGTGAGCACGGGAACCTTGACGCCCTTATCCACCAGGATTTTGCGCAGGACGCCCTTGGCCTTGGACTCGACTTCCAGCACGGCCTTGTCCGACTCGACCTGAAAGAGCACATCACCGCGCGCGATCTCGTCGCCTTCTTTTTTCATCCATTCGACGATGGTGCCCTCTTCCATCGTCTGGCCCAATTTGGGCAGAACAATTTGGGTTGCCATGTTCTATTCACACCTTTCTTACTCTGGTTGGATTAGCGGAGTACCTTGTGCACACCGTCGATAATGTCCTGCGTATTGGGGATGGCCGCGTCTTCCAGGGTTTCTGCCATCGGTACGGGCACATCCGCCGCGCAAACGCGCACCATCGGGGCGTCGAGCCAATCAAAGGCGGCTTCGCTCACCAGGGTGAACAGCTCGCTCAGGAAGCTCTGGGTCTTGTAGGCTTCGGTCACGCCGACCAGGTGGCCCGTCTTGCGCACCGACTGGACGACGGTTTCCAGGTCCAGCGGCTTCAGGCAGCGCAGGTCGATGACTTCGGCGCTGATCCCTTCCTCGGCCAGCTTTTCGGCTGCTTTCAGCGCATTGAGCACCTGGCGGGAGTAGGTGACGATGGTCACGTCGGTGCCTTCCCGCTTGATGTCGGCTACGCCCAAGGGGATGACATAATCTTCCTCGGGAACTGGCCCCTGGTTATTGTACAGCATTTTGTGCTCGATGAACATCACCGGGTTATCGTTGCGGATGGCTGCCTTCAGCAGGCCCTTCGCGTCGTATGGTGTGGCAGGCATGATGACATAGATGCCAGGGAAGTGCATCCAGAGCGCCTCCAGGCTTTGGGAGTGGTGCGCTGCAATGCTGCGCCCGGCGCCGCCCTCGGAGCGGATCACCATCGGCACCTGGGTCTTGCCGCCGAACATGTAGCGGTTCTTGGCTCCCTGGTTGGCGATCTGGTCCATCGCCAGCGGGGTAAAGTCCACGTACATGATCTCGGCCACGGGGCGCATGCCGGTCATGGCCGCACCCACGGCAGCCCCACCGATCAACGCCTCAGAGATGGGGGTGTCGATGACCTTTTCCGGGCCAAACTCGGCGAACAGGCCGCGAGTAGCGGCATAAGCCCCACCGTACAGGCCCACGTCTTCGCCCATGATAAACACGCTGGGATCGCGCAGCATTTCCTCGCGCATGGCATCGCGCAGGGCTTCGCCATAGGACTGCTTGCGCATGTTGGGATCATTGCGCACCCGCTCGCGCAGGCGGCGCTCTGCCTCAATTTCCTGCGGGGTAACCTTGAGCGGCACATACACGTCGCGCTCTACCTCTTCCGGGGCGGGCATAGGCGACTTGAGCGCGAAATCGGTGGCCTTGTCGATGGCGTCAGAGGCGGCATCCTCGATCTCTTCGAGCTGCTCTTCCGTGGCGATGCCCATCTCTACCAGTCGCCTGCCAAAGGTCACCAATGGATCGCGGTCGTGCCAGGCTTGCTCCTCTTCCTTGGTGCGGTATTTGCGGGGGTCGGAGCGCGAGTGACCATACCAGCGGTAGGTTTTGCACTCGATCAGTGTGGGGCCGTCACCACGACGGGCATGGGCCAATGCTTCAGAGACGGTCTCATAGACGGCCATGGGGTCCATGCCATCGATGGTCACGCCGGGCATGCCATACGCTGCTGCGCGGGCCGAGATGTCTGGCAGGGCGCTCACGTTGGCAAAGGGCACCGACATGCCGTACATGTTGTTCTCGACGACAAAGACTACTGGCAGCTTCCAGGCCGAGGCCATGTTGAGGGACTCGTGAAAGTTGCCCGTGTTCGAGGCCCCGTCGCCAAAGAAGCAGACGACGCAGCGGTCCTGCTTTTGCAGTTTCATCGACAGGGCCGCGCCCGTGGCTACGGGGATGTTGCCGCCCACGATGCCCGTCGCGCCCAGGTTGCCCTTTTCCACGTCGGCGATGTGCATCGAGCCGCCGCGTCCACGGCAGTAGCCTGTCGCCCGGCCACACAGCTCGGCCATCATCTTGTTCAGGTGGTCCTGTTTGGCCTCGGCGCCCTCCGCCAGGCTGTCGCCACGCGCATGGCAATGGCCGTGACCGCGGTGGGTGCTGGTGATCAGGTCATTGTCGCGCAGGGCTGCCACGGCCCCTACGGCTACCGCCTCTTCTCCGGCGTACAGGTGAGACGCCCCTTTGATGAGGTTTTGTCCCAACAGGTCATAGACCTTGTCCTCGAACAGGCGGATTTCCCACATGCGTCGCAGGATATCTAGCAAATCCTGCTTGTTCAGTTCTTTGGTTTCTGCTGTTTGTTCAGCCATTTTTAACCTTCTATTATGGAGTATAGTGGGACTCGTTGTTGGTCCCGTTGTTTGGATGCCGAAACAATGCTATCTCAGGCGGATCACCTGAACCCGCTCATAGACCTGCTTGATGCGTTCCCAGGAGGGGATGGCGGTGCCGTCCTCGGTGGCCGTAGCCGTACCGGCAGCCGTGGCCCAGCGCAAGATCTCCTCGGTGGGCAAGTTCTGTTCCCAGGCCCACAGCGCCCCGGCCATCAGCGCATCTCCCGCGCCCACGGCGCTAACCTCCTCGATGTCAGGAGGGCGGGCCATCCATACGTAATCATCGCTTGCTACGGCGGCTCCCCGCGCGCCCAGCGAAAGCAAGACTCGTCGCGGCCCCATCGCCAGGATGGCTTCTAGCCCCTTGACCAGGGCCACGGGAGTTTCCATGCGGTTCTGGGTCAGCGAGAAGGCCTCGATGGAGTTGGGCTTGATGAAATCCGGTCGCGCCCGGCAGCCCGCCGCCAGGGCGGGGCCGCTGGTATCCAGCGCTGCCCAGCCCCCTTTGGCCTGGATGGCCCTGACCAGACGCGCGTAGGTATCGATGGGGGCGCCGGGAGGCAGTGCTCCCGACATCACACACAGGTCCCCCTCGTGGAGTCGCCCTACCAGGCGTTCCTCGAACGCGCGCAAGTCTTCCTCCGTCACTGTGGGGCCAGGCTCGTTCAGCTTGGTGGTTACGCCGGTGGACTCGTCGATAACGGTGATGTTGGAGCGGGTTTCCCCGGCCACCTCCATGAAATCGCAAGTATAGCCCTGGGAGCGCAACCCTTCCAGCAGAACCCTACCATAGACCCCGGCGATAAACCCGGTAAGCACCGTTTCTACCCCGAATCGCTGCAACGTCACCGAGACGTTGATCCCTTTGCCACTCAGGTCGGTGCGCGAAGTTGTCGCTCGGTTCAGTTCTCCCACCGCTAACGTGGGGAATCGGATGGTGCGATCTATGGTGGGGTTTAGAGTCACCGTGTAAATCATTGCCAGCGTGCCTCCTTGTGCAGCAGCCGGTATCGTTCTAGAACTGCTTTGCCCAGCGGCTCCTGGGCATCGATCTGACAGACAGCCGCCATAACGGCTTCCAGCCCCTCGGCCTTGATGCGTTCTTGCAGGGAGAGGGCGATGGGATCGTCCGGGGCGTCAAACGCCAGCGCCCCAGCGATGGCCCACGCCAGGTTGACGGGCACCAGGCCCGCTGCCTCGGCGGTGCGAGCCGCGCCCACCAGCCGGTCCGATGGGGCCAGCTTGCGGAGCGGGTCGCGGGCCAGGCGCAGCACCGGGTCGGCCAGCACGCGATTGGCGAACCGATACAGCAAATCAGCCACATGGGCCTTGAGCCAGTCCGCCGATGCGTCGTACCGCGCCACAATGCCCTGCACCGATTCGTTCAGGGCGGCGTCCAGGATCGGGCGAATCTCCGGGTCTTCCAGCGCCTCATAGCCCAGTGTGTGCCCCCGTCGATAGCCCAGGTAGGCCAGGACAGCGTGCCCCGCGTTGTGCAGATACAGCTTGCGGGCGGTGTACAGGACGAAATTACCGCAAGGCTCCATTCCCACGATGGTGGGGATCTCTCCCACGAACCCTGAGCGGTCTACCGGCAGTTCCTTGTATGGCTCGACGATGATCAGAGAGGGGTCCTCGGCCCGCAGTTCGGCGGGCAGTTCGGGCACCATCCGTCCGATCACCGTATCCACAAAGCCGACGTGCTCTGCCAGATAGGCGCGCGATTGTTCGTCCAGGTGTTCCATCACCAGCCCGCGCAGGTGGGCTGCCGCGCCTTTCAAGTTCTCGCAGACGATGATATTGAGCGGGGTCTGCTCGTCCCGTTTGGCGCGTAGGGTGATCCCCGCCGCCAGGGTAGGGGCGATGTAGGGGAGCACTCGCGCGCCCACAGCCGTCGCCCCGATAGTGGCCTCGGCCACCACCTGGGAGACGGCTTCCACGTCAGTGCTCAATAGGCCGGTAACCGGCCCGACCTGGATCTGTTCCGTCTGTTCGTTATTCACCAGCCGGATGGTGTAGCTGCCCCGCGAGCGCAGGGCAGCGATCAAGGGCTGGTCTATATCGACAAAGGTTACATTGTACCCGGATTCCGAGAACAGTTGGCCGAGAAAGCCCCGGCCCACATTCCCGGCACCCAGGATGACTGCTTGCTGTCGCATATCCACTCCTCGCGGGTCAGAAGATGTGCCGCATCAAGATGCACATGGTACGACGCATCCTGGCTAGTGCATCTCCTGGCCGCCGGTTACGTTGATGGCCTGCCCGGTCATATAGGAAGATTCCTCCGATGCGAGGAAGACCATCACGTTGGCTACATCATTATACACGCAGCCGCGCCCCAGGGGAACCTGGCTCAGATACTTGGCGCGTACTTCTTCCGTGGTGATCCCCCAGCGCTTGGCGTATTGCTCGTACAGGCTATCCACCCAGAGGGGCGAGTCCAGCAGGTTGCCAGGGCAGATGGCGTTGACCCGAATGCCATACTCGGCCAGTTCCAGGGCCAGGCTTTGGGTCAGGCCGATGCCGCCGAATTTGCTGGCCGCATAGGCCGAGTTCTTGCCGCTGCCCTTTTTGCCCGATTTCGAGTTGATCTGGATGATGATGCCGCTCTTTTGCTCCATCATCGGGCGGGCGGCGGCGCGAGCCACGTTGAAATAGCCCGTCAGGTTCACCTCGATCACCTTGCGCCAGCGGGCCGGGTCGATCTCGGTGAGCGCCCCAGCGATGAGAATGCCCGCGTTAGAGACGGCGATATCCAGGCGGCCCAGTTCTTTCACGGCGTGCGCCACCGCTGCCTCGACCTGTTCCAGGTTGGTGACGTCGGCGTGCGCCCACAGGGTTTTGACGCCATAGGTCTCGGCGATGGTTTTCGCCACGGCTTCCGCTTTGTCGTCCATGATGTCGGCCACGACGACATGCGCCCCCTCTTTTGCCAGGCGATGGGCCAGCGCCTCGCCCAGGCCCTGGGCGGCGCCGGTGACGAGGGCGACTTGATTGGCCAAACGACGGCAGTCGGTCATGGTAGCAGCTCCTTCAGGAATTCCGCCTCTGCCTCGACGGTCCACGAATTGTTAGGGCCGAGCTTGGCAAAGACATTGGGCAAGACGCGCTCGAGTTCCTCCAATGGCGTGACGGGGAAATCGAGGATTTGGGGATAGAGAT
>Ga0209347_1000883_pt1 | contig 61244 bp, 54 predicted proteins | sample AutmiccommuBRH23_FD_187382 | JGI IMG/M metagenome (GOLD analysis project Ga0209347, IMG submission 187382) | Deep subsurface microbial communities from Mt. Terri, Switzerland - Autotrophic microbial communities BRH/23 (SPAdes) (version 2) | ecosystem: Environmental > Aquatic > Deep subsurface >... | reverse complement strand
GGTCCGCCGCCAGCAGGCGCGCCGTGACCGCCTCCACCGCTGCCGCGGCGGCGTCGGCCCAGCCGGCGTAGCCCTCCGGTGCGTCCGCGGGGGCGCGTCCGGCGTCGATCGCCGAAGCCAGGCCGGCCAGGGCGGCCACGGCCGCGCGGGCGGCGGGCGGCTGGGTGGGGGAGGGCGGCACCGGCGCGGGAGCGGGCGCGCCGAGGATCGTGGGATCGGGCGTGCATCCGGCGAGCGCCAGGGCGGCCGCGAGGAGCCCCCGTCTGCCGAGAATCATGCCGGTCAGCCTATCGGTATGCTTGATTCTCACAATTAGGCCAACAACCGGATAGGGAGCCACGCTATGCAGGAGAAGGAGCTCGCCGCGGTCATCGAACCGATCCTCGCCGAGCACGGACTGGAGTTGGACGGGCTGCAGGTCACGCCCATCGGTCGCCGCTCGGTACTGCGCGTCACCGTCGACGGGGACGGCCCGACAGGGCGGGGCCCGCTGCTGGACGACATCGCCGCCGCCTCCTCGGCGGTCTCCGCCGCGCTCGACGAGAGCGCCGCCGTCGGTGACCACCCCTACACGCTCGAAGTGAGCAGCCGCGGCGTCAGCGCCCCGCTGACCGCGGCCAAGCACTACCGCCGCAACACGGGGCGGCTCGTCAAGGCGTGGCTGGGCGGCGACGTCGTCACGGGACGAGTGGTGGCCGTCACCGACGCGGACGTGACCCTGGACGTCGACGGTGCGGAGCGGACGCTCTCCCTGGCCGACGTGACCAAGGCCGTCGTGCAGGTCGAACTGAACCGCCTGCCCGACGACGAGTTCGGAGAGGACGCATGATGGACGTCGATCTCGCTGCACTGCGGGCGATCGAGAGGGACAAGGAGATCTCCGAGGAGTACCTCATCAAGACCCTCGAGGACGCCCTGCTCAACGCCTACAACAAGACCCCCCACGCCCTGCGCGGCGTCAAGGTCGAGATCAACCGCAAGACCGGCAAGGTCAGCGTGCTCGCGCCCGAGTTCGACGACGACGACCAGGTCATCGGCTACTTCGACGACACCCCCGAGGACTTCGGTCGGATCGCCGCCGCCACGGCGCGCCAGGTGATCTTCCAGCGCATCCGGGAGGCGGAGGACGAGCAGAAGTTCGGCCACTTCTCCGGCTCGGAGGGCGACATCGTCGTCGGCACCATCCAGCAGGACCGCGACACCAAGGCGGTCAGGGTGGATCTCGGCAGCCTCGAGGCCATGATGCCGCTGGCCGAGCAGGTGCCCGGCGAGGACTACTCGCACGGCCGACGCCTGCGGGTGTACGTCGTGGCGGTCCGCCGCGAGCTGCGCGGCCCGCAGGTCATCGTGTCGCGGACGCACCCCAACCTGGTCCGGAAGCTCTTCGCGCTCGAGGTGCCCGAGATCGGGCAGGGCGTCGTCGAGATCAAGGAGATCGCGCGCGAGGCCGGGCACCGGACCAAGATCGCCGTCATGTCCCACCACCCGGAGGTCTCCGCCAAGGGTGCCTTCATCGGGCCGATGGGTCAGCGGGTGCGGGCCGTGACGCACGAACTCGGTGAGGAGAAGATCGACATCGTCGACTACTCCGAGGATCCGGCGAAGTTCGTCGCCGCGGCGCTGTCCCCGGCGAAGGTGCTCTCGGTGACGGTGCTCGACGCGCAGGCCCGGGCCTGCCGCGCGGTGGTGCCGGACTACCAGCTGTCGCTGGCGATCGGACGCGAGGGCCAGAACGCCCGCCTGGCCGCCCGCCTCACCGGATGGCGCATCGACATCCAGCCGGACACCGCGGCCAACGCCTGACGGCGGCCGCCGCTTGGGAGAGGGCGCGCCGGCTGACGTAGCATGTGCGAATCATGTCTGTTCACCGCGCGTTCATCTCCCGTCTGCTTGCGCCCCGTCACGTGCGGGGCCGGCTGCTGGTGCTCGTGCTGCCCGTCGCGCTGCTCGGGGTCTGGCTGAAGCTGGCGCGCATCGACCGCTTCTACCCGGGCAGCCAGGCGGCGGACATCGCGGCGAAGGCCTGGTCCGAGGCCGCCTTCGGGGCGGCGTGGATCCTGCTGTGGGCGGGGCTGGTGGCCTTCGGCCCTCGGTGGTACCGCGCCGCCGCGCTGCTGGCGGCCCATGTCGCGACTCTCGTGCTCGGCGTGTTCCTCGTCGTCAGCCACGAGTACGTCATGAAGACGGGCAACCCCCTGACCGCCGAGCAGATCCTCTACGCCTGGCGGGGCCGCGGTGAGCTCGACGCGCTGCTCGAGTCGCAGACGAGCCCGGCCACCATCGGCCTGCTGGTCTGGGTCGCGGTCTCGACGACGGTCCTGCCGCCCCTGCTCGCCGGGCCGGTGTCGCGGGTCCTGCGCTCCCCGTCGCGGCTGGTCCGCCGCGCCGTCGCGGCGGGTGCGGCGCTGCTGCTCGCGGCGTCCGCGTGGAGCGCGCCCACGGTGTCGGCGGCGTTCGCGCTCGCCCCTCCCGTGCAGCTCGTCGTCACGCCGCTGCGTGAGGCGAGCGCCTACCCCGACGAGCCGTCCGCCGACGTGGCGGCCGACGTCGCCGCGCCGGACACCCGGCTCGAACCCACGGCCGGGGAGGATCAGCGCAACCTCGTCATCATCACCCTGGAGTCCCACCGAGCCACCTCGACCCTGCCGGAGACCCGCCAGCCCGTGACGCCGGTCCTGGATGCCCTGGCGGCCGACAGCCTGACGCCCAGCCGCGGCTACTCGATCCTGCCGCATACCTCCAAGGCCCTGACGGCCATTCACTGCGGGTTCGCGCCGCCCACCGATCACGACAACACCGAGGCGGATGCCGGCAGCCTCCCGCTGCCGTGCCTGCCGGAGCTCCTCGCGGAGCAGGGGTACTCGACGGCGTTCTTCCAGTCCGCCACGGAGAACTTCGAACGGCGGCGCGGGACGGCCCGCAACCTGGGCTTCGAGTCCTTCCGTTCGATGGACTCGATGGACAAGGACGGCTTCTTCCGCGCCAACTATTTCGGCTACGAGGACGACATCATGCTCGGCCCGGCGCGCGACTGGCTCGACGCCGTCGACGGCTCCCCGTTCCAGATGAGCCTGCTCACGGTGACCGGGCACCACGACTACATCCTGCACGGTCAGGACCTCATCGACTTCGTCGACGACCCGCTGCTCAACTCCTACCTCAACGCCATCCACTACCAGGACGCCTTCGTGGGCCGGGTGATCGAGATGTTCAAGGAGCTGGGGCTCTACGAGGACACCGTGTTCGTCGTCACGGGCGACCACGGCGAGGGCTTCGGCGAGCACCGGGTGTTCCAGCACGACAACACCATCTACGAGGAGGGCATCCGGATCCCCTACCTCGTGCACGACCCCCGGGCCGCGGGTGTGCGCCTCGACCAGCCCGCCAACCAGCTCGCCGTGCTGCCCACCGCCGTGGACGCCATCGGCTTCAACCTGGTCAGCGAGCACGAGTACCAGCCCTCGCTGTTGAGCGACGAACCGCAGGGACCTCTGGTGGCGACCTGCTGGGCCCGCGGCCGCTGCACCGCCGTCATCGACGGCGACCGCAAGCTGATCCACCACTTCGGGGACCGCCGTGACGAGGTCTTCGACCTGGCCGCGGACTCCGGGGAACTGACCGACCTCGCGGCTGAGAGCGATCCGCGGTGGATGGCCCAGATGCGCGACGAGGCGCTCCAGTGGTACGTGGACGCTGAGGCCTGGTACGCCGCCCATCGCGGCGAGGAGACCACAGACTGAGAGAATCTCAGGGTTTTTTTGGTTTTCTCTCAACCGCGGGTTAGCCTGAGTCGTCACCATCACTCGACTCAGAGGAATTCTGCTTGATGACCAAGAGGTTCTGGATCCCGGCAGCGGCCGGCGGCTGTGCGCTCGCACTCGTCTCCGCGGCGGGCATCGCCACCGCGCTGCACAAGAACGACGTCACACTCGTCGTCGACGGGGTCAGCAAGACCATCGCGGTCCGTGAGGACACCGTCGCCGAGGTGCTCGAGCTCGAGAACCTCGAGCTCGGCCAGCACGACGTCGTCCTGCCCGGCCCGGACACCGAAGTGAGCGACGACATGGAGATCAGCGTCGCCTACGGCCGTCCGCTTGAGGTCACCGTCGACGGAGAACGCCGGGTCGTCTGGACCACGGCGCGCACCGTCGGCCAGGCGCTGCAGATGCTCGATCTCGGCGCCACCGACTCGAAGCTGTCCACCTCCCGTTCGACCGGCATCACGCGTGAGGGCCTGACGATGGAGATCGCCACGGCCAAGGACGTCACGATCACCGTCGCGGGGACCCCGCAGAACATTCGCATCGCCGGGACCGTGGCCGACGTCCTCGCCGAGGCCGGCGTCACCCCCGACGCCGACGACAAGGTCACGCCCGCGCCCGCCACGGAGCTCGAGGACGGCATGGCCGTCTCCTTCGTCGCCGTGGAGGTCAAGGAGAGCTCGAAGAACGTCGGGATCGACTTCACGAAGAAGTCCGTCAAGACCGACGACCTCTTCGAGGGCACCACGAAGGTCACGACCAAGGGCGTCGACGGCGTCGCGCGCGAGATCTACACCGACGTGTACGAGGACGGCACGCTCGTCAGCTCGACGCTGAAGGAAACGGTCGTGTCGAAGCAGCCGGTGCAGCAGGTCACGCTCGTGGGCACCAAGAAGCGCCCGGTGGCCAAGACGGAGTCTTCCTCCTCGTCGTCGTCGACGTCCTCCTCATCCTCCGGCGCGGGCATCAACCTGGCGCGTGAGGCGATGTGGGACCGGATCGCCCAGTGCGAGTCGACGGGCCGCTGGAGCATCAACACCGGCAACGGCTACTACGGCGGGCTGCAGTTCAACCTGCAGACCTGGCTCTCGGTGGACGGCGACGACTTCGCCTACTACCCGCACCAGGCCACGCGCGCCGAGCAGATCACCGTCGCGAACCGGCTCTACGAGATCCGCGGCACGCAGCCGTGGAGCTGCGCCTGAGCCACAAGGCAGACGACACCCCGCCGGATTCCCGGCGGGGTGTCGTCGTCTCCGAGGGTCAGCGGTGGTGACCGCCGTGCCGCATGCCCACGATGCCTGCGTCGATGGCCTTCTGGACCGCGTCGGCCTCGTCCTGGGTCAGCGTGCCGGCCGCGACGGCCTCGTCCAGGGCTTCCTGGTCCGCCGCGGCGCGCTCCGCCTGGTGCTCCGCGCGGAGCTCGTCGACGGCGGTCTGCACCGCAGAGACCTCCAGGCCGAGTTCCTCGGCCAGCGCCTCCACGTAGGCCGTCTGGTGCTCGGCCCGGGCGGCCTCCCGCTCCTCATCGGTGGCGTCCGCGTCGGGCCGCTCGGTGGGGGACACCGCGTCCCGGGCAGCGTCGACGGCGTCGGCGAGTGCGTCCTCGCTGACCCCGAGCTTCTCGGCGAGCGCGCTGGTGTCGGCGCCCATCATCCCGGGTCCGCCGTGGCGCCCCCCTCCGCGGCGTGGGGTCTCCGTCGCGTCGTCGCTGCCGGCCGACGCGGAGGCGCTGGCGCTGGGAACGGGGGTGCTGGTCTCGTCCGCGTTGGCGAGCTGTGCGAGGCCGAAGCCGAGTCCGGCCGCCATGGCGGCGGCTGACAGCCCGGCGATTGTCCTGCTGGTCATGTCCGTGGTCCTTCTCCGTCGTGTACCGGGCGGGGTGCCCGATATGTCTCACGGTCCCGCCGCCGACTGTGCGGACGCTGTGCGGCCGCTGGGGAGTTGCTGGCAGGTGTCCTAGGCTGGGGAGATGACCCCCGAACGCACCTGCATCGGCTGCCGCCGCCGCGACGACCAGTCGGCGCTGGTGCGGCTCGTGCGCCGCGGAGACCTCGTCGTCGACGGGACGACGCCGCGCCTGCCCGGGCGTGGCGCGTACGTGCACCGGGGGTGCCTGGGCCTGGCGGTCTCGCGTCAGGCGGTGCGCCGGGCGTTCCGTGCACCGGTGACGCTGGATCCCCGGCTGGAAGCGTCGGCCCCGGCGCGATAGGATAGCCAGCGGCCCACACGTGAGTGGGTGCATCGTTCCACGCCAACTCGGCGTCAACCAGAAGGTGGGCTAACGCTCATGACCACTCGATGAGTACCCAACGATGATTCAACACAACTAAAGGTCCGCATCCCCTTGGAGGTCGGGCCGTGAAGGAGAGTAGTGGCTAAGCCTCGCGTCCACGAGATCGCCAAGGAAATCGGAAAGACAAGTAAAGACCTGCTGGCCTGGCTCGGCGAGAACGGCGAATACGTTCGCGGTCCGTCGTCGACCCTGGAAGCCCCCGTGGTGCGTCGCATCCGGGAGGCGTTCACCAGCGCTCCCGCGGCTCCCGCCGCGCAGCCCGCCCCGTCGGCGGCACCCAAGCCTGCCCCCGCACCCAGCGCGCCCGCGGCCCCTGCGCCGTCCGCGCCGTCGACCCCCGCCGCCGAGGCTCCCCGCCCGGCGGCCCCCGCGCCGCGCCCGGCCACCCCGGCGCCCGCGCCCGCGCCGGCACCTGCCGCTGAGCCCCCGGCGGCTCCCCGTCAGACCCCCGGTGCCCCGCGCCCCGGAACCCCCCAGGCGCCCTCGGCGCAGCGTCCCGCGGCCCCCGGGCAGCGCCCGGCAACCCCGGGTCAGCGTCCCCCGGCCGCCGGTCAGCGTCCGGCCGCGCCCGTGCAGCGTCCCGCCGCCCCGGCGCCCCGGCCCGGCGCAGCCGCGCCGCGTCCCGGCACGCCAGGCCCGCGTCCTGCCGCACCCGCTCCCGGCGGTGCGCCCCGCAAGCCCGGAGCGCCCCGGCCCGGTAACAACCCCTTCGCGCCCTCGCAGGGCATGGGCACCCAGCAGCGCCGTCGTCCCGACGGTGCGCGTCCGGGTGCGCCCGGCGCCCGTCCTGGAGCGCCCGCCGGTGGCGACCGCCTCCCGCGTCCCGGAGGCTCCGGCGGCGTGCCCGGCATGCCCCGCCCCAACCCCGCGATGATGCCCAAGACGGCGAACCCGCAGATCGGTACCCCCGCCCGCGGTGGCCGTCCCGGCGGCCCGGGCGGTCCCGGCCGTGGTCGTCCCGGCGGCGGTCGTCCCGGCGGTCCGGGCGGCGCCGGCGGCACCGGTGGTCCCGGATTCGGCGGCGGCATGGCGCCGGCCGGCGGCGGAGGTCGCGGTGGCGGTCGCGGTCGCTCCGGTGGCACGCAGGGCGCCTTCGGGCGCGGCGGCGCGGCCGGTAAGCGTGGTCGCAAGTCCAAGAAGCAGCGCAGGCAAGAGTTCGACCAGATGGAGGCGCCGGCGATCGGCGGCGTGCGCGTCCGCAAGGGCGACGGCCAGACCGTCCGGCTCCGTCGCGGCGCGTCCCTGACCGACCTCGCCGAGAAGATCGGCGTGGAGCCCGCGTCGCTGGTGCAGGTGCTGTTCCATCTCGGTGAGATGGTCACGGCCACGCAGTCCGTCGCCGACGAGACCCTCGAGGTGCTCGGAGCGGAACTCGACTACAACATCGAGGTCGTCTCCCCGGAGGACGAGGATCGCGAGCTGCTCGAGAGCTTCGACCTGGAGTTCGGCGAGGACATCGGCGACGAGGACGACCTGGAGGCGCGGCCCCCGGTCGTGACCGTCATGGGTCACGTCGATCACGGCAAGACGAAGCTGCTCGACGCCCTGCGGCACACCAACCTCGTGGCGAAGGAGGCCGGCGGCATCACGCAGGCCATCGGCGCCTACCAGGTCGCCACCGAGGTGGACGGCCAGGACCGGTCGATCACCTTCATCGACACCCCCGGTCACGAGGCCTTCACGGCCATGCGAGCCCGCGGCGCGAAGTCCACGGACATCGCCGTGCTCGTGGTGGCCGCCGATGACGGTGTCATGCCCCAGACGATCGAGGCGCTCAACCACGCCAAGGCGGCCGACGTTCCCGTCGTCGTCGCGGTCAACAAGATCGACAAGGACGCGGCGGATCCCACCCGGGTCCGCGGGCAGCTGTCCGAGTTCGGCCTGGTGCCGGAGGAGTACGGCGGCGACACGCAGTTCGTCGACGTGTCCGCCATCACCCGGCAGGGCCTGGACGAGCTGCTTGAGGCCATCGTGCTCACGGCGGATGCCGCCCTCGACCTGCGCGCCAACCCGGACATGCCCGCCCAGGGTGTGGCCATCGAGGCGCACCTCGACAAGGGTCGCGGCCCGGTCGCGACCGTGCTCGTCCACCGCGGCACGCTGCGCATCGGCGACTCGATCGTGGCGGGCTCCGCGCACGGCCGTGTCCGCGCGCTGATCAACGACCAGGGCGAGACCGTCGACGAGGCGCTGCCCTCGATGCCGGTCCAGGTGCTCGGCCTGACGTCGGTTCCCGGCGCGGGCGACAACGTCCTGGTCGTCGAGGACGACCGGATGGCCCGGCAGATCGCCGACAAGCGGGAGGCGCGCATGCGTGCCGCCCAGCAGGCCAAGACCAGCCGCCGCAAGACGCTCGACCAGCTGTTCGAGCAGCTGGAGAAGGGCGAGACGCAGGAGCTCCTGCTCATCCTCAAGGGCGACGGCGCGGGTTCGGTCGAGGCTCTGGAGGACGCCCTCAGCAAGATCGAGGTCGGCGACGAGGTGTCGCTGCGCGTCATCGACCGCGGTGTCGGTGCCATCACCGAGACCAACGTGTCGCTGGCCGCGGCGTCCAAGGCCGTCATCATCGGGTTCAACGTGCGGCCCACGCCGCACGCCACCCAGATGGCGGACCGGGAGAACGTGGACATCCGCTTCTACTCGGTCATCTACCAGGCCATCGACGAGATCGAGGCGGCGCTCAAGGGCATGCTCAAGCCGATCTTCGCCGAAGAGGTCCGGGGCCAGGCCGAGATCCGCGAGATCTTCCGCTCCTCGAAGTTCGGCAACATCGCCGGATGTATGGTCACCAGCGGCTCGATCCGCCGCAACGCCAGCGCGCGGCTTCTGCGCGACGGCGTGGTCATCGCCACGACGTCCATCGCGTCGCTGCGTCGTGAGAAGGACGACGCCACGGAGGTCCGCGAGGGCTTCGAGTGCGGCATGACCCTGGCCAACTACAACGACATCCGGATCGGTGACGTCGTCGAGACGTTCGAGATGGTGGAGAAGGAGCGGAGCTGACCCATGCCCGGACCGAGAAACGCCAAGCTGGCGGACCAGATCAAGGTCATCCTGGCCTCGACCATCGAGCGGCGGGTCAAGGACCCCCGCCTCGGGTTCGTCACCATCACGGAGGTGCGGCTGACCGGTGACAACCGGGAGGCCACCGCCTTCTACACGGTGCTCGGGGACGACGAGGCGCGCGCCGGCACGGCCGCGGCCCTCGAGTCGGCGACGGGGATGCTCCGCTCGACGGTGGGGCAGCAGCTCGGGATGAAGTTCACCCCGACGCTGACCTTCGTCCTCGACGCCACGCCCGAAGTGGCGCGGCACATCGAGGACCTCCTCGCCCAGGTGCAGGCCACCGACGCCGCCGCAGCCGCGGCGGCGCTCGGCAAGGAGTACGCCGGGGAGCCGGACCCGTACCGCAAGCCGCGGGAGGACGACGACGAGGCCGACCAGGTCGACGACCGGTGACCTCCGCCTCGGGGGTGGTGATCGTCGACAAGCCGTCGGGGGTCACCTCCCACCAGGTGGTCGGCCGTCTCCGGCGGCTCCTGGGCACCAGGAAGATCGGCCACGCCGGCACCCTGGACCCGATGGCCACCGGGGTGCTGATCCTCGGCGTGAACCGCGCAACGCGGCTCCTCGGCCACCTCGCGCTGCACGACAAGGCGTACACCGCCACCGTGCGGCTGGGGGAGTCGTCGTCGACGGATGACGCGGACGGCGACGTCGTCGCGGTGGCGGACGCGTCGCGGCTTGAGCGCGACGACCTCGAGGCCGCGGCGGCCCCGTTGCGCGGGGACATCCTGCAGGTGCCCAGCGCCGTCTCGGCCATCAAGGTCGACGGCAGGCGCGCCTACGCGCGCGTTCGGGCGGGGGAGGAGGTCGCGCTCGCGGCCCGCCCCGTCACGGTGTCGCGGCTGGAGATCACGGATCTCCGCCCCGCCGGCCGCTGCCTGGACGTCGACCTGGAGGTCGAATGCTCCTCCGGCACCTACGTGCGGGCGCTCGCCCGGGACCTCGGAGCGGCGCTGGGGGTCGGGGGCCACCTGACCGCGCTGCGCCGCACCCGTATCGGCGGCTACGGCATCGCCGACGCCGTCGTCCTCGGCGACGAGGCACCGCCACTCATGGCGATGGCCGACGCCGCCAGGCTCAGCTTCCCCGTCGTCGAGCTGACGCAGGAGGAGGCCCGCGACGTCGGCTACGGGCGTCCGCTCGCCCGCGAGGTCCCTGGTGCCCCCACGGGTGTCCTGTCGCCCGGCGGCGAGCTGCTCGCGCTCTACGCGCCGGCCGCGGGGGGATCGGCGCCGGTTGCGGTGCTGGTCGGGCCATGACAGATTTGGGTGCCGTGACTAGTTCGGTCGTCGTCATCGGCAACTTCGACGGGGTCCACCGTGGACACCGGCGCGTCCTGCAGGAGGCCACGCGCGACGTCGACCACCCGCTCATCGTGCTGACCTTCTGGCCCCACCCGGTGACCGTCCTGCGCCCGGCGTCGGCGCCGAAGCTCCTGACGGACCTGAGGACGCGGATCGAGCTGCTCAAGGAGGCCGGGGCCCACGAGGTCCGCGTCATCCGGTTCAACGACGACGTCGCCCGGCTGTCGCCCGAGGAATTCGTCGAGCGGTTCCTGCTGCCACTGCACCCGGTGCGGGTGGTCGTGGGCGCCAACTTCCGGTTCGGCCGCCGGGCGTCCGGCGACGTCGACACGCTCGCGGCGCTGGGTGAGGGTCGCTTCGAGGTGGTCCCGCTGCCGCTGGAGACGATCGATCACACGGTGTCGTGCTCCACCTGCGTGCGCGACCTGCTCGCCGACGGTGACGTCGCCGAGGCGGCCAAGCACCTCATGCGGCCGTTCCGCTTCCGTGGCGTCGTGGTCGTCGGAGACCAGCGCGGGCGCGACCTCGGGTTCCCGACGGCGAATCTCACGGTGCCGCCGGACATGGCGGTCCCCTCGGACGGTGTGTACGCGGGCTGGCTCACGCGGCTCGACGAGCCGGGCGCCGTCCCGCTGCCCGCAGCCATCTCCGTGGGCACCAACCCGACCTTCGACGGCCATGAGCGCCGCGTGGAGAGCTACGTCCTGGACCGCACCGACCTCGAGCTGTACGGGGTCGAGGTGGCCGTGGACTTCGTGGTGCGGCTGCGCGGACAGGTGCGGTTCGACGGCATCGACGCGCTCATCACGCAGATGCATGCCGACGTCGACGCCGCGAAGGTCGAACTCGGCCTCAGCGGACGGTGAGCGACTTCTTGTAGATCGCGTAGTGCTCGCTGGCCTGCGTCTCGTCGTCGACCTGCTCGACCTCCGGCTCGTCGACGAACAGGTGCTCGCCCGTGGGGTGGTACTCCAGCGACACGTACAGCGGCACGGCCTTCTCGTTGTTCGGGTCCACCGCGAGGTAGACCGCGGCGAAGCCCCGCTTGCGCGCCTCGTCCTCGAGGTAGCGGGAGAGGGCGCGGCCGGCTCCCTTGCGGCGGGCGGCCGGGTACACGAACATGTTGCGCAGCTCCGGCGTCATCGAGTCCGCATCCAGGTCCAGCACGGCGGTGCCGATGGGCGTGTCGTCCTCGACGGCGACCACGTAGAGGAGCGTTCCGGCCTGCTGGGCCGCGAAGTGCTTGTCGACGAGGCCGAGCTCCGGCCGCGGCTCGTTCGCGCGCAAGGCGTCGAGGTCCGAGTCGGTGGCGGGACGGACGATGATGCCCATGGTTCTCCTTAGCTCACACTGCCGTCGATGTCCCTACCCTAGCGCGTCGCCCCTCGGGGCCGCGGCGATGCACGTTTTGGGCCCGCGCCGGGGGCGGTGCTAGGGTTCTCAGGTTGCCGTTAGATCGGCCACGGCCCCGTCAGAGCCCCGACAGCATCCGCGACAGGGGCGCCGTGCAGCGAACCGGAAGGAGCCCTATATGGACGCCGACGAGAAGAAGAAGATCATCGACGAGTACGCGACCACGCCGGGTGACACCGGGTCGCCGGATGTGCAGATCGCCCTGCTGACCAAGCGGATCGCTCACCTCACCGAGCACCTCAAGGAACACAAGGGTGACCACCACAGCCGCCGTGGCCTGATGCTCATGGTCGGCCAGCGCCGCCGCCTGCTCAACTACGTCGCCAAGAACGACATCGAGCACTACCGGTCGCTGATCGCGCGCCTCGGCCTGCGTCGCTGACCTCGTATCCCACCTCATCCTCAGGGCACCCCTCGCGGGGTGCCCTGAGTCGTTTCTCGGGGGTCAGCCGAGCGGCGAGGGCCGTGGATGCCCGTAGCGGTGGCGGGTGACCGAGACCGCCTGCTCCCGCACATAGGGAAGGAGTGCGCGCTCGCCGGGCAGCGGAGGACCGGGATACACCGTGACGTCGATCGAGCCGCCGACGGCGACCTGGAGGTCCCGGCTCCCGAGATGGCGGACACGGCCGTGGGCCACGCGATCGAACCCCGCGGACGACTCGACCACAACGTCGAACCCGGCGCCGGCGAGGGCGTCGCGCAGGGCCTGATGTGGCTCCTCCTCGAACGAGAACCTGGCCCTGGCCCCTGCCGCCAGCGCCGCGGACGCCTCCCGCATCACGGGCCACGGGTCCCGGGCCTCGACCCGGACCGTGACCTCCGTCGGGCGGTAGCGCAGGACGTTCTGCTCCGCGGCGAGCGCCGACGGGTCGTGCAGCGCGCCGACAATGGTGCGGGCCGCCCGCTCGTCGGACGCTGCCCCGGCCCGCACCAGCACGGGATCCAGTCCCGGAACCGCGGCGCCCGCCGTGACAAGCCGAGCCAGCGACTCGGTGGTGACCTCCGCGCTCGTCGCCGTGGGCCAGCCGTCGGGCTCCCACGAGCCGAGGCTGGCGACGTAGTGCGGCCCGCCGGCCTTGGCGCCGGGTCCGACGGATGAGCGCTTCCAGCCGCCGAACGGCTGTCGCCGGACGATCGCGCCGGTGATCCCGCGGTTGACGTAGCAGTTGCCGGCCTCGACGCGCTCGACCCAGCGCCGGATCTCCGCCGCATCGAGGCTGTGCAGGCCGGCGGTCAGGCCGAAGGGGGTGCCGTTCTGCATCTCGATCGCCTCATCGAGCGACGACGCGGTCATCAGCCCCAGCACGGGACCGAAGTACTCGACCTGGTGGAACTCGCTGCCCGGCGCCACGCCCCAGCGCACGCCGGGGCTCCAGAGCCGCTCGTCGACCCGGCGCGGCGCCACCCACCACGTCTGGCCGGGCTCGAGGCGCGTCAGGCCCCGCCGCAGCTTCTCGCCCGGCGGCTCGGTGAGGGGGCCCATCTGCGCCGCCGGGTCCGTCGGCCAGGCGACGCGCAGCGACGTGACGGCGTCTACGAGCTGCTCGCGGAACCGGCGCGACCCGGCGACGGAGCCCACGAGGATGCCCAGGGACGCGGCCGAGCACTTCTGCCCCGCGTGGCCGAAGGCCGAGGTCACGAGGTCGGCGACGGCCAGATCGAGGTCGGCCGACGGCGTGATCACGATCGCGTTCTTGCCGGAGGTCTCCGCGAGGAGGGGGAGCCCGGGGCGCCAGGAGCGGAACAGGGCGGCCGTCTCCGCGGCACCCGTGAGGACGACCTGATCCACCCGGTCTTCGGTGATGAGCGCCCGGCCGAGGGGGCCGTCGTCGACAACGACGAACTGCAGCACCCCGTCCGGGATGCCCGCCCGGACACCCGCCTCGGCCAGGAGCGCGGCGGTGCGTCGGGCCGGGGGAGCCGGCTTGAGCACGACGGCCGATCCGGCGGCGAGGGCCGCCGCGACGCCGCCCAGGGGGATGGCGATCGGGAAGTTCCACGGGGGTGCGACGACGGTGAGTGCCGGCGGGACGTGGCGCGCGCCGTCGACGCGGTCGAGGGCCCGTTCGGCGTAGTAGCGGGCGAAGTCCACCGCCTCGGACACCTCGACGTCGGCCTGGTCGATGAGCTTGCCGACCTCGTCGGCGGCCACCGTCACCAGGTCGGTGCGCGCCGCCTCCAGCTCCGCGGCGAGGCGCCGGAGGACCGCCGCCCGCTCGGCTGGTGGCGTCGCCCGCCATCGAGCACCCGCCGCGCGCCCTTCGTCGAGGGCGCGGTCGAGTTCGGCGCGGTCCGCCAGCGTCGCGCGGCGCACCGCGTCGGCGCCGAGCAGCGGCGCGGGCAGGCGCCGGTGGATGGTCCGGGCCCACTCCTGATTCGCCGGCAGCGCCGGGTCGGTGTCGCTGGCGTTGCCGAACCCGTCCGCCGCCGTGGCGCGGTGCTGGACCGCCCACGTGGCGGGGCCCGGGTCGTCGGCGAGCGCGGCGGCGGCCCGGAACCGCTGCTCCTCCCTGGCCAGGAACTGCGCGTCGTGCCCGAGCCCGGCGGCGCCCGACATGAAGTTCTCGTTGGCGGCGTTCTCCTCGAGCCGCCTGACCAGATAGGCGATGGCGACGTCGAAGTCGCGGCGCGGGACCACCGGCACGTACAGCCGCACCCGGCCGATCTCCTCCTGCAGCACGCGGCGCAGCGGCACGCCCATGCCCGCCAGCATCTCGACGTCCATCTGGTCGGTCACGCCGCGAGCCGTGGCGAGCTCCCAGGCCGCCGCGAGCGTGAAGACGTTGTGGCTGGCCACCCCCACCCGCAGGCGGGAGGCCCGCTCCGGGGTGAGGCAGAAGTCCAAGGCCCGCAGGTAGCTGGCGTCCGTGGCCGCCTTCGACGGCAGGACCGGCGACGGCCATCCCCGCAGCTCCGCCTGGACCCGCTCCATGGCCATGTTCGCGCCCTTGACCAGGCGGACCTTGAGGGGGACCCCACCGGCGGCGACGCGGTCGCGGGCCAGGTCGTCGATCCGGCGCAGCACCAGGGGCGACTCCCGCAGGTAGGTCTGCACAGCGATCCCGGCCCGGACCCCGAGGAGGTCGGGGTCCGTCACGAGGCGCGCGAAGACGTCCAGCGTCAGGTGCAGGTCGCGGTACTCCTCCATGTCGAGGTTGACGAACTTGCCGAGGTCTCGGGCGCGCTCCATCAGCGGCCTCAGCCGGGCGACCGCCTCGGCGACGGTGGCGTCGTGGGCCCAAGGCGAGTGCGGCCCGAGGACTGCGGAGACCTTGAGCGAGACGTAGTCGACGTCCGGGCGCTCGAGGAGCGCCGCCGTTTGGGCCAGGCGGGCGCGGGCGTGCTCGTCGCCGAGCACCGCCTCGCCCAGCAGGTTGATGTTGAGGGCACAGCCATCGCGCTGCAGCCGCTCGAGGGCGGGGCCCAGTCGGCGGCCGACGTCGATCACGAGGTCGCCGACGAGCGCGGTGAACGCGGGGCGCACGGCCGGCAGGGCCAGGGTGGGGGAGGTGCGGACCGCCGCCAGGCCGAGCCGCAGCGCAGGCGGCAGGAACGGGGCGGGGCGGCGCGCGAGGTCGGCGAGCGCCCTGGCGGCCACCGCCGGGTCCTCGGGTCGCAGCACGCGGTCGACGAAGTCCAGGGTGAAGGGCAGGCCCTCCGGATGGCGCAGGACCCGGGCCAGCAACCGGGCCGCCGAAGGCTCCGGATGGGCGGTGCTGCGCTGGGCCCAGCGGCGCGCCGTCGCGGCCGCCGCGTCGATGATCCGGGGCGACGTGACGCTCAGCATTCAACCATCGTGGCCCAACCGGCTAGACTGCACTGGACAACTGAACAACTGTTGTTTCCACCCCGCCGCCCAGCGCACGCGTCCGTCTGGTCCTCGGTAGTGGCCTTCGGGTGCCTCAGGGCGCCCCCGCGGGCCTCGATCGAAGACCGGCAGACAATCCCGGCGACGATTCGCCCTGCGCGGGTGGCACACACCCCGAAAGGAGCCTGTCCGTGGAAGGACCAGGCATCGAATTCGCCGAGGCCGTTATCGACAACGGCAAGTACGGCACCCACACTGTTCGCTTCGAGGCCGGCGTGCTGGCCCAGCAGGCCGATGGCTCGGCCGCCGTCTACCTGGACGGCGACACCATGCTGCTGTCGGCCACCACCGCGCAGAAGACCCCGCGGGAGGCCATCGACTTCTTCCCGCTGACGGTCGACGTCGAGGAGCGCATGTACGCCGCGGGCAAGATCCCCGGCTCGTTCTTCCGTCGTGAAGGCCGCCCGGGCGAGGGCGCGATCCTCGCCTGCCGCCTGATCGACCGCCCGCTGCGCCCCGCGTTCGTCAAGGGCCTGCGCAACGAGGTCCAGGTCGTCGTCACGATCCTGGCGCTCAACCCGGCCGTCATGTACGACGTCGTGGCGATCAACGCCGCGTCGATGTCGACCCAGATCGCGGGCCTCCCGTTCTCCGGGCCGATCGGTGGCGTGCGCGTCGCCCTCATCGACGACCAGTGGGTCGCGTTCCCGACCGTGGAGCAGGTGGCCCAGTCCGCCTTCCAGATGGTGGTCGCGGGCCGCGTGCTCGCCGACGGTGACGTCGCGATCATGATGGTCGAGGCCGGCGGCACCGACGCCACGTGGGAACTCGTCCGCTCCGGCAAGACCGCGCCGACCGAAGAGGTCGTCGGTCAGGGCCTCGAGGCGGCCAAGCCGTTCATCAAGGCGCTGTGCGACGCGCAGTCCGAGCTGGCCGCCAAGTTGCCGCGCGAGACCTACGACTTCCCCGTGTTCCGCGACTACCAGGACGACGTCTTCGACGCCGTCTCTGAGCTCGCCGCCGACCGCGTGGCCCAGGCCATGCAGATCAAGGGCAAGCAGGAGCGCGACGAGGCGACGCACGCCATCCGTCAGGACGTCACGGAGCAGCTCACCGAGCGCTTCGACGGCCGCCTGAATGAGGTGTCGGCCGCGCTGAAGGCACTCACCAAGAAGATCGTGCGGCACCGCACGCTGACCGAGCAGGTCCGCATCGACGGCCGCGGCCCCGCCGAGATCCGCGAACTGGCGGCCGAGGTCGCGGTCATCCCGCGCGTGCACGGCTCGGCGCTGTTCCAGCGCGGCGAGACCCAGATCCTGGGCGTCAGCACCCTCAACATGCTCGACATGGAGCAGAAGATCGACACGCTCTCGCCCGAGAACACCAAGCGCTACATGCACAACTACAACTTCCCGCCGTACTCGACGGGCGAGACCGGCCGAGTCGGCTCCCCGAAGCGGCGCGAGGTCGGCCACGGTGCCCTGGCTGAGCGGGCGTTGATCCCCGTGCTGCCCACGCGCTCCGAGTTCCCCTACGCGATCCGCCAGGTGTCCGAGGCGTTGGGCTCGAACGGCTCGACGTCGATGGGCTCGGTCTGCGCGTCCACGCTGTCGCTGCTCAACGCGGGTGTGCCCCTCAAGGCGCCCGTCGCGGGCATCGCGATGGGCCTCATGAGCGAGGACGTCGACGGCGAGACGAAGTACATCGCGCTGACCGACATCCTGGGCGCCGAGGACGCGCTCGGCGACATGGACTTCAAGGTGGCCGGCACCCGTGACTTCGTCACCGCGCTGCAGCTGGACACCAAGCTCAACGGCATCCCCGCCGTCGAGCTGCAGAAGGCCCTGCTGCAGGCCCGCGACGCCCGGCACACCCTGCTCGACGTCATGGGCGAGGCGATCGACGTCCCCGACGAGATGAGCCCCTACGCGCCGCGGATCATCTCGCTGCGCATCCCGGTGGACAAGATCGGTGAGGTCATCGGCCCGAAGGGCAAGATCATCAACCAGATCCAGGACGACACGGGCGCCAACATCTCCATCGAAGATGACGGCACCATCTACGTGGGCGCCACGACGGGGGAGGCCGCGGATGCGGCCGTCGCCGCGATCAACGCGATCGCCAACCCGCACATGCCGGAGCGCGGCGAGCGGTTCCTCGGGACCGTCGTGAAGCTCACGGCGTTCGGGGCCTTCGTCTCGCTGCTGCCCGGCAAGGACGGCCTGCTGCACATCTCGAAGCTGCGCCCGCTCGCCGGCGGCGCCCGCGTCGAGAACGTGGAGGATGTCCTGTCGGTGGGGCAGAAGCTCCAGGTCGAGATCTCCGACATCGACGACCGCGGCAAGCTGTCGCTCGTTCCGGTGGTCGAGGAGAAGACCGACGCCGAGGCCTGATCGAGCCTGAATGACCGCCGAGGGGCGGGCCCGTCACGGGCCCGCCCCTCGGCGTCTGTCCTGGCGCGGGCGCCGCTGGCGGGCCGCGTCCGGGGATGGTTGGATGGACAGCGACGTCGAGACGAGGGGAGTGCGGACATGACCGAGATCAGGGTGGGTGTGTTCGGGGCCAGCGGCAAGATGGGCACCGAGGTCGTGCGGGCGGTCGAGCGCGCCGACGGCATGACCATCGTCGGCGGGTGTGACCTCGGGGAGCCGCGCGAGCAGGTCGGGCGCGCGCAGGTCGTCGTCGACTTCACGCACCCCGACGCCGTCATGGACAACATCGCGTGGTGCCTGGAGCGCGGCATCCACATGGTGATCGGCACCACCGGCTTCACCGACGAGAAGCTGGACCGGGTCCGCGAGCTGTGCGCGGCCCACCCCGAGGCCGGGGTCCTCATCGCCTCGAACTTCTCGATCGGCGCCGTGCTCATGATGCGGTTCGCGGCCACCGCTGCGCCGTTCTACCCCTCGGTGGAGATCGTCGAGCTGCACCACCCGAACAAGGCCGATGCGCCGTCGGGCACGTCAGCGACCACCGCACGACGGATCGGCGCGGCCCGCGCCGCGGCCCAGATGCCGCCCGTCCCGGACGCCACCGTCCACGACGACGGGGCGCGCGGGGCGGTGGTCGACGGGGTGCACATCCACGGCGTCCGGCTGCAGGGCCTGGTGGCACACCAGGAGGTGCTTCTGGGGGCGCCGGGCGAGACGCTCACGATCCGGCACGACTCGTTCGACCGGGCGTCGTTCATGCCGGGCGTCGTCGCGGGGATCCGCTACATCGTCGACCACCCGGGCCTGACGCTCGAGATGGAGTCGGTCCTCGGCCTCTGAGGGCCGCCGCCGCTACTGCGAGCGGCTGGCGATCTCGGCGGCCTCCGCCGCGAGCTCCCTCCGCAGCACCGCCTCCTCGGCCCGCTGCCAGGCGGCGACGTCGCGGCGCAGCGCCTTGATGAGGGACAGGCACATCCCGATCATGACGAGCGAGAAGGGGGCCGCGGCCACGATGGTCAGGGCCTGCAGCGCGGCGATGCCCGAGGTGTCGCCGCCGAGGGCGGCGGAACTGGACCAGATGAGCACGGCCGCGATCGAGCCCTCCAGCACCGACCAGAAGACCCGCGACCAGACGGGCGGGTTGGGATTGCCGTTGTGGGTGAGCATGTCCACGACGAACGATCCGGAGTCGGAGCTCGTGACGAAGAACACCAGCACCAGCAGCACGGCCACGCCGGACAGGACGGGACCGCCGGGGAGCTGGCCGAGCATCTCGAACAGGGCGGTGTTGGTGCTGACGCCGCCGTCGACGATGTGGTCGACCCCGCCGAAGATCTGCTGGTACAACGCGGCCCCGCCCATGACGGAGAACCACAGCATGGTGACGGCGGTCGGGACGAGCAGGACGCCGGCCACGAACTCCCGGACCGTGCGACCGCGGGAGATGCGGGCGATGAACACCCCGACGAACGGCGACCAGGCGATCCACCAGCCCCAGTAGTAGGTCGTCCACGACCCGAGCCACGACTCGCCGCGGTCGCCGTAGAAGGCGAAGGTCTGGAAGGACATGGACACGAAGTTCTGGATGTAGCCGCCAAAGCTGGACACGAGCTCGCGCAGCACGAACAGGGTCGGGCCGAGGACGAGCACCGCCACGAGGAGCAGCGCCGCGAGCCACAGGTTGGCGCGCGAGAGGAACGCGATGCCCCGGTCGAGACCCGAGACGACCGAGAGCGTGGACAGGGCGGTGATCACCGCGATGATGACGAGCTTGGCCGTCGTGGTGCCCTCGACGACGCCGAGGTGCTCCAGCCCCGCGGCGATCTGATTGACACCCAGGCCGAGGGAGGTCGCGACGCCGAACAGCGTGCCGACGACGGCCGCGATGTCGATCGCGTTGCCCAGCGGGCCGTCGACGCGCTTGCCGAGCAGGGGCTCCAGCGCCCAGCGGATCGACACGGGGCGCCCGCGGCGGTGCACGGCGTACGCGACCGCCAGACCGACGACGACGTAGACGGCCCACGCGTGCACGCCCCAGTGCAGGAACGTCTGCGCCATCGCGCGGCGCCCCTGGGCCTCGATCCCCGACTCGCGGAAGCCGGGCGGCGGGGACGCGAGGTGCCACAGCGGCTCCGCCACGCCCCAGAACACCAGGCCGATGCCCATGCCGGCGGCGAACAGCATCGCGAACCAGGTCCGCCAGCGGTACTGGGGTGCCTCGTCCGGAGGGCCGAGGCGGATCGTGCCCAGGTTGCTGAAGGCGACGGCGAGCGCGAAGATCACGAAGCCGGACACCAGCGCCACGTAGTACCAGCCGATGGAGTTAACCACGACGGTGTTGATGGTGGACACGATGCCGTTGAACGCCTGCGGGGCCAGCAGCGCGGCCGCCAGCGCGACGGCGATGAGCGCGGCCGAGGTGACGAACACCCAGAGGTTGAGCCCCTCCTTCCCGTGCTGTGGCGGCCCCGACTCGGGGTTCATGTCGCGTTCGGCGGTGCGTGGGGTCACTGGTGTGGGCACGGGGGCTCCTGGGTCAGATGTCGCGTCAGTCAGTTCGGAGAGGATCGTCACTCGAAAAAAAGCAGCCTCTACCCTGTCACGACCGCGCCGTGCCCGCAAACTCCGCTAGGACGCGGCCCGGATGTCGGTGTGGAGGCGGACGAGCTTGACGCCGGGGGCGCCGTCGGCCGTGGCGATCTCCTGGTGCGCGCCGTCGGCGGCCCACCCGCAGGCCACCAGGAAGGCCCGCAGGCTGTCGTCGGCGGCGCGGACCCACATCGTGGCCACCTCATAACCGTCCTGCCGGAGGGTGTCGACGGCCGCGTTCATGAGCCGCGACCCGTGACCGGCGCCGCGGTGCCGCGGGTCGACGACGAACTCCGCGATGGTGCCGTCGCGCTCCTCGCGGTCCGGGTCGCCGCTGGGCCCGGTGACGGCGAAGCCGACGACGCCGTCGTCCCCGATGGCGACGAGCACCCTGAGGTGCGCCAGCGGGGGCTTGACGATGGCCTCGTGCCAGACGCGGGCCGCCTCGTCGGCCGGCAGCCCGCCGCCCGCTGCGGCGAGCAGGCCGGACTCGGCCCAGGCGCGGCGCTGGATGCGCGCGACGTCGACGGCCTCGGCGGGCAGGGCAAGTCGGACGGTGTCGGAGACGGACATGGCGTCCATCCTAAGCGCGGCCCCGCGTCCTCCGAGGACCCGCGGCACGCGGCGCATCCACTAGCCTGACCCCATGACCGACGTGACCCAGCCCCCCAAGCTCGCCCCCGGAACGTTGCGGGTGATACCGCTCGGCGGGCTCGGCGACATCGGCCGCAACATGACCGCCTTCGAGATCGACGGGCAGATCGCGCTCGTCGACTGCGGCGTGCTGTTCCCCGAGGACGACCACCCCGGCGTCGACCTCATCCTCCCCGCGCTCGACTACCTCAACGACCGCCTCGACGACATCGTCGCCCTGGTGCTCACGCACGGGCATGAGGACCACATCGGCGCGGTGCCCTACCTGCTGAAGAAGCGGGCCAACATCCCCGTGTTCGGATCCAAGCTGACGCTGGCGTTCCTCGCCGCGAAGCTCCGGGAGCACCGCATCCGCGACTTCGACCTCGACGCCGTCGAAGAGGGCGAGATCCTCGAGGTCGGCAACTTCGAGTTCGAGTTCCTGGCGGTCAACCACTCCATTCCCGACGCCCTGGCCGTCGCCATTCGGACCAAGGCCGGCCTGGTCCTGCACACCGGCGACTTCAAGATGGACCAGCTGCCGCTCGACGGCCGCATCACGGATCTGCGCGGCTTCGCCCGGCTCGGCGAGGAGGGCGTCGACCTCTTCATGGTGGACTCCACCAACGCGGAGACGCCGGGCTTCACCACGCTCGAGCGCGATGTCGAGCCCGCGATCGCCCGCGTCTTCGACCAGGCCCGCGGCAAGCTCATCGTCGCGTGCTTCGCCAGCCACGTCCACCGGGTGCAGCAGGTGCTGAACCTGGCCGTCAAGCACGGCCGCAAGGTCGTCTACGTCGGGCGGTCCATGGTACGCAACATGTCCACCGCCAGGGACCTGGGCTACCTCAAGGTCCCGGCGGGCACGCTCATCGAGCTCAAGGAGATCGACCGCTACCCGGCCAACGAGGTCGTGATCGTCTCCACCGGTTCCCAGGGCGAGCCCATGGCGGCGCTGAGCCGCATCGCCAACCGCGACCACCCCGTCGTGGAGGTGGGGGAGGGCGACACGATCCTGCTGGCCAGCTCGCTGATCCCCGGCAACGAGAACTCGGTCTACCGCGTCATCAACGGCCTCAGCCGGCTCGGCGCCACCGTCGTACACAAGGGCAACGCGCTCGTGCACGTCTCGGGCCACGCCTCGGCGGGGGAGTTGCTGTACTGCTACAACATCCTCAAGCCGCGCAACGTGCTGCCGGTGCACGGCGAGGCCCGGCACCTGATCGCCAACGCCAAGCTGGCCCAGGCAACCGGCGTGCCGGCTGAGCGGGTTCTCGTGTCCGGCGACGGCGACGTCATCGACCTCAAGGACGGGGTCGCGAAGAAGGTCGGCTCCATCGACGCCAGCTACGTCTTCGTGGACGGGTCGACGGTGGGCGACATCTCCGAGTCGATCATGGACCGCCGCATCCTCGGCGAGGAGGGGTTCGTCTCCGTCATCACCGCCGTGGACCTCCACAACCGGACGATCGTCAGCGGGCCGGACGTGCACGCCCGCGGCTTCGCCGAGGACGACAGCGTCTTCGAGGAGGTGCGCCAGCGGGTGGCCGCCGCGCTGCTCGACGCGCTGCGCGACGGCGTCGACGACCCGTACCGGCTGCAGCAGGTGACGCGGCGGGTCGCGGGGCAGTGGGTGTCGCGGACGCTGAAGCGGCGCCCGATGATCGTTCCCGTCGTCGTCACGACGTGACCCGCGGCCGGTTTGACCGGTCGCTGGTGCCCAAGTAGAGTTGTCCCTCGGTGTTCTGCCCCCTTTCCATCCGGACTGGACGGGCACGCCGCAATGCTTGAAGTGAACCCAAGAAGGTAGGTCAGTCGTGTACGCGATCGTGCGCAACGGTGGACGTCAGCACAAGGTTGCTGTCGGCGACGTCCTGGACATCGACCTGGTGTCCGAAGAGGTCGGCAAGACCCTGTCCCTGCAGCCGCTGCTGCTGGTCGACGGCGACAAGATCACCTCGGACGCCAAGGCGCTCGGGAAGGTCTCCGTGACCGCCGAGGTCGTCGGCGAGGCGAAGGGTCCGAAGATCCGGATCCTCAAGTACAAGAACAAGACCGGCTACAAGAAGCGCCAGGGTCACCGCCAGCGGTACACCCAGGTGAAGATCACCGGGATCAAGGGCTGAGGAGCGAACAATGGCACACAAGAAGGGCGCGTCCTCGACGCGGAACGGTCGTGACTCGAACGCGCAGCGCCTCGGCGTGAAGCGATACGGCGGCCAGCTGGTCGGCGCGGGGGAGATCCTCGTGCGTCAGCGCGGCACGCACTTCCACCCCGGTGACGGCGTCGGTCGCGGTGGCGACGACACCCTCTTCGCCCTCGTCGAGGGCCAGGTGGAGTTCGGCGTCAAGCGCGGTCGCCGCGTGGTCAACGTGGTGCCCGCCTGATCCGGCACCCGCACTTTCTCGAGAACGGCCCTCCGGGGCCGTTCTTCGTTTCCGCCTTAGACTGAGGCGAGCACACCCTAGGAGTCCCGATGGCCATCCCCTCGTTCGTCGACCGCGTCAAGCTGACGGTGCAGGCCGGCAACGGCGGCCACGGCTGCGCATCCATCCACCGCGAGAAGTTCAAGCCCCTCGGTGGGCCCGACGGCGGCAACGGAGGCGACGGCGGGTCGGTCATCCTGCGCGTGGACGACTCGCTCTCCACGCTCGTCGACTACCACCGCCAGTCCGTGCGCAAGGCGGTCAACGGCCAGCCGGGCCGCGGCGACCACCAGCACGGATCCCGGGGCGAGGACGTCGTCCTCGCAGTGCCCAGCGGGACCGTCGTCAGCGATGCCGACACGGGCGAGGTGCTGGCCGACCTCACCGAGCAGGGGGCCGAGTTCGTCGTCGCCCAGGGCGGAAAGGGTGGCCTCGGGAACGCTGCGCTGGCCACGTCCGCCCGCAAGGCGCCGGGCTTCGCGCTGCTCGGCGAGGACGGGGAGAGCCGTCTCATCCAGCTCGAACTGAAGGTGGTGGCCGACGTCGGCCTGGTCGGGTTCCCGTCCGCCGGCAAGTCGTCGCTGGTGGCGGCGATCTCGCGGGCGCGGCCGAAGATCGCCGACTACCCCTTCACCACCCTGGTGCCCAACCTGGGTGTGGTCGTCGCCGGGGACGTGACCTACACCGTCGCCGACGTGCCCGGCCTCATCGAGGGCGCGTCGGAGGGCAGGGGCCTCGGCTTCCACTTCCTGCGCCACATCGAGCGCTGCCAGGCCATCGTCCACGTCATCGACCTCGGCACCTACGAGCCGGGCAGGGACCCGGTCGCCGACCTGGAGGTCATCGAGGCGGAGCTCGCCGCGCACGGCGGGCTCGAGGACCGGGTGCGGCTCATCGCGCTGAACAAGGTCGACCTGCCGGACGCGCACGAGCTGGCCGAGATCGTGCGGCCCGAGTTGGCGAGGTTCGGGCACCGCATCTTCGAGATCTCCACCAAGACGGGGGAGGGCCTGAACGACCTCAAGTTCGCCATGGCCGAGATCGTGGCCGCCCGGCGCGCCTCCCTCCCCGAGGCTGCCGCGCCGAAGCCGGTGCTGCGGCCGGCGCCGGTCGGGCGCCGCCAGCAGATGGCGGAGTTCACCATCGTCCAGAAGGGCGACGGCGAGGGCGGCTTCGTGTGGCGGGTGCGGGGCGAGAAGCCCGAGCGCTGGATCCGGCAGACCGACTTCAACAACGCCGAGGCCGTCGGCTACCTGGCCGACCGGCTCAACCGGCTCGGTGTCGAGGACAAGCTGCTCGACCTCGGTGCGCGCCAGGGTGACGCCGTCGCGATCGGCGGCGAGGACGCCGTCGTGTTCGACTTCGCGCCCCAGGTGGAGACCGGGGCCGAGATCCTCAGCCGCCGCGGCGAGGACGTGCGGCTCGAGGCCGACCGCCCCGCGGCGCAGCGGCGCAAGCGGATGGACGCCGAGTATCATGCGGCCAAGGAGGCCGGCATCGACTACGCGACCTCCGGCTACGAGGCGGTGGAGGAGGGCGACCCCGAGCATGAGGCGTGAGGTCGCCGACGCGAAACGCGTCGTCGTCAAAGTGGGGTCCTCCTCGCTGACCCGCGCCGACGGGCACCTGGATCCCGAACGGATCAGGACCCTGGCCCGGCTCCTGTCGTCGCTGCAGGAGCGGGGGGTCCGGGTGGTCCTCGTGACGTCGGGGGCGATCGCCGCCGCGCTGGGACCGCTCGGTCTGCGCCGCCGCCCGCGGGACCTGGAGACGCAGCAGGCCGCGGCCGCCGTCGGTCAGGGCCTGTTGATCCGGCACTACGCCGACGCGTTCGCCGAGCACGGCGTCACGGTCGCGCAGCTGTTGCTGACCGTCGAGGACGTGCTGCGGCCGAAGACCTACCGCAACGCCCTCAACACCATCTCGCGACTGTTCCGGCTGGGCGTGGTGCCGATCGTCAACGAGAACGACACCGTGGCCACCCACGAGATCCGGTTCGGCGACAACGACCGGCTGGCGGCCCTCATCGCCCACCTGGTCCGGGCCGACGCGCTACTGCTCATGAGCGACGTCGACGCCCTCTACACCGCGCACCCCGACACCCCTGGCGCGCGGCGCATCGAGCGGGTCGATGACATCGCGGCGCTGCGGGTCGACACATCCCGGGTCGGCTCGAAGGTCGGCACGGGCGGCATGCGCACCAAACTGCAGGCTGCCGACATCGCGACGCAGGCCGGAGTCAGCGTCGTCCTCGGCCACGCCGACGACCTGGAGAGGGCACTGGCGGGGGAGCCCGTCGGGACGTTCTTCGTCGCCACCAGGAAGCGCCGGCCGCGGCGGCTGCTGTGGCTGGCGTTCGCCGCCGAGCCCCGCGGGGCGCTGCGCGTTGACGAGGGGGCCAGGCGAGCGCTCACCACCGGGAAGGCGTCGCTGCTGGCGATCGGGGTCCGCGAGGTGGAGGGCACCTTCGCGGAGGGCGAGCCCGTGGAGATCGTGGGGCCGGACGGGCATCCCATCGGGAGGGGCTTCGTCGGCTACTCCAGTGCCGACCTGGTGCGCGAGATCGGGCACCGCAGCGATGAGGACGGGCACCGCGACCAGCGACCGGTCGTGCACCGCGATCTCATGATGCTGAGCGAACAGTGAGGCGATTTCACCGGCGCTGACGCGCGGCTTACGCTGAGCAGGTGATCGAAGTCTTCGGGTGGGTGGCTGCTGCTGTCGGCATCGCGTCGAATCTCCCGCAGCTGCTGCGGATCCTGCGGGCGGGCACGAGCGCTGGGGTGTCGCTGCGGCTGTGGCAGATCTCCGCCGCGACGACGGGTGCCTGGATGGTGCACGGGTTCCTCGTGCAGAAGGCCCAGATGCAGTGGCCCAACATGCTGATGTCGGGGCTGGCGCTGGTGATCGTCGTGTTCGTGCTGCGCGACCGCGGGCAGCGCATCGCCCCGCAGCTGATCCTTCCCGTGGCTCTGGCCGGGGCCCTGACCAGCGTTGAACTGATGTTCGGGGCCATGGCGTTCGGGTTCATCATCGCGGTGCCGCAGCTGATGGGGCAGGGATCGCAGCTCAAGGAGATGGTCACCGCTCCGGACCTGACAGGTGTCTCGGTGGGGTATCTGGGCATCATGCTGGTGGTGCAGGCGATGTGGTTCGTGTTCGGGCTGCTGACCACCGACTGGGCGCTCATCATCTGCGCCGGGGCGATGACGGTGGTGTGCTCGCTCAACCTCGCGGTCTACATGGTGCGGTGGGTGCGCGGCCGTTCACGCGTCGCGCTGGCCGTCTGAGCCGTCTGAGCCGTCTGGGCCCTCCCCCGCTCGCCCCCGCCCCACCCCGCTGGCGCGGGGTGGGTTGAGCCTGACACGCGGGTCGCGGCGGTGAGTTGAGCCTGCGGCTGGTCTCAACCAGCGAACTGCTCCGAATAGCGGTCAATCGGCGGTTGAGCCATGGCTCAGGCTCGTCGCCGGGTGCGCAGGGCCCCGCGCACAGCGTCGGGTAGGGCAGACAGGGTCTCGGTCGAGAAGTGGAGCACGTGCCAGCCGGCTGCGGTGAGCGCCGCGTCGCGCCGCCGGTCATGATGGAACGCTTCCCTGCCGCCGTGGTGCTCGAACCCGTCAAGCTCGACGGCCAGTTTCAGATGCGGCCACGCCACGTCGACGTAGTGGTTCAGGCCGCCGAGCACCACGGGGAAGTTGGTCACCCACCCGGTGATCTTCGCCTCGCGCAGCACGCGGTGCGCGCGACGTTCCAGCCCCGACCAGGGAGCGGACCGCGAGTCCTTGAGAATCTCGCGCCGCATCGTGTTGCCGCGACGTCGCGGGGTCAGGGCGAGCGCCGCCTGGAGTTGTCCCAGCGTGACGACCCGTCGTCGGAGTGCCTCGTCAACTGCCTCAGCCCCCAACTCCGGGATGAGATCGAGAACCGTGAGCGCCGGAGCGGTACAGAGCATGCCGGATGCCGGTCTGACCAGGGCGGGAGGGATGAACCGTTCGTGGAAACGGAAGCCGGACCGGTCGTGCAGGATTGACGGGTGGGCGAGATCGACGGTGTCGCACTCGAGTTCCTCCCACCACGACTTCGCCGCTGCGCGCCCGAGCAGTGTGTAGGGACGGGTCGACGACGCGGCGGCCGCGACGCGGACGTCGAAGTCCCGCGCGCGATCGGCCAACGCGAAGATGTTCGGCAACACAGCGACGAGATGACCGCGGCACCGGTAGGCGTTGAGTGAGCGGTCCAACTCAGGGTGCAGGGTGGCGTTGATCACGAGCTCGCTCTCGAGCCTCATCCGGATGTCTTCTCTCATGCCGTCGTGATGGGCGGCGGGGGAGCCTGTGTTCCGCTATCCACAGATGAGCCTGATCCAGGTTTCAACCCAGGAAATCGGCTGATTCCGCCCGATCTCGGCCGCGGCCACCGCCGAAGGCTCGTCAAGGCTGGACGAACCGCGAGTCAGGCTCAACCCACGCCCACAGACCGCGTGTCAGGCTCAACCCTCGCCCCGACCTCCCGACCCCCGCCCCCGCGCCGCGCCACCCCCGAGCCGAGACGGCCGGGGCCGCGACGGCGCGCCACGCCTAGACTTCCCCCATGGATTTCCAGACGCAGGCAGTGGCCGCCCGCGGGGCGGCCGTCGAACTCGCCACCCTCACCCGGGCCGCCAAGGACACGGCACTCCACGCGATGGCCGGCGCCCTCGCCGCCTCCGAGGGCCGGCTGCTGCAGGCGAACGCCGCCGACGTCGAGGCGGCCCGCGCGGCCGGAACGCCAGAGTCCATCGTCGACCGCCTCGCGCTCACCTCCGCCCGGATCGACGGCATGGTGCAGGGACTCCGCGACCTCGCTGCTCTGCCCGACCCCGTCGGCGACGTCGTGCGCGGCTGGAAGCTGCCCAACGGCGTGAGCGTCCGGCAGGTCCGGGTCCCGTTCGGCGTCGTCGGCATCATCTACGAGGCCCGCCCCAACGTCACCGCGGACGCCGCCGGCATCTGCCTCAAGTCCGGCAACGCCGCGCTCCTGCGCGGTTCGTCCTCGGCGCTGAACTCCAACCGCGTCACCGTCGAGGCGCTGCGTGCCGGCCTCGGGGCGGCGGGGGTCACCCCCGACGCGGTGCACCTGGTCGAGGGCGGCCGCGACGTCACGGCCGAGCTCATGCGCGCCCGCGGCCTCGTCGACGTCCTCATCCCGCGGGGCGGCGCCGGGCTCATCCAGGCGGTCGTCGACGGCTCGACCGTGCCCGTCATCGAGACCGGCACCGGGAACTGCCACGTCTACGTCGACGCCGACGCCGACGTGGACCAGGCGATCACCATCCTCCTCAACGCCAAGACCCAGCGGCCCAGCGTCTGCAACGCCGCCGAGACGCTGCTGGTCCACCGCGACATCGCCGACACGTTCCTGCCCCGCGCCCTCCAGGCGTTGCACGGCGCCGGCGTCACCGTCCACGGCGACCCGGCCACCGTCGCCTACTCGGAGGCGGTCGTCCCCGCCGGGCCGGACGAGTACGACGCGGAGTATCTGACGCTGGATCTCGCGGCCAAGGTCGTCGACTCCCTCGACGAGGCCCTCGACCACATCCGCGCCCACACCACCGGGCATTCGGAGACGATCGTCACCCGGTCGCGCCGCGCGGCCGACCGTTTCGTCGCCGAGGTCGACGCCGCCGCCGTGCTCGTCAACGCCTCCAGCCGCTTCGTCGACGGCGGCGAGTTCGGCTTCGGCGCAGAGATCGGCATCTCGACCCAGAAGCTGCACGCCCGCGGACCGATGGGGCTGCCGGAGATGACGAGCAGCAAGTACGTCATCGAGGGCGACGGCCAGGTCCGCGCCTGACGCGCGACGGCCGACGGCGCCCAGCGCCTTGCTAGGATCGGTCGCCATGAGCCTTCTTCTGGAGACCGCCGCAGCGTCGCCCGCCATCCCCAGCTGGGTCATGGGCGCGCTGGCGCTCGTCATCTTGTTGGGTGCCATCGCCTGGATCGTCGGCTTCGGCTCCGGGCGTCCGCACTCGAAGTGACGTCGACAGAGCTGGGCATCGCCCGCGCCGCTGGGCAGCGCCGCTACCGGCTCGGCGTCATGGGCGGCACCTTCGACCCCATCCATCACGGCCACCTCGTGGCCGCGTCCGAGGTCGCGGCGAAGTTCGCGCTCGACGAGGTGGTCTTCGTCCCCACCGGCATGCCGTGGCAGAAGTCACACCGCGAGGTGTCTCCCGCGGAGGACCGTTACCTGATGACGGTCATCGCGACGGCGTCGAACCCCCGGTTCTCGGTGTCGCGGGTCGACATCGACCGCCCGGGCAACACCTACACCGTCGACACGCTGAAGGACCTGCGCACCGAGCGCGGCCCGAACACCGACCTGTTCTTCATCACGGGCGCCGACGCCGTCCGGCAGATCCTCACCTGGTACGGGGCGGACGAGCTGTTCGACCTCGCCCACTTCGTCGGGGTCACCCGCCCGGGGGTCCCCATGACTCCCGCGGACCTGGCGCACCTGCCCGAGGACTCCGTGACGCTGCTCGAGGTCCCGGCCCTGGCCATCTCGTCCACCGACTGCCGTGAGCGCGTCCGCGCCCACGAGCCCATCTGGTACCTGGTGCCCGACGGCATCGTCCAGTACATCGCCAAGCGGGGCCTGTATCCGGCCCCGGGATCAGGAGTACCCCATGACCGTAGCTGACGACGTGCTGGCCCCTGTGCGGATCGCCGCGCAGGCGGCGGCCGACAAGCAGGGCCACAAGATCGTCGCCTTCGACGTGTCCGAGCAGCTCGCCATCACCGACGTCTTCCTCATCGCGTCGGCCGGCAACGAGCGCCAGGTCGGCGCCATCGTCGACGGCGTGGAGGAGAAGCTCATCGCCGCCGGCCGCAAGCCGGTGCGCCGCGAGGGCGACCGGGAGAACCGCTGGGTGCTGCTGGACTACATCGACTTCGTCGTGCACGTGCAGCACACCGAGGAACGCTCGCTGTACAACCTCGAGCGCCTGTGGAAGGACTGCCCGCAGATCCCGCTGGATCTCGACCTCGCCCCCGACGACCCGGCACGGTCCGACGACCCCGCCCTGTGAAGCTGGAGCACGCCACCCGTCTCCTCCTGCTCCGGCACGGCCAGACCGACTGGAACGCCGCGCAACGGTTCCAGGGGCAGGCCGACGTGCCCCTCAACGGCGCCGGTCGGCGGCAGGCCGAGGCCGCCGGGGCCGCGCTGGCGGCGACCGAGGTCGACGCCGTGTACGCCTCGCCGCTGAGCCGCGCCCTCGACACCGCACGCATCGTCCGCCCCGGCATTGAGGTGCGCACCGATCCCCGGCTCATGGAGATCGACGTCGGCAGCTGGTCCGGGCTCACCTGGGACGAGGTCAAGGCCTCGATGCCGGACTACGAGTCGATGTACGCCAACGGCGTCGACTTCCGCCGCTCCCCGGAGGGGGAGACGCTCGCCGACGTCGTGGCGCGCGGTGTGCCCGCGGTCCTCGACATCGTCGCGACCCACCCGGACCGCACCGTGCTCGTGGTGTCGCACGGTCTGCTGCTCAACCGCGTCATCCACGCGCTGCTCGGGCTGGAGGGCAGGGTGCTCGGCGGCCTCGGCAACGCGCACTTCAGCGAACTCGGCTTCGCCCATGGGGCGTGGCGGCTGCTCGCGCACAACGTCGGCATCTTCCACGGTCCGGACCGATAATCGACTATGACGAAGATCGGCTTCCTGTCGTTCGGCCACTACCGACCGGTGGTGGGGGCGAGGGTGCCGGACGCCCGCGCCTCGCTGCGTGAGCACATCGAGCTCGCCGTCGTCGCCGACGAGATCGGCCTCGACGGGGCGTGGGTGCGGGTCCACCACTTCGAGGAGTCGCACGCCACCCCGTTCCCGCTGCTGGCGGCGATGGCGGCGGTGACCCGTCGCATCGACGTGGGCACCGGCGTGGTGGACCTCCGCTACGAGAACCCGCTGCACCTGGCGGAGGAGGCCGCTGCGACCGACCTGATCGCCGACGGCCGGCTGCAGCTCGGCGTCTCGCGCGGCAGCCCGGAGGTGGCCGCGGACGGCCAGCGCCAGTTCGGCTACAGCCTCCGCGACGGCGAGTCCTGGGCGGACCACGCGCAGTCCAAGGTGGCCCGCTTCCGCCGCGCGATCGCCGGGGAGCCGGTGGCCCACTCCGCGCGCGCACTCGCGCTGGGCGAGGGGCCCGACCTGCCGATCCGCCCCCTCAGCCCCGGCCTGGCGGACCGCATCTGGTGGGGCGCCGGGTCGCACGAGACGGGCGTCTGGACCGCCGAGCAGGGCATGAACCTGCTGAGCTCCACTCTGCTGCTGGCCGAGGACGGCCGCCCCTTCCACATCCAGCAGGCCGACCAGGTGCGCACCTACCGGCGGGTGTTCCATCGGCTCGGGCATCCGGGGCCCGGCCTCGCGGCGGTCACCCGCCCGGCCTTCCCGATCACGTCCGACGACGATCGCCGCTACTTCGGGCGGCACAGCCACGGCGGCGACAGCGTCGGCCAGCTGGACGGGTCGCGGGCCCGGTCAGGCCCCCAGATGGTGGGCACCGTCGAGGAGGTCGCGGCGATGCTCCGCGCCGACGAGGCGGTGATGGAAGCCGACCACGTGCTGTTCACCATGCCCTCGCAGTTGGGCGTCGACTACAACCGGCACTGGATGGAGAACCTCATGGCCGTGGCCCGGGAGGTCGGCTGGAAGTAGGCGGTCAGTCGAGCGAGGCCGGCTGGCGCCCGATCCACTCGGCCAGTTCGACCCGCGGCCCAGTGAAGAACGGGGTCTCCTCGCGGACGTGGAGGCGGGCCTCGACGCCGCGCTGGTGGCGCATGGCGTCGGTGAGCCGGTGCAGCTCGTCGGCTTCGAAGGCCAGGATCCACTCGTAGTCGTTGAGAGCGAACGACGACAGCGTCGAGGCGATGACATCCGGGTACTCGCGCCCCGCCATCCCGTGCTCCATGAGCATCTGCGAGCGGTGGGCCTCGTCGAGGTAGTACCAGTCGTAGCTGCGGACGAACGGGTACACCGTCAGCCACGGCCGCGGAGCGAACCCGGCGAAGCAGCTGGGGACGTGCGTCCGGTTGAACTCGGCCGGGCGGTGGACGCCCATCACCGACCAGACGGGCTCCAGATGCGCCCCGAGCGCGCTGCGCCGCAGCGCGTGGTAGCCGGCCTGGAGCGACGCCGGGTCATTGGCCAGCGTCCAGACCAGGAGGTCTGCGTCCGCGCGGAACCCGCCGATGTCGTAGAAGCCGCGCACCGTCACCCCGGCGTCGGCGAGATGATCCTCGACCTGCGTCGCGAGCCGGTCCGCGGCCTCCTCCGGGAGCGGCGCCGCGGTCGCGAACACCGAGTACAGCGCGTACAGCGGAGTGGCGTTGATGGCCTCGAGGTCGACGTCCTGCTCGTCGCGGGCGTCGCGACCGGGGTGCTTGCTCATCATCGGGGTCCTTCCTGGGCGGGGCGGGGGAGGCAGCAGCGCCCGGTGCTGAAGCGGCAGCGGGGCTCGTCGGGGCGCTCGCCGCGGGCGACCTCGGCCGCCGCGACCAGCTGGTCGACCAGCAGCGACACGAAGCCCTGGTCGGTGCCGACGGTCGCCGCGCGCTCGTAGGGGAGCGCGAGCTCGGCGGCGGTGTCGCGGGCCTGCGTGTCGAGATCGTAGGCGACCTCCATGTGGTCCGAGATGAACCCGATGGGGGCCGCCACCACACCCGCGACACCCTCGGCCTGCACCTCAGGCATCCGGTCGTTGACGTCAGGCTCCAGCCACGGGATGTGGGGGGCGCCCGAACGCGAGCAGAAGGTCAGCTCCCACGCCAGCTCCTCACCCAGCTCGGCCGAGGCCTCCGCGGCGACGGCGGCGGCCACGCGCAGATGCTGGGCGTCGTAGCGTCGCTCCGGCTCACCCGTCGACGAGGCCGCGTTCATGGCCGTCGGGATGGAGTGCGTGACGAACAGCACCCGCAGCGTCTCGGCGCCGATGCGCTCTCGGAGTCGCCGCACGGCCGTGACCAGGGCGCGGGCGTTTGCCGACACGAAGCCCGGCGTCTCCGCGAAGGGGTCCACCTTGTCGATGCGGATCGCGTGGCCGTCGGCGCCGCGGATCAGGTCCTCGTGGTACTGGCGGCACCCGGAGTAGGACGAGTAGGCCGACGTCGCAAGGGCCACGACCCGCTGGTGCCCCCCGTCGACGAGCGACTGGACGGTGTCCTCGATGTACGGATGCCAGTTGCGGTTGCCGATGACGACGGGCACGTCGACGCCGCGCCGCGACAGCTCGCCCCGCACCGCGTCCATGAGGGCGGCGTTGAGTTCGTTGATCGGCGACCTACCGCCGAACAGTTCGTAGTGGCGCGACACCTCGATCAGCCGCTCGTCGGGGATGCCGCGGCCCGCCGTGGCGTTGCGCATGAAGGGCAGGACGTCCTCAGACTTGTCGGGGCCGCCGTACGAGGCGAACAGGACCGCTGTGTACGGGGCGAGGGACGTCACATGGCCTCCTGGGCGTCGGGGGTGTCGAGATCGGCCACCTGCAGGTTGGTGACCGGGCAGTGCGCGTCCTCCAAGCCGTCGGGGTCCACCGTCTCCGGGGCGCCGATGCCGTACAGCTCGGCCATCGCGGTCAGGTACTCCTCCGTGCGGCCCTGCTCGGCGGCCACGCGCGCCCGGGAGGACGGGATGTGCAGCAGGCGGGTGGCGAGCCGGCGCAGCGCCAGGGCGGCGTCGTCGTGCGACAGCTGGCGCTGCGGCAGCCGGGCCACCTCATCGGCGACCATGCCCATGACCGTGTCGCGCAGCCCGACGACGGCCGGGTCGACGATCCGGGAGCGCAGCCGGGTCATGACGTCCGCGACGCCCGCCTGGACGAGGGCCTCGGCCCGGCGCGTGTCCTCCGCGTAGCACGGCTGGATCGACGCCTGGATGCTCGCGAGGTCCACCACGACCGTTCCGGGGACCCGGGCGACGGCGGGGTCGACGTCGCGCTGCAGGGACAGGTCCAGCAGACGCATGGGACCGGCGACGTGGGCGGGCGTGATGACGGGGGAGCCGAGGCCGCGGCACGTGACGACGAGGTCGGTGCCCGCGAGCGCGTCGTCCAGGGTGGCCACGTGCTCGAGGTCGTGGCTGTCGGCGAACGTCGACCCGCGGCCCGACGCCGAGTGGACCCTGATGTGCGCGACGCCCTTGTGCCGCAGCGCGGCGACCACGGCGCCGGCGTAGGACCCGGTGCCGACGATGGTGGCGGTGGCGCGGGTCCAGTCCTCGACGCCCATGAGGGACAACCCGACGCCGACGACGGAGCGTCCGGCGCCTTCCAGCGCGGTCTCGTTCGCGATGCGTCGCGAGGTGCGCAGCGCCTCGTCGACGGCGATGGTCAGCGGCAGCGACGTGTGACCCGCGGCCTGGGCGTCGGCCAGGGCGCGCTTCAGCTGGCCGGCGATCTCCCGCTCGCCCACCACCATGGAGTCGAGGCCGGAGGCCACCCGGAACAGGTGACCCAGAGCGGCCTCGCCCAGGTAGAGGTCCCAGGCGGGCGGCTCGGCGAACTGCGCATCCAGCGCCGCGCGCAGGTCCGTGTTCGCGGCGTGCCCGGTGGTGTCGAGCAGCACCTCCACGCGGTTGCAGGTGCTGAGGACCACGGCGCCCGTCACGTCCGGCAGCGAGCACATCCGCGCCGCGACACCGTCGACATCCGCGCTGATCCGCTCGACCTCGGTCAGGCCGTGGCGGTCGTGCTGGATGGAGAAGACACGCATAGTCACAGTGCGCCCCATTCAACCACGCTTGCCCGATGCGGCAGAATCAGGACCAAATGAGTTCACTTCTTTCCGCCTTGAGCGGACACCGACCCGAGCGGCTCCCCGTCTGGTTCATGCGCCAGGCCGGCAGGTCGCTGCCCGAATACCGAGCCATCCGGGAGGGCACGACCATCCTGGAGGCGTGTCTGATGCCCGAGTTGGCGGCGGAGATCACGCTGCAGCCGGTCCGCCGGCACAAGGTGGACGCGGCGATCTTCTTCTCCGACATCATGACCCCGCTGGTCCTCGCCGGCGTGGAGGTCGAGATCCACTCCGGCGTGGGTCCGGTCATCGACAAGCCCGTGCGGACCGCCGCCGACGTCGACCGCATCGTGCGGCACTCGCTGATCGAGACCAGCGCCATCACGGAGGCCGTCCGCATCGTCACCGCCGAGCTCGGGGACGCGACCCCCCTCATCGGGTTCGCCGGCGCCCCCTTCACCCTGGCCGCCTACCTGGTGGAGGGCCGCGGCTCCCGGGACCACCTGGCGGCCCGCGCCATGATGCACGCGGACCCGCAGGCCTGGCACCGGCTGCTCGAGTGGGCCGCTGACCTGTCGGGCCAGTTCCTCGACGTCCAGGTGGCCGCCGGCGCCCGGGTGGTGCAGCTCTTCGACTCCTGGGCGGGGGCACTGACGCGGGCGGACTACGTCGAGTACGTCGCGCCGCATTCCGCGCGGGTCCTGGCCGCCGTCGAGGGGAAGGTGCCGCGCATCCACTTCGGCACCGGCACCCGGCACCTGCTGCCCGACATGGCCGCCTGCGGGGTCGAGGCCATGGGCATCGACTACCGCACGCCGCTCGACGAGGCCGCCGACCTCCTGCCCGGACTCCCGTTGCAGGGCAACATCGATCCGGCGCTGCTCGCGGCCGGGTGGCCGGCGCTCGCCGCGCACGCCCGCGACGTCGTCGACCGGGGCCGCGCCGCCCCGGCGCACGTGGTCAACCTGGGCCACGGCGTCCCGCCCACCACCGACCCGGGGGTGCTCACCGACCTGGTGGCGCTCCTCCACGAGCTGTGACCGCGGTCGTCGTCGGGGGCGGGCTCGCCGGCCTGGTCGCCGGCTACCGGTTGGCGCAGGCCGGGCGCCGGGTCACGGTCCTCGAGGCCTCCACGAGGCTGGGCGGACTCATCGCTCCCATCGAGATCGGCGGCGTCGCCGTGGACGCGGGCGCGGAGGCCTACGCGGTGCGCGGCGGAGTGGTCCGCGAGCTGTGCGAGGAACTCGGCCTCCCGGTGGCGGCGCCGCTGGGGCGTCCGCACATCTGGCGCCCGGACGGCGTGTGGCCCATGGCGGAGGGCGTCCTGGGGATCCCCGCGTCGCTCGAGGATCCGGCGCTCGACGCGCTCGACCCGCAGGACCGCGCCCGCGTGGCCCGCGACCTCGACCTTCCCGCGGAGGTGGGCGCGGAGGCCACGACGCTCGGCGAGCTCGTGCTGCTCCGGATGGGCGAGGGCGCGCTCCGTACCCTCATCACCCCTGTCGCCCGGGGTGTGTACTCCCTGGAACCCGGGCGGATGCCGCTCGCCTCGTTCGCGCCCGGACTGCGCGAGGCCCTCGCCCGGGAGGGCTCCCTGCTGCGTGCCGTCGCGGCCGTCCGCCGGCCGGGCGCGGCGGCCGTCGAGCAGCCCGTGGGCGGCATGTTCCGGCTCATCGACGCCTTGGCGGCCCACATCACCGGCCTGGGCGGCGAGATCAGGTGCACGTCACCGGCAGTCGACGTCCACCGGGCCGGCACCGGCTTCGCGGTGAGCCTGCAGGACGGCGGCTCCGTGCGCGGCGAGCGGCTGGTCCTGGCCGGACCGTCGGCGTCCGCGTGCGGGCTGCTGGCCAAGCTCGGCGTCGATCTCGCGCCCACCCCCACACAGCCCGCGCACCTGGCCGTGCTCGGACTCAACCACCCGGGGCTCGCGGCGGAGCCGGTCGGCTCCGGCCTGCTCGTCGGCGAGCGCGACGACTCCGTGCACGCGAAGGCCCTCACCCATTACTCGGTCAAGTGGCCGTGGTCGAGGCGGCCGGGCCAGGAGATCGTGCGTCTGTCCTATCCGGAGACCTACATCCCGAGCCGCGCCGACGCCCTCGCCGACGCCGCGCGCTTCCTCCGGCTCCCGCTCAGCGACGCGGACGTCACCGGGTTCGCGGCCGTGTCGTGGGAGGAGATGCCCACGCGCATGGAGCACGCCACGCGTGACTTCTACCTGGAGGCCGCGGCGGGCGTCGGCGTCGACGTCGTGGGTGCCTGGATCGACGGCAACGGAATCGCGTCGGTCGTCGCGGGCAGCCGACGGGTGCTCAGGTGAGGCTCCGGCTCGGCACCCGCGGCTCGGCGCTGGCCGTCGCCCAGTCCACGCAGGTGGCTGAGGCGCTGACAGCGCTCGGGCACGAGGTCGAGATCGTGCGGATCAAGACCGGAGGCGACGTGCTCACCGGCTCCCTGACCAGCCTCGGCGGGCTCGGCGTCTTCGCGGCCGAACTGCGGCGGGCGCTCCTCGACGGGCGGGCCGACTTCGCCGTCCATTCCCTCAAGGACCTGCCGACCGCCCCCGTGCCGGGACTGACGATCGCGGCGGTGCCCCTGCGTGCCGACGCCAGCGACGTCCTGTGCGCCCGCGGCGGGCTGCGGCTCGCCGAGCTGCCCGCCGGCTCGGCCGTCGGCACCGGCTCACCCCGGCGGGTGTCGCAGCTGCGGGCGCTGCGGCCCGACCTGCGCTACGTCGACGTGCGCGGCAACGTGGGGACCCGTCTCGCGCGGGTCGCCGACGGGGACCTCGACGCCGTGGTGCTGGCCGCGGCTGGGCTGGCCCGGCTCGGGCTCGAGGACCACATCACCGACCACCTGCCGATCCTGCCCGCACCCGGACAGGGCGCGCTGGCCCTGGAGTGCAGGGTCGACGACGAACCGGTGCTCGGAGCGCTGACGGCGCTCGACGACCCCGCCACGCGGTCCGCCGTCGACGCGGAGCGCGCGGTGCTGGCAGGCCTCGGCGGTGGCTGTGCCGCACCGATCGCCGCGTGGGGGGCCGACGGCCGGCTGCGGGCCGGGGTCTTCGCGCCGGACGGATCGCGCGCCGCGCGCACCACCGTCGACCTCGACGCCCGGGCGGGGGAGACCGCGGTGGCCGAGCTCCTGGCGTCCGGGGCGGCCGGTGTCGCGGACCTGGGCGCCGCCCGGGAGTCGCGGCTGGCGGACCTGCACGACGAGACGTCGCTGTGGCGGGGCGACACACCCCTGGCCGGCGTGAGGCTTCTGCTTGCCCGAGCCGACGGGGAGCTCGCGGACGGTCTCCGCGCGGCCGGGGCCGAGGTCGTCGCCGTACCGGTGCAGCGCCGCCGCCCGGTGGGGCCCGTCGAGCTGCCGGACCGGGCCCGGTGGGTGGCGTTCACGTCCCCCGCCGCCGTTGAGACCTGGCAGGAATTGGGACTGGGCCTACCCGTCGGCGCCCGCGTCGCCGCCGTGGGCGGCGCGACCGCCGCGGCGGTCCTGCGCGCCGGCATGACCCCCGACCTCGTCCCCGAGGGCGAGTCCAGCGCCCGCGCGCTGGCGGCCGCCTTCCCGGTGGGGGAGGGGCTCGTGCTGCTCCCGGGGTCGGCGCTGTCGTCACCGGTGCTCGCCGAGGGGCTGCGCGCCAAGGGATATGCGGTCCTGCAGGTGGCCACCTACACGATGGAACCGGTGGACGCCCTGCCGGAGCCCGTCGTGGCGGACTGGCGCGGGGGTCATTTCGACGTGGTCGTGGTGACGGCGGGGTCCGTCGCCCGGGCCGTCGACCAGGTGTTGGGCTGGCGCGAGGGAGTCGCGGTCGTGGCCTTCGGCCCGCCGTCGGCGGCCGAACTCGCCGCCATGGGAGTCGAGGTGGCGGCCGTGGCCGCGACCCAGGATGCGGAGGGACTGGTCCACGCGATCGCGTCCCTCGGGAAGGGACAGTCATGATGCCGATGCGCCCGAGGAGGCTGCGCACCACCCCCGCGATGCGGCGGCTGGTCCGCGAAGTGGAGCCGCGTGCGTCGCAGCTCGTCCTGCCGGTGTTCGTCGCCGAACGGGAGGGCGCCATCTCGTCCATGCCCGGTGTCGAACGCCACACGCCCGGCACGGTCGGCCGGGTGGCGGAGCTGGCGGCGGCCGCGGGACTCGGCGGCATCATGCTGTTCGGCGTTCCCGACGACGCCGACAAGGACGAGCGCGGCTCGGCCGGCTGGGCTGACACCGGAATCCTCCAGCGGGGCCTGCGTGCGGTCCGCGCCGAGGTGGGCGACGACATCGTCGTCATGGCCGACACCTGCCTCGACGAGTTCACCAGCCACGGCCACTGCGGCTTCCTCACCGACGACGGGCGCGTCGACAACGACGAGACCCTGGCCGCCTACGTGACGATGGCCCTGGCGCAGGTGGCGGCCGGCGCGCACGTCGTGTCCCCGTCGGGGATGATGGACGGTCAGGTCGAGGCCATCCGCGCCGGGCTGGAGGGCGCGGGGCACACCGACACGGCGATCCTGGCCTACGCGGCGAAGTACGCCTCCTCGTTCTACGGCCCGTTCCGGGAGGCGGTGACGTCGACCCTGGCGGGGGACCGCAAGACCTACCAGCAGGACCCGGCCAACCGCCGCGAGGGCCTGCGCGAGGCGGAGCTCGACCTGGCCGAGGGCGCGGACATGGTGATGGTCAAGCCGGCCGGCTACTACCTCGACGTGGTGGCCGATGTCGCGGCGATCTCCGACGTGCCGGTGGCCGCCTACCAGGTGTCGGGGGAGTACGCCATGATCGAAGCGGCGGCCGAGCGCGGCTGGCTGGACCGCCGCGGCGCGGTGACCGAGTCGGTCACCGCGATCGTGCGGGCGGGTGCCGACATCGTGCTGACCTATTGGGCGCTGGAACTCGCGGGGTGGATGAAGTGACCGACATGACCGATCTGTTCACGCGAGCCCGCGGCGTCATCCCGGGAGGTGTCTCCTCCCCGGTACGGGCCTTCGGCTCCGTCGGCGGAACCCCGGTGTTCGTGGCGGAGGCGCGCGGTGCCCACGTCGTCGACGTGGAGGGCCGCGACTACGTCGACCTCGTCGCGTCGTGGGGCCCCGCGCTGCTCGGTCACGCGCACCCGGAGGTGGTGGCCGCGGTCCAGGCGGCCGCGGCGCGCGGACTCTCGTTCGGCGCGCCCACGGCGGCCGAGGTGGAGCTCGCCGAGACCATCCGCACCCGGGTGCCGCTGGCGGAGCAGGTGCGCTTCGTCTCCACGGGCACGGAGGCGACGATGACGGCCGTCCGGCTGGCCCGGGGAGCGACCGGCCGCGACGTCATCGTGAAGTTCGCCGGCTGCTACCACGGTCACTCCGACGCGCTGCTGGCCGCGGCGGGCTCCGGCGTCGCCACACAGGGGCTCCCCGGGTCCGCCGGCGTGACGAGGGCGGCGACCGCGGACACCGTCGTCGTGGAGTACAACGACGTCGCGGCGCTGGAGCGCGTGTTCGCGGAGTCCGGTGACAGGATCGCCGCCGTCATCACCGAGGGCGCGCCCGCCAACATGGGCGTCGTGCCACCCGCCGCAGGCTTCAACGCGGCCATCCGCGATCTGACCGCCCGGCACGGGGCCCTGATGATCCTCGACGAGGTCCTGACGGGCTTCCGCGTCTCGCCCTCCGGCTGGCTAGGGCTGGAGCCCGGGCTCGTCCCGGATCTGGTGACCTTCGGCAAGGTGGTCGGCGGCGGCATGCCGCTGGCGGCGATCGCCGGGCGCGCCGATCTCATGCAACTGCTGGCTCCCGTGGGCCCCGTCTACCAGGCCGGAACCCTGTCGGGCAATCCCCTCGCCACCGCCGCGGGCGTCGCGACGCTCCGGCTCGCCGACACCGCTGTCTATCGGACGGTGGACACCCGGTCCGCAGAGCTGCAGTCGGCCGTGGCCGACGCGCTCAGCCGCGCCTCGGTGCCGCACGTGGTGCAGCGGGCGGGGAGCCTGTTCTCGGTGTTCTTCCGCGACGCGCCGGTGGCGAACTACGAGGACGCCAAGGCGCAGGACACGGCCGCCTTCGGCCGCTTCTTCCACACGATGCTGGACCACGGCGTGGCCCTCCCGCCGTCGGCGTTCGAGGCCTGGTTCCTCACCGCGGCGCACGACGACGCGGCGATGAACCGCATCGCGGACGCGCTGCCGGCCGCCGCGCGCTCGGCCGCCGGCGCATGAGAAGCTTGGGGTCTCGGACCATGGAGAGGAATCGACGGTGAAGCTTCGCTTGGGCACACGGGGATCGGCATTGGCGCTGGCCCGCTCGGAGACGGTGGCGCGCCTGCTGCGGGACGCCGGGCACGAGGTGGAGACCGTCACCATCACCACGACGGCGGGCGACACGGTGCACATGCCCGAGGGCTACTCCGTCGGGGTGTTCGCCAAGGAACTGCGCGAGGCGCTGCGGGAACGGACCGTCGACGTCGTCGTGCACTCCGTCAAGGACATCCCGCTGTCCGACAAGCCGGACTACCTGACGATCCCCGCCGTGCTGCCGCGGGGTGACCACCGCGACGTCCTGTGCACCCGCAACGGCCGCACCCTGGCCGCCCTGCCCCGGCATTCCCGGGTCGGGGTGACGTCACTGCGGCGGATCGCGCAGCTGCGGGCCCTGCGCCCCGACCTGACGTTCGTCGACGTCGGCGGGACGTTGGAGGACCGCCTGCGCCACCTCGAGCCCGGCGACCTCGACGCCGTCGTGCTGTCGGCCGCGGGCGTGGACGCGCTCGGCCTCCACGACCGGGTCGCGGAGTACCTCCCGATCCTCCCGGCGCCCGGCCAGGGCGCACTGGCGCTCGAATGCCGCAGCGACGACCGCGAGATCGCCCTGGCGCTCAAGGCCTTCGACGACATCGAGACGCGGATCGCCGTCGACGCCGAGCGAGCGGTCCTCGTCGGGCTGGAGACCACCTACCTCGCTCCGGTGGGCGCGCTGGCCGAGCGCCGCGGCATCCTCTCCCTCAAGGCCGGCGTGTTCTCCATCGACGGCACCAAGCGCACGGTGCTGGAGGTCGGGATGCCGACCTCCGAGTTCCACGCGGTCCGCACCGGGCACAACGTCGCGGCGGCCCTGAAGACCAGGCGTGCCGAGCGCTTCTTCTCGCCCGAGGCACTGGCCTCGGTGACCCTGTCGGTCGAGCACGACGACGAGTCGCCCTTCATCGAGGTGCCCGGCGATGACCGCATCCGGGTCCTCCTGCCGAGGCAGGAGGGCCGGTTGGCGCAGTCGCTGCGCAAGAACGGGCTGAGGGTGGACTGCATCTCGCTGCAGGAGGCCAAGCTGCTGCCCGCGGACAACATCATCGGCTGGGCCGACTGGGTCGTCCTGCCGTCGGCGCAGACCGTGTGGGCGCTGCGCGAACGCGGCTGGGAGATTCCCGAGGGCAAGTCGGTGGCCGCGATGGGGTCCACGACGCGTCACGCGGTCGAGGAGGGCGGCCGCGCCGTCGACCTCTCCCCGGAGGGCACCGCCAGCTCCCAGAGCCTGGTCGAGATGTTCCCGCGCGCCGCTGGTGAGCAGCGGGTCGTCATTCCGTGCGCCGACCAGCTCTCGACGAAGCTCGAGGACGGACTGCGCGCCAAGGGCTACACCGTCGAGAGGCTCGAGGTCTACACGATGGTCGACGTCGAGGCGCTGGATCCCCGCGCCAAGCAGATGTGGGACGACGGCGCCTGGCAGGCCATCCTGTTGAGCCAGCCGTCTCTCGCGTCGGCGTACGTCAACCTCCTGGGGCACCGTGCGGACGTGCACGTCCTGGCGTGGGATGAGCCCACTGCCGAGGCGCTCGCCTCCTTCGGTGTCCCGGTCCTCGCGGTCGCCAAGTCCAAGGACGAGTTCGGCGTGGCAGCGCTGGCTCGAGAGCTTGCCAAGCAGCGTTGACACCGGCAACCGCCGATTTTTCAACTGGCGGGGAGATGCGCTAATGTTCTCTGAGTCGCCGGACGGTGACACCGGGGCTATGGCGCAGTTGGTAGCGCGCTTCCATGGCATGGAAGAGGCCAGGGGTTCGAATCCCCTTAGCTCCACCGGATCGAAGAAACCCCCGCCCCGGCGGGGGTTTCTCGCTTCTCCCCGGAGGGCGGCGGCTACGCTCGCTGGCATGGCTCAGTGTCGCATCGGGGTCTCGGGATGGCGGTATCCGCGGTGGCGCGGGGACTTCTATCCGCCCGGGCTGAGGCAGCGCGACGAACTGCACTACCTCGCGGGACGCATGAACTCCGTCGAGATCAACGGGTCCTTCTACTCGCTCCAGCGGCCGACCTCGTACCGGTCGTGGGCGGCCGCGACACCGGACGACTTCGTCTTCGCCGTGAAGGGCGCCCGGTACATCACACATCTCAAGCAACTCCACGACGTCGACACCCCGCTGGCGAACTTCTTCGCCTCCGGCGTGCTGGCCCTCGGCCCACGCCTGGGACCGGTGCTCTGGCAGCTCCCCGCGCGCATGGCCTTCGATCCCGCGCGGGTGGAGGCGTTCCTCGCCGCCCTCCCGCGCACCCACGGCTCGGCCGCCGCTCTGGCCGCGCGGCACGACGACAAGCTCGCGGACGACCGGGTGCTGACAGAGGTGGCGCCCGGCGTCGCCGTCGGGCGGCCCTTGAGCCACGTGCTGGAGCCCCGCCATCCCAGCTTCGAGTCAGCGGAGGCGCACGACCTGCTGCGGGAGCACGACGTGGCCATGGTCATCGCCGACAGCGCCGGTGTCTGGCCGACCATGAGCGACGCCACCACCGGGATCCGCTACGTCCGGCTCCACGGGGAGACCGAGCTGTACACCAGCGCCTACTCCGACGAATCCCTCGACCGCTGGGCGGGTGACTGCCGGGAGTGGCTCGCGGCAGGCCTGGACGTGTATGTGTACTTCGACAACGACGCGGCGGGCCACGCCCCGCACGACGCGGTGCGGCTGCTGGAGCGGCTGGACGCGCACGATCCGCACGCCGGGCGGGCCTAGGATCGTCGCATCGCACGACGAGGAGAGCCATGACCATCGCCATCATCGGAGCCACCGGGCAGCTGGGCGGCCTGACCGTCGCGGCTCTCCTGGACCGCGGGACCCCCGCCGAGGAGATCCTCGCCCTGGGGCGCAACGCCGTACGGCTCAGCGACCTGGCGCGGCGGGGGATCCGCACGGCTCCGCTCGACCTCGAGGACATCGACGCCACCGCCGCGGCCCTGCACGGGGCGCAGGACCTGCTGCTCATCTCGCTGAGCGACCCGGGTCACCGGCTCCCGCTGCATGCCAACGCCGTCGAGGCGGCACGCCGGGCCGGGGTCGGACACGTGGCCTACACGTCAGTGCTGATGGCGCCGACCACCATCCTGGGACTCGCCGTCGACCACCGGGCCACCGAGGAACTCATCCGCGAGTCCGGCATCCCCGCCACCCTGCTGCGCAACGGGTGGTACACGGAGAACCACTACCAGGATTTCGTCGCCGCCCGGGACGGCGGGGTGGTGGCCAACAGCGCGGGTGACGGGCGGCTCGCGACGGCCCCGCGCCGGGACTACGCGGAGGCCGCCGCCGTGGTGGTGTCCACACCGGGCCATGAGGGCTGTGTCTACGAGCTCTCGGGCGATACCGCGTGGAGCTACGAGGAGTTCGCCGGCACCGCCCAGCTCGTGCTCGGCACCCCGGTGCGCTACGAGCCCCTGAGCTCCGACGACGAGCGCGACCTGTTGCTCGGCGCCGGCCTGGACGAGGCGACGGCGCAGTTCATCGTCGAGATGAACGGCAGCATCCGCGAGGGTGCCCTGGATTCGACGACGGGCGACCTCGCCCGGTTGCTGGGCCGGCCCACTGAGCCGCTCGAGGCCACCATGCGGTCGTGGGCTCAGATGTCCTCGGCGGTGTAGCCGGGGAAGAAGTCCTCCTTGAGCTGCGGGTCCGGCAGCCCCGCGTCGCGGAGCGCCTCACCCAGCTCCTCGACCATCGGCTCCGGACCCGACACATAGACCAGGCAGTCCGTCAGCGCGGGCACCAGGCGGGTGAGCACGTCGACTGTGAGGGGCTCACCCACGACCCGATGCACGGTGAGTGAGCGGTCGGACTCCTCCCACTCGGCCAGTTCGTCGCCGAACGCCACGTCGTCCGAGCCGCTGCCGTAGATCAACGTGACGGCGAGGGCCTCGCCGTCATGGAACCGCTGCTTGAGGATGCTGTGGAACGGCGTCACACCGATTCCGCCGGCGACGAAGACGATGGGGACGTCGGTCTCCTCCCAGGTGAAGTCCCCGTCGGGGGCCTCCTTCAGCTCGATGGCGTCCCCCGGCTCCAGCCGCGAGAGCGCCTGCTTGAAGGTGGAGCGCGTCACCCGCGTGGTGATCTGCATGACGCCCTCGTAGGGCGCGGCCGCGTTGGTGAACCATCGCGCGGTGCCCTCGTCGTCGGGGTCTTCGTGGGGGAGTTCGACCTGGACGAACTGCCCGGCCTCCCACACGAGCGGTTCGTCACTGCGGAAGCGGAACGTCCAGATGTTTGCCGCCTCGTGGAGCTTCTCGACAAGAGTCAGGGACATGGGCGGGGGCCTCCTTCGCCGTCGCGGTGCCGTCGCTCCCGACGCTACCCCGCGGCCGCGCCCCCTGCACGGGTTTGGGCGGCACGACGAGGGGCGGGCCCTCACGGACCCGCCCCTCGTCGTGTGGTGCGATCAGCCCTCGAGGAGAGCCAGGCGATCGGGATCGTTGGCGAACACCTCGGCGGCGTTGTCCTTGGTCACCACGACCGGATCCAGCTGGTAGATGTTGACGTCCACCTTGCCGTTGTTGGCCGTGTCCTCGGTCTCCGGCAGCGCCTCACCGGACTGCAGCACCTGGATCAGCTCGACGGTCTTGGCGACGAGCGCATCGGTGGGCTTGGCGACCGTGGAGTACTGCTCGCCGGCCGCGATCGAGATGATCGACTCGTTCTCCGCGTCGAGGCCCGTGACGACGGGCAGCTCCATGCCGGCCTGCTTGGCCGACGTCAGGATGGCGCGGGCGATGCCGTCGTTGGGCGAGAGCACGCCGTGGATCTTCTTGTCGGAGTAGTTGCCCGACAGGAGCGAGTCCATGCGCGCCTGGGCCTTCGCGTTGTCCCAGTCAGGGGTGGCAACCTGGGTGAACTCGGTCTGGCCGGACACCACGACGAGGGTGCCGTCGTCGATCTTCGGCTGCAGCACGCTCATGGCGCCGGTGAAGAAGTTCGGGGCGTTGGGGTCGGCCGGGCCGCCGCCGAAGAGCTCGATGTTGTAGGGGCCGGGGCCGGTGGCCTCGAGGCCCTCGAGCAGCGACTGTCCCTGGAGCTCGCCGGTGCGGATCGAGCCGAACTGGACGACGCCGTCGATGGCGGTGGTGTTCTCGATGAGCCGGTCGTAGCCCAGCACCTCGATGCCCGCGTCGTGGGCCTTCTCCAGCACGGAGCCGAGCTGAGTGCCGTCGACGGGGCCGACGACGATGACCTCGGCGCCCTGCTCGATCATGGCCTCGATCTGCTGCTGCTGCTGGGGCACCTTGTTGTCGGCGGCCTGGATGAGGGGGGTGAACCCGGCGGCCTCGAGCTGCTCGGCGAACATGACCTCGGCCTCCTTCCAGTTCTGCGTGCCCAGCCACGGCAGTGCGACGCCGATGGTGGCGTCCTCCGCGAAACCGCCCGCGGCGGCCGAGGCGGACGTGTCGCCCGAGGTGGTGGGTTCGGTGGTGCCCTCGCGGCCGCCGCCGCAGGCGGTGAGCGCCAGCGAGGAGACGAGGAGTCCGGTGAGGAGGCCAGCTGCCTTCATTTTCATGGGTGTTCCTTTCGGAAGATCCCGACCGGCCGATCCGGTTCGGGGGTGGGCATCGGTGCCCGTGGAGTGCGCACGAGGGCGCACTGGGGGAGGGGTGGCGCCCACAGGACGCCGCCCGATGGTGTGGAGGGACTACTTGGACTGTGTGACGGGGAGGGTGTCGGCGGCGTCGACCACGGGGCCTCCATCCACGGCCGCAGGCTCCGGGGTGGTCCCGGTGACCGGCGCGACGGCGGTGGGTTCGCTGCGGAACTGGCGCATCAGGGTGCCGATCAGGGAGGGGCGGCCCTGCTGCTTGTTGTAGACGTCGAAGGCCACGGCCGCCAGGAGGACCAGGCCCTTGATGACCTGGGTCTGGTCGGCGCCGACGCCCATGAGCATCAGGCCGCTGTTGAGGACGGCCATCACCAGACCGCCGATCATGGATCCGATCACGGTGCCGATGCCGCCGGAGACCGCGGCGCCGCCGATGAAGACCGCCGCGATGGCGTCCAGCTCCCACATCGTGCCGTCCGAGGGGCCGGCAGCGGTGGCACGGCCCACGAACAGGATGCCGGCGATGGCGGCGAGGAAGCTCATGTTGAGCATGACCAGGAAGTAGGTCCTGGCGGTGTTGACGCCCGACAGCGCAGCGGCGGCCTTGTTACCACCCACGGCATAGATGTGGCGACCGAACCGGGTCCGCTGGGTGAGGACGTGGTAGATGATGACGAGGATGACCAGGATGACGCCCGGGATCGGGAACGAGGTACCGGGGCGGCCGCTGCCGAACAGCCAGGTGACGTAGCCGATGACCGCGACGATCAGCGCGATGCGGACGATCGTGGCCCACATCGGAGCCTCGGCGCCGCGCTCCAGGGCATGGGCGCGCCGCTTGAGCTCGCTCCAGATGAACCAGGCCGCGGCGAGGATGCCGAGCAGCAGAGTCGAGTTGTTCAGGCCCGTGAAGGAGGGGCCCCACTCAGGCAGGTAGCCGGCGCCGAAGAACTTGTATTCCGACGGGACGGGCACGGAGATCGACTGCGACATCCAGATGACGAGCCCGCGGAAGATCATCATGCCGGCCAGGGTGGTGATGAAGCCCGGGATGCCGACCTTCGCCAGCCAGAAGCCGTGCCAGGCTCCGATGACCACTCCGGCCAGGAGGCCCGCCAGGATGCCGGCCCACCAGGGGAAGCCGTACGTGGCGGTCGTGATGGCCGTGGTCATGCCGACGAAGCCCGCGACCGAGCCGACCGAGAGGTCGATCTGCCCGATGACGATCACCATCACCATGCCGATCGCCAGGATGAGCACGTAGGCGTTGCCGGAGATCAGGTTCTGGAAGTTGGATGACGTGAGCATCCGCCCCCCGGACACCACGTCGAAGACGACGGCGAGGAGCACCAGCGCCAGGGCCATCGTGTACTGCTGGAGGTTTCCCCCGAGAACTTGCTTCAAAGCCTTCATTGTCTAGTCCGTTTCAGGTCAGGCCGACAGCGCTGCGGCTGAGGTGGTGCTGGTGGTGGTCATTCGTCGCATGAGGGTCTCCTGGTCGGCGTCCGCTGCCGCCAGCTCGCCGGTGATCCGGCCCTCGCAGATGGTGTAGATCCGGTCGCAGATGCCGAGCAGCTCGGGCAGTTCGGAGGAGATCACCACGACCCCCTTGCCCGAGTCGGCGAGCGCGTGGATGAGCTTGTAGATCTCGTACTTGGCGCCGACGTCGATCCCTCGTGTCGGCTCGTCCAGGATGAGCAGCTGCGGTTCGGGATACATCCACTTGGCGAGCACCACCTTCTGCTGGTTCCCGCCGGAGAGGGTGGAGACGCCGACGTCTACGCTCGGCGCCTTGATCCGGAGCTCCTTGCGGTACTTCTCCGCGACGGCGGACTCCTTGCGCGGGCTGAGCAGGAACCGCGACACGATGTCCTTGAGGTTGGCGGACACGATGGTGCTCTTGATGTCGTCGATCAGGTTGAGGCCCAGCATCTTGCGGTCCTCGGTGACGTAGGCGATGCCCTGGTCGATGGCCTGGGCGACGGTGTGGGTCTCGATCCGGCGGCCGTCGAGGTGCATCTCGCCCGACAGCCACCGCCCGTAGGAGCGGCCGAAGATCGAGCGGGCCAGCTCGGTGCGGCCGGCGCCCATGAGGCCGGCGAAGCCGACCACCTCGCCCGAGCGCACCGTGAAGGCGGCGTCCTTGACGATGAGGCGTCCGGGGATGGACGGGTGTTCCACGTTCCAGCCGTTGACCTCGAACAGGACATCGCCGATGTGGGGCGTGCGGGTGGGGTAGCGGTTCTCGATGGAGCGACCGACCATGGCCCGGATGATGCGGTCCTCGTCGACGTGGCCGGCCACGACGTCATAGGTCTCGACCGTGCGCCCGTCCCGGATGACGGTGACGGCGTCGGACACGGCGGCGATCTCGTTGAGCTTGTGGGAGATCATGATCTGGGTGATGCCCTTGGCCTTCAGGCCGCGCATGAGGTCGAGCAGGTTGCGCGAGTCGTCCTCGTTCAGCGCCGACGTGGGCTCGTCCAGGATCAGCAGCTTCACGTTCTTGGCCAGCGCCTTGGCGATCTCGATGAGTTGCTGCTGCCCGACGCCGAGGGTCTTGATCGGCGCATCGGGGTCGATGTCGAGGCCGACGCGGGCCAGCAGGTCGAGCGCCCGGAGCCTAGCGGCCTGCCAGTCGATGAGCAGCCCGGAGGTGACCTCGGAGCCGAGGAACAGATTCTCCGTGACCGACAGCTCAGGGATCAGCGCCAACTCCTGGTGGATGATGACGATGCCCTGCTCCTCGGAGGCCTTGATGCCACCGAAGTGCATCTCCTTGCCCTCGAAGACGATCTGCCCGTCGTACGTCCCGTGCGGGTATACCCCCGACAGCACCTTCATCAGCGTCGACTTGCCGGCGCCGTTCTCGCCGCAGATGGCGTGGATGTCACCCCGGCGCACGTTCATCGTGACGCCGTCGAGAGCGCGCACGCCCGGGAACTCCTTGGTGATGTTCAGCATCCCCAGCAACACGTGACTGTTGTCCATGTCCTACCCGTGTCTCCTTCGACTCCGCGGGTGTTGAGCGACTTGTCAGTGTCGCCGTCCCCCGATGGATTGAACGTACGGGCCGCCCAGCCTTGGCGTCAACTCTTGAATACAAGCGTTATCAAACCGTGATAAATGGAATCGATGCCATAGGCTCTGGCTAGGGCTAACGCCTGTTCATCGCTAACACCGGCGACGCCGGCCGTTAGTTTGGGAACTGAACGCAACTCCTGGGTTCACGCTGCGCCAGCTGCTAGCCTTCAAGCGTGAACAGGGTCGTCGGAGCGCCGGGCTCGCAACCCTCGCTGCGCGAGGCCAACAGCTCCCGCATCATTGAAGCTGTGAAGGCGTACGGCCGGATCACGCAGGTGGAACTCGCCAGCGTCACCGGGCTGTCGCCCGCCACGGTGTCCAACATCGTGCGCCAGCTGCTCGACCAGGACGTCGTGGAGACCACCGCCACCACCCGCTCCGGGCGCCGCGCACAACTGGTCGCCCTGAAGACCTCATCGGCGCTCGCGGTGGGGATGCACATCGGCCGGCGCTCGCTCGAGCTCGTCATCGCGGACGCGTCGCTGGACGTGCGGACGGTGAAGCGCCTCCCACTGCCCCCGGACCACCGCTCCGACACCACGCTCGACAGGGCGGCCCTGCTGATCTCCGACATGGCCGACGACGTCGGCGCGTCGATGGAGCAGATCGGCGGGGTCGGCCTCGCGCTGCCCTCCAGCGTCGGCCGGGAGGGCCGCGGCGCGGCCTTCCAGCTCCCGGGGTGGGAGGAGCTCGACGTCGACCAGCTCCTGTCCGCCCGCATCCAGCGGCCGGTGCTGGTCGTCAAGGAGGCCGACGCCGGCGCATTGGCGGAGTCCCGCCTCGGTTCCCTCCGCGGGGCATCCTCAGCCCTCTATGTGTACGCGTCGCACACCACCGACTCGAGCTATCTCGTCTCCGGGGCACCCCTCGCGGGCTTCCGAGGCGCAGCCGGGGGGCTGGGGCACGTCCGGGTCGCCTCCGCCGGCCAGATCTGCCGCTGCGGGGCCCGCGGCTGCCTCAACACCGTGGTGGCGGGGGAGGCGCTGGCCGAACTGGTGCGGCTCAGCCACGGACCCATGGATCTGCGGGGGATCGTCAAGGCCGCGGCGGACGGGGACCCCGGCTGCCGGCAGGTGGTCGCGGACGCCGGGAGCGCCATCGGGGCGGCGGTGGCCGATCTCGCCACCGTCGTCGCGCCGGAGCGGATCACCTGGGGCGGCGAGCTCGCGGCGGTGGGGGAGCCGTTCGTGGCGGCGCTGCGGGAGTCCGTGCGGGCGCGGCCCCTGCTCCGGTCGCCGGACGAACTCCTCGTGGACCCCGCGTTCCCCACGGAGGGCTGTTCCAGAGGGGCGCTCGTGGCCATCCACGACGCCATCAACGCGGGTGTGGGCGTAACGGTGGAAGGATGACTCACATGGAAGATGCGCCGTTGCTGACGCTGAGGTCGGTGAGCAAGCACTTCGGCGGTGTCCAGGCCCTGGTCGACGTCGATCTGGAGGTCCGCGCCGGGGAGGTCGTGGCCCTCGTCGGCGACAACGCCGCAGGCAAGTCGACCGTGGCGCGGATGATCTCGGGCATCTACCAGCCCGACGGCGGGCAGATCTATCTCGACGGGAGGGCCGTCACGATCGCCTCGGCCCAGGCGGCCTTCGCGATGGGGATCGCCGCGGTGTTCCAGGAGTTCGCGCTGGCCGAGAACCTCGACGTCACGTCGAATATCTTCCTGGGACGGGAGCTCAGCTCGTCCGGGCTGCTCGACGTCGATCGCATGGATGACCTGGCGCGGTCCTACCTCGCCCAGCTGAACGCCCGGATCCCGGACCTGCGAACGCCCCTGGTGCAGCTGTCGGCGGGACAGCGTCAGTGTGTGGCGATCGCGAGGACGCTCGTGAGCCGGCCCCGCCTCGTGGTGCTCGACGAGCCCACCGCCTCCCTCTCGGTCGGGCAGACCGCGGAGGTGCTGAGCTACGTGGAGAGCCTGCGCGACATGGGCCTCGGCGTCATCCTGATCAGCCACAACCTCAACGACGTGCGGGCCGTGGCCGACCGGATCGAGGTGCTGCGGCACGGCCGCAACAACGGCTCCTTCGACACCGCCACCGCCAGCTACGAGGAAGTGCTCTCCGCCATCACGGGAGCGACGAGGCTCCGGAGCCCCCGATGACGGGAACCCCGCGACCGACCATGAAGGACGTGGCCGCCGAGGCGGGTGTCGCGGTGACGACGGTGTCGCGGGTGATCAACGGCGATCCTCGGGTCGCCCCCGAGACCCGCGCGCGCGTCGAGGCCGCCGTCGAGACCCTGCGTTACCAGCCCGACTTCCACGCCGGACTCCTCAGGCGCCGGGGCCGGACCAACACCCTGGGCCTCCTGGTCGGCAACGTCGCCAACCCGTTCTCGGCGGCCGTCCACCGCGCCGTCGAGGACGTGGCGCACGCCCGCCACGTCGCGGTCTTCGCCTCCAGCCTCGACGACGACCCCGAACGGGAGCGCGAGGCCGTGGCCGCGTTCCTGCGGCGGCGGGTCGACGGCCTGATCCTCACCACCATCGGCCACGACCACGGATACCTCGAGCGGGAGATCGAACACGGCACGCCCGTCGTGTTCGTGGACCGCCGCCCGTCCGGGGTGGTCGGGGACACCGTGATGTCGGACAACTACCGGGGCGCGCGGGAGGCGGTGGCCCACCTGGCGGCCCACGGGCACCGTCGCATCGCGTTCCTGGGCGACGACGAACGCATCTTCACCGCGCGGGAACGCCGGCGGGGATTCGTGGACGAGTGTCGTGACCAGGGGCTCGAGGTGGACCCCCGGCTGGTGCTCGGCGACCTGCGCGGCGAGGCTGCGGCGGCGGCCGCCGTGGCGCGGCTCCTCGCCGATCCGGCGCCGCCCACCGCGCTGTTCACCGCCCAGAACGTCATCACCGTGGGCGCCATCGGCGCGCTGCGCGAGGCGGGCGCCCAGCACACGACGGCTCTGGTCGGCTTCGACGACATCCCGCTAGCCGCGCACCTGAGCCCGCCGGTCACGGTGGTGGCCCAGGACCCCAGCCGCATCGGCCGGGAGGCCGCGACGATCGTGTTCGACCGGCTCGACGGCGTGACGACGGCCGCCACGGAGGTCGTCGTGCCGACGACCTTGATCATCCGCGGGTCAGGGGAGATCCCCCCGGGTCAGTGACTCACTTGGGCACGAACGCCGGCACGATGCCGTCGAAGACCAGCTTTGCGCCCAGACCGTTGGCCACGATGACGCCGATACCGGCGGCGATGGCCAGCACGACCACGCCGAAGCAGAAGAACGCCACCACCTTCGCGGCGGGATGCGGCTCGTGCAGGGTAGCGTCGGCGTCGCCCCCGACTCCGTAGGACAGCGCCCTGATGCCGAGGGCGAAGATGGCGGGGAGACCCGCGCCGAGCAGCAGCCCGACCCACAGCACGTTCCACGCGCCCTGCAGCGCCAGCCAGAGGTTGTTCATGCCTTCGTCTCCTCGCGGACGCCGTGGTGGGGGACCGGGCGGTCGGTGACCTGCTCGACCCAGTCGTCGTTGACGTTGCGATGGTCAACGGCGGTGCGCAGGGAGCGCAGATACATCCAGGCCGCCGAGGCGACGAGGATCGCGGTGACGACGAGGGCCCCGGCCAAGCCCCCGACCGAGTGGCCGACGAACCACACGATCGCGCCGACCGTGCCGGCTGCGGGCAGGGTGATGAGCCACGCCAACAGCATCCGGCCCGCGATGCGCCAGTTGACGGTTGCGTCCTTCTTTCCCAGCCCGGTGCCCAGGATCGACCCGGTGGCGACGTGGGTGGTGGACAGCGCGAAGCCGAGGTGACTCGAGGCGAGGATCACCGCGGCGGAGGAGGACTCGGCCGCCATGCCCTGCGGGGAGGCGATCTCCACCAACCCCTTGCCGAGGGTGCGGATGATGCGCCACCCGCCCAGGTAGGTGCCCAGCGCGATGGCCACGGCACAGGCGACCTTGACCCACAACGGCACTGACTCGAGGTCCGTCCATGACCCGGTGGCGATGAGCGCCAGGGTGATGACCCCCATGGTCTTCTGGGCGTCGTTGGTGCCGTGCGCGAGAGACACGAGCGATGCCGACCCGATCTGGCCCCAGCGGAATCCGGATTCGCGGTACTTCTCGGCGACGCCCCGGGTGATGCGGAAGATCAGCGACGTGCCCACCGCCGCGATGACGACGGCGATCACCGGCGACATCAGCGCGGGCAGTACGACCTTGCCGATGACACCGTCGAGCTTCGTGCCGTCGCCCACCCATTTGACGCCCTCCACGCCGAGGCCGGCCATGGTGGCGCCGACAAGGCCGCCGAACAACGCGTGCGACGAACTGGACGGGAGGCTGAACAGCCACGTCAGCAGGTTCCAGACGATCGCCCCGACGAGTCCGGACAGGATGATGAGGAGGAGGGACAGGCCGCCGTCGGCGATCAGTTCCGGTCTGGGGGCCCCGGTCTTGTCCTGGATGTTGACCACGGCGTTGGTCACCGTGAGCGCCACCTCGACGGACAGGAATGCCCCGACGAGGTTGAGCACGGCTGACAGCGCGACCGCCGTCTTGGGGCGCAGCGCCCCCGTCGCGATGGAGGTGGCCATGGCATTGCCGGTGTCGTGGAATCCATTGGTGAAGTCGAAGACAAGGGCGACGACGACGACGAGCGCTAGCACGATCAACTCGGGGGGCACGGGTCCAGTCTGCTACGTGGCGGGCGGGATCGCGCAATCGGGGGCAGGTTACGGCAGCGACAGGCTCACCGGCAGGCCTGCGCGATGAAGCTCATGTGAACAGTGGGCGGCGCGGGCCGGGCGTCGATTCTGTCGGAGGCGGCGACCTATCATGACCGGCATGTCCGCGCGCACCGTCTCCACCGCCGTCCTGCGCCTCGACGGGAGACTGATGGAGGTGTCCTACAAGCCCATCAAGAACCTCCGACTCCGCGTGCTGCCCCCGGACGGCCGCCTGGCGGTGTCGGTGCCGCTGGGGGTGCCGCTGGAGCGGATCGAGGACTTCGTCATCGCCAACCGCGCGTGGATCGCCCGCTCGCAGACCACGGTCCGGATGGCCGCCCCGGCGCAGGAGCCGCTCACGGACGGGGGCAGGGCACGGCTCTGGGGCCGGTGGCACGAGGTGTCGGTGGCCGGCGGGTCCAAGGCCTCGGCCCGGCTCGACGGCGGCGTCCTCCGGCTGGTGGGCAAGGACGACGACGCCCGCCGTCGGGCGCTCGACGGGCTCTACCGCCGCGAACTCGCCCTGGCGCTCGAGCCGCTCCTCGACCGGTGGTGCGCGCGGGTCGGACGCTCTCCCTCGTCGGTCCGCTGGCGGCGCATGACCAGCCGGTGGGGGACGTGCAACACCCGCACCGCCGTCGTCACGCTCAACGTCGCACTCGCCGAGCTCGAGCCGTGGGCTCTGGAGTACGTCCTGGTGCATGAGCTGGTCCACCTGCACGAGCGCGGCCACGGCGCCGGCTTCACCCGGTGGATGGACGCCCTCCTGCCGGAGTGGCGGGTCCGCCGGCGTGCCCTGCGGGGACGGCCGTGATCGTCCTGGAACGCGCCGACTGGCAGGCCCGCGCCGAGGCGCATGCCAGCGCCGTCGAGGCCGAGCTGGCCGACGTCGTGGCGCGGAGAGACAGGGGAGTCAAGCACCCCGTCGACGACTTCCTGTTCCACTACTACACGCTGCGGCCGTCGCAGCTGGCCCAGTGGCATCCGGGCGCGGGGGTGGCGCTCGCCGACGCGGCCGAGTACGCGCGGGCGGGGCGCTACCGGGTGCTCCCGTCCGGCGCGGTCACCCTGGACGTCGACGCCTTCCTGGCTCAGCGCGGCGGGACGGTGCGAACCGCGCTGGATCTCCTGACGGCGGCGGAGGCGGCTCCCGCGCGCTTCGGCTGCTTCGGCATGCACGAATGGGCGATGGTCTACCGGCTTCGCCCCGACGAGAGCCGCCACCCGTACCTGCCGCTGAGATACCCGCCCGCCGAGATCGCCCGGATCGTCGAGGAGGTGGGATGCCGCTGTACCCACATCGACGCGTTCCGCTTCTTCACGCCCGCGGCCAAGCCGCTCAACCTGCTCCACCCGACCCGCGAACGGCAGGCGGAGTTCGACCAGCCCGGCTGCCTGCACGTCAACATGGACCTGTACAAGTGGGCGGGCAAACTCACTCCCGCCGTGTCCTCAGACCTGGTGTTCGCCACGTTCCGGTTGGCGCGCGACATCCGCGCGGTCGATATGCAGGCCTCCGCCTACGACCTCAGCGGCTGGGGATATGAGCCGATCCGGGTCGAGACCGCCGCTGGCCGCGCCGACTACGTGGCGCGCCAACGGGTGTTTACGGAGCGGGCGGCCCCGCTGCGCCGTGCACTGATCGACTCGCTCACGGTCCTGTGCAACCGGGGGCGGGTCCCCGGGCGTAGTGGGAGTGAGGAGACGGGCGTGTTGAGGACCGGCGCGACCCCACCTCCCGCCTAAGCTGCCGCTGACACGTCAGCGCTTCCCCCACTGTGAGGTCACCATGTCCGCTCTGCCCACCGCGCGGAGGATCGTCGCCGGCCTGGCCGTCGCGATCGCCCTCGCCACCGGCGCGTGCGCTCCGGCCGGGCTCGCGCCCTCCGCTGTGCCCAGCGCCACCGTGTCCCCCCGGGCCCAGCAGCCCGGGTCAGACGACGCACCGCCGCCCAGCGTTGAACCGAGCCCGGCACCGGAGCCCGAGCCCAGTGTCGAGCCCACTCCCAGTGTCGAGCCCACTCCCAGTTCCGAGCCGACTCCCAGTGTGGAGCCGAGCCCGACCACCGATCCCACCGCGACCGCCCCACCGACGCCGTCGGCCCCGCCCGCGCTGATGGCGCTCGGTGACGAGGGTGACGACGTCCGCGCGCTGCAGCACCGCCTCCAGCAGATCCAGTGGATGGAGGGACCCGTCTCCGGCACGTACGACGATGCGACCCGGTTGGCCGTCGAGGGCTTCCAGGCCAAGCGCGGCATTCCGGTCACCGGCCAGGTGGACCAGACGACGCTGGACCGCCTCGTGGCCATGACGCGGGAACCCACCCGCGACGAGATGTACAACATCATGCGCCCCGGCCCGGCGCTCCTGGCCGAGGGTGCCACGGGTGACGCCGTGAAGGACCTTCAGGCCCGGCTCAAGCAGATCGGCTGGTATGCGCCCAAGATCGACGGCATCTACGGCCCGAAGACGGCCGAGGCGGTCAGCGGATTCCAGGGCAAGCGGCAGATCCCGGTGACGGGTGAGGTCGACCAGCGGACGAAGGACCGGCTCTACGCCATGACGCGCAAGCCGACGAGCGACGAACTCAACAACATCGTCGCGACGCCGAAGCCGTCATCGATGACGCTGGACGACCGCTGCCTGAGCGGCCGCGTGATCTGCATCTCGAAGTCGCAACGCCGGTTGGCCTGGGTGGTCGACGGCAGCATCCGGATGACGATGGACGTGCGGTTCGGCTCCGAGCTCACCCCCACCCGCAACGGCGTCTTCTCGGTGTACTGGAAGTCACGCGACCACGTCTCGAGTCTGTACGACACGCCCATGCCCTACGCGCTGTTCTTCAGCGGTGGGCAGGCGGTCCACTATTCGGCGGACTTCGCCCGCAACGGATACAACGGCGCCTCCCATGGCTGCGTCAATGTCCGCGACAAGGCGGCCGTCGCCGCGCTGTTCGACACCGCGCGGGTCGGTGACAAGGTCGTCGTCTACTGACGTCACCTGAGTCCCGTCGGACTGAGACCACAGTCCGACGGGATCGACGCGACCGAGAGGTAGGCTCGTCGGAGTCATTTGAGTGAAAGGCGGATAGCCGCGTGATCGTGCTGGCCATCGGAATGCAGGTGGTGTCCTCGTTCCTCTTCGCGAGCGGGGCCATCCTCCAGAGCCTCGGAGTGAAGTCGACGTTCCACCCCTCGGCGACGGCGTCGTCGAACAAGCTCACCTTCGCCGGGCTGCTGAAGCTGTTCACCATCCCGAAGTGGCTGCTGGGGCTGACGTTCGTCTTCATGGGGGCGGCCATCCACCTCGTCGCGCTGTCCTTCGCACCGGTGGCGGTGGTGCAGCCCGTCGGCATCCTGGCGGTGCCCTGGTCGGTGCTGCTCGCCGCGCGCATCCACAAGCACGCGCTCAGCCACAAGATGTGGATCGCCGTGGCGGTCACCGTCGCCGGCGTCGTCGGGTTCACCGTGTTCTCGTCGCTGTTCGCGACCGGGGAGAAGCAGGTCGAGTTCGCGCCGATGTTCATCGCCTTCCTGGTCGTGTGCGCCATCTGCGCGGTCCTGTCGTACCTCGCCACCAAGGCCGCCCCGTGGGCGCGGGCGATGATGTGGTCCTCGGTCGGCGCGACCTTCTACGGCCTGGCCTCGGGGTTCATGAAGGCGGCCATGGACCTGGTGCTCAAGCACGGGCAGCCGTTCGGCGGGTTCGAGGTGCTGGCCACGGTGCTCATGATGCTGGCCTGCTACGGCCTCGGCGTCTGGATGATCCAGCAGGGCTACGCGTCGGGGCCCGCCGAGATCACCGTCGGCACCATGACCACGGTCGACCCGTTCGTCGCCGTTCTCTTCGGCCTCATCGTGCTCGGAGAGGGCATGGACATGGGCGTCGGCCCGGCGGTCGGCATGGCCGTGACCGGCGCGATCGCGGTCTACGGCGTCATGTTGCTGTCCAAGGACCATCCCGATGCCGTCGAGGAGCGACGACTGGCAGCCGAGATCGGCGCCCCGGAGCCGGCTACGGTACCGCCTGGCAGCTGACCGGCCCCGCGGGGCTAGGGTGCGAGGATGCAGTGGACCGGCTGGGGCGTCGCGCGCGTCCGCGCGCGGCCCGCGCTCCCCGCTGTGCTCATCGGCCTGGTGGTCATGGCCGCAGCCGTGCTGGGCGTCGTCGCCGGTCTGACCGATGCGGTCGCCTCAGCCGCGGCCCGGGACGCTCTCGCTGGTCCTTCGCCCGCGACCCTCACGGTCCGGGCGCGGGCGGGGTCCGACATCGACGCCCAGGACCGCCGGGCACGCTCGGCACTCGAGGCCGGTTTCGCGCCCGCGCGAGTGGTGGTGACCACGTCGATCGACGCCGAGCCGGTGCGGGTCGGTGAGGCGCGCGTCGTGGCGCGCCATGCCGGGTCCGGAACCGAAGGACTTGCCCTGACGGGACGGGAACCCTCCGCCGACGACGAGGCAGCGCTCCAGGCCGACGCGGCCCAGCGCCTGGGCGTCCGGCCCGGTGACACGATCGAGGTCGGGGGGCGGCTGCTGACCGTCACCGCCACGTGGCGGCCGGTCGATCCGTCCGAGTCGCGCTGGGTGGCCGATCCGCTGGCCGTGCGGGGCGCCGAGGGGGCGCTCATCGGCCCCCTCCTGGTGTCGCGGACGGTCATCACCCAACTCCCCGGCACTCCGGTGCTCGCCTGGTTCCTGGAGCCGGCGCTCGACCGCGTCGAGGCGGACGACTTCGCGGCGCTCAGCTCCGGGGCCGTCCGGGCCAAGGAGCTGGCGGAAGTCGCCGACGACACTGGCCGCGGGGTCACGGTCCACGGGGCACTGGCCGATCGGGTGGCATCGGCGGCCGCGGGCTGGGCCGACGCGCGCCGCCTCGGGATCGTGCCGATCGGCCTGGCGTGGGCCGTCGCGGCCGCGGCCGTCGGTCAGGTGGCGCACGTCGTCGCCCTGGCGCGCGCGAGGGAGACCCGCCTGCTCCTGGCGCGCGGCGCTACCGTCGCTCAGTGGACGGGGGTCGCCGCTGTTGAGGCGGCGCTCGTGGTGACGGTCGGTGGGCTCGCGGGGGCCGGCGTCGGCGTCGCCGCGCTGCGCGTCCTGGCCGGCTCCTGGGCGCAGACGCCGCAGGTGCTGGTGGGTGCGGCGGTGGGCGCGGCGACGGCGTTCGCGGCGCTGGTGGGCGTCGGGGCGGCGCACGCGGGCATGGCGGTGAGGTCGGGGGCGGCCGCCCAGGGGCGGCGCGACGTCGCTGCCGCTCTGGCTCGGATCGGGGTGTCGCCGGCCGGACCCGTGGTGCCGTCGCGCGGAGTCGTGTCCTGGCTCGCCGGGGCGCACGTGCTGCGTGGTGCCGCCACCGCCACCGTCCCGCTGGTCCTGTCGATCCTGGCGCTGGGCGGGGTCACGATCACCGGACTGTTCGGCGGGGCCAGCCGCGCGGTCGGCGCGGACATCGCGGCGTTGGAGCGCGGCGCGGACCTGCGTGCGGTCCTGGGCGGGCCTCCCGCCGGCGGCATGCCGGCGCTGCCGGACCTGGGAACGTCCACCACGATCGCCGGCTCCAGCCCGGCGTGGGTCGACGAGACCGCGATGGTGGGCGACGTACCGGTCAAGCTGGTCGCCGGCCCGGTGGACCGCCTCGGCGCCGCGGCCGCGCTGCCGGCCGGACTCAGCCTGCCCCCGGAGCTCGCCGATCACGAGCCCCCCGGACCGCTGCCCGTCCCAGACGGCGCCCGCGAACTGACGGTCCGGCTGACGGGGGGACTCGACCTCGACCCGTGGCAGCTGGCCGCCGCCAGGCAGCTGCCCGAACTGGGCCGGCGGCAGGCCGAGGCGCCCTACGTGGTCGACCCCATCGCGACGGCCCGGGACCTGACGCGCGACGAGCTAGAACGCCTGCGCGAGGGGGCCGACGCCAGGGTCGAGGTCCTCATCCGCGACACCAGCACGGGGATATCCCGTCGGATCCCCGCGGTGGACCTGGCCGTGGGGGGCCTCGATCTCGTGTGGGGAGACACCGTCGAGGCGCGGCCCGGCCGGATCGTCGCCGCTGAGGGCACCGTCACGCTCCCGGAGAGCGGGACGCACGTCGTGGACGGCCTGCTGCTGCGGGTCAGTGGCGGGCCGACGGGGGCCACCGTCAGGCTGACA